>ERZ839823.69-NODE-69-length-162621-cov-18.774541_pt1 | contig 162621 bp, 129 predicted proteins | sample MGYA00519862_ERZ839823 | MGnify/ENA primary metagenome ERZ839823 (study PRJEB31850, sample SAMEA3708853) | human gut metagenome | biome: human gut; feature: human-associated habitat; material: faeces | place: China | collected 2014 ...
AGATTTTCTACGTGGGAAGTTGTCGAAGACAACTTCTAGGAAATTCGGCGAAGCCAATTTTCCACGCGCCTTGCAACCGCTTCTATTGACAGGCGCTTCTCATTTGTTAGGGAGCGAAACAAACTGGGAAGTTGGCGCAGCCAACTTCTAGGAAATTCGGCGAAGCCGACTTTCCACGCGTCGCTTGATCCCACGCTTTTTATTTTCACGTCGTTCGGTGGAGCGGGCTATTACTGTTGCACCGCGAAAGATATATGAATTTTTAATGAATATTTTGTCAAAAAAGCGATTTTTCGCGCTTGACAATCGCCGCGGATTGTGGTAAAATTGATAAGGCGGCGCAGGAAATGTACCGCTTTTTGGAAAGGACTTGAAAACTTGGCGCGAATTTATCCGCTGTTCTCGTCCAGTAAGGGCAACTGCACATTTTTTGGCAGCCCAGAGGGCGGGATACTTATAGACTGCGGCGTTTCATGCAAAAGGGTATGCGAAGCGCTGGCAGATAACGGCATTTCGCCGCAGGCGGTGAAGAGCATATTCATCACCCATACCCACTCCGACCATGTGAAAGGTCTGACGGTGTTCCTGAAAAAATACCCCGCTCATATTTATGCTCAGCAGCGCAATCTCGACATACTTTTCGAGAGCGGAAAGCTGCCGCAGGGCGCTGAATGTACGGCGATAGAAAGCGGTGCGGAGGTCAGCGCGGCGGGCTTTACGGTCAGCGCTTTCGCCACCCCGCACGATACTCCCGCAAGCTGCGGTTACAGAGTTACATACCCCGATGGCAAGACGGCTGTGCTTTGCACCGACTTGGGCGAGGTCACCGATACGGTCTGGGCGAGCATAACGGGCGCGGATCTGGTGCTGCTGGAAGCGAATTACGATCCGGATATGCTGAAAAGCGGCAGTTATCCGCCCGATCTGAAAAGCCGAATAGCTTCAGACCACGGGCATTTATCGAACGGCGAATGCGGCAGGCGGCTGGCTATGCTGGCTGAGGGCGGCACGATGCACTTTGTGCTGGGGCATTTGAGCGAAGAGAACAACACGCCCGAAAGGGCTGCAAAAGCGGCGGCGTGCGCGCTGCTGCCGAGAGAGCGCGAGCGTGATTATATGCTGTATGTCGCACCCCCGTGCGGCGGCAAGGCGGTGGTCTTTTGATAAAAGTCAACATAGTATGCGTCGGCAAGCTGAAAGAGAGTTACTGGCGCGAAGCGGTGGCAGAGTATGCGAAGCGGCTGAGCGCCTACTGCGTATTCAGCGTAGTAGAGCTGAGCGAATCGAAGCTGCCCGACCACCCGTCTGAGAAGCAGATCGCCGACGGCTTAGAAAAAGAAGCGGACGCGATGATGAAATATCTGAACGCGAGGGGCGCGCTGAATATAGCTATGTGCATCGAGGGCAGAGAGCAGAGTTCGGAAGCCTTAGCGGCGCGCCTGAACAAAGCGGCGGCAGAGGGCACATCGGCGGTGAATTTCTACATCGGCTCGTCATACGGCTTAGCGGGGCGGGTAAAGAAGATGTGTTCGGCGAAGCTTTCGATGTCGCCGATGACGTTTCCGCACCAGCTGGCGCGGGTAATGCTCTGCGAGCAGGTATACCGTGCCTTTTCGATAAATGCCAACGGAAAATATCACAAGTGACGCGCGGCGCTTGACAAACCATTCATGGCGTGGTATAATATGGATAACAAAAGAGGCGCACTGCGATAAGCGGTTCTCCTCCAAGTTTTATGTGCTAAAAAATAGCTGCCTTATTGGAGAGTGGGGCGGCTATTTCTTTTTGTTTTTGTCAATTAAACAGCGCATGGCTATCTTTTTCCGTAGTCATGCGCTTATATTTTAGCTATTACGTCCGTTCGTTCAAGTGCCTGCGCACTTGAAGGGTTTTGCCTACGGGCGACCTACTAGGGGCAGCCCTCTCTTGCAGGGCATGCCCCTCTTGGATAACAGTCCACCGGACTGTTATCCAATTCACCCTATGCGGAGCGCCCTACGGTGGGGATTTCGCGCTCTGCGGAGCGCGACGATGGGCTCTGCCCCTCGACCCCGCAAGCGGCTAGCGCGCCGCTTGAGCACGCGCTTTTTTTATCTTCACGCCATACTGTTGAGCGTGCTATTACTGTTGCACCGCGGCTTTTACTTTGTTAGGGAAGTTATACAAAAAGGGAAGCCGCGTTTTCTGACTTCCCTTTAATTATCTTACTCCAATGCGGTTATCCCGCTCGTATCGCTGAACGCATACGCCGCCAGCGGGTTCTTTAGCTTGCTCTCGCTGATCGTTTCGCCTTTCTCTATCTTCAGCGCGCCGTTCTCTATCGAGATCGCGTACATCGTGTAGCTGCCGATCGCCGAAGTCTCGCTCAGCATATATCCGTCATCCAGCCCGAATTTCGAGCGCCATGATACAAAATTGCCCAATTCTACCGCCTGCTCGCCGTTATATGTATACACAGTCGCCAATCTGTCCGCTTCGCAGCTTCCGATGTCCGTTATCAGCTCGGGCGTGCCGTCGCGGTCGATGTCCGCTATGTAATAATGGCTGAAAAGGTTGTAGCTGTCGGGGTCGGTGTCGCAGATCTCCGCTCCGCTCGCGATTATATCGCCGTAAGCTTTGGTTATCGAAGCGCCGATGGTTATGTATTCCGAGGGCATAGAGCTGTCGTCCGTCAGGCTTATCTCGCTGTCAGCCGCGCTCTCGTTCGCCATGCCGTTTGCCTGCGAAATGCTGTCGGCGGGGTCTAGGCTCTGCGCAGGCTCGCTCTCGGCCACGCTTTCGTCCGTAACTTCCGTTTGCGGCGCAGTTTCCGCCGCGCTGCTTTCGTCGCTCGTGTCGTCCGCGCTTTCCTCTGCGGGCGCGCTGCTGTCCTCCGCCAGCGAAGAATCGCTCTGCGGAAATACCTCTTCCAGCTTTTCTCTGTCCTCGTCACTGAGCTCTATCAAACTGCACGATGCAAGCGTGAGCGCCAGCGCTGAGGCTGCCGTTATTGCTGTAAATTTATTGTGTAATTTCATAAAAATCATCTGCTCCAGTCAGTTTCGCCCGTTTATGCCGCCGCCATTATGCGTCGGTATCGGTGTTGCGGTTTTCGATAAGCTTTTTGGTGCGGCGCATATGGCGCGCTTCTACAATGCGCTGCGCCAAGTCTACCAGCTTCTTGCGGATAGGCATGAATACATAGTAAAATTCGCCGACGTAGGTAACGACTTCGCCGTTAAAGCCCTTTTTGAATTTGTAAACGCCGTAGTTGGGGTGAGTTTCGTCCTTATAAAAAGGTATGCCCATAAAGTCGTAGATAAAGTTGTTCTTTTCCATAGCCCAGTTTATCATAGTCCACTGCATAAGATAATTGGGGTAAGTGTTGCGGTGGTGGTTTGAGGAAGCGCCGTAAACGTAGCAGGTCTTGCCCGCGTAGCGCGTGGTCAGCGCACCCGAAACAGGTATCGGCTTCTCGCCCTCCTGCTCTAAGTAGCATACGAAAAGGCGGCAGTGGTCTTCGCCCAGTGCGTCGAGCATTTTCGCGAAATATTCTTTTGAGCGTATAGAGAAGCCGTCGCGCGTGCCGGTAGCCTCCATCATGGGGTAAAAGTCGTCAAGCGCCTCTTTGCCGCAGGCTTTGCATACTACGCCTTTTCTGCCCGCCTTGCGTATACGGTTGCGCCAGTCTGATTTAAAGGTAGCCATTACCTCGTCCGGGGTCTTGCCCTCTATATTTCTCAGCATATAGTTGTTTCTTGCCTGAATGGTGGAAAGTTCGGGAGCGTCGTCGATGTGGGTAAAGCCCATATCGCGGTACATTTTAGTAAGCTCAGTCTCCTTTTCCTCAAAGCAGGGATCCCACATAAACTGGTAAGCCTTGTGCTTTTTCGCGAGCACCTTTACGCCCTCGAAGAGGTCTGCTACAGTCTCCTTATCGGCGGGGTCGCAGCAGGGGCCGTGCGGCGCGTAGAGGAATGTGCAGCCGAAGAAGGGTATCTTTTTGATTATGCAAAGGCAGGTTCCGCGTATCTTTCCGTCCTTATCGCGGGAGATCACGGCGTCCCAGCCCCAGTTGTCTTTGACCTTAGGCCAGTTTATCGACTGCATAAAGTTGCCGTAGCGCGAGGTGGAGGCAAACTCCTCATATTCCGCAAGCAGATTTTTATCAGATTTATTTATGATCTCCATACTGATTTTTCCAGATCCTTTCGGTTTGAATGTATTCCAAATAGTTTTTATCGTCAATTTTTTTGTCAACGGGCGTGTTTCAGCCATTATAATCTTCATTATATCACATATCACAATAAAAATCAATAGCCCCGCGCCATTATTTGCGCCAACTATCCGAAATTTTACGCACCTCAGCCATTTTGTAAATTTCGGGCACGCAATTTTGTGCATTTTGCTGACTGCCTTTACATAAGCAAACAAATTTAAAATTATCCTGCACAATTGTTCATGATTTATTTTATTACTTCACTGCACTGATATGTTATAATAATATTGTATCGTTCATAAATCATATAATTATCACATGATTGGAGTTAGAAATATGTGGAATACTATCAATAAAGCTATCGAAACTTTCGATGGCTGGCTTTGGGGTCTGCCGCTGATACTGCTGATAATCCTCGGCGGTATTTGGCTGACCATTCGCCTGCACGGCGTGCAGTTCCATAAACTGGGGCTGGCGCTGAAGTACATGGTGAAAAACGAAGCAGGCGGCGAGGGCGAAGTTACCAGCTTCGGCGCGCTCTGCACCGCGCTTTCCGCCACCATCGGCACGGGCAATATCGTCGGCGTAGCTACGGCTATGGCGGTCGGCGGCCCCGGCGCGCTCTTCTGGATGGAGATAGCGGCGCTTTTCGGTATGGCTACCAAGTTTACTGAGGGTCTGCTGGCGATAAAGTTCAGAACTTTCGACTCTGCCGGCCATGTACTGGGCGGTCCTTTCTACTACATTGAAAACGGCATGGGCAAGCGCTGGAAATGGCTGGGCAAGATGTTCGCGATATTCGGCATCGGCGCGGGTCTGCTGGGAATCGGCACGATAACCCAGATAAACGGCATAACCTCGGCGGCGAACAATTTCTTCAACGGCGACGCTGCAAAGCACATACACCTTTTCAGCCACGATTACTCGATAGTTACTATAATCGCAGGACTTTTGGTAACGATATTCGCGGCGCTGGTAATTATCGGCGGACTCAAGAGCATATCTAAGGTATCGCAGGTCATTGTACCTTTCATGGCGGTAGCGTATGTACTCTGCGCGCTAATCATCGTGCTGACGCACATCACCGAGATACCCGGCGCGATAGTTGAGATAGTACAGGGCGCGTTCGGCATCAAGCAGATAGCGGGCGCCGGCGTAGGCGGAACGATAATCCTCGCTATGCAGAAAGGCGTAGCGCGCGGAATATTCTCTAACGAAGCAGGCTTAGGTTCCGCACCGATAGCGGCTGCTGCTGCGCAGACGAAAGACCCCGTTCGTCAGGGTCTTGTTACCATGACTGGAACATTTATCGACACCATCTGCATATGCACCATGACGGGTCTTGCTATCGTAATTTCGGGCGCTTGGGCTGACCCGAATTTACAGGGCGTAGAGATCACCACGGCGGCTTTCCAGTACGGTCTGCCCGGCCCTGACAAACTGGCGTCGTTCATACTGATGATATGCTTAGTATTCTTCGCATTCACGACTATACTGGGCTGGAGCTATTATTCCGAGAGATGCCTGGCGTATCTGACAGGCGCGAACGTATCCATAACAAAGGTATACAGATGGATATACATAGCGGCGATATTTGCAGGCCCGTACATCAGCGTTGAGGCGGTATGGAACATCGCGGACATATTCAACGGACTGATGGCGCTGCCGAACGTAATAGCGCTGATCTCGCTTTCGGGCGTAGCGGCGGCTGAAACGAAGGATTATCTGAAAAACAGAGCGCAGAGAAAAGCGCTTGAGAACACTTGACAATCCCGCGAGCGTGTGATATAATAAAATAAAAGAGGCGCACTGCGATAAGCGGTTCTCCTCCAAAAATGCTCGTTATTTTTAATAACCGCCTTATGTAGGAGTAGGGCGGTTATCTTTTTTTATTATTGCTAAAATCAAACGTAAGTCTGATTATGTCCATTATTAAACGAAGTAATTGTATTACAACTGATAATATGTCCACCAAGCTCACCTCCATCTCTGGAGGAAGATTTGAACCGCCTACCGTTTTTGCAGTACGCCTTGATTAGTATTGTAACATATTTGTCGGGTTTTGTCAAATATGCGTTTCCCGCTTGACAAACCGTCTGCGGCGTGGTATAATATAGATAATAAAAGAGGCGCACTGCGATAAGCGGTTCTCCTCCAAAATTTAGTTATCGTAAAAATAACCGTTCCTTTGGCAAGTTGGGGCGGTTATTTCTTTTTATTATTGCAAATGTCGAGTATTAGATCGACTATGTTAATGACCAGTGTAAGTATTGCTACTATATCTGTCACGCTCATATATGCTCACCTCCATCTCTGGAGGAAGATTTGAACCGCCTACCGTCTTTGCAGTACGCCTTATTGGTATTATATCACACTTGTAGAATTTTGTCAATTAAAAAGCGCATGGCTATCTTTTCGGTAGTCATGCGCTTATATTTTAGCTATTACGACCGTTCGTTCAAGTGCCGCGCACTTGAAGGGGGCTATGTACGGGCGACCTACTAGGGGCAAGCCGACTTTCCACGCTCCCCACATATTCACCACTTCCGCTCCGCCGCGGGACAGTGCATAGCCCGTTTCGCGGCGCGCAGTTCCACAAAGCACCCGCATTCACCGCATACCCCCGCGCCAAGCTGCCCGCAGCCGCGGCATAACTCCAGCCGACGGCGATATTCGTCCTCGGCAACGCGCTTTTCGGGCGGCAGGGCTTCCACCATGTCCGCTACCCGCGCATATTCCGCCGCAAATCCGCTCTCGCTCAGCAGACATTTCCTGCAAAACGGCCGCGCCGTGCTTGTGTCTGCCGCGCTTATTCCGCTCATTCCGCAAAAATGCGTATCTCGGCCGCCGAGCATGGGGGCAGCTCGGCTTTCAGCACGCCGTTTTCCAGTTTGGCTTCTAGCGGCTTTATCGTCAGCTTTTCGGGGCAGTCGAAATCGTTGAGATCTCGCGGCGCGCCTGTAAGTATCCGCGCTTTCACGCTCGCCGCCGCAAACCCGTTTATGCCGCAGTTTATCTCCGCAGGTTCGCTTATCGAGCAGTTCGCCGCCGTGATGGTCAGCACGCCGTCCTTTACGGATGCCGAGGTCGAGAGCATCGGCGCGCCGCCCGCCATCTGCTCGTTCTCGCTCCAGCAGTACACCGCTTCGCCGCCCTGATGCTCTTTGTACAAGTCGAAAACGTGGTAGGTCGGGGTCTTTACCATCTTCTCGCCCTCGGTCAGCACCAGCGCCTGCAATACGTTCACCGCCTGCGCGAGGTTCGCCATCACTACCCTTCCGCTGTGGCGGTTGAAGATGTTCAGCGTGAGCGCCGCCACCATCGCGTCGCGCATCGTGTTCTGCTGAAAGAGGAAGCCGGGGTTCGTGCCCTCTTCCACATCGTACCAAGTACCCCACTCGTCTACCGCCAGCCCTATCTTGTTTTCGGGGTCGTAGCGATCCATTATCTGCGTGTGGCGGGTTATCAGCTCGTCCATGTAGTTCGCAGTGTTCATCAGCTCGTAGTACTGCTCGTCGGTAAATTCCGCAGCCTTGCCCTTATTGTTCCAGTCGCGCAGGGCGTAGTAGTGCAGTGAGATCGCTTTCGCGTGCCATTCGCCGAGGTTTTTCATCATTACTTCCGTCCAGTTGTAATCGCTTGAGCTGGGGCCGCAGGCTATCTTGAAAAGCTCGTTGCCCGAGTAGTTTTTGCAGAAGCTTTGGAAACGTTTGTAAACGTCGGCGTAATATTCGGGGCGCATACTTCCGCCGCAGCCCCAGTTTTCGTTGCCTATGCCGAGGTATTTCAGCTTCCAGGGCTTTTCTCTGCCGTTTTTGCGGCGCAGGTCTGCCATCGGCGATATGCCGTCAAAAGTTATGTATTCCACCCACTCGGCAAGCTCCTGCACCGTGCCGCTGCCGACGTTTCCCGCAATGTACGGCTGGCAGCCCACCTGCTCGCAGAGGTCCATAAATTCGTGCGTGCCGAAAGAATTATCCTCCGTAACGCCGCCCCAGTTGGTGTTCACCATCTTTTTGCGCTGCGATTTTTCGCCAATGCCGTCCTTCCAGTGGTATTCGTCGGCGAAGCAGCCGCCCGGCCAGCGCAGCAGCGGCATTTTTATGTTCTTGAAAGCCTCTACAATGTCGCTGCGTATGCCGCGCACGTTTGGTATAGGCGAGTTTTCGCCGACGTAGATGCCATTGTAGATGCATCTGCCGAGGTGCTCGGAAAAGTGTCCGTATATCTCGGGGGCGATGTGCGAGCGCACGTCGGCGGCGTTTATCAGCATGGAAAATTTCTTCATATCAAATTACCCTTTCTGTAATTGTCGATGAGTTTGTCTGTACCGTATATCTTAATGATACACCTTGACAAATTTTTTGCAATGATATATAATATTTTTTGTACTTACATATCGTATGATTATGAGTGAAAGGAAGTCCCCTCTATGATGAAGCTCCACGCAATAGGTATGGCGGTGCGCCATACGGCAGATTTCGTTATCGACCGCCCCGCAGGCTCGGGCGACGACCTGCTTATAATTTTTAAGACCCCCGCTGAGCTTATAATAGGCGGCGAGGTGCTGCGCGCTCAGGCAGGCTGCGCCATTGTCTATACCGCCGATATGCCCCAGTATTACCGCGCTTTCGGCGGTATATATGTTAATCACTTTATGCACTTCGAGGGTTACGAGCAGGCTGAGGATACGCCGCTGCCCCCTGCGGGAAAGCTCATCGCTCTGACCAATATCGGCGAGGTGGAAGAGCTGCTGCGCATGATAAGCCGCACCCGCATGGGCGATGAGAAGCATATGGAGACGAGCCTTGACCTACTGATAAAATTGCTGATGATAAAGCTCAGCGAGGGCGCGCGCGAGCCGCAGCTTTCGGCAGATATGGGCGCGCACCACGCCGAGCTGAGCGCTCTGCGTGCCGAGCTTTACAGCAGCGCGGGCGAGTTTCGCGGGGTGGGGCAGATGGCAAAACGGCTGAATTTCAGCGTGCCCTACCTCCAGCAGCTTTACCGCGCGCAGTTCGGCGTTAGCTGCTACGAGGATATTCTCGCCGCCCGCACCAAGACCGCGAAGTACTACCTGCGCGCCACCACCCTCACCGTGAAAGAGATAGCGGCGCTCTGCGGCTACGAGAACGATGTTTGCTTTATGCGCCTTTTCAAGCAGCGCACGGGACTTACCCCAACTTTGTACCGCGAAAAGCGCGGGCTTGATGGGCTGGATATGAGCGAAATCGTTTGAAATTAACGGGGCGTTGTATGAAATGCCCAAAAGTCAGCGCGGGGATTTGTGAATAAAATAGATTTGCGCGGCAAATCTACTGTACGCTATTGACAAATTAAATCGACTATGGTAGACTAATTATAGTGAATTTGATGTAATTTACATGAATATGATTTTTGTATCTTTATATTGGAGTGTTACCTTTCAGTTATAATTGATCGGGCATGACCAACTTTTTACGGACATATTATAGCTGTTCGTAACGGGTTGGTTTTTTTGTTTTTATGGGGTGTTTTCGATGAAAATTATAAAGGTGATAAACAATAATACAGTCTGCGTGCTCGACGATAAGCGCCGCGAGCAGATAATCTCGGGAAAGGGCATAGGCTTCGGCAAGAAGTTTGGCGACCGCCCCGACGCGGATAAGATAGAAAAAATGTATCTCATTACCGACTCGGCGCTGCGCAAGCGGCTCATCGAGTGCCTTGCCGAGATACCTTACGAATATATAAAGCTCACTGAGGGTCTGGCGGAGCAGGCGGCGAAAGAGCTTGACTGCGAGCTGAACGAATCGCTCATGATCTCCCTCTCAGACCACATATATTTCGCGGTACAGCGCAAACAGCAGGGCATTGAGTTTGAAAACCCGCTGATGGAGGCTATAAGCGATTATTTCCCGAAAGAGCTGGAGCTTGGCAGGCGGTGCGTAGACGAGGTGAAAAGGCAGATGGGCGTGCAGCTCGCGCCTGACGAAGCGGGCTTCGCCGCAATGCACATCATAAACGCGCGCATGGGCACGAAAATGTCGCAGATAACTGACATAACTAAGTTTGTAGAAAGCTGCGCCGCCCTTGCGGACACCTGCTTCGGCGGAAAGTTGGATAAAAATAGCGTGGCTTACGAAAGATTTTTGGTGCATCTGAAATTTCTTGCAAAGCGGCTTTTTACCGTGCAGGAGCTTCCGCAGGTGCTCAGCCGCGACGAAGATCTGCTTAAATTGACAAAATTCAAGTTTAAAAAACAGTACAAATGCGCAGAATGTATACAAGACCACATTCTGAAAAATTATAAAAAAAGCATTTCAGAGGACGAGCTTCTTACGCTCACCTTACATCTCAGAAGAATAAGCGCGTAAAGTGCAGATTCTATATATCGCCTTAAACTAATATAACTGGTACCTAAATATTGTGTTTTATGGCTTGTAACTAAATAAACTTATGTATTTGTATGGAGGATAAGCTTTATGAAAGACAAGATCTTCGGGGTGCTCCAGCGAGTAGGCAGATCGTTCATGCTGCCGATAGCGCTGCTGCCCGTAGCGGGTCTGCTGCTGGGAATAGGCAGCTCCTTTACGAACCCCACCACTATCGAAACATATCATTTGGGCAAAGTAATTTACGAGGGCGGCGTGCTTTACACCGTGCTCGACATCATGAGCAAGACGGGCAGCGCGGTATTCGATAACCTCGCACTGCTCTTCGCGATGGGCGTTGCCATCGGCATGGCAAAAAAGGAAAAAGAGGTAGCGGCGCTCTCCGGCGCGATCTCCTACCTCGTCATGAACACCGCGATAAGCGTTATGATAGACGCAAAGGGCGGCGTGGAAGCTATGGCGGCGAACTCTACAACGCAGGTGCTGGGTATAACCACCCTGCAAATGGGCGTTTTCGGCGGTATAATCGTAGGCCTCGGCGTAGCGGCGCTGCACAACCGCTTTTATAAGGTAGAGCTGCCGCAGGTGCTCTCGTTCTTCGGCGGTACGCGCTTTGTGCCGATAGTCTGCACCGTGGCTTACCTGCTGGTGGGCATCGGAATGTTCTTCATCTGGCCGGTAGTGCAGCTAGGCATCTCAAAGCTCGGCGCACTGGTTCTCAGCTCGGGTTACGCAGGCACTTGGATATACGGAATACTCGAGCGCGCGCTGATACCTTTTGGACTTCACCACGTTTTCTATATGCCTTTCTGGCAGACCGAGCTTGGCGGCTCGATGGTGATAGACGGCAATACCGTTACGGGCGCGCAGAATATCTTCTTCGCCGAGCTGGCTTCAAAATCTACCGACGTTTTCTCGGTATCGGCAACAAGATTTATGTCGGGCAAATTCCCCTTCATGATATTCGGTCTGCCCGCCGCCGCGCTGGCAATGTACCGCGCCGCACGCCCCGAAAAGAAAAAGGTAGTAGGCAGCCTGCTGCTTTCCGCCGCGCTGACCTCTATGATAACGGGCATAACCGAGCCGCTGGAATTTACGTTCCTCTTTGTAGCCCCCGCGATGTACGCCGTACACTGCGTGCTGGCAGGCCTTTCCTATATGCTGATGCACATTCTTAACGTCGGCGTAGGCATGACCTTCTCGGGCGGCGCTATCGACCTCACCCTTTTCGGCATACTTCAGGGCAACGCTAAAACGCACTGGATATGGATAGTTGTGGTAGGTCTGATATACGCGGTGGTTTACTACTTCGTATTCTATTTCATGATAACCAAACTGAATCTCATGACCCCCGGCAGAGAGGCTGACGACGTAGAGCCGAAGCTTTACCGCCGCGCCGATATGCAGGATAAAAAGCAGGGCGCGGGCGCAGTTGCCGCAAAAGCGGAGGACATCGTGAGCGCGCTGATACTGACCGGCCTTGGCGGAAAAACTAACATTTCCGACCTCGACTGCTGCGCTACCCGCCTGAGAGTTACCGTTTCAGACTCCGATAAAGTGGACGATAAGGCGCTGAAAGAAAGCGGCGCGAGCGGCGTTATCCACAAGGGCAGCGGTGTGCAGGTCATCTACGGGCCTAAGGTTTCGGTAATAAAATCAAATCTTGAGGACTTCTTAGATACTCCGTATTCCGACCACCCCGAAGAACTTCTCGGCGGCGCGGATAATACTGCGGACAATTCAGAGAAGCAGGCTGAAAAGTCGGAAAACGCACAAAACGCTTCTGCGGAAACCGAGATCATCGGCGCGCATATGAACGGCAAGGCGATAAAGCTCAGCGAGGTGGAGGACGATGTGTTCTCACAGGAAATACTGGGCAAAGGCGCGGCGATAGAGCCTAGCGAGGGCAAACTTTACGCCCCCTGCGACGGCAAGATAGACAGTGTTTTTGATACAAAGCACGCGGTGAACATGGTATCGGCAGGCGGCGCGGAAGTGCTGATGCACGTCGGAATAGACACCGTAAAGCTTGGCGGAAAATACTTTGAAGCGCACGTCAGCGACGGGCAGGAAGTGAAGAAAGGCGACCTGCTGCTGACATTCGATATTGAGCAGATAAAGGCGGCGGGCTATAAAGTCACCACGCCGATGATGATATGCAACACGGACGATTACGCGGCGGTAGAGCAGCTGAAAGAGGGCGAGACCGCGGCGGGAGAAAATATTATAAAGATAACGAAATAACAGGAGGATACCGACATGAAAGAATTTAACTACACGATCACAGACGAGATAGGCATACACGCAAGACCTGCGGGAATGCTGGCGAAGAAGGCAAAAGCTTTTGAGAGCAGCGTGACGATCGCGAAAGGCGAGAAAGAGGCTGCGCTGACGAAGCTGATGGCGGTAATGGCGCTTGGCGTGAAGCATGGCGATACCGTAACGGTGAAAGCCGAGGGCGCAGATGAGGAAGCCGCTATCGCGGAGATAAAGAAGTTCTTTGAGGAAAATTTGTAAAAGCAGGAGTTCCAACAAAGAAAAAGACGCGGCAAGAACGCCGAGCACGAACAAACGTAAGGCGTGAAGATAAAAAAAGCGCGTGCTCAAGCGGCGCGCTAGCCGCTTGCGGGGTCGAGGGGCAGAGCCCATCGGCGCGCTCCGCAGAGCGCGAAATCCCCACCGTAGGGCGCTCCGCATAGGGTGAATTGAAAATCAGTCCGGTGGACTGATTTTCAAGAGGGGCATGCCCTGCAAGGGAGGGCTGCCCCTAGTCCGTCGCCCGTAGACAAAACCCTTCAAGGGCGCAAGCCCTTGAACGAACAAAGTAAAAGCCCCCAACTAACCCCCCAGCAATCTACAAAATCAAAAATAAATAAAAAGGAGTTGACCGGATATGAAAAAGTTTAACGGAAAAGGCGTGTACGGCGCAGTGGCTATCGGAAAAATATCAGTTTTCAAAAAGCCCGACGCGGCAATAAAGAGAGTGCGCGTTGAGGATACCGAAAAGGAAAAGGAAAGGGTAGCACAGGCTAAGGCTGCCGCCGCTGAGCAGCTCCGGAAAATATACGAAAAGGCGCTCAAAGAGGTCGGCGAAACTAACGCGCAGATCTTCGAGATACACATGATGATGCTCGAGGACGACGATTATAACGAGTCGATAGAAAATATCATCGACAGCCAGAGCGTAAACGCCGAGTACGCAGTAGCCCTTACCGCCGATAACTTCGCTGAGATGTTCGCCTCGATGGACGACCCGTATATGCAGGCGCGCTCCGCCGACGTTAAGGATATTTCTAATAGGATGATCGCTAACCTTACAGGCGCGGCGGCTGACGGCGCGGAAACTAACGATAAAATGATAGTATGCGCCGACGACCTTGCCCCCAGCGAAACTATCTCGCTCGATAAGGATAAGGTGCTCGCTTTCGTTACCGCGCACGGCTCTTCAAATTCACATACCGCGATACTCGCGCGTAATATGAACATACCCGCAGTTATCGGCGTGGGCGATGAGTTCCTCGCGCAGATAAACGACGGCGATACAGCTATCGTAGACGGCTTTACAGGCGAGATATACCTCGACCCCGATGAACAGACCCTCGCAAAGATGGAGGAAAAACGCGCCGCCGATGAGGAGAAAAAACGCCTGCTACAAGACCTGAAGGGCAAGGAGAACGTTACCCTTGATGGCAAAAAGATAAATATTTATGCCAATATAGGCAGCGTGGATAATATCGGTGCAGTGCTTCTTAACGACGCAGGCGGCATAGGCCTTTTCCGCAGCGAATTTCTGTATCTGGAAAATACCGATTACCCTACCGAGGAACAGCAGTTCCACGCTTATAAACGCGTGCTCGAAAGCATGGCGGGCAAAAAAGTCATAATCCGTACTCTGGATATAGGCGCGGATAAACAGGTGGATTACTTCGGGCTGAAAAAAGAAGAAAACCCCGCCCTCGGCTTCCGCGCTATAAGAATTTGCCTTACCCGCCCCGAGATATTCAAGACACAGCTGCGCGCCCTCTACCGCGCTTCCGTTTACGGCGACCTGGGCATAATGTTCCCCATGATAACCAGCGTTTCTGAGGTACAGCGCGTGCTCGCCGTCTGCGACGAGGTAAAGGCTGAGCTGAGAGAACAGGGTATAGAGTACAGCGAAAACGTAGAGCTGGGAATCATGATAGAAACGCCCGCCGCCGCCGTTATCAGCGATAAGCTCGCCCCGATGGTGGACTTTTTCAGCGTAGGCACAAACGACCTCACCCAGTATACCCTCGCCTGCGACCGCCAGAACCCCGATATAGAGCAGTTCTGCGATACCCACCACGAGGCTATACTTCGCCTGATAGAGATGTCCGCCGAAAACGCTCACAAAAACGGCGCTTGGATAGGCATTTGCGGCGAGCTTGCGGCAGATACCACCCTTACCGAAACTTTCCTGCGCATGGGCATAGACGAGCTTTCCGTTTCGCCGACATTTGTCCTCAAAGTGCGCGACGCGGTGAGAAAGTGCGACCTCAGCAAATAAACGCCCCGCGTATCGCGTTAGAAGCAGTACGCCGACAAAAACTAAAGCATAATAACAAAGACCTGCACTTTTTACGGTGCAGGTCTTTTGCTTTTGTGTGGGGTCGTCAGTCACTCGTCGTTCGTGCCGTGCATACGCTCGAATTTGTGTGCAGGACGGGTGAAGAGCAGCGCCAGCATTATCAGCATGGCGGTCGCCGCAAGGCTTATAGGGTAGACGGTCATTATCGTTTCAAACGTTCTGCTGGCGGGGAATACGAACTTTATCCATGTAAGGCGTATTCCGCATACGCCGAGGGTGGTCAGCAGGGCGGGTACGAAGGATATTCCGAAGCCGCGCATATAGCCCGACATCACCTCGTACAGCATACTGAAAAAGTAGCCCGAGAATATGTAGATAAGGCGCGTATAGCCTATGCTGATTACCGCGGGGTCGCTGTTGAATATCGAAAGCAGCGGCTTGCCGGCGGCGAGCACTATGCCTATCGCGAGGGCTGCCGCGGCGGTATCCTCCAGCAGACTGAGCACCAGCGTGCGGCGGCAGCGGCGCATTTTCTTCGCGCCGTAGTTTTGTCCGACAAAGGTCGTGCAAGCCTGCGCGAATGAGTTTATTATGTAGTAAGCCAGTATCTCGAGATTAAAAGCCGCGCTCGAAGCTGCTATAACGTCTGTACCCAGACTGTTTATAGCCGACTGCACTACGATGTTCGCAAAAGAGAATACCGCGCCCTGCAAGCCCGCGGGCATGCCTATGCGCATTATTCGCAGAAATACCGAGCGGTGTATGCGCAGCTTTTTCGGGTCTACTTTGATTATCTTGTCGCTGCGGATAAGCTTTCGCAGAAGTATAGCCGAGCTGAAAAGGTTTGAGATGACCGTGGCGGTCGCAACTCCGCTGACTGTCATTTTCAGCACTATTACAAAAAAGAGGTTCAGCGCTACGTTCAGCAGTCCCGAGAAAAATAGCGCGATAAGCGGTGAACGTGTGTCGCCCACGCTGCGGAATATCGCCGCCTCGAAGTTGTAGAGGAATATTACGGGCATACCCAGCAGGTATATCCGCAGGTACTGCATGGCGTATGGGTAGACCTCTGCGGGCAGATTCAGCGCGTTCATTATCCACCCCGCCGAAAGCTCGCCCAGCAGCGCTATCACCGCGCCGCCCAGCAGAGCCGCGATTATAGAGGTATGCACCGCCTTGTGTACTGTTTTTTCATCGCCGCTGCCGATGGCGTTTGCGATGATTACGTTCGCGCCAAGCGCCACGCCTATGAAAAGGTTCAGTATCAGCCCGATGACGGGGCTGTTCGCGCCCACTGCCGCGACCGCTATCGTGCTCTTATCGCCCGTGAAATTGCCCACTACCGCTAGGTCTGAGGCATTAAAAAGCTGCTCCAGTATGGCGGTGGCAGCCACGGGCAGCGCGAAAAGCGGCAGCTTGTTCCAGATAGAGCCGTTCAGCATATCTATCTTAGCGCCGTTTTTTTCTTTTTTCATTTTCATTACTCACCCTTACAAACTTACAAAAAGTTACATTGCTTATTCTCTTCATACTATTATTTTTGTAAGAGCAATTATATCACAAAAATTTCAAAAAAACAATGCTGAATTTTTTAATCAATTGTGTATAGGTATGTTATTTGCTATCAGCCGCCGAAGCCTTTCAGCGCTACCAGTCGGCGGGAAAATTCCTGCGAAAATCCGCGGCTGACGGGCAGGCGCACGCCGCCTGTTAGCGTAACGCTGCGCGAGGTGAATGAGATTATGCGGGCGCTGTTTACGGCGTAGCTTTTGTGGCACTGCAAAAAGCTTTTCGGCAGGGCGCATAGCAGCTCGCCCAGCTTTCCGTTTATCGGCAGGTCGCCGCCCTCGCTGTGTATCACGAGCGTTTTGTTGCTGCTTTCGATGTAGATTATCTCCTCTGAGGGCAGGAAGAGGGTCTGCCCTCCGCTTTTCACCATCAGCGTTTCGCGCTCGGTATCGGCTAAGGCGCGCAGTTTATCCAGCGTTTTGCGCACGGCGGCGGGGTCGGCGGGCTTGGTCATAAAAGCCGCGGGGGTGAGGTCAATATCGCGCAGAAAAATATCCTGACAGTATTTCTCGGCGTAGCTGCTAACAAACACCACGGGTATGCTGCGGTAAGCGTGGGTTATGCAGGAGGCAAGCTCTATGCCGTTAGTCTTTTTAAGCTCGATGTCGATAAAAAGCGCCGAAATATTCATGTAATTGCGGCGTATGTACTCGGTGCAGACGTCCTCGCTGCCGAAAGTTACAAGCTCGTCCCCCTCGGGCGCGGCTTCGGCGTAAGCCTCGGCAAAAAGGCGTATGTAGTTCGGGTCGTCGTCTAAAAGCACTATCTTGTTCGTTTTCAAGGTCTTGGGTTCTCCTATCAAAGAATTATTGCCAAAACAGCCATCGCAAGCAGGAACACCGCGTTCGCGGCGGTGAAGCAGGCTAGATACCTGCCCTTTTCAGCGGGCTTTTCGCGGCATATCTGTTTGTACGAGATAAGGCTCGCCATAGAGGCGATGAGCGTGCCCAGTCCGCCGATGTTTGTGCCGACTATCAGCGCGCGGACGTTATCCGTAAAGGCCGAGAGCAGTATCGCGCAGGGCACGTTGCTTATTATCTGGCTCGCAGCCGCCGCTGTAAAAAGCTCGCGCCCGCCGATGAACCTGCGCAGTGCGCCGCTAAACGCAGGTACGGCGCTGACGTTGCCGATAAAGATAAAAAATCCGCAGAATGTCAGCAGCAAGCTCCAGTCGATGTTTTTCAGCACCGCGCGGTCGGCGGCAAGGGTGCATATCAGCGCCGCCGCAGCCGCGACCTGCCACGGCAGTACCCGCGTTACGGTCAGCAGGCATAGCGCGAAAAGCGCGGCGTACATAGCCAGCCTGCCGCGGTGTATCTCGGGCAGGTCGTTATTGTCGGTATTATTATCGGTCGACATATCCTGCGCGGGCAGCGCCGAGAGAGCGCCTTTTTTGCGGCAGAGCATATACGCCCACCCCGCGAGCATCGCCCCCGCCAGCAGGGTGTACGGCAGCATAAGCTTTATAAATCCCCCGACTCGCATACCCGAAAGCCCGTAGAGATACAGATTTTGCGGATTTCCTATCGGGGTGAGCATACTGCCCAGGTTCGCGGCGATGGTCTGCATTACGGTAACGGGTATCGCCAGCCGCGCGCCGCCCTCGAGCCTGCTCAGCGCGGCAAGGCTCAGCGGAACGAAGGTTATCAGCGCAACGTCGTTCGTGATAGCCATGCTCGCGAAAAAGCAAGCCGCCGTCAGCGCGAGCACAAGCTGAAAATGCGTGTGTGCCGAGCGGGTCAGCAAGCCCGCCGCACGCTCGAAAATGCCCATTCGCCTGCAACCCTCGGTCACCGCCATCAGCGAAAACAGCAGCCCCAGCGTGCGGAAGTCGATGTACTCCGCGTAAGCCCTGCTGGGCGGCACGAATACTGCCGATACTGCCGCAAGCCCCATAGCCGCGAGCAGCACCGTCTCGCGCCGCGCGAAGTCCGCAGCTTTTTTCAGTACAGCGCTCAATTTTCTTCGCCCGCCGTTTCCGCGATGCCTGCGACGCCCGCTTTGTAAGCCGCGCCCCATTTCGCCATAGCTTCCAGTATCGGCGACATACTTTTGCCCAGCGGGGTGAGGGTGTACTCTACGCGCGGCGGCACTTCGGCGAATACCTCGCGCGTTACCAGCCCGTTATCCTCCATATCACGCAGATTTGAGGTCAGCACCTTCTGCGATATTCCCCCTACCGAGCGTTTCAGCTCGCCGAAGCGCTTAGTGCCCGTTTGCAGGTCGCGCAGTATAAGCACCTTCCACTTATCGCCGATGAGCAGCAGGGTAGTTTCCACGGGGCAGGCGGGCAGTTCAGATCTGTTTATCATATCAAGTACCTACTTTCTATCTAACGCCAACGCTTATGGTTTCTAAAAGTGCGCTGGTATCTTTTTTATACGCTTGATATAATTTTAGCAGTTTTTCGGCAGATTGTCAAGAATAGCGTGAAAAAGCGACAAAAATTTTTCGCGCGGGGGCGCGGCGGTTTATGAAAATCTACGAAATCGCGCCGCGGGGCTTTACAGATACCGCAAAGTGTGATAAAATAATATCTGCAAAAAATTGAATGATTACTGGTCTTATTGGAAACGCACACGAGGGTTCTCTTTTACATTCGTGATAACGAACAACACAAAAAATTGTTCGCAGTCTATTGAAATGTAAAGGAGATTTTTTTATGCAGAAAAGTAAACTCGGAAATTTCGTATTCACCGCCGTAATGGCTTTCGTGATGGTGTACGCTATGGTGTGCTACAATATAGCGCTGGATAAGGGCGGCATGAGCAACGCCGTATTCCTGCTGGCTTTTCACGAGATACCTATAATGTGGCCCGCAGCCGTGATATTAGAACTTCTGGTGGCGGAGCGCGCCGCCGCTAAGCTGGCTTTTCGCTTCGTAACGCCGCAGAGCAGCCCTATTGCGATAACGCTCGCTATGTCCTCTATGATAGTATGCGTGATGTGCCCGATAATGAGCTTGCTCGCGACCTGCCTTTTCATGCACCCCGGCAAGCAGGTGATAGCCCTTTGGCTGCAAAAAGTAGTGCAGAATTTCCCGATGGCGCTTTGCTGGCAGATATTCTACGCCGGCCCCGCCGTAAGAAATCTGATGAAGCTTTTTGAGAAAAAGTCCGCCGAGTCTGACAAGCCGGCCGAATCAGCCGTATCCGCTGAGCGCGCCTAAAATTTGCCGTACAGAATAACGCCTATACAAAAAGAGCCTGCATTCGCTGTAATAAAAGCGTGCCGGCTCTTTCTGCATTTACAGGGGGGACTTTTTGTTATTAAGATTGGGGTATCTTACCTCTTTCTTTTGTCCAATATCATATTACCACACAGCCCGCCGCTTTTCAAGGCTTTTGGCGAAACTGGCGCTTATAACGCGAAAACAGCAGGCTTGTTCACCTGCTGTTCATAAATCGCATTGTTCATATCTTCTCCACTTCGGCGGCGAGGTCTTGCGCGAAGCGGCGGTACAGCGCCGTGAACTGCTCGCGCTCCTCAGCAGTCCAGCGGGTATAAAAAGCGTTTTCCGCCGCTACAAGTCGTTCGGCGGTGCTCTTCATGTGCTCGCTGCCGCGCGGGGTCAGGTATATCAGCGTGTTGCGCCCCTCGCCCTGCTTTAGGTAGATCATTCCCGCCTTTTCCAGCCGCCGCAGCGATGAATTTACCGTGGTGCGCGGCAGATTTGTCATTCGGCAGATGGTGCTTTGGCGGCAGCCCTCGCCCTGATCGTATATCATGTAGAGTATGTTCAGCTCGCTGTCTGACACGCCGAGCTTTCGCGCAGCCTCGCGGTAAATGCCGTTCACCGTGCCGATTATGCTGTTTATCTCCTTCATCTCGACTTTAAGCATAGTGGTACCTGCCCCTCAGCTTTATTAGACAAGTCGCCGAAAGCACCAGCGCCAGCGCTTCCGCAACCACTATCGCGCACCAAACGCCCGTAAGCCCGAATATAGCGGGCAGCAGAAGCACGCTGAATATCTGAAAGACAAGCGTTCTGCCGAAAGATATCAGCGCCGAGATAAGACCGTTGTTGAGCGCCGTGAAGAAAGACGAAGCGTAGATATTGAAGCCCGAGAGCAGGAACGAGAGCGAGTATATGCGGAAAGCCCGCTCGGTCATGGCGTAAAGCTCGGGGTCGTAGCCGACGAATATCTTCGCGAGAAGCGGCGCGGCAAGCTGCGCGATCATAGCGATGACGAGCGCCGCCGTGCCGATTATGCGCAGGCTTTTGCGCAGTATGCTTTTCAGCTCGTCATGATTTTTCGCGCCGTAGTGGTAGCCGGTAACGGGCGCAGTGCCTATCGAGTAGCCGACGTACATACCTACGAATATAAAGCTGACGTACATTATAACGCCGTATGCCGAAACGCCGTTTTTGCCCGTGAGCCGCATGAGCTGATAATTGTAGAGCATATTTACCAGCGACATAGAAACGTTTGTCATAAATTCCGAAGAGCCGTTGGTGCAGGTCTTAGCCAAAGCTTTGCCGTCGAAATGCGTTTTGCCGAGGCGCAGATCGCTGCTGTTTGGCGATATGAAATATATCAGAGGTATGATCCCGCCGATGCACTGGCTAATGGCGGTAGCCGCCGCCGCGCCCGCAACGCCTTTGTGCAGCACCGCGAGGAAAAACCAGTCGAGCACCATATTTGAAACGCCCGCCGCTATCGTGACGTACAGCCCAAAATGCGGCTTTTCGGCGGTAACGAAAAAGCTCTGGAAAACGTTTTGCAGCATGAATGGCACGAGCGCCAGCATTATTATCCTGCCGTAGGTAACGCAGTAGCCGAGCATATCTGCGTCCGCGCCGAGCGCCTGAGCTACGGGGCGCATTAGCGCTATCCCCAGCAGGGTGAACACCGCGCCCACGCTTATAAGCGCGTATATCAGCAGCGAGAATATCTCGTTAGCCTTACCCTTCTGCTGCTGACCCAGCTTCATAGATACCAGCGCGCTGCCGCCCGCGCCGACCATAAAGCCCACCGCGCCGAATACCATAAGGAACGGCATGATAAAATTCACGGCGGCAAACTGGGTAGAGCCTGCGTAATTTGATACGAAAAAGCCGTCTACCACGCCGTATATCGAGGTGAATATCATCATCACGACAGAGGGCAGAGTAAAGCGCAGCAGCCGCGAGTAAGTAAAATGATCTGATAACCTAATTTTCATATAGATATACTCTCCTTTATGTACGAAATCGTACATTGCTTATTATAGCAGGAATAGCGGCAAAGTCAAGCGCGTTCATGATTTTTTTACAATGATGTTTTCAAAACTCACCTTTTGTAATGACCTCGTGTTGAAATTTGTCAAAAAATATGCTATAATAAGACAGATAATATATTGAAACTCAAATATTCTCAAATAAAGGAGAAGAATGAAGTATGCAGGATATTGGCGAAAGGCTCAGCTCTTACGAGCCGCTTTGGGAAAACTGGTATAGAGAAAGCTTTATCGGCGGCGGCTCTTTCGGCAAAGTGTATAAGCTGCGGCGCGATTTTTACGGCGAAACAGCTTACTCGGCGGTAAAGATAATACCTATAATAGTAAACGACGCGCTGAAGCCGAAGAATGTGGATACGCAGACCTATATAGAGCAGCGGCGCAGCGCCGTGGTGCAGGAGATAAAGAATATGCACAAGCTCGCGGGCTACCCCTACCTCGTTCACTGCATAGCCGACTCTATAAAAGATATTCGCGGCGATAACGGCGAGCTTGTAGGCTTCGACGTGCTGATACAGATGAATTACTACACCGCCCTCGCCGACGAGATGAAGCGGAGCGGCGCGCTGGATACCGCGCAGGTGCAGAAGCTCGCCGCGCAGATAGCCGCCGCGCTGAAAGCTATGCACGATATAAATATGCTCCACCGCGACGTAAAGGTAGAGAACATATTCATCGACGAAAACGGCGATTACCTGCTGGGGGATTTTGGCGTATCGAAACAGGGCGAATCGAGCAGCTGCTCTACCCTCGCGGGCACTCAGCCTTTCATAGCGCCCGAAGTATGGAATGTTCAGCGCACCAACCGCCGCTACGCCAATACCGCCGACATCTACTCATACGGCATAACGCTCTACTACCTGCTGAATGACAATATGCTGCCGCTGACCGAGGGCAGCTTTACGGAAAATCAGGTGAACGACGCTATATTCGCGCGGCTGAACGGAAAAGCATTCCCCCCGCCGAAAAACGGCTCGGCGCTGCTGAAAGAGATAGTTATGAAATGCTGCGCCTACCGCCCCGAAGACCGCTTTCAGGACGCGGGCGAGATAATAGAAGCGTTTAATAACGGCAAGGTCGAGAGCCGCTGTCAGCCTAAGATAATGCCGAAGCCCGCCGCTAAGGACGCCTACGCTACCGTTTACGCTGGCGAGGGCGAAGAGCCGCAGAGGGCGCAGCAGAAAAACCGTCCGCAAAACGTTTCGCCTGTTTCGCCGGTGATAAACCGCCGCCCGCCTGCAAGACCTCAGCAGCGCCCGCCGCAGTATCGCGCCGGCAATGCGAATGACCCTAACCCCGGCGGGCGTTATCCCACGGGGCAAAGACCCGCGCCGCGGCAGTACGGCTCTTACAGACCAAACAATTCATACCGTCCGAACGGGCAGTACGGCACATACCCGCCGCGGGGAACATACCGCCCCGCGCCTGCGCCGAAAAAGCAAAAGCGCAGCCCTTTCGCAGTGCTCTCGGTGATCATCACGATATTCACGGTGGCGATAACGGTGCTGCTGGTGCTTTATGTGCTGGATATGGAGGACGGCGAGAGCGGTGCGCAGGCTAAGCTGTACGAATACACATACGATATGAATGAGGGAAGCTTTGAAGATGGATACGAACCGTACTATTTACTACAAACCGAAGCCCGCGAAAACGGCTTCGCTGCTGATAATAGATAAGCTCTGCAAGCCCACGGTGGTGACCCTTACGGGAGATAAAACGCTGGGGCGCGATTATCCGCAGGCAGACTGCGATATACGTCTGCTCTCGCAGATAGTCAGCCGCCGTCACGGCGAATTTATATTCGACGACTCTGACGGCGCGTATTACTATATCGACAACAACAGCTACAACGGCACATACATAAACGGCGAGCGCCTAGCGCCGTACAACGACCGCGGCTCGCGCGCATACCGCCTTTCAGACGGCGATATTATCCGCATAGACCACGCCGAGCTTCATTCGCCGCACCCCGACGCGGTGCTGATAGTTTTCAGCACGAGCTTTGATATGAACGAGAAATGGAGCACGCTGGATATTAGCCGCATGGACGCGCTGAGCATCGGCAGGGGCGAGAACTGCACCCTGCGGCTGGGCGACCTTATGGCATCGCGCTGCCACGCTATGATGCTGCACGAGGGCGGCTGCTGGTATATAGAGGATAACGGCAGCACCAACGGCGTGGGCGTGAACGGCGAAGAGATCTCGCGGCAGACGCGGCTTTTCGACAACGACGTTATACGCATAGCGAACACCACGCTCGTCATGACCCACGGCAGGCTTTTTTACAATAACGGCGGAAAAGAGCGCTCGGCGCTGATGGTGGATATACGCGCGAAGAAAGTAGACTTCGGCAGAAAGACCCTGCTGAAAGATATACGCGCCGAGTTTGAAAACGGCGACTTTGTGCTTATACTCGGCGGCTCGGGCGCGGGCAAGACCACGCTTATCCGCGCGATATTGGGCGAGAGCAAGGCTGAGGGCAGGATAATACTAAACGGGCAGGACTTATACAAAAATTTTAAGAACATGAAATCGCAGATAGGCATGGTGCCGCAGTTCCTCACCCTGCGCAAGAACGACACCGTGCGCAACACGCTGATGGATACGGCGGGCATAAAGCTGGGCAGCTGCACCAAGCAGGAGCGCGAGCAGAGGGTGGATAATATACTCGAACACGTCGGCATAAAAGAGCACCAAAACAAGCTGATAGGTCAGCTAAGCGGCGGTCAGCAGAAAAAGGCGGCGGTGGCGAACCAGCTCGTCGGCTTTCAGAAGGTATTCATCTGCGACGAGCCTGACTCGGGACTGGACGCGGCTTCGCGCACGCAGCAGATGGAGATACTGAAAGAAATATCGCAGGAAAACAAGATAGTAATGGTGATAACCCACGAGCCGGACGACGCAGTGCAGGTGATAGACGGCGTGAAAAAGAGCCTTTTCACCAAAGTGATAGTGCTGGCGCGAAACTCGGTAGACCGCGCGGGACACCTAGCCTTTTACGGAAGCGTGGAAAACGCGCTGGCGTTTTTCGGCGTGAGCAGATTGCAGGACATAATGATAGAGATAAACCCGCCTGCCGAGGGCGGCAAGGGCAGGGCGGACGAATACATCCGCAAATACAAAATGCTGACTGGGGGCAGGAACATTGGATAACGCATCATTCGCGGCGCAGACCTCGATATACTTCAAAAAGATACGGCGAATAGCGCTGAAAGAGAAGTTTTGGAAATTCGTAGTGTTCGCGGCGATAATCTCGCTGATAGTGGCGCTGGTGGTCGGAAAAGATATGTTCACCACCTACGAGGCTACGAAATCGGGCTTTTTCTCGATAGCTTCGGCGGGGATATGGATAGGCATATTCAACTCTATACAGAATATCTGCAAAGAGCACGAGATAATACGCGCCGAGTACCGCTCTGGCATGAAGATCTCGGCTTACGTCACGGCAAACGTGCTTTGGCAGTTTATCATCTGCTTGATACAGTCGGTGATAATGACGGCGGTATGCGTGGCTTTTATCGACTTTAACAGCGATGGCATAATCATGCCCGCGATAGCGGAATATTTCATCACTATACTGCTCATCACATTCGGCGCGGACATAATGGGCATAATGATAAGCTCGATAGCGGGCACGCCCACCACCGCCATGACGATAATGCCATTCGTGCTGATATTGCAGCTAATAATGAGCGGCGTGCTTTTCGACCTCACGGGCTGGAGCGAGAAGATCTCTTATATAACTTTCAGCAAGTGGGGCATGAGCGCTTTCGGCAGCACCGCCGACCTAAACAGCGACGCTTTTCCGCTGAAACTCAGCGAGGTGTTCCCGCAGGTGGTGAAGCTGGAAACTGAGGACTGCTATGACCACACTACGGGCAACCTTATGAGCGCGTGGGGAATGTGCGCGCTGATAAGCGCCGTCTGCTACGTCGTGAGCATACTCAGCCTGAAAATAAGAAACCACGACTCCTAACTTGCGCAGGGGGGTAGGCAAGATGAAAGTGAAGAAAGACGAACTGAAAATAAAGGCACAGCGGGCGTTCGCCATTCCGAATATGACATTTGATATTAGCATAAGCACCCACAGCGGGCTTGTGCGCGAGGTGAACGAGGACAGCTTTTCGCTGAACGGCTACCGCAGGCGGCGGGAGAAGAGCGCGCTCACCTACCGCGAGCAGATGACGGGCGGGGCTTTTATGCTGGAAGTCTGCGACGGCATGGGCGGCGAGGCTTGCGGCGACCTTGCGGCTGAAACGGCTGCGGTGCACAGCGCGGCACTTTTTGAAAAGCTCAACACCCTGCCCGCCGAAAGGCTGGAGGGCGCGGTGAACGAGTACGTCGCGGAGGTGAACGGCGAGATATGCCGCCTGCTGGGAAACAGCGGCTCTCACCGCGGCGGCACTACCTTTGCGCTTGTGTATATCCGCGGCGGGGTGGCTTACCCCTTTTCGTTGGGCGACAGCAGGATATACCTCTGCGCGGGCGGGAACATCGACCAAATAAGCTTTGACCACACGCTTGCTATGCGCAAGTACATGGCGAACATCTACACGCTCGAGGAGGCGGAAAACAGCCCCGACAGCCACAAGCTTACGCTTTTTCTGGGCGTAGACGTAGACGGCAGAGGGCTTACGGCGCAGACCTACGAGCCTATACAGCTCGAGCGCGGCATGAAGCTGCTGCTTTGCAGCGACGGCCTTTACGATATGTGTCCGCTGGAGGAGATAGCGCGGATAATGTCGGGCGAAACGCTCGGCTGCGCGAAAGAGCTTGTAAAAAGTGCGCTGGCGCACGGCGGCATAGACAACATAACCTGCGCGGCGGCGGGATTTATAAAGTAAAACAGCATCAAAAACGGGAGGAAGCTTCAAAAAGGCTTTCTCCCGTTTCTTAATATCAGTACCTAAAAATCACTTTTCGCTTTTATGCCGAATGTGTATGAATTGCGGTTTACTTTGTGGTGATGGCCTTTACGTCAGACCAGTCGCCGTAGATCTTCTTGCCGCCTACGGTGGTGTAGCTGCGTACTTTTACAAAACATGTCTTGCCCGATCTCAGCTTGCTTACGCTCAGCGAGGTCGTGCTGTTGGTCTTTACATACTTCGATTTGCCGTTTTCAAAATCGGAATTGTTGGCATATTTGAGCTGGTAGCCGTCAGCCATGCTCTGCTTTTCCCACTTTGCGGTAAAGCCGCCCTTAGCTGCCTTTATCTTGGTTATCTTCTGCTTAGCGGTGGATATTTTGAAAGTCTTGCTGAAGCTTCCGCTGTATTCGCCGCAGCCCTTTACGGTAACGGTCGCCATGCCTATATTCTTGTTATTGGAGTAAGAAACGGTGAAGTCTTTATTTAGTGTGAGCTTTTTGCCGCCGAGGTATGCGCGGACTTCGGGGGTCTTGGTCTTGCCGTCGTAAACGTACTTGCTGCTTGAAAGTTTTATGCGCGCTTCGGAGATGAGGCGCAGGCTCTCGGGCTTGTTGCAGTGCATTTTTGCGGACTTTATGTCTTTTCTGAAATCGCCCTCTATGGCGTTCCACTCGTCGGCGCTGCCGGTGTACCAGATGTTCTTTACGGGCGAGTCGGCGAAAGCTTCCGTGCCGATGGTTTTTACGCTCTTAGAGATTATGACGGTCTTGAGCGAATCGCAGAGCGAGAATGCGGAGTTGCCGACGCTCTCTACGCTTTCTGGTATCTTTACGGTCTTGAGCGAGGTGGCGACGAACGCCGCTTCGCCAATGGTCTTTACGCCGGGCTTGATGTCAACGCTTTCGAGGGATAAGCACATCGAGAAAGCCGCGTCGCCTATGCTTTCAACAGATGCGGGTATGGTTATGCGGTAAAGCGCCATGCAGAGCATGAAAGCGCCCTCATCTATCTGCGTAACGCTGTCAGGTATCTTGACGCTGAAAACCAGCGCGCCCGCGAATGCGCCGCTGCCTATGCGCTTTACGCCATCGGGTACTTTAGCCGTGCCGACAACGTAGTTTGCGCTTACGAGTACATCGTTTACCACAACGTACTGGTTTTCTGCGACCTTATTGTTCAGCCATGCGCTCTCGAGAAAAGCCAACATGCCGAAGTCCTGCACGGTAGAGGGTATGGTAATATCGCTGAGGTTTTCGCAGGCGTAGAAAGCCATATTGCCGATGCTCTCAACGCCCTCGGGGATAACTATTTTCTCGAGGGTGGTGTTTTCCTGAAAAGCGGCCTCGCCTATAGCGGTAACGGGCTTGCCGTCTATCTCAGCGGGAATGGTGAGCGACTTAGCCTTGCTCTTAAAGCCGGTGATGGTGATATTGCCGTCGTTGTCGGCTTTATATTTCAGACCCTTAGGCACGCTTGCCTCAGCGGTGATGTCGGCGGTGTTCACGTCAGCGGCGCTTTCGTCGGCAGACTTAGTATCAGCAGCGCTGTTCTCCTCTGTTTTGGACGAGGTATCTTCAGCAGAGTCGGCAGGATCATCGGTATCCGCAGTATCGTCCGCGAGCGAGCTGTCATCTTCGCTGTCAGAAAGAAGGCTTTCGTAAGCGTCGATCAGGTCGGGCGAAGCCGCAGGCTCAGCAAAAACGGCGGCAGAAGAGCCGAAAGTAAGGGTAACGGCAAGCGCCGCAGCCAATATTTTTTTCATAGTGCATATCTCCTTATATCAGTAACGTTTGAGTTGCCTTTTGTTTTATGAATAAATTATAACATCTCAAAGCGTGGATGTCAATGAAGATAAGGAGAAATTAAGATTTTTCAAGGGGAAAACCAAGAAAATTGGAAAATATAAAAGTAAAAGTATTAACAAAATATTCGATATGTGTCAATTTCGCCGTAAAAATGCAAGTTTCGCCGCAATTATTGAAAGGCATGTCGAAAAATGGTAGAATAAAAGAGGGCAGGGGGTCAGCCGTGGTGGGTCTCGATACCCGCGAGGTAATCGGCGGACACCTTATAGAACTTTGCGAGTTGGATAAAGAGGTGAAGGGGTATCTCGCGCTTGCCGCTTTCGTAAAGCTGGTACTGCTGGCGGGTGATGCCGAGGATCTTTGCGACTTTTTCCTGCGAGAGGTCGTTATCCTCGCGCATATCGCGTATACGCTGATAAAAATACATACAAACTGCTCCTTAGCTATTTAGTTATTATGTAGATTTTATCACATATAGCGCGTAAAAGGCTTGATTTGCATTCATACAAATGCTATAATTATCTTGCACGCAAATAAATGCAAATATACTGATACAACGGAGGTAAAAACTATGAAGAAATTAACAGCGGCGGTGTGCGCGGTGCTTATCGCGATGAGTATGGTAGGCTGCGGAAGCAGCGGCTTGTCAAGCAAAAAACACAATAAAGACAGCAAAAGCTCTGCAAGCGCCGGCGCGGGCGATAACAGCGCCTCAGACTCCAAAAAGTCGGTAATGGACGTTATTGCAGGCGGCGCGGCAGCAGACGATGCGGATATCGAGATAAACACCGACTACGAATACAAGACCTTACTCGGCGATGGCGTAAGCACCGATAAGGCGCAGCTCGACAGATATGTAAATTCCTGCATGAATTTGGCTAAGGCGATAGCGGCTGACGATTTTGAGGCTTACAAAAAAGCATCAAATTTTGAGCTGTTGAAAGAGCTTGAGCCTGAAGATACCGAGAGCGATATGCAGGAGAATCTTGACGATGACCGCGATACTTTTGAAAGCGCAAGTGTAAGGAGCGAGCTGCTGGAACAAAACAAAATAATGAAAGTGTATTTGCAGGAAGAAAAAGAAGATGCTCCCGACGGATATACATACTGCACTGGGGCATATGTGATAATAGTATTGGAATGTGAAAACAATATGGGGCATCTGGCTTTATATTTTGACTTAGACAGTTTTGACGGAAAAATATTGCCTTCTCTTAACGGTACCGACACCGTAACGCTCGAAGAAATGGAAGAAGCAGACAGCGAATTTGACGCTGAGAACGGCTCGGGTGATTCCGAGTACGATAAAAAATCGCAGCTGAAAACCGCTAACAGCAACAGCAAGACGGCTTATGTTGCTTTGGCTGAGAATTTGGCGGACGCCGAGACCTGCGGCTACCCGATGGACAGCGTATTTTCGGGCAGCTGCGATGAAAGTTGGCAGGTAACGCCAGACAAGGTGTATGACGCGAGCGACCCCGAAAGTATCAGCGAGGGCGGCGCGAAAAAGATAGCTCAGGCGCTTTGCGACAACGCCGACGCGGGATATTTTATAGTGCTGAGGGTACAGCTCAACGGCAGCGACGGGTTTGCAGTGCAGTGGACGAGCGACCCCTCGGGCGGCGTTTTCGGGCAGTATCCGAATGCGATAATGTCAGAAGCGTATGACGGCGGCGGGCTTAGCTTTGGCGAGTATCATGAGTGAAAATATTGATGACGGAGGTCTGCAAAATGAACAGCAAGAAACTTATATCTTTTATCTGCGCGCTTTCTCTCACTCTCACCCTCCCCGCCTGCGGCAGTACTGAAAATGACGACACCCGCTCGCGTGAAACTGCGGCTGCTACCGCGCAAAACGGCTCTCAGCAGTCGGCGGACGAGCAGGGTCAGCAGACCACTAAGCAGTCCGAATCGTCCGATACGGCTAAGGATAAGCTTGACGAAGCGCTGGGATTGAAAGAGCAGTCCCCTGCCCTTTCCGAGGACGAGCTGAAAGAAAAACTGGAAGCCGAAGCGGGCGCGGCGGCGAGCAAGTGGTACTATGACGATTACGACGGCGATGGTACTAAGGAGGCTTTTGGGCTTATCGGCAAGGATGAAAATATGATAGCTGCGGTGTACGGAGTAGACAGCGAGGGAAATGTAACGCTGATGCGCGACAGTTTTTGGGGCACGAATTACAATGCGGCTTTTGATTCGCTCGTGGAATACGGCGGCAAAAAGTATTTTTCAGTCGATACAAACTGCGGTGGTTCCGGTGCGGTATCGTCGGTATTTTCTTTTAAAGACGTCAAACCTTTTGAGCTTGCGCTTTCAAAAAGCGAGGAGCTTTTCGGCTTCTATGCCGATGAGGACGGTGCGTTTACGCGTGAAGAAGGCTCGTGGGCGCATGACAGAGCGCGAGTTGACCTCGAGTATGATGAAGCTGCTCAAGATTTCACGATAGCCAGCAAGCCCGCCGACAGCGGCGAATGGAAGCAGGCGTATATCGACTACATAGATAATACGATAGCCGAAACTTTCAGCGAGTCTTCTATGTTTTTCGACTCTTCGCAGTTCGCTATACTTGATATTGACGGCGACGATGTGCCCGAGATCTTTTTTGATTCGGGCTTCGGCGCGGGCGGTTCGGGTCTGCTGACGTATGCCGACGGCGAGGTCTCAGAGATACACGGCGGCAACAGTTCTAGCATTTACTATATTGAAGCGGGCGGAATATTTAAGTACGTCGGCGGACATATGGATAACTATACTGACGATGTTTACACGATAAGCGGCGGCAAGCCTAAACTGAAACTCAGCGGAAAATATTATCTGCCTAACGGTGCATATACAGGCACGGGCGATGTGCAGGACTATTACGAATACTACATAAACGACGCGCAAGTGCCGAGGAAAATGTACGAAAAGAAGCTCGCGGCGGCTTTCGACCAGTCGTCCGCAAAGTGGGCGCTCGACGGCGAAACTTACACATATTACGAAATAACGAGCGCGATACATGGATATTAAATTGAACGGAGTGATGAAAAATGTTTTGTCCGAAGTGCGGGGGGCAGCTGCTTGACGAAGCTATGTTTTGCGGCAAATGCGGGGCTGACCTGCGGCAGGTGGACAGAAGCGAGCCGCCAGCACCGCTAAAGCTTCCTGATCCGCCGAAGCCGAAAAAAGTGCAAAAGCCTGCCACTAAGCCTAAACCTAAACCAAAGCCGAAACCGAAACAGCCGAAAAATCCCGCGCCTGCCAAACGTTCGGCTCAGAAAAAACGCGCGCCGAAGAAAGACGATTTTATCTACTCAAAGCCCGTGATGGTAAACCCTGCGGTCGCGGAATTTTACAAGAAGTCGCGGCGGAGAAAGCGGTTCGCGGCAGCGGCGGTGATAGTCGTGGTGCTTGTCACGATCGCCGTGCCCTCGATGCTGATGATAAATTATCACAAAAAGACCCAGCTCAAAACCGCCAATGACAACGCCAGAATAGCCATAAACGCTATGATGGACAATCTGTCAGACGCGGCGAATATGGGCATACCCCTGTACGAATTGGAACACTGCGATTATGACAGGGATAAGGACTACAACGTGAAGCTTTACAAAACGTATGACGCAAGCGACCCCGAGAGCATACAGGAGGGCGGCGCTAAAAAGATAGCGCAGGCGCTTTCAAAGCTGGACTCGGGAGCGGGCTATTTCATTATCAGAATATTATCTAATAGTTTGGCGATACAGTGGAAAGCGGAGCCGGACAGCAAGATAATAGGGCAGTGCGTTATGGATATAGGCAAGGAATGGCCATCTTACCACGGCTACGAGGTCTATGGCGAGATAAGCTGGGATTCATACAAAAAAGAGCGACCCATGTGGGGACACTATTATTAAAATGGAGGAATAGGATATGTTTTGTCCGAAATGCGGAAATCAATTGGCAGACAGCGCAAAGTTTTGCGATAAGTGCGGGGCGGTAATGCCGCAGACGAATGCGAATAGTGCGGGCACATATGGTGAATATGAAAATATGAACACGCAAAGCACACCGAATAAGCAGGGCACGCAGCCGTACATTGGCGGCGCACAGCAGTCAGCGCCCGCGCAGAACGGCGATATGATACCAATGGTGCTCTCGCTGGTGTGCGCGGTGGTAATGCTAATCTCGCCATTCATCAAGCTTTTCAACGTCGATTATCTTTTCGGCGATGAGGACTTTTCGCCCTCGCAGATGTTCAGCATAATAAAAGACATCACGGGCGAGGCGAACGAGTACGGCGACCTCGATGGCGACGAGCAAACTATCGTGATAGTTTCGTACGTTATAATCATCGTTTACGCAGTAATGGCTATACTTGCGCTGGCTTCTATCGTGAAATGCTTACAGCGCATATCGGCTTCCGACAGCGGGCAGAGGGCGGAGTATTTCAAAAACGCATACTCGGCGAACCTCGCGGTACTTTTTGCGAACCTGCTGTTTTTTGGCGTGCTGGAGCTGATAAACGTGCTCGTCACGGCGGAGCTTGAGGCGGATAGTTTGGTGCAGGTATTCACGGGAAACACGGCGTTTTTCGTGATGGAGATAATAGGCATCATCGGCTACATACTTGCCCGCACGAGATACAGAGCGTACAAATGATTTGGCGGCGGTATATTAAAATATGAACACGAAAAATATAAACATCTTCTGCATGAACTGCGGCCGCAGGCTTACCGCCGAAGCACAGTTTTGCCCGAGCTGCGGCGCTGAGGTGGTGCGGTCAGAACAACCCGAGCAACACGAACAGCCCGAACAGCACGAACAGACAGACCGCTGCGCCACGCAGTATGCCGAAGACCCCGTGTCATACGAGCAGTTTGAGCCGTACGACACGCCGAGGTACGCTCCCCCGCCGAGCGAACCTGCTGCCCGCGGGCAGGAAGTGCCGAAGAGCCTTTACGCGATAGTGCTCTCGCTAACGCTGGCGGGCATGATAGTCGTAGGCGTTATCGGCGGAATGATAATACATTTCACGAGGTCGGGCGGGGAAAAGGTGCATACGGAAGCGCAGGTCGAAAGCGCGGAGTTGGCTCAAACAGCGCAGATCACACAGACTACACAGCCCGCGCAGACCACCACTGCTGCCGCGCAGAAGCAGGAAGCGCAGACCGAGAAGCAGACAAAGGCGGCGACGGCTAAGCAGACATTTGCGCCGAAAGCGGCTGTAACCGCCAAAAAGACCACCAAAAAGACCAGCACCACTCAGCCGCAGACCGCCCCTCAGCCCTCGGGCGACGAAAGCGCGGCGGCGGCACGGGCGGGCAAGTCTAATATAGTCAACGGCGGATACGCGGTGTCTGACGGCGAATACATTTACAGCTCGTGCGGCACGCTTACCCGCAGGCGCGCTGACGGCGGGGGCGAAGAAAAGCTGCTCGATACGCAGGTGTACTACCTAAACGTCAGCGGCGGCTGGCTGTATTTCACATCGGTGGACGAAAACAACGCCGTTTGCCGTATGCGCACCGATGGCAGCGGGTACGAGGTGCTTTGCTCAAAGTACAGCTACGAACTAACCCTCTACGGCGGCAGACTGTATTTCTCAGCCGATATGGGCGGCGCGGGGTACGAGATATGCCGTATGGATACCGACGGCGGGGACTTCACCGTGCTGGCGGCGAACCGCGCTTGGTATATGAACATCTGCGATGACCTGATATTCTTCTGCGATTACAACGGCGATAAGTACAGCCTAAAGTCAATGGCGCTGGACGGCAGCGATATGCAGACGCTTTACGCTTCGCCCTGCTCCGACATATGCGCGGCGAACGGCAGGGTGTACTTCTCCGCCGACCGCGATAAACGCTCGCTTTACAGCATGGCTTACGATGGCTCAGACCTCAAAAAGCTGCGCTCGGGCTACACTAAGCACACCAATTTCACGGGCGGCAGGCTGTATTTTACCGATAAGAACGGCAATATATGCAGCATGAACGCCGACGGCGGCGGTGAGGAAACGCTGAAAAGCCCATCGGGCGGCGCGGCGTACTTAGTATTTATCCTGCCCGACCATTATTTCTATATGGACAACAGCGGCAATATGCACAACGTGCAGTAGCAGAAAAGCTCCCCCGAAATGAAAACTCGAGGGAGCTTTATTATGCCGTTATGTTCACCCGCTCAAAACATCAACTGCGCAAACTCTCCCCCTAGCACAATATTCTTATTTGTCAAACTTGATTAAAACCCTTGATTTTACTGGTAGTTTACATAGTGGCCTAAAGATCTCTTATTTGGCCACAATGATGTGGTCTATCTCCATAGTGGACAGGTTTTTGGGCTGGCCAACATGAAAACACCTTGCAAATACAGGGGCTTCGTCCATGGTGGCCAAATAACTTTATTGACTGCGCCCCGTGATGACTTTCACCAAACAAAAACGCCGACCGTTTATCAGCGCGGACAAACTCGGTCGGCAAATTTCTGCATAAATGAAAAACCGCCTAACGAATAAGCGGTCTCTCAAAAAGGAAAGTATGAAAAAGAAAAAATTTCGGGAATGCGAAAATTATTCAGCTTCGGGCTCGCTCTCAGCGCTCTCCTCAGCCTTTTTTTTCTCGGCGGTGTCAGCCGCGTCTGCCTCTTCGGCAGTATCTGCTTCGTCAGCAACGTCTGCCGCAGTTTCCTCAGCAGCTTCGTCAGCTTCCTGCTCTTCGCCGCAGTCGCAGCAATCATCGCAGCAGCAGTCGTCGAAATCGTCGTCTAACTCTTCGTAATCGTAATCTTCAAGCTCTTTATGCTTCTTATATGCTATCGCAGCGGCAACGCCGAGAGCGGCAACGCCAACTGCCGCAGCAGCCTTTAATGCTTTTCCCATATTAAACAACTCCTTGTCTGATTTTTACACAATTGATACGGAAGCCTCGCCTGCGGCTCTCAGCGGCTCGTGAAAAGCCTGCCGCGTTCTAAACATCGGCTTCGTTTCATTGGTCTTATTATACCACGTTTTGCGCTGTAAATCAAGTATTTTTCAAAAAAATAAATTCTTTAAACCTTTTTTTGTGAAACCTGCACAATTGCGTTCAAAGATAAACAGCAATTTAGCCGATACAAATTCCAATTTGCGGCAGTTTTAAAATTGTTACATACTTACAAATCTGCAAATCACATATTGCCCGTCAGGTTCATGATTATCGCCGCCGCCGCCAGCGGAGCAGTTTCGCAGCGCAGTATACGCCTGCCCAGCCCCACGGGCTGCACGCCCGCCGCCGATATTCGCGCGGCTTCTTCTTCGGAAAAACCGCCCTCGCTGCCTATCAGCAGACCTATCTCGCTGCCGCTTTTCAGCCCCAGCTGCGCCATCGGCACGCCGCCCTTTTCGTAGCACCATACCGCGCTGTCGCACTCGCTGAGCTTCTGCACCGCCTGCGATAGGGTGATAAGCCCGTACACCTGCGGCACTATCCCCCGCCCCGACTGCTTTGCCGCTTCCAGCGAGATCTTGGCGTAGCGTTTCAGCTTTTTGGCGAAGCTTTTTTCGTCCGGCCGCGATATGCAGCGCGAGGTCAGCACGAACGTGATGTCGTAAACGCCCAGCTCTACCGCTTTCTGCACTATTATCTCCGCCTTCTCGCCCTTCGGCATGGCTTGAAATAGGTGCAGGCGCACGTCCGCTTCGGCTTGGCAAGGCTCTGTACGCAGCACTCGGCAGGTCACGTTTTCGGGCGTTATCTCCTCCAAAACGCATTGGTAGTCTACGCCGTTATTGCATAGTGTGACCTCTTCGCCCGTTTTCATACGCAGGCTGAGGGCTATATGGCGCGCGTCCTCGCCGGTAACAAGACCGTGAGAACCATCTATACGGGAGGTGAAAAATCTAGGCATACAAATATTTCCTTTCGTGGCGCGCTGTGTGAACGCAGCTTAATATAATTAACTCAATTTTAATTTCCACAAACAGTATATCATATTTTCAAAAAAACTTCAATAATTTTCATAATAAAAACGATAAGTTTTCACACGCATATCACAATGGTAGGGTATCATATAATTGTCGAAAGGGACAAGGGGCGTAAGAACCCCGAGGATAACTTTTCGGCGCAGCATTTCATTTATGGTATGTAGGCTTTTACCCCAAGCCTTCATATATACAGCACGGCAGAGCAATCTGTCGGCTTCTCCCCTATAATTTTTTATTTTTTGGCCCCCGTCCTTACCCGACGGGGGTTTTTTTGCCCAAAAATACTGACAAAATGCGCCCGCTTACCCCTTTACAAATCCCGCGGGATATGTTATAATATATGTGTATGCACGCGCAGGTTATGCGCCTAATTTAGATAATAATTTTTCAGAGGAGAGTATTCATATGGCAAATACAGTATCAAAAGCAGGTAAGAAAAAACTGGAAGCTGACCTTGATTATCTCATTACCGTCCGCAGAGGCGAAGTAGCGCAGAAACTGAAAGAAGCGCGCTCGTTCGGCGACCTTTCCGAAAACGCTGAGTACGACGAAGCCAAAAACGAGCAGGCTATTCTCGAAGCCCGCATAAACGAGCTGCAGAATATCATCGAAAACTCGGTAGTAGTTGACGACGACGATATTTCCGTAGACGAGATCTCGGTAGGCTCTATAATGAAAATACGCGATCTGGAATTTGACGAGGTGGAAACTCTTCAGATAGTAGGCTCTACCGAATCTGATCCCGATAACGGCAAGATCTCTGACGACTCGCCCATAGGCAAGGCGGCGCTGAAAAAGAAAGTAGGCGAAGTATTTGAAGTAGAAGCCCCCGCAGGACTTCTGAAGTTTGAGGTACTCGAGATCTCGAAGTAAATATTTGAAAGGACGTTTTACATCTATGAGCGAAGTAAATACCAAGCCCGCCGCTGAGAACGCAGAGGGCGAGGCTGCTGAGCAGACCGAGCAGGATATAAATATATTAAAGAAGATAAGAATGGATAAGCTCGAGGAAATGAAGGCCGAGGGCAGAGATCCTTTCCGGATAACCAAGTTTGACGTTACCGCGCACGCGGCTGAGGCTAAAGAGCAGTACGAAGCGCTGGAGCAGAAGCTTACCGAGCAGGCGGGCGGCGACGAAGAGAAGCTGAAAGAGCTGCTCGAGGAAAACAGGATAACCGTAAGCGTGGCGGGCAGAGTAATGTCACGCAGACTTATGGGCAAGGCTAGCTTTTTCGATCTGCGCGACAGATCTGACAAGGTGCAGGTATACCTGCGCATGAACGAGGTAGGCAAGGAAGCTTACGACCAGTACAAGAAGGGCGATATAGGCGACATCGTGGGCATCACGGGCTTTGTTTTCAGAACGAAGATGGGCGAGATCTCTATACACGCAAAGAGCATAACGCTGCTTTCAAAGAGCCTGTTGCCGCTGCCCGAAAAGTGGCACGGACTGAAAGACCAGGACACAAGATACCGCCAGAGATACACCGACCTCATCTGCAATCCCGAGGTAAAGGATACATTCATCAAGCGTTCGCAGATAATATCTTCTATAAGAAGGTATCTTGACGGACAGGGCTTTATGGAAGTAGAAACGCCCATGCTGGTATCCAACGCAGGCGGTGCGGCGGCGCGCCCGTTTGAAACGCACTACAACGCGCTGAACGAGGACGTAAAGCTGAGAATATCGCTGGAGCTGTATCTGAAGCGCCTTATCGTAGGCGGACTAGAGAGAGTTTACGAGATAGGCAGAGTATTCAGAAACGAGGGCGTAGACGCGCGCCACAATCCCGAGTTCACGCTGATGGAGCTGTATCAGGCGTACACCGACTATTACGGCATGATGGATCTGACGGAGAATATGTTCCGCCATGTAGCGCAGGAGGTATGCGGCACTACCTGCGTACCCTACGGCGACGTTATGATAGACCTCGGCAAGCCATTTGAGCGCATGACGATGATCGACGCTGTAAAGAAGTATTCGGGCGTAGATTTCGCGCAGGTAAAGGACACTGAGGAAGCGAAAGCGCTGGCCAAGGAGCACCACATAGAGTATGAAGAGCGCCACAAGCGCGGCGACATACTGAACCTGTTTTTTGAGGAGTATGTAGAGGAGCACCTTGTACAGCCGACGTTCATCATGGATCACCCGATAGAGATCTCGCCGCTGACGAAGAAGAAGCCGGAGAATCCGGACTATGTAGAGCGTTTCGAGCTTTTCATCACGGGCAGAGAGATGTGCAACGCATATTCCGAGCTTAACGATCCGATAGACCAGCGCGAGAGATTTGCGGCGCAGGAGGAAGCGTTAAAGCAGGGCGACGAGGAAGCGAACCACACGGACGAGGACTTCCTGAGAGCGCTGGAGATAGGAATGCCTCCGACAGGCGGCATAGGCTACGGCATAGACAGACTAGTAATGCTGCTGACCAATTCGCCGGCTATCAGGGACGTACTGTTGTTCCCTACGATGAAGACGTTGGAGTGAATATAATAATTTGCGAAATAAATGGGCAATTCTTTATGGGGGTTGCCCATTTTTGAATTGACGGAAATACAAATTAGAATTTGAGGAGATGTGTTTATGAATGGAGTCATTTTATATCAATCAAAATATGGTGCTACAAAAAGATACGCTGACTGGCTCTCAGAAGAGACCGGGTTTCAGTGTATAGAAACAAGAAAAGCTGATATCAACGAAATTGTTACATATGACACTATTATTTTAGGTGGAGGATTATATGCTTCCGGTATCGCTGGATTATCGTTTCTAAAAAAGAATATAAGTAAATTAACGGGCAAGAAGATCATCGTGTTTTGCTGTGGAGCATCTCCGTATGAAGAAAATGCGTTTCAGCAAATCAAGGAGCATAATTTGAAGAATAACCTGGCTGACATTTCTCTCTTTTATTGCCGTGGTGCGTGGGATATGGACGCAATGTCTTTTAAGGATAAAACATTATGCAATTTACTTAGAAAGTCGGTTGCAAAGAAAAACCCAGCTGATTACGAAATATGGGAAAAAGCACTGATGGCAGCTGGGGATCATAAATGCGACTGGACAGATAAAAAATGCATTGAACCAATCATCGAATGTATAAATCAATGACCCACCGAAAAAAGTCTGTAAAAACTCAGCCAACTGCGATATAATAGAAGTAACACAGGAGGCTGATTTTTTATGGCAAGAAGGAAAAGGGAACCGATGAGTGAGGGAAAGAAAAATATCATAGGAATGCTGCTTGAGGAATACGACATCAAGTCTGCAAAGGATATTGAGGATGCCCTCAAAGACCTTCTTGGAGGGACGATCCAGGAAATGCTTGAGTCCGAAATGGACGAGCATCTGGGATATCAGGAATATGAGCGTTCCAGCAATCCTGACTATCGCAACGGCAGGAAAACCAAGAAAATTCGCGGAAACTTCGGAGAAACTGAAATAGAAGTACCGCAGGATCGTGACGGCAGTTTTGAGCCCAAGGTCGTAAAGAAGCGTCAGAAGGACATCTCGGGCATCGAGCAGAAGATAATCTCACTTTACGCAAAGGGTATGACGACCCGCCAGATAAGCGATACCATCGAGGATATCTACGGCTTTGAAGTCAGCGACGGTATGGTATCTGACATCACAGACAGGCTTCTTCCACAGATAGAGGAGTGGCAAAATCGCCCGCTTGATGAGGTTTATCCGATAGTTTTTATCGACGCAGTTCACTTTTCAGTTCGTGATAACGGGCAGATACAAAAGCTCGCAGCGTATGTGATCCTTGCAGTAAGTTTAACCGGTCACAAGGAAGTTTTGCCCATACATATCGGCGAAAACGAGATCGCCAAGTACTGGCTCGGAGTGCTGAATGAGCTGAAAAATCGTGGCGTAAATGACATTCTCGTGATATGTGCCGATGGTCTGAGCGGTATGAAAGAGGCTGTAAATGCGGCATTTCCGCAGACAGAGTTGCAACGCTGCATAGTTCATCAAGTAAGAAATACACTGAAATATGTTGGTGAGAAAAATAAGAAAGAGTTTGCAAATGACCTGAAAACCATTTTATCACGCTCCGTCGGAGGACGCCGCTCTTGAACAGCTTGAACGTGTAACGGAAAAGTGGGAGAGAGATTATCCAAACGCCATGAAAAGCTGGTACAAAAAGTGGTATTTCTATTTTATCACAGTTTGCTGACTTTTTACAGACTTTTTTTCAGAGGGTCCTGTAAAGTCGAACACTGCGCCATGCCCCCGCAACGCCTATTAGCACATAAAACAGAAACTTACTAGAACATAAAACCCACCGATACATTTTTTTGCGCTGTATCGGTGGGTTTTGAATATACTTACTTGATAAAATTTTTGATCTCTTTGCTTATCGCTTCGTACTCATAGTCGTGAATATAATGCGGACAGTCTAACTCAATACAGCTTGCGCTGTCATGATCTGAGATATATTTTTCGGGGATACTTCTCCACTTTTCTTTTGTAAAACCAGTGCCGCCCGAGCCGTCGGAAATAAACAATAACATCGGCACTTGCGGGATACCGTTTTCTTTTACAATCTTCGCATTATCTTTTACGACTTTGGCTTCATCTACCATGGTTTTAGTAGCTGTTTTTTGATAAAATACTGCTCGGTAAATGTCTTTTTCCTTTTCGGAAAGCGTTCCGTATTTGATAGCGTCGCTTTCTGCAAGGCTGGGTATCCACCTTGTGATACCCAAAACAGCGGCATAATGCCCTAACTCCATCGTAGGGATACTTATGTTCATTTCGTCGTAATAGTCAGGTACTGCCATATCTAAGCCGACGATCGCTTCGACCTCGTCGGGATATTTCTGCGCCCAGTATAAAGCTTCAAGTCCGGATAATGAATGCGGACAGAGCACATACGGCCCATGTATCCCTGTTTTATCGAGTGCCATTCTCGTTTCGCTCAATATAGTATCTATATCTCTTTTTTCATCTATAATATCGCTAAAACCGTATCCGAATTTTTCTACCACTGCGATCTTATATTCGCTGCTTAAAAGCGAATAAAGCGATTTGAAGTCCAATATTGGTGAGCAAGTTCCGCCGCCTGACATAAATACAAGCGTTTTATCGCCCTCGCCTTCTGTGTATATGCTCATATTGTGGCCGTTCACTTCTACAAGTTCGCCAAGAGGAGCAAGCAGGTCTTTTTCTTTTGAACTGCATATTTTATGCCGAACAAAAGATATTATTATAAATATTATAATGATACCAAAGATCAAAAATAGAATTTTCAATGATCTGCCCAATACTTTTTTCACTTTATCCCCCACATGATCAAAATTTTGCTGATCTATATTCAATATTCATTATACCATATAATAAACATAAAGTCAAACTTTTCGGCTTATAGTTTCAGCCTATTCTAAACGCACCGAAAAAGTTTCTTGCTGTTGCCGCCGGCGGCGGATGATTATCGCGGTCAAACATTTTTTGATAAAACTTCTTTTTTTATTTGTCATATTAACATCTTAGTGCTTGATTTTTTTCCTATTTTATTTTATAATACATAATGTATAAGTGTATGCATTTGATGAGGTGGAAATTATTGTGAAAACTAGAAATGCAGAGGAACATATCTCAGATATTGACGCTGATAAAAACAAACGCAGAACTGCTTTTATAAAATTTGCATCTTCTGCCGTACTGCTGTGCTTGATTATTTTTGTCTATACATTTGCATGGTTCACTATGAATAAGAACGCTGACGTTACGGGCGGCGATATGAAGTCTGTATCACTGCCTTTTGAACTAAAAACTGAGGGCACGGAGGGCTTTTTAGACAGCTGCCTCGATTCATCATATAAAAGACTGGGCGCTGACAGCGGCGTGCTTACTACTGCCGATGGGCAGAGCATACAGTGGCTGGTGACTAAGGAGAATAATGCAAATAACTATAAAGACAGCGAAACTAACGAAGACGATACCGGCATCCACCCGGGAAGCCATGGCACTCTACGCTTTTGGATAGTCCCGAAAGAACAGCAGACTATAAAAGTCAACTATAATTTGAAGATCACACCATATAAAAAACAGTACCCTACTACTACAAACGGAAAAACTGATTATGACGCAGAGCCTTCGCCGGTCGCACTTGGCGAGAGCGATAAAACGCTGGCGGCCTACGTTGACAGCCACATACTTTTTTTCAGGCATCATGACGGTAAATATTATTCCGATATGATAGATGATGATCTTGAAGAAGAGATAAAATTCGCCGAAAATAACGACGGCGAGTTTCAGCCTTGCGAAGTGACCGTTTACTGGGTGTGGCCCGAAACGCTTGGAGAGGCGGTCTTGGAAAATTCCAGCAAGGGTGTAATATGCCAAACGATAAACGGCACAAACGAGGTGCTTAAAAAGCTCAATAAAGACCCCGGCGGCTTTTTAAAAGGCTATTATGGCGAAAGCAAACTTACTCAAGATGATATAACAAAGAATTATTCAAGACTTAGTATTCAGTACAATAATGCTGACGAGGACATTGGCGACTATATAATGTTTCTCATGGCAGAAATGACAGTCAGCCCGGTAAATTCAGTAAACTGATTCGCATTGGAGGTGCGGCAGCCGAGTGGTAAAATTCAAAGAACTAATGAAAAAGATACAGCTGAAATGGAATGGACTTTCACGCTCAAAGAAGATACAGGCTTCCGCAGCAGCCGTTGTAACACTGGTGCTGGTGATAGGTCTGCCGGTATTTGCATGGTTCACGAGCGAGCGCAAAACAGCGACGGTAATAAAGATAAACGCCCCGACTACTATCAAGATAGGCGCGGGCAACGAAGAGCCTGTTGAGATGATAGACCTCTCAAATATAAACGTTGAGGAGCGTCTTGATGACGAAAACAAAACGCGCATAACAGAGGGCACATATGTGTTTTGCGTTACAGGTAAATATCTTTCAAAATATGATCTTCAAATAGCACGAACGACTAATATAGATTTTGATTACGAGCTGTACCGTGTAGACAGCAAAACATATGAAGACGTTATTTCAAAGGGCATAACCGAAAAGCCGACAGTAGGAAGCGGCTATGAGATAGCAGAATATAAGTCTGGGCTTGACGGAAATACTTATTACTACCCCTATCAGACATCTAATTCAACTGACAAGACGCAGGGAAATATCACTAATAACGGTGCTTTTTTGAACTTCAAAAGCAATGGGAGTCACACCATTGGAAACGGCGAAGAAAATATCGGCGGCGGAACAACATTTCATACGCATAATTATAGCAGCTATGATAAAGTCAACGAATATGCCGAGCCGCTATACTGGCAGGTAACAGGACTGCCGGTAACGGGACAAGTCGGTGACGTAGGCTTTGTAGATTACTATGTGCTCAAAATAAAATGGGAAAACAAAAACCTCACTAATAATAAAGAGACCGATATGCTTTATATTACCGCAAGAAAGAGCGGAGATTAAAACGGCACTGCAATATTTTTAGGAAAGGGGGCGGCTGTTATTTTGAATAACGAAATTATCGACAGAATAAAAAAGAAACTCAAAATACTGAGAAATTCGTGGATAACCGTATGGCTGATAATAGTCGCCGTACTTTTAAGCGGGGCGGCTACATATGCGGCGTATATGGGTACTACACATTCTAAAAGAGTTATCTCTCTTTCCGAAAGCGACGAGATGCTTTTTTCGTCACGATATTTGTACGTGAGCGGCTCAGAAGTGCAGCGTATAGGTTTTGCGGAAAACTCCACAGATCCTGCTGTGACAATTGACGTATGCAATTATGATAAAAAGGGCATGGGCGTATACGGCTCAGATATTTATTTCCGCATAACGGCAAAACTTGTGAATTACGATGGTACAGACATTACCTCTGATACAAAAAGCGATAAGTATAAGCTTGCTTATCTTGACGGAGATACTGAAAGTACGCAGTATACACTTAGCCCTATCACAAATACAGAAACTGCTATAAACGGGCCGGAGTCGAATGGCGAGGATAGCGGCTTGTTTAAGCTGCCCGCCAATACAAAGACTAAGATGAAATTTATTTTGCACTGCGACCCCGATACATTGTCAACGCCGAAGTATGCGGTAGAAATAACTGCAGCGCCTGTCGGAAAATACGAGGATATAAAGGCGATAAGCGGTAAATTCAGAGCCGTTTCACGAAGCAGCCAAAGCCTTGAATGGAGCGGAGAATTTACCGACAATCTTATTACGGGTACAAAGCCGACAGATTTCGACGCCTACAATTACGTTATCAGCGGAGCGGGAAAAGGTACTATTACGCTGACGTACGATAATGCTATATTAGAATTGGATAAAAATGATCTTGAAATATTCAGCAAATTGCAGGGATATACTTTCACTAAAAACGACGGCAAAACGATAATTACATTTTCAGTAGATACGACCGTTGAAAATGCTGTCAGCCGTTATGCTGTGCATTTCTATCAAAAAAACGGCACAGCCCTTGACGAATTCAGCGTGAAATATGTTAAAACAGAATTTACGCCCTCATAAGGAGAAAAACAGATGGAGCATAAAATGCTTAAAAGGAAAGGAAAAAATACTCAGCCTGAAAGCAGTTTCAGAAGAGAACATAAAGGCTTGCTGCGCCGTATTTCTGCTTTTGTGATAGCGGCGGCGGTCATGACTACCGGTATGCCAATGCAGCAGATAGCGGATAATATGCCCGATCTTGACATTATAAGCAAGATAAGCGGTCTTATCCCGGACGCAGCTATGAAAGCGGCAGCGGCAGAGCCTCAATACAGAGGGTACGCAAAAGAAGTAAGTATAGCTAGCGGTCAAGACCTGGAAGATTATGTGAACGGAACATTAAAATTAAAGGACAGCGGCGAGCTTGTCGGCTATAATGAAAAGGATACGCTCACCATAACATTAAACGAAAGCGCGTGTAATTTAAAAAATTTTGTCGGCATAGGTACGGCTGACCACCCCTTTGCGGGCAAGGTCACCATCGTTTTGGCGACTGAAAGTAACCCTTATGGCGTTTTTACCGGATTGACGTGGGAAAACTCTTCACTTTTCAACTATGTCACAACTGACGCTGTTGTAACAAACCAAAATAGTAGTGATAAAGATAAACCTGTTTACTTAAAAGCCGGCGGAACAGGCACTGAGCCGCTTTTTGCAAAGCACGTTGTAAAAGGCGAGAAAACCCAGACTTGGAATATCGTCGTAGACGCGTTAGACGCGTCAGCTCAATACGGCGGCGTTATCGGTGATCTTGGCGATGGCGCTAAAGCTGATATTCATGTGGGATACCTAAATAATGCAGACGTTGTCGGCGGAGATACCGCAGGCGGCATATGCGGCACTATGGGTGAAAATTCGGCGTTGAATCTTTGGCTTGATAAAACAATCAAAGACACAAGTGGTAAAGGCGCAACAAGCAAGTCTTTAGGCAGTGTTTCAGCAAATAAATTTGCGGGCGGCGTTATCGGGCAGATGAACACAGGGGCTGTTCTGACGATAAATGAAATGCCTAAAATAACCGATGAACGGATGATAACGGCAGCGGACAAAAACAAGGGAAAAGCCGCAGGCGGTCTTGTTGGCAAGGCAGACGGCGCAAAGATCGCGTTTGCTAATGGCGTATCATATACAAACAGCGGAACGCTTAATGCCACAGTTACGGGTGCTCCGTCGGAGAGCGGTGCGGGCGGAGTTTTCGGTGTTTACTCTGCCGCCGAGGGCGCTGAATTCGACATTGATCTGAGCGATTATAATCTTACTGGGGCGATAAACGTATCCGCTAATGCGGGCGGCGGATTTGCAGGAAGATTTGAATTAAAAGGAAATGACACCGAAAGTAGTGCGGCAAAAATTACAATATACAATGAAACAGCAAAAGATGCAAATAGTGATGTTGACTTTAAAGTTAAATCTAACAAGGGTACTGTCGGAGGAATTATCGGAAAAATTCTGAATGTAAATGGTAATCTTAAAAATACTTTCACTATTAAAAACGTCAAGACAGAGTTAACTCTTAACGGCGACAATTCCCAGAACGGCGGCGGAATTGTCGGCGACTTAGGCTGGTATAAAGAAAGCAAAGGCAGAACCTATCTTAAAATCGACGGAACGAACAAAATTATTGTAAACGAAACTGAAGCAAAAGGCAACTCCGGCGGTATCGCTTATTCTGTTTATTCTAGCTTTTTGGATATTTGCGGTGAAAACACCATTTCCGGAAATGTAGAATCTGGCGTTGTGGATAAAGTAGCCGATTACGGCAACTACGGCAGCGTTGTTCGCTTTTCGGGCAAAACGGATTTAAGCAAATTAAAAGGCGTAACAAATGCCCTTCTTGTAAACTTGCGGACCGACGGCGGCAAAGACGATGGTCTGATATATGCTTTGGGAAGCGGCTCAAACTATGACTCTGCTACAAAAAAAGGCTGGACTTATATAAGACCTAAGGAAGAAACCAAAAAAGTAGAAGATGTTTCTCCGTGGGGACAGGTCATAAGGCTTATAGGCGACAAAACGATAGAAGAAGCGGGCGTTGTAAAGTATGACGAAAATGCACATACAGTTACGCTGAAAGGTCTTAATGCCGAAAATAACGAATATAAAATTGCAAATACTGTTGATTTTATGAAGCTGGCGCTTTGTATACAGCATAATACTGCAACAAAGTCGGGTGCATTTACTACTAGCGGCTGTGAAACTTCAGCAAATACCTTGAAAAAGAATATCACGCTTACGGGCGATGTTGATCTGAGCGGTACAGGTCTGCGCGGTCTTACCCGTGATGACGGCGGAAACACTGATTTTACCGGTACTCTTGACGGCGGAAACCATACGATAACCCTTGCGATAGGCGAGGCTTACGGATACAGGGGTGCCGATGAAGCCAAAAATGAAGCAGGAAAAGACAACGGCAACACCGGCGCAGTATACGACCACAAATTTCAGGGGCTTTTTGCCGAAATTTCCAAAGCAACTATTAAAGATCTAACGCTTGACGGCAGTATCTGTATCGACGCAAACGCTGACGATATTTACTGCGGCGCGGCTGCTGCGCAGTTTAGCGGAAATACAACAGCGGAAAATGTGAAGTCAAATGTCAATATAATAATGAGAAAAGATGCGCACAGAATAGACGTAGGTACAATTTTCGGAGTGGACAGTGATACTGCGAATGTTACCTTAAAATACTGCACGTCTAACTTTGACATGACGCTTGCTGGCAATGCAAACAGCTCATATAATGGCGTTTCGGCAGGCACTATCGGTCATGTGAAAAACTCCGGCTCAAATGTTACAGTAAATGATTTGACCATAAGCGGAGAGATGAAAAACTCGATAAACTTAAAAAAAGACGGCAAAAAAGAATACCATTTCTACGGCTACGGTGGACTTATCGGCGTTGTTGAACATCAAACTACCAAACACGCGATCAAATTGAATAATGTCAAGGTCAGCAATTTTAGCATTACAGATAGCTCAGACAACAACGGCACAGGCGGTCTGCTTGGCGGTTCTTGGAACAACGTGAACGTCACGATCGGCGACAATTCTTCTCATAGTAACGGCGTTACGGTTGACGGCTCTAAGATCACTGTCGAAAATTCAGCTTCAAAAACAATAGGCGGACTTGTTACAAGCTCCTATGGTTACTGGCAGGTAAATTCATTAAAATATACCAATTCTAGTATCAACAGTGAAAATGCAAAAGCTTCAGTTGTCGGACTTATTGTTGGCAAGGGTTATGAAGACAGAACGTTACAAAGTAGTGCGGATAATACACCAATAAACAACGCAGTTGAACCAAAGCGCCTTTATCTTGAGATAACTGACCCCAGCGCTTATGAATGCGCAAGCATGACCTATAAAGGCACTGCCGGCACTTATGATGAGATAGTCGGCAGAACTATGAAGGGCGACGACATAGGCGCTTCCGGCGAGGGCTTTGTTTCTATCCGTACAAGCGGCAATAAACTTAATATGGATAGCAGCAATTCCAACGAGTATAAGCCGAAAACTGATCTCGGAAAGACACAGCCGAACCAGTACACACGCTACTATTATGATCTTGACTACCTGCGTGAAAAGGCTTCACAGACGGGCGGAGAAAAGGCAACTCTTTGGAGCGCTTATACCTATGCGGCAAAGAATATCCGCGATGATTATTTCAGTAAGTACAGCACATTCCCGACAGAAGAAACAGTTATAGATCTTACAGGGCTTTCCTACTACCCCGTTGATGTTTCTAATACCATAGCGCGCAACAGAGTCACCTTCAAATTATACAATAAGGAAATACAGAATGCGCACGGAACGAAATATTCTACATGGGCTTACAGCCAGCACTATCTTATGCAGTGTGGTCTGTTTAGAAATGTCACAAAAAATATAACGCTTACAAACTGCACTATCTCCGGAACGGCGGCGGCATACCGCAACAGCCTAGCTTCGGCGACAGAAAAACTCAACGTGCAGGGTTCGGGCGCATTGATCTGCGGCAATTTGGAAGGTTCTTCAACTCAAAAGGCGAGCTTTACAATATCCGGACTTGCTCTTGATGGTCTTACTATCAATAACCTCAATAAAGCTGGCTACAATACTGCAAATATGGCGCTCTTGGTACGCAATATCGGCAGCTATACTGAAACAAAGATCAGCGGAGTTTCAACAAGCGGCTATGCTGATAAAGAAAAAGCAGCAAGTGCGCTGATAGGCACGGCAGGCAGCGACAAAGTATTGCAGATGACTATACAGTTCAGCGATATGCGTCTTGACGGCAGAAAAACGACTAGTGATGTCAATGCGGCTGCACAGACGGCTTTTGAAAACAGTTATAAAACCAAAAGTTCTATATTCACTAAGGCTACGCTGATACATACATTGCAGTACACTTCTGAGGGCGGTTCTTCTGCGATATACAACTATAACTATGATGAAGACTGGGCTGCTGACGGCAGCGCAAAGCATAACGTTACCTACGGAAAAGAGATATCTCACTCAAAGGAGTTTGCTCCCGACGCAGGGGATAACGACCAAAGACGTTATTTGGATAAGCACGCCGCTGATGATACGAACCACTTTACTTCACCAGAAAGTGCAGAGGCAAAGGCAACTGCGGCTACTTCTTCAACTTCCGGTGTTAAGGGCGGTTTTGATTTCTCAAGTTTCCTGCCTTATGTAGCAACCGAATACGGTGGTTCAGTAACTAATGCTCACGAAATAGCTGTAAACCACGTCAGCAAGGAAATGGGCAAGGGCTGCGGCACATACAACGACCCGTTTATCATAGACGACGGCACAACGCTTTCGCTGGTCGCAGAAATTCTCAGCAGCGGCAACGTCAGCAAAGGCTTTTCGATGTATATAGATAACGATCATCTTAATGCTGCAACTAAAGACAAAAACTTTGAAAAGTGGGATTCCGACAAAGCCGGCGGCAAAGGTCATACACGAATCGAATATAATGGCTCAGAATTCGTTGCTGTGAAAAAATCAGGCGATGAATGGGTAGAGGATACCAGCAAAAGCATAAGCATAACAAAAGCAGATGTTTGTTCATACCTTGCGGGGGCGTATTACCTTGTTGAGGGCAATGCTGAGAATGGCGGTACTATAACCCTGTCTGAAAAATTTGCAGGACTTGGACAAGCAGGCTCAGATTACGCATTCAGAGGAGTTGTTGTGGGAAAATATTATAATGGCAATAAAATGGTCATTGAAAACCCCTCTGATAAGCCTTTTGTATCTGTTTCAAACGGCTGCGTTGTGAAAGATCTGGATATAAAAGTAACGGCGAAAACTATCACTTTAACAAATGATAAAAATGGCAAGAGCGGTCAGCTGACTTATGGTGATGGTACGCCCGTATACGGCGCAGTAATTGGAAAAATACTGGGCGGCGACAATATTATTGACGGGGTTTCCGTTGCGTTTTTAAATACAACGATACAGCTTAAGACAATTGACAGTACTAATAATTATTATAAGAACACCACAGTTATCCCGGTAGGCGGATATGTCGGTGCGGTCGTAAACGGCGGACTTGTGTTCAGAAATATGGGCAGTGAGAAGATCTCGCCGCTCGGCAATGTGACTTTTGAAGTTTACAAGAATACAAGCAAACAAAATGTTGACGTACTGAATAACTATCTCTATGTAAATCAGATAGTCGGCAGAGTTGTAAACGCCTACTGCTTTAATGAAGCTGGCAGTTACAGTATAGCAAGCACCATTCTTGATAACAGCGATAAGAATTATCCTATCCCTGACCTGAACCCTGATTCTGACAGCAAGATAAGCTTCAAGCAGGAAAATGGCAAAGATGTCAAAACAATGGTCGTTCCCGACTCTCAGTCGCTTTTCCTTCTTTCTGAGATAACGCAGTCGATGTGCGGCAACGCTGGAACTGACGGCAGCTATACTGTGAAAAAGTCATACGGCGGGGAGAATAAGACCACGCACCTTGCAAAATATTCGGCGGTGGGTACAGATGATACAACACAGCCTAGTGATTTCACGCTTGCGAAAAAGGACAGTACTGGCAAGGCTGACGCTGTTCCGTACATCATAAGGCAGTATACTAAGGCTGACACAGACGGCAGCTACCCTGCAAGGGCGATAACCGGCAGCGGCAATTATCACTATATGGAGCTTGCTGAAAATGCAAAATACGACCTGCCGAACTGTTTCAGAGGTGTAGGTCAGCTTTATCCGCAGGAGATGGGGGATAGCGAGATCTGTAAAAATATCCTTGCGCTTTACGGCCTTGACGGAAACGGCAGTACGATAAAGCTGAATACTAGCCTTAAAAACCACAGCAGTGAGTGGGATTGCTATTACAGAAATACAGATACCCCCGACAATAACGCAGACAAAATAGGTCTTGGTCTTTTTAATGACCTGTATTTTGATGTGAAAGCTAAAACTGATGATGATCGCAAAGAAAAATCAAATTCCATTCATGACCTTACTTTGTCGGGTGAATTAACGCAAGAGCAATGGGGTGATAATAAAAAGATCAAAATGACGTCTGACACAAACAAGGCGGCGAATACAGGCGGCATTATCGGTTCGCTAAGATACACAGCGTCTGATACACGCGAATACAATTTCTGGAATGTATCGCTTGATGGTTTGACTATTAGCGGCGAAAGGGCGACCGGCGGATTTATCGGCTATGTGCCCGACAAATCGCTGTCTATTTACATCAATGAATGTTCAGCCAATGATCTTTCCGTAAAAGGAACGCTGGCAGCGGCAGGCGGAGTTATAGGCTATATTCAGGGAAAGGCAAATCTGTATGTAAATACCCTTACCGAGAAAACAAGCGAATTTAACGAATCTGTTACGTCTGACACTACCAAAGTAAATACCAACTGCGGCGGCATTATCGGTCAGCTGTGTGAAGGTACTAGTACTTTCAGTAAAGTAATAATAAGAAATGTTACTGTTACAGCGCCCGAAAATAAACATATGGGAAATAACACGGAAACTACCAATTCTGCGCTCAACGGAGTTGGCGGCGCGATAGGATTAGCATATAAAAGCAACGTTCTGCTTATAAATTTTAATCTGAAGAATGTTGATATGTATGGTAAAAATGTCGCCGGTCTGATAGGAAATGCAAATACCGGATTGAACGTAAAAGCCTATAACTGTAATGTTGAGGGAAATGGCAATAGTAAACTTAGCGGTATTGAGCATGTCGGCGGTCTGTTCGGATATTTCCCTGCCACTGGAACAGGAACTATTGAAGGCTATTCTAATCATATTGACGGCTGCAGCGTTTCGGGATATACGATCAGTCAAACTAATGCTTCTAATGGTGCAGGTGGTCTGATAGGAACGAATAATGCTGAGAGAAAGATCTGCAACAGTAAAGTTGAAAACTGTACCATAAAAGGAGGAAACAGTTTATCAAGAATCGGAGGTATCATTGGCAATAATACCAACGGTAACATATCTGCATATAACATTGTAGTAAATAACGTAAACCTTGAAACTACTTCTCCATACCATGGTCTGTTCAGCGGATACAGCGGCGGTAAAACATTCAATATCGTTGGCTGGAGCGTTCAGGGAGATAATACAAAGGCTGATAAGGTATTCGGCGGTACAAGCAGCACTAACACTACCGTTATCCCCGCCGACTACAACGGCGCGTGCCTTGACGAAAGCACAAGGGGAGAGAATTTGTCGGATATTACAACGGCGACTAACATCAGCCGCGTCGATACAAGTGACGACAACTTTCCTTATGCGACCAGCAGCCCTGCCAAGAATGTCGGCACAGGCACAAAATTCCTCACCGGCGACGGAACAAGCGCTGAGGCGGTGGAAAGCATAATTGCAGAGTACAATGACACCAAGTATGGTGCAAAACGTTATAACAAGATTGGAAATGATATAGCAAATTATAAACAGCTGACTTTCAGCACAGAGCAGGATAACTTGCAGGGCATACCCGTGATCTTGATTGATGATACTGGTGATATAAAAGACCAAATAAATTCGTATCTGAGTATTCTTACAAATAATCAGGTGTCAAAAGCAAGTGCTGTTAAAGTCTATAAGGCAAATATCAGCGGGGATAATGTTACGCTGTCAGAATCAACCAACGAGTTGACAGTAGAATATGGACTTGATGATAAGAAGCAATTCTTCAATAAATTCAAAGCCAAGTCGGATAAATTCGACAGCGATACAAGAGGACAGTTTACCCTTATCGACGTGCAGTATACCGACCCTACGGTCAGCAGTAATGCAAAAGTAGTCTACCACGTCTATGTGCCGGTGATGACGCGAAAGATATATCAGTATGATTTCTACACTACGGCATTCAGCGGCACGCAGTATTACCCGAGCAAATATACAGATGAAACGGGCGATAACGGCTTTAACGGCAGCAAGCCTAAGGTACTTGTCGAAAACTACGATACCCCTGTTACCGCTTATCTGCGCTGGGCTTACCCTGCTGATACTTTCATAAAAGACATAATGGGCGGCTCTTCGGGACTTGACTGGAACTATAATAAGGTACTGAACCTGAATGTCCACATCGGCGGAACTGAGAAAACTATACCTAAAGGAACGCAGTTTGTGCTTATAGATAAAAACAATAAGAACAAAGAGTATTATTATACGGTGACGGGCAACGAAAAGTACAATGGTGAAATACTTCAGCTTCCGTTTTCTGATTTTACAGACAGCAGCGGCAAAGCCTTTAGCGAAGCAGATTTTTCAGATATGGTAAGCAGTCAGCTGGAATTTACTAAGACAACTAAAGCTGACGGGTCTTTCGTTGAGGACGAAAAAGGAAATATGACGGTAATGATAGGCGGAAAGAAAACCACTATCCGCACTGCTAATGATGGCGACACAGACCGCTTTGACCTCTCGACCTATACAGGAAATCTGACAGAGGACTACTATCTTACAATGACTACGGCTAAAGCGGAAAAAGTCCTGTTTCATCAGTTTCAGCTAACTACGCCTTCAAGTCTTTATCCGAATGTAAGCGGCAAGATAAATGGTGCAGTGCAAAATAAACACTCAGTACAGCTGAATTTTGCCGACCTTTTCAGCAATACTATAGAGGTCGAAACGCTTGAGGACAATACAAACGTTGTAATGGATGACGGGAAAAATGATGTAAATATCACAACTGTTTCAACTATAAAGTTCAATACAACTGACAAAGGTCTTATAAGTGATCTGAAAGCACTCTTAAAAAACAATAATATTTCCATTTACCACAGCAGCCATATATTTATGAACAAAAAAAACACTAATGGCGGAGTGGCGGAAAAGATGATCGGCGATATTGACGGTATAGAGATGATAAAAGGTGCGGATACGATAGCTGCGTATGATAGTACAGGTGTGGAACTCACAGACCCTCCAAAGCTTGAATACGATACGGTCTGCGGAAAAGCGTCAGCGAACTTTTTTGAAGTATCTGAGCAAAATAACGAAAAAGCGATCGACCTAAGACCATGGCTGACGGCAGGAGAAACGGGAGTTGCTCCGGAAGTTAAGATCAAAACATCTTTCAAGATAATTTATACTCACAGCGGTATAGTCACACAGTTCCCCGAACGGCAGAATTCGGCTGAGAATACTGATGTTGGAACATATGTCAGCGCCAGATCAAGTCTTGCATATGATGCTGCCGATACTACATACAGCAGCAGCGTATCTGGCACCGTGAAGGACTCCAAAAACTGCTTGTACTACCGCAACGCGATGACTGACGCAAGTCTGAAATTCAACGCTTACCACCCTATATCTTCGGGCACTCCCGATGAGGACAGAGGCGATGGACAGACAAAAGCGAACGACCAGCTGGGCATCAATACATTTGATGAAGAAACAGAAACGAATTCGCTGATCCATACAAACGGCATCTACGATGCCTCGCAGCTTTCTGCTTTAGATAAAAAGAATCTTAATATACGCTGGACGATCGAACTGCAATGCAAGCAGAATGGCTATACTGACGATCTGAAGCTTTCAGATTATCTGAACAGCGTTACTATCAAAGGTGTAGACGAGCAGACGCTTGAAACCTTTAATAGCGGTGAACTAGGCAAAACAAAGCTGGAATACTCAGCTGCGAGGGATAATTTTGAAGAACTCGACAATGCAGGGCTGTTTGATGTATATATCGACTTTGATGTAAAGACGGGTGCGGATCTTGAAGCGGTTGAAAATGCATTCTATTCTAATTATAAGATAGTGCTTACTGCTTCGCTTTATGAGGGTTCGGCAATGATCGACGGCTCAGCAGCTGATGATTACATCATTTACACCAACGCCCATATCGACCCGAAATTTATCGACAAGGCTTTGTAAAGCTCTTTTTGCGAACAATACATTTGAATAAGAACAAAATACCACCGATACGGCTTTGCGACTGTATCGGTGGTATTTTATTTGTGACTTGCATATTAGCAGCCGCGTTATTCAAAAGTTATCTTTCTGTATGAGTCGATAGCCCCCTCGTGCTGTACGCTCTCGCCGCAGAATTTGTTTGAGAAAGCTGTGCAGCGCTCCAGCTGTTCAACGCTGAGGTTTGAAATGCTATCCGCCGTGACGCCGAGCGTTTTCAGCGCGTAGAGGAACGAGCCTATGAAGCCGTCGCCCGCGCCCGTTGTGTCGATGGCTTTTACACGCTCGCTCGCGGCGTGCGCCTGCGCGTTTTTGGTGAAAGCATACGCGCCCTCTGCGCCGCAGGTGTATACGACAAGCTTAACATTGCCCGCGAAAAGCTTCGGCAGGGCGGCGCTTATCTCGCTCTCGCCCGTGATAAATTCAAGCTCTTCGTCCGAAATTTTCACGATGTCCGCCATCGGTATAAATTCATTCACCGTGCTGTGCAGAGCCTGCTTGTCTTTCCAAAGCGGGAAACGCAGATTTGGGTCGAAGCTTATCATAGCGCCGCTTTCACGCGCGCAGGCTATCGCTTTTCTGTGTGCTTCTTTCATCGGGAAATCGCCCAGCGAAACGCTGCAAAAGTGCAGCGCATATGCGTCGGCGAACCACTCCGCTTTCACCTGCTCGGCTGAAAAAAGCATATCCGCCGAGGGGTTTCTGTAAAACGAGAACGTGCGGTTTCCATCAGTTTCAAGGCTTACGAAAGCCAGCGCGGTGTTCGCCTTGTCGGTAAAGCCGATAAGCGAGGTGTCTATCCCCGCGCGTACTAGGTCGCCCGCTATCTTTTTGCCGAATGGGTCGTCGCCGAGCTGGGTGATGAATTTCGCGCGGCCGCCCAGCACTGTAAAAGCTCCGCACACGTTTGCCGGCGCTCCGCCGCTTTTCGGGCTGAAAGCCGTCACGTCCTCAAATGCGCAGCCTGCCTGCGCGGGGATAAAGTCTATCAAAGCTTCGCCTATGGCAAAAAGTGTGTTTCCCATTGCAATTCTCCTCTCAGATAGTTCAGATATTTCAGATTTAGAAGTCCCAGACCTGCGCTTCAAAGCCTTTTATTTCAAGCTCGGCGCAGTCGCCATCAGGATAAAATCTTGTTGACATTACCGTTTCGCCGCCGTTCAAATACACCTCTATGCTTGACATATCCGCGATAAGGCGTATGCTGCTCACGTTTGCGACAACGGCGTTTCTCGTGCCTCTGCCGCAGCCGTACTTTTCGTCGCTGAATTTCATGGTGAGAAGTTGCTTCGCTTTGTCGAAGCGCAGCTCCAGCTTGCCGTCAAGCGTTATGGTGAAGTCCGCGGTCGGTTCGCCGCATATCTCCAGCGGCAGAGCGTATTTCGCGGTACAGCCGTCGGCGTGGCGGCGCTCGCCCTTTCTCAGTGCGTCAAATTCGGCAATGGGGTACTGCCGCAGTCTGCCGTTTTCGCCGAGAGTGACCTCGCGCGGTATGGTAAGGCAGTGCTGCCAGCCAAGCTCGGTAGTGGCGTTGCCGTAAACGCGGTTGTCCATGCCCAGCCAGCCTATCAGTATGCGCCTGCCCTGCGGGTCGAGAAAAGTCTGCGGCGCGTAGAAGTCGAAGCCCATGTCCCACTCGGCAAATTCGCCCAAGCGGCTGTCTTCCAACCTGCCCTCTGCGGGGAAATAGCCCGACTCATTGAGGTTTTGCCACTTAGTTTCGTAGTGCGGCAGACCCTGCGGGCAGGTGCTGAGGAAGCCTTTGCCGCCCAGCTCGAAATAATCGGGGCACTCCCACATATAGCCATAGCCCTCTTTGTATACTTTGCCCGTATATTTCCAGTTTATGAGGTCGGCGGATTCGTACACCAGCACGCAGCCCTTGTCGCCGAGAGTTCTCGCGCCCAGTACCATCTTCCAGACCTCGTCCTCTTTCCATACCTTAGGATCTCTGACATGGCAGGAGCAGAAGTCGGGGTAATCGCTGTTTCGCAGGAGCACCTTCTTTTCGCTGACCTCGCTGCCGTCGGCGGTGGTGACGTGTATCACGTTCGCGCCCCTGCCCGCCGTAACGTAGTCGTAGTCGCCCTCCATCTTCACATTTCCGGTGTAGAATATGTGCAGAACGCCGTCATTTTCAATGGCGCTTCCTGAGTAAACGCCGTGGCTGTCCTCGGGAATATCGGGCATCATTACCGCTTTGTCGTAGGCCATGTGCATGAGGTCTGCGCCGTGGTAATGTCCCCAGCCGCGGGGCGTGTGGCCGTCGGCGGCTATGGGGCTGTACTGAAAATAAACGTGGTATTCGCCTTTGTAAAAGCTAAGGCCGTTCGGGTCGTTTAGCCAGCCGTCGGGCGGCTCGATATGAAATCTCTGACGCCATTTCGCGTTTTTGATGCGCTCTCTGTTTTCCATTATCTCTTTATTATCCATACTTTGCCTCTCTAAGTTTCAGTCCGTAACTTTTATAAGCTCGTCGCCTATGGATACCTGCGCGCCCTCGGCTGCAAGCTGTTCCACGGCGGAAAAATCGTCTGAATTGCCCACCAGCACGGGAGTAACGGTCTGGTATCCCTTGCTTTTAATAAAGTCGATGTCGAAAGTTATCAGCGTTTGGCCCTTTGTAACTCTGTCGCCCTCTGAAACGTGGGGCATGAAGCCTTCGCCGTTCAGCGCCACGGTGTTTATGCCGATGTGTATCAGCAGTTCTTTTCCGTTATCCAGCGTAAGGCCTACGGCGTGGAGGGTGTCGAAAAGCGTTTCAACTTTGCCGTCAGCGGGGGCTACTACCTTGCCCTCGGTCGGCTCGATAGCTGCGCCAAGACCAAGTATGCCCTGCGCGAATGTCGGGTCGGGAACGTTCTCGAGCTTTACAGCCTTGCCGCTGAGCGGAGAGGTGATAACGCCGTTGTCCGGACTATTCATTTCGGTTTCACCACTGTATGTGATACCGATTTCATTAACTATATTATAGCTCATGCCGTGCGTTTTGTCTATTGACAAATACTATAAACTTATGTTTGGGATTTACAAGGTTTCATACAGTTTCATATTTTTTATCTGTAGAGCCTCGCTCTATCAGCTCAAAATCAAGCGTTAGGGTGCGGGGGATAGGGCTTTCGCGCTTCAGCGAGTTTAGCAGCATCTGTGCCGCTTCGATGCCCGCGGTGCGGTAGTGGAAGTGCACGGAGGTCAGCTTGGTGGAGGTCACCTTGCAAAGCTGCGAATCGCCGATGCCTGCGAGCATTACGTCCTCCGGCACTCTCAGCCCCAGTTCGCGGCAGGCAAGCAGCGCGCCTGCCGCTATGCTGTCAGTCGCGCAGAATATGTGGTCGTACTTTTTGCTGTTTTTCAGCAGCGCCAGCGCCTTTTCGTAGCCGGAATCCATTTTGAATTTAGCCGTGAGCATATCGCCGCGGCTGATCGAGATACCGCTGTCGGCGAGCGCGTGGAGAAAGCCCTCTTTTCGCGCCAGACCCGCCGCCTTGTCGCTTTCGGTAACGCCTATGAAAGCGGGATTTTTGCCGCCTTTTTCGAGCATCAGCATCTCGGCGGAATAGGCGGCTTTGCAGTCGTCGTGGCAAACGCAGTTCGCGCCTTTGTACTCCTGCCCCACGATGACTACCGGCACGCGCATTTTTTTCAGCACGGCGTCGTGCAGCGGCGTGAATATCGAGGCGAGGAAGATAACGCCGTCAACGCGGTCGCTGCGAAAAAGCTCTAGGTACTCCACCTCTTTTTTGGGGTCGTTGGCGGAGTTGACGAGCAAAAGCTGGTAGCCCTGCTCGCTCAGCACCTGGCTTATCCCCTCGACCTCGCGCGCGCAGCTCTCGCTGGAAAGCCTAGGTATTATCACGCCGACGAGCTTTGTCACTTTGGTGCGCACGTTCTGCGCCTGAACGCTTGGCGCGTAGCCCGTAGCCTCTATTGCGGCCTCGATGAGCCTGCGTTTTTCCTCGCTCACATAGCCGTCGTTAAAATATCTGCTTACGGCGGATTTTGACACTCCCGCCACCTTTGCAAATTCGGTAATATTCATCAGTTATCGCTCCTTTATATATAGGCAACACCGCACAACTACCGCCTAGCGGCTTTGTGTACGTCTTGCTTGCGTTTTTGCGAAGCCAAAACAATTTTCCGTCATATCACCCAAATCCTCCTAGCTTAACGCGAGTTAAGTGTCGTCGGCTTTAGGCAATCTGACGAAAAATCTGACTGCGCAATCCGCACACAATAGTTGTGCGGTGTTGCCTATAGTATATCACCATCGGTATGAAATTTCAATACGGTTTCATATGAATATTTCATATACGGTGCGGGGCAAGTTGCATATAGGGCATGAAAAACTGCCGTATCGGCAGAGATACGGCAGTCGGAATAGACTTTCTAGTCAAACTATGCTATAATTGAAAAAATTGATATTCGAGGTGTAAAACATGACGTACATTCAGCATTACGATTCGCCGCTGGGCGGGAATTTGACAGGCTGCGCGGGCGGAACCGACAAAAAGATCAAGCTGCTGGAGTTCGAGCACATCGACATGAGAGGATTTTTCATGCCGAAGAAAGGGACGGCGGTGTGAAGCGGTCACCTGCCCGCGACATTGTTCATAACCCACGCTCACTTCTCTTCACTGCTCCTTATCCTGCTATATCTGAAATCGCAGTACGGCGCGCCCTCGGCGATAGTTCCCGTCCTCACAAGCTTCATGTTCATGATGTCCGCCAGCACGAAATCCATGCGGCAGATGTACGCCGCCAGCTCGGGACAACCCTCGTCATTGCAAAGCTTGCACGCCCCGCATTCGTGATAATCGTAACCCAGATCGTATTCGCCGTTGCCGGGGAGAATGTCTACCACCCAGTCGTTTTCATACTCGCGCTTGTGGCTTTCGGCCGACCATTGCAGTCTGCCTTCCATCTTTTTGGGGTCGAGGTAGCTTTCGGCGTCGCCCAGCACCTTGTGAAAAAGTTTCGAGGCGCACAGTCCGTCGCGGTATATCTCGTAATTCTCCTCCGCCGAAAGCCCCGTGCCGCGGTTCATCGCGATGAAGTAGCTCGCCATGATGTACGAGCTGAGAAGCCGCGATCTTCCGATGTCTTTCGCCCGCGCGAGTATCTTTTTGTGCTCGCTGTCGATCTTCTCGGCGAGCTCTTTCGGCAAACCCCGCCTTTTCAATTCCGCTTTTACAGCGCTATGGTAAAAATTATAAACCATCTTTACGCCAAACGTGTTTTTCATACCTGTACCTCCATGATATTTCCCGCAAAGCGCTCGCTTTTGCTAGTTTAATTATATCACACCCGCACGGCAGCTTCCGCCCGCCCTTGTAAAAACAAGCGAACCTCACCCCGAACACCCGCTTGATTTTCACTATGTACCCTGCTCCTGCCGAGTCGGTGAAAAACGCGGCGCTCGAGCCGTCGGCGGAGTTCTGCCGCGAGAGGTGTTCAAGTATTTTTTTCTTGTCGCTGTTTTTCATAAGCCTGCCGCCTTTCGATGATAGTATGATCCTTCGCTTATATGATAACACTCCGCGCCGCAGATGTCAATAGCGTTTGACACTTAGCCGCCGTTTGTGTTATAATTATACTGAGGTGACTTGACCATGACCGAATTGACCGAATTTTCCGCCAATGCCGAAACCCCGCGCCGCGCTGTTTACCACCTGCCGGGGCTGTTCGAGTTTTACGAGCTGTACGCCGCTTTTCTGCCGCTGTACCGCGAACACCGCGAGTATTTTTACGACTGGTGCGAGATAGGCTCGGTGTATGGCGCGCCCGCGGACTGCGTATGGGGCGGCGGCAGAGCGGGCTTCGGCGACCACGACCCGCGCGAGGTGCTCGTGCTTATGCGCGGGTACGGCATATCCGCGCGGCTGACTTTCAGCAATTCGCTGCTCGGCGCAGAGCATCTCTCGGACAAAAAGTGCAACGCCCTCTGCAAACTTTTCGCGCAGGGTGATAAAAATTGCCCGCAAAACGGAGTTATCGTCGCTTCCGACCTGCTGCTCGACTATCTGAAAACGCGTTGCCCGCAGCTTTATTTCGTGTCGTCCACTACTAAGGTGCTGACCGACTTTGAGCGTTTTCGCCGCGAGCTGGAGCGGGAGGACTTTTGCTGTGCCGTGCCCGATTTTCGGCTGAACAAGGCTTTCGATAAGCTCGGCAAGCTGCCGCAGGCGCTGAAAGACAAGGTGGAGTTTCTCTGCAACGAATGCTGCTGGGTTGGCTGTACCGAGCGCAAAGCCTGCTACGAAAACGTCAGCCGCAAAAATTTGGGCGAGCCGTGCGCCGACCATATCTGCAAAGCGCCGCACGCCGCCGAGGGCTACCGATTTTCCCGCGCGATGGAAAGCCCCGCGTTCATCGGCATTGACGATATTCGCAGCGTTTACCTGCCGATGGGTTTCACGAATTTCAAGATAGAGGGCAGGGGCTTGGGCAGCGCGATGGTGCTGGAATTTCTGCTGTATTACATGACAAAGCCCGAGTATCAGCTAAAAGTGCGCGAAGAGATATACCTTGACGGTATGCTTGATCTTTTCTGAATTTGACGATTTGACAAGGAGAATGCAGGATGGCTTTTGATTTTAAAAAGGAATACAAGGAGTTTTATATGCCGAAAAAACAGCCCGAGATAGTGGAAGTCCCAAAGGCGAACTACATCGCCGTGAGGGGTACGGGCGACCCTAACGAAGAGGGCGGCGCTTACAAGCAGGCGATAGGCTTGCTGTATGCCGTGGCGTACACGCTGAAAATGAGCTATAAGACCGACCATAAGATAGCGGGCTTTTTTGAATATGTAGTGCCGCCGCTCGAGGGCTTTTGGTGGCAGGAGGGCGTTGATGGTATAAATTACGCCGACAAAGCCGCTTTTAAATGGATCTCAGTTATCCGCCTGCCCGATTTCATCACGCGGGATGACTTTGACTGGGCGGTGGAAACGGCTTCAAAAAAGAAAAAGCTCGACTGCTCATCGGCGGAATTTCTCACGATAGAAGAGGGGCTTTGCGTGCAGATAATGCACATCGGCAGTTTCGACAGCGAGCCTGAAAGCGTAGCGCTGATGGATAAATATTTGGCGGAAAACGGCTGCGAGAACGACCTTAGCAAAAGCCGCCTGCACCACGAGATATATCTTTCAGACGTAAGAAAGTCTGCGCCCGAAAAGTGGAAGACCGTCATAAGACATCCGATAAAAAAGATACGCTGACCTAGATATGAGAAAGCATTATGGATAAAAAAGAAATGACGAGAACAAGCAAATTTATCAGTCTGATACTGCGCCACAAGCCCGGCGCGATAAAGCTAGACCAGCACGGCTGGGCAGACGTTTCAGAGCTTATAGAGGGCATAAACCGCATGGGCGAGTACAGCCTTGATATGCCGAAGCTGGAAGAGATAGTGCGCGCCGACGAAAAACAGCGGTACAGCTTCAACGAGGATAAGACTAAGATCAGGGCGAATCAAGGGCACTCTATAAATGTAGACGTAGAGCTGAAAGAAGCCGTTCCGCCCGACCTGCTTTACCACGGCACGGGCGAAAAGAGCGTGCAGGCTATAAACGCCGAGGGGCTGAAACACATGAGACGGCTGTATGTTCACCTTTCAAAAGACTACGATACCGCGATAAAGGTCGGAAGCAGGCACGGCAGACCTTTTGTTTATAAGGTGCACACGGGCGATATGTATAAAGACGGATATGTTTTTTACCTTTCGGAAAACGGCGTTTGGCTTACCAAAAGCGTGCCAGCAAAATATCTGGAGGGCATAACTGATAAATCATAACTGACACAAAGAAATGAGGCGAATGAGCATGGTTATGAATATGGATTTTGACGAGATACTTTCCGCCGCGGAGTATGATTTTCTGCGCGATGATGAAAGGCTGGGGGATAATGTGATACTCCTCGGGCTGGGAGGTTCGCTCGCTTACGGCACTAATAATGAAAATTCCGACATAGATATACGCGGCTGCGCGGTAAACAGCAGGCGCGAGATACTGCTGGGCAGAGATTTTGAGCAGGTCAGCGAAACGGCTACCGATACCGTGGTCTACTCATTCAAAAAACTGGTGCAGCTTCTCGCGAACTGTAATCCGAACACGATAGAGCTGCTGGGGCTGAACCCTGACCAGTATATAAAGGTAACTAGCATCGGCAGAGAGCTGCTCGACAACACGGGGCTTTTCCTCTCTCAGCGGGCGGCAAAAAGCTTTGGCGGGTATGCCGACCGGCAGCTGCATATGCTTCTGAACGGTTCGGACAGCAGCATGGGCATCAGAAATCGCAGGGCGATACAGCACAACAAGCTCGGCAAGCATTCGATGCATCTCGTTCGGCTGATGTATATGTGCTTCGACATTCTGGAAAAAGGCGTTGTAAAGACCTGCCGCGAAGCCGAGCACGGCCTGCTTATGGACATTCGTAACGGCAAATACCTCGCCGACGGAGACAAGCCCACTCCCGAATTTTTCGAGCTGGTGGAGGGTCTGCGCAAAAGGCTTGAGTACGCCGCCGCAAACACCTCGCTGCCGCCCGAGCCGGATATGAAAAAGATAGAGGATTTCGTTATCTCGGTAAACGCGCGCGTGGTCTGCGGGGAGGTCGCGCCGTGAGCGATGTGAAAGCGCCCGCAAAAGGGCTTTACCTGCGCGCCTCGCTGATAATTGCCGCGCTCACGCTTGTCGGCTTTTTTATCGCGATGGTAAACGAGGACATTTCGATGCGGATAGCGGCGGCTGTGGTGTTCCCCGCGGGCGTGTTGATATTCAGCTATCCCGCTTCGCTCATAAGCCGCCGTATGCTCGCCCGAAGCGACAAACTGCGCGCGGCGGGCAAGGTGCTTTTCTTCATCTCCGCAATATGCGCGGCGGCGGCGCTTTTCCTGCTGACCGCGCTGGCGGCGTACCGCGTTTACGATGGCCTTGCGCCAACGCACGATATGGGCATGGCGCTTGGCGAAGCGCTGACGCTTCTCTTCGTGCTGACCGCCGCCGCAATGCTGATTTTCCTGCCGATATTGCAGACTTTTGTGGTGATGATACTGCGCAGGGTCGGCGGAGAGAAGAATTAAGGCAATGCCGCGCAACTACCGCCTATCGGCTTTAGGCAATCTGACGAAAAATCTGACGGCGTAATACGTACACAATAGTTGTGCGGTGTTGCCTTAAATATGTATTTTCAACAGCTGTGAGCCACCCCCTCGCGGCTGTATTTTTATGCCCATTACGCACCCGCACACATATTTTTCTCCACACTTGAGAGAGCTTTTGTACAAAGTGCATAAAGGCGGCTCAGGCGATTTGTGCGGCTGCACAAAGTTTGCGGCTTTTGAGTGTTTTTGAGCGAAAACGCTTGACTTGACGAGCAGATTGTGTTATCCTATAATCAGAAGCAGTCAATAACGCTCATTACAAGTCAAACAGAAATGCTGAAAGGTGATAGATTTGCTTACTGAGGAAAGATATTCAGTTATTTTGGAAATGGTGAAACAGAATAAAAGCGTAAAGCTTCCGGAGCTTTGCGAGCGGCTGGGCGCTTCGGAATCTACCGTGCGCCGCGACCTTACCCAGCTCGACGAAAAGGGTCTGCTGAAAAAGGTGCACGGCGGCGCAATATCCGCCGAAGACCACTCGTTCAGCGTGGTGGAGCAGGACGTAGAGGCTAAGTCGAAGCTCTTTAACGAAGAGAAGATCGCGATAGCCCGATACGCCGCTTCGCTTGTGGATGACGGCGATTTCGTATTCCTCGATGCGGGAACTACCACGGGCTATATGATAGATTTTCTGCCCGAGAAAAACGTTACTTTCGTTACAAACGCTTTCGTTCATGCAAAAAGGCTCGCGCAGCGCGGCTTTACCGTGTATATCCCCGCGGGCGAGATAAAGCTGACTACCGAAGCGATAGTCGGCGCGGAATGTGTGAACTCGCTGCAAAGCTATAATTTCACAAAAAGCTTTCTCGGCGCGAACGGCATATCGCTTGCCGCCGGAGTTTCCACGCCGGACCGCAACGAAGCCAGCGTGAAATCCACCGCCGTGCAAAACAGCCGTATCGCTTACATTCTTTCAGATCACTCCAAATTCGGTCAGATCTCGGCAGTTACTTTCGCCAAGCTCGGCAGAGTAAGGCTCATCACAGACAAACTCAGCGAGGAAAATAAAAAATATATCTCAAAGGTAAACGTCAAGGAGGTAATGTAACTATGGTATATACTGTAACTTTCAACCCCGCCATCGACTACGTTGTACACACGGGCGAGATGAAGCTGGGCATGACCAACCGCTCTGAGCGCGAGGAAATGTATTTCGGCGGCAAAGGCATAAACGTTTCGATAGTGCTCAGAGAGCTGGGCGTTGACTCAAAGGCGCTGGGCTTTACCGCGGGCTTCACTGGCGAGGCTATTGAAAAAGGCCTTGCGGATATGGGTATAGATACCGATTTCGTTCGGCTGGAGAATGGAAACAGCCGAATAAACGTAAAGATAAAATCAGAAGAGGAAACTGAGCTGAACGGTCAGGGACCTGATATTGACGATGATGCCGTGGCGGCGCTTTTTGAAAAGCTTGAAGCCTTGCGCGACGGCGATACGCTGGTGCTCGCGGGCAGCATTCCCTCCTCGCTGCCCTCGGACATCTACGAGCGCATACTCGCAAAGCTTGCGGGCAGGGACATCAGAACAGTGGTAGACGCTACAAAAGACCTGCTGCTGAACGTGCTGAAATACAAGCCTTTTCTCATAAAGCCGAATAACCACGAGCTGGGCGAGATGTTCGGCGTTGCGCTTTCTACCGACGCCGACATTGAAAAGTACGCTAGAAAGCTTCAGGAAATGGGCGCGCGCAACGTGCTTATATCCATGGCGGGCGACGGCGCTATGCTCATCGACGAAAATGGCGAAAAGCACCGCTGCGGAGTATGCAAGGGCACGGTGAAAAACTCGGTAGGCGCGGGCGACTCGATGGTGGCTGGCTTTACCGCAGGAATACAGCAGGGCGATCAGTTAGATTACGAATACGCTTTAAAGCTTGGCACGGCCGCGGGCGGCGCTACCGCTTTCTCGGACGGTCTGGCGCAAAAAGAAAAGATAGCAGAGCTGCTTGAAACGCTCTGATAAAAAATATCGTGTAGGGAGGAATAATCATGCGAATAGTTGACTTATTGAAAAAAGACAGCATACTGCTAAACGCCTCACCAAAGACCAAGAGCGAAGCGATAGATATGCTGGTAGACCTTCAAGTAAAGGGCGGCTGCATAGCCGACAGAGAAGTATATAAAAAAGGTATACTCGCAAGAGAAGACAAAGGCTCTACCGCCGTGGGCGAGGGAATAGCTATCCCCCACGCCAAGAGCGAAGCGGTAAAAGCACCCTCGCTCGCCGCTATGACAGTGCCCGCGGGCGTGGATTACGAAGCGCTTGACGACGAGCCTTCAAACCTGCTCTTTATGATAGCCGCTCCGAACGACGGCGACGTACATCTCGAAGTGCTCTCGCGCCTTATGACGATTCTTATGGACGAGGACTTCCGAGAAAAGCTGCTGAACGCTAAGGACAAGGAAGAGTTCCTCAAGGTCATCGACGATATGGAAAACGAAAAGTACCCCGACGAGCCGCGCGCTGAGGTCGTATCGGCTGAGGGATACAGGGTGCTCGCCGTTACCGCCTGTCCCACGGGCATAGCGCACACCTACATGGCGGCGGAAGCGCTCGAGAAAGCGGGCAAGAAGCTGGGCATATCTATAAAGGTAGAAACAAACGGCTCGGGCGGCGCGAAAAATATCCTCACCGCCGAAGAGATAGCCGCCTGCGATGGAATAATCGTAGCGGCTGACAAAACGGTAGAGATGGCGCGCTTTAACGGCAAAAAGGTGCTGAGCACCAAAGTTTCCGACGGCATAAAGATACCCGAAGAGCTTATAAACCGCATAGAGGCTGGCGACGCGCCTGTATATTACCACGAGGGCGGCGCAGGCGCGGCAAATACCTCGTCGAGCGGCAATGAGAGCTTTGGCAGAAAGATGTATAAGCACCTGATGAACGGCGTATCGAATATGCTGCCTTTCACAGTAGCGGGCGGTATTTTCATAGCCCTCGCGTTCCTCATCGACTCGCTGGGCGGCGCTCCGCAGGACAGCGACTTCGGTACGCACCTCGCGGCGGCGGCTTGGTTCAAGACCATCGGCAACTATGCTTTTACTTTCATGATACCGATACTCGCGGGCTACATCGGCAAGAGCATCGCCGACCGGCCGGGACTTCTGGTAGGCATGGCGGGCGGCGCTATGGCGGTATCGGGCGCTACGTTTGCGAACCCTGCAGGCAATATACCCTCGGGCTTCCTTGGCGCGCTGCTGGCAGGCTTTCTCGGCGGATTTCTTATGCTGATGCTCGAAAAGCTCTGCGACCGTCTGCCAAAGGCGCTCAACGGCATCAAGCCGGTACTCATCTACCCGCTTGGCGGACTGGGCATCATCGCGATAATCATGTGCGCGGTAAACCCAATAATGGGCGTGCTGAACAACGGCGTAGCAAACTTTCTCTCAAACATGGGCGACGCCAACAAGGTGCTGCTCGGCTGCATACTCGGCGCTATGATGTCGATAGACATGGGCGGCCCTTTCAACAAGGCAGCGTATGTATTCGGCGTAGCGGCAATATCCTCGGGCAACTTCGATATAATGGCGGCTGTAATGATAGGCGGCATGGTACCTCCCATCGCGATAGCCCTCGCTACCACGTTTTTCAAGAACAAGTTTACTGAGGAAGAGCGCAAGAGCGGCCCTGTAAACTACATCATGGGTCTGAGCTTCATAACCGAGGGCGCTATCCCCTACGCGGCTGCCGACCCGCTGAGAGTTATCCCCTCCTGCATGGTGGGCGCTGCGGCGGCAGGCGGACTTTCGATGGCTTTCGGCTGCACCCTCCGCGCACCCCACGGCGGTATCTTCGTATTCCCCGTAGTCGGCCACCCGCTTCAGTACATTATCGCGCTGGCGGTAGGCTCGGTGGTAAGTATGCTGCTGCTCGGTCTTTTGAAAAAGAAAGTTGAAAACTAAGGTTGATAACAGAAAAAATTCGGGAATAAAAATCAAACAATATCAAATTTTAAGAAGGAGAGATCTATCATGGCATCACAGGTCGTAAAGGTAATAAACGCAGAAGGTATACATATGCGCCCCGCGGGACTTATCGCAAAGGCGGTAAAAGCCCACCCCGAGAGCGAAGTCATCATGAAAGCTAACGGCAAGGACATCAAGGCTAAGGCAGTAATGCAGATCATGGCAGCGGGCATAAAGAACGGCACCGATGTAGAGATCGTGGTGAACGGCGGCGACGAGCAGGCAGTTCTCGGCGAGCTGGTAAAGATGTTTGAAGAAGGCTTCGGCGAATGATCAACGACTAATTGAAAGACCGCAGCTGAAAAACGCTGCGGTCTTTTTTTGATAAGTTTGGTAAGGTAGATGTTTTATGGAAAAGAAAGAACTGAAATGGGCAGTTATAGGCTGCGGAGTCATCGCGAACGAAATGGCGCAGGCGCTTAGCGATATGGGCAGGCGCTTGTATGCCGTGGCGAACCGCACTCACGAAAAAGCGGTCGCTTTCGCCGAAAAATACGGTGTGGAAAAGGTGTACGGCGCTATCGACGAGGTTTTCGCCGACCCCGAGGTGGATATTATCTACCTCACCACCCCGCACAACACGCATTACGAGTACATGAAAAAAGCGCTCGCGAGCGGCAAGCACCTGCTGGTGGAAAAGTCGATAACGCTGAACAGCCGCGAGTTGGAAGAAGCGTCCGCCTTCGCCGAGCGCCGCGGGCTTATCATCGGCGAAGCTATGACGATATGGCATATGCCGCTGTATAAAGAGCTTTGGCGGATAGTGGAAAGCGGCGAGCTTGGCAGGGTGCAGATAATGACGCTGAATTTCGGCAGCTTTAAGGAATACGATATGAAAAACCGCTTTTTCAACATGGACTTAGCGGGCGGCGCGCTGCTGGATATAGGCGTTTACGCCCTCTCGCTGATACGCAGCTTCATGACCGAAAAGCCCGAAGAGGTGATAAGCCAGTGGCTGCCCTCGCCGACGGGTTCGGACGAAATGGCGACAATACTGCTGAAAAATTCCGCAGGGCAGATGGCGACTGCGGCGCTTTCCATGCACTCAAAGCAGCCGAAGCGCGCGGTGATAAGCTGCGAAAAGGGCTACATCGAGATAATGGAGTACCCCCGCGCCGACAAAGCCCGCATAGTGGACGCCGAAACAGGTGCGGTGCGCGAGATAGCGGCGGGCAGCACCCCGCGTGCGCTGTATTACGAATTGCAGGACATGGAAGCCGCCGTGCGCAGCGGAGATACCTCGGCTCTGCGCTTTCAGCAGACCCGCGACGTGATGGAGATAATGACCCGTCTGCGAAAAGAGTGGGGGCTTAGGTATCCTAATGAGGTGTGGTGAGAAGTTTTTTTATCTCGGGAATTGACAAACTGTTCGACTATCATAATAATAGAAATTTATCAGGCTAAAGTTTCAGTTTTTGTGACTTTTTATATGTAGCTCGTCTATGGCGGCAGGCGAGCTACTTTTTTATTGGCTCATATAAATTTATTTTTTTATATATTATCAACAAATTACAAATATACAACTATTTAACTTGCAATTAACCGAAAAATGGTGTATAATCTAAATGAACCTATTACGTATCGACTTGGTGGGTATTTTGTGTTACTACGTTAATACGTCGAAGCCAAAAAAGAGGGGGAATGTAATATGAAAATGAAGAGGATAGCGGCTCTCGCGGTCGCTGCGGCGCTTACGGCAGGCATGCTGGGCGGATGCGGCAAAAAAGAGAAAAATTATGATTCTCTGCTGAGCAAGGACGACCCTACTACCATTACTATATGGCATTATTACAACGGCGTTCAGCTTATAAGCTTTGACGAAGCGGTGGAGGAATTTAACAATACCGTTGGTCTGGATAAGGGCATCATAGTCGAGGCGTACTCAAAGAACTCCGTTTCCGAGCTTGCGGACAGCGTTGTGGCTTCTGTAAAAAAAGACAGCGGCGCAGACCTGCCGCCCGATATTTTCGCGACGTATGCCGAAACTGCCTACGTTGTAGATCAGCTCGACGGACTTGCGGATATGAGCAAGTATTTTACCGATGAAGAGCTTGATGAATACATCGACGGATATATCGAAGAGGGCGAATTTGCGGGCGACGGCTCGCTGAAAATATTCCCGACGGCTAAGAGTACTGAGGTAATGATACTCAACGATACCGACTGGAAAAAATTCGCCGCCGCGACAGGCGTGACCACCGACGACCTCGCTACATGGGAGGGGCTTACCGAGGTGGCAGGCAAGTATTACGACTATACCGACGCCCTCACGCCCGATGTTCCGAATGACGGCAAGGCGTTTTTCGGCAGAGATTCGATAGCGAATTACATGAGCATCGGCGGGAAACAGCTCGGCTGCTCTTACGTTACGCTCGAGAAGGACGGCAGCGCCGAGATGAATGTGGATAAAGCCGCTTTAAAGAAACTTTGGGAAAACTACTACGTTCCGTATGTAAAGGGCTGGTTCACCGCGCAGGGCAGGTTCCGCAGCGAGGACGCCAAGACCGGCAAGATAATCGCTCTGATCTGCTCCACCACGGGCGCTATGTACACCCCTTCCGAGGTAAGCATAGATGACGATAACTCTTACCCGATAGATAATTTGGTGCTGCCCGTGCCGAATTTTGAAGGAAAAGACCCCTACATAGTTCAGCAAGGCGCGGGTATGTCGGTACTGAGATCTGACGAAAAGAGCGAGTACGCGAGCGCCGTGTTCCTCAAATGGTTCACCGAAAAGGAACGCAATATAAACTTCTCGGCAGAGTCCGGCTACCTGCCTGTAAAGAAAGAAGCCTGCGATCTCAGCGAGATAGAAAAGGTTACATCAAATGAAGGCAAAGAGCTTACCGATATTTGCAAGGATACCTTAAAGCTCGCCATCGACGAGATAAACAGCAGCACCCTTTACACCATGCCGCCTTTTAAAAATTCCGCCGATGTGCGCACTTTCTTAGAGAGCCGCATTCAGGACACTGCTCAGAGCGCTTATGACGAAGCTATGGATAAGATAAGCAAGGGCGGCGACAGAGATGAGGTGCTGGCGGAGTACACCGGCGACGCAGCGTTTGACGAATGGTACGATTCTTTCTGCACCGAGCTGCAAAAGATAATAGAGAAGTAAACTTTTTAGGGGCGTAAGATAAATGAAGAGCAGATCTAACAAAAAAGCAGGCAGTACCGCCGATAATAATCAGCGCAGAAGAGGCTGCCCCTTTTTTGTAAGGCTGTTTGCTGCTATGTTGGCGCTTACTTTGCTGCAGTTCGGTACGTTTTTGGCTATGCTTTTCGTAAGCGGCGAGTTTTCGCATATAAAAAAATACGCCTACGATTCCGTTTCCGAAAAGACCGAAAACCGCAAGAACTACGTTGAAAATACTTTGGCAAACAAAATGCCGCTGGTATACGAGGCGGGCAGGGAGATAAACGATATCACAGAAAGGGCGCTGCGCTCGAATAATGCTGATTACGGCGATATAAAGACCGATAAGGCGCTCTGCAAGCAGATACTGCATGATTCGGTAGATACTTTATCCACAATGCTGCACCGCGGCTTGGTGAATGACGCTTACATAGTGCTGGATACAGGCAGCCTTTACGAAAGCGGCCCGAAGGGCGACGATATTTCCGATACGCTGGCAACGGTGTATCTGCGCGATGTAAATGTAACAGACGGATTCGCCTCTGAGCGCGAAAATGTGTTTCTGGAGGCGGGCAGCGCCGATATAGCCTCGGAATTTGACGTTATGCTCGACTCGGCTTGGACATCGCATTTGCAGCTTTCGGGCGGGGAAAAGGGCAGCTTTGAGTTTTACTATAAAACGCTGCGCACCGCCCGCGAGAATCCTAAGACAGATATGGCAGACCTGGGCTGCTGGACGGGCTTTTCCGCAATATCCGAAACCGGCAGAGAGAGCATGCGCTATACCGTGCCACTTGTTGCGGACAGCGGCGAGGTATACGGCGTTATCGGCATAGGCTTGATGGAAAAAACAGTGCTCAGCTATATACCCGGCAATGACCTGCCGAACGAGCGCTCATGCTACATTCTCGGCGTGGATATGGATAATGACGGCGTTTATGTTCCTCAGCTAAACTCTGGCGCGATATACAAGCGAGTGGTAGGAAGCGGCACGGTGATAAGCCGCGAGCACAGCATCGGTAAAAATGTATATGATTTCAATACAAAGAGCACCGTCAGCGTGCCGACCGTAGGCACTATAAAGGATGTAAATATCTACAACGCCGATTCGCCGTACAAATATAACAAGTGGGCGATAATCTCGATCTCCGAAAAGGCGGAAGCGCTGAGCATATACTCTACGCTGGTGCACCTCTTTACGGTATCGTTCGTGATCTCGGCGGCTATAAGTATACTTTGCACGATATTCATGAACCACCACCTCACCGCGCCTGTGCGCAAGATAAGCAGAACGCTGGAGCAAAACCGCGACAGCGATGAGATAATAAACTTCGAGTCCTCGGGCATAACCGAGATCGACAGCCTTACCGACGAGATAAAGCAGCTTCAGATAAATGTAAAAGAGCAGTCCTCGCGCGTATCTAAGATAATCAGCATGGCGGTAGTGGGCATAGGCGCTTTCATGTACGATACCGTGAAGCAGACGGTGTTTATAAGCGAAAGCATGATCTCTACGCTGAGCTGCGATAAACTGCCCGGCGGCGGCGACCGCACTATACCGTACTCGGAATTTTCACGGCTGATGGCTGAGATAGATTACAATAACGACACGAACATAGCTAAGCTTTTCGCGGACGTTTACAGCGGCGAGGACGGCGTGATAATCAGCCGCCAGTACCCGCTTACCACCGACGCGGGCGAAAAGAAATGGTTTAGCCTGAGCCTGCGCAGGGACGGCGCGAACATACTGGGTCTGGTGCAGGACGTTACTCAGTCGGTGATGGAGATGCAGAAGGTCAAGTACGAGCGCGACTACGACGTTACTACCGGCCTGCTGAACCGCCGCGCTTATCAGCACACGATAGAGAAAATGTTCCGCGAGCCGAAAAAGCTAAAGACCGCGGCGTTCCTCATGTTCGATATAGACGATCTGAAATACGTCAACGATACCTACGGGCACGACTTCGGCGATGATTATATAGCGGCTACGGCTAATGTGCTGAAAAACTTCCACTACCACGGCGGCGTGGTGGCGAGAATGTCGGGCGACGAATTCAACGTATTCCTCAGCGGCTTTGATACCAAGGAAGAGATACGGCGGATAGTGGCAGAGGTGATAGAGAAGCTGGGCGAGAGCTACTGCATACTCAGCGACGGCACGCACTACAAGCTGCGCGCGAGCGGCGGCATAGCCTGGTATCCGGATGACTCGACCTCTTACGAAATGCTGATACGCTTCGCCGACTTCGCGATGTACACGATAAAGCACTCGACCAAGGGCAGCATTGCGGAGTTTGATATAACGAAGTACACCAAAGACTCTATACTCATCACGGGCGTAGAGGAGATGAATAGGATAATCGACACCGAGAGCATAAAGTACGCGCTGCACGCGATAATCTCAGTACGAACGGGCAGGATATACGGCTACGAAGCGCTGATGCGCCCGCAGAGCGAGGTATTCAAAGCGCCGCTAGACTTTATCAGAATAGCTAAGACCAGCGCGAAGCTTTATGAGATAGAGCGCCTGACATGGAAGCTGGCGCTGAGGACATTCCACGAATTTATCAAAGAGGGAGCAGTGCCGCAGGGGGCTAAGATATTTATAAACTCGATCTCGAACTGCATAATGGACGCTAAGGACATCGCCGAGATAGAGCGCGAGAACAAGGATATTCTGAACAGCATAGTGCTCGAGGTGCTTGAGAGCGAGGAAGCGAACAGCGAATACGTCCACGCTAAGCAAGAGTGGATAAGCTGCATAGGCGCAATGACCGCGCTGGACGATTTCGGCAGCGGCTACAACAGCGAGTACGCACTGCTTACGCTAAGTCCCGACATAATAAAGATAGACCGCTCGATAATAAGCGGCTGCGACCGCGACGAGGGCAAGGCGGATATAATAACGAAGCTGGTGCAGATAGCGGCTACGAAAAATACGCTTGTGCTGGCTGAAGGCGTGGAAACGCGCGAGGAGCTGAAAAAGGTTATAGAGTGCGGAGTAGACCTCTTGCAGGGCTTCTACTTCGGCAAGCCGAGCTTCGAGCCGATGAAGTGCACCGAGCAGATGACGGGCGAGATACTCGACCTCTGCGTCGAAGCCGAGAGCGAGCGCGCGAACGGAACTATATAAAAACAAGCACCGCAGGTATTGGCAAACTTGCGGTGCTTGTTTGTGATGTTAGGCTGTTTGTGCCGTTTAAGCTTTTTCAAATATGCGCGAGCGCAAAAAAGTGCCCTCATAAATAAGACGTTTTAAAATGCATTTGGTTGCAAAAAATCGCGAAAAAATCAAAAAAATTTTTAAAAACTTGATTTTTATGCTCCTTGACATTTTATGTATGATGTGCTATACTTCAAATGCCGCCTTTTTAGCACGGGCGGTGCAAATTATAACAAAGAGGGATATTTATGTATACATTGCTTCTCGCCGTTATATATCTGGCTTTCATCAGTTTGGGTCTGCCCGACTCGCTGCTCGGCTCGGCATGGCCGACCATTCGCGTGGATCTCGGCGTGCCGCTTTCGTACATGGGCTTCGTTTCCATGATAATCTCGGGCGGCACGATAATCTCGGGGCTGATGTCGGAGCGGCTGACGAAAAAATTCGGCACGCGCGGGGTAACGCTCGTAAGCGTGCTGCTCACCGCCGCCGCGCTTTTCGGCTTCTCGACCGCTGAAAGCTTTTGGCAGCTCTGCATTTGGGGCGTGCCTTACGGGCTGGGCGCGGGCGCTATCGACGCGGCGCTGAACAACTACGTCGCGCTCAACTACAACTCGCGGCACATGAGCTGGCTGCACTGCTTTTGGGGCGTGGGCACGATAATCAGCCCGTACATCATGAGCTACGCGCTGGCGCATTCGGTCTGGACGAGCGGATACCGCACCGTTTCGTGTATGCAGTTCGGCATAGCCGCCGTGATACTGCTGACCCTGCCGCTTTGGAAGATAAACAAGTCCGCCGCCGACGACGCGCAGAAAAGCGAGGTGCTCGGTCTGGGCGGAGCGCTGAAGATACGCGGCGTGCCCTACCTGCTGATAGGCTTTCTCTGCTACTGCGCCGCCGAGGCGACAACTATGCTTTGGGCGAGCAGCTACCTCGAGGGTGTGCGCGGGGTGTCGAAAACGCGCGCGGCGGCTTTCGGCTCGCTATTTTTCATCGGCATAACGGCGGGGCGCTTCATAGCGGGCTTTATTTCCGATAAGCTGGGCGACAACCGCATGATACGTTTGGGCACGGGGCTTGCGCTCTTCGGAGTTGTGCTTACAGCGCTGCCCGTCGGCGTTTGCTCTATGGCGGGCTTTGTCATCATCGGGCTGGGCTGCGCGCCCGTTTACCCCTGCATCATCCACTCCACGCCCGCAAACTTCGGCGCGGAAAATTCGCAGGGCATAATCGGCATACAGATGGCTAGCGCATACGTCGGCTCTACTTTCATGCCGCCGCTTTTCGGGCTTATCGCGAACCATATCAGCTTGCGCCTGATGCCGCTGTACCTCGCGTTTTTCCTGATAATGCTGTTGGTCATGATCTCAAAAACAGAAAAAGCCTGCGCGGCTAGAAAGGCGGGGGAGTAAATGGCGCTAAAGATCTACCAAATGGTGGTGTGGGCTGTAATGATACAGGTTGCGCTGTTTTACGGCATAAACCTGCTGCTCACCCGCCGCGAAAACCGCCTGCCCGCCGATATACTCGAGGGCGTTACCCTATGCGTCAGCTTTTACATATGCTGGACAGGTCTGAACAAGACCCCCGCCGCATTCATCACAATGGCGCTGCTTATCCTATATGTAATAATTGCATTTAAAGAGAAGATATGGTACAAAGCCTTGGCGATGTTCTCAGCCATGATGGTCGCGGCTTTCGTCGAGATGGGGCTGAACTTTTTTTACTACCGCATTGTCACGAAAGACATCTGGATAGGCAATAATATCAGCGTGCAAAACTCGATATACGTCACTGTTTGCTGTATTTTGCAGCTTCTCGCGTACATCGCGCTTAGCAAGGTCTACGCCCTGCGCCGCACCCGCGACCTGCATCTCGATAGAAACGCCGTGTTCTTTTTCCTCGTGCCGATCTCGCAGTACCTGCTTTTCGCCTGCTACACCGTGCAGGGTCAGCGCTATCAGGGAATGTTCTACAAAATGGTCAACCGCCCTATGATGTACGCGGGCATACTTATCGCCGTGGTCGCCGACAGTCTGATCTTCCGCGCGCTGATAGACTACTCCACCGCTCGACACAACAAGCTTCGCTTAGCCGAGTTGGAGTATGAGCAGAAGCTTTCACAAAACTACTACGACAGCATACGCAAAAACGCCGAGCAGCTTATGAAGTACAAGCACGATTTCAACAACATCGTCAGCACGGCGTACAGTTTGCTCTCTTCCGCCGACCCCGAACAGCGCGAGCGCGGTATGCAGATACTCGGCGAACTCTATCAGAAAAATCTGAAAAACCCCATTATTCCGCATTACTGCGCAAATTCTACCATCAACGCCGTTATCTTCGACAAAATGAACGCCGCCGACGAGCGGGGAGTGGAGCTTATTACCAACATCAACATACCCGAAAATATGAAAGTCGAACTTACCGACTTGTGCAGTGTTTTTGCAAATCTTATAGACAATGCGTTTGCGAGTGCTGAAAAGTCTAAAAATAAAAGAGTTGAACTGACGGCGCATACCGATATAGGCTGTCTGTTTGTACTGGCTAAAAATTATCCCGACGAAATGCCGCAAATGCCTGTGAAAAAGTCGCACTTCAAGAACGGCAAATTTTCAGAGCACGGTTATGGTTTGGATATAATCCGCGGCGTTGCAGAGAAATACGACGGCAGTCTTGAAATGCGCACGGAGAACGGCTGCGTTGAAATATTGGCAGTACTCAAAATAGCATGACGTATGATGTGAATATTTGAAACAAAAAAGCAGCTTGAAAATGAGCTGCTTTTTGCATATATTTTGGTAATTCAATTCGTCATTTCCGTATACACCAGCCCTGCCGCCTGCGTAATATTCGTCCTCGCGGCGGCGGTGTCGGCATCGCCGTTGGTCATTATGCAGAGGAAAAACGAGCCTTGCGGCGCGAAAATAATCGCCGAGTCGTTCTCCACGCTGGAAAGCTCGCCCGTTTTGTTTGCGACTTCCGCTTCCTCGGGTATGCCCGCGGGGATCTTCGTGCGGGTCGCCTGCGCGCGCATATAGTTGATAACGCTCTCCGCGCCCGCAAGTTTCCCGCTGTAATAATCTGACATAATGGCGCAGCAGTCGGCGGGCGAGGTGTAGTTTTCCTTGCCGTTAAAATCAAGCATAAGCCTGTTCATCTCGGTGTCGGCGTAGCCGTGCGCCTCGCAAAAGCTGTTCACCGCCGCCATTCCCTTGTCAGCGTCGCCGCCGCCCAGCCGTGTTACAAGCGTGTTGCAGGCTTCGTTGCTGCTCTGCGAGATCATGTCTGAAAGCAGCTCGTCAGTTTCGCCCGAGTAGCTTTCCGCCGCGCGAACACTGTCGGCTTTTTCGTAAACCGCACCCGCGACGTACAGCTTGATAAGGTTGGCCGAGATCATTTTCGCGTTCTCGCCGCCCGAATTTCCCGCCGCCAGCCGCTTTGTGTCCGAGACCGCGCAGAGAGAATATGTGCCGCCCGCCGAGGTCAGATCGGCGAAAGTATCGTCCAGCGCTGCGGTAATGTCGCCGACGGCTGCCTTGTCAGCACTGCTGTCGTCAGCCTTAGACTTTTTGTTCTTCTTTTTGTTCTCCGCCTTGCTTTCGGCTTCGGAAACGCCGCTTCCCGCCGCGCTTTCCGTACCGTCTACGCTTTCCGTCGGCGCGGAGTCGGTCTGTATGTTAGATGTCTGCACCGTGCTCTCGCTGCGCATACCGTTTCGCCCGATGTATTTTCCGCAGCCCGTCAGCATGGCGAATACTGCGCATACCGTGCACGCCGCCGCGAGCTTCTTCATGTTCGTGATTTTCATATCTATAAGCCGCCTTAATTGAATGTGAGTTGACCCTTGTTTACCCAGCCGCCGATGCCGTTTGAGATCATGACGAAGTAAAAATCGCCGTCTTTGCCGCTGACGTATCCGTTTTTGCTGCTAAGGCGCATCTGCACGCCGCTGCTGAGGTCGGGCTGGAAATACAGCGTGCCATTTATCGTGGCGTCGCCGTAGCCCTGCTGATACTGCGCGTTCGGGTCGTACTGCCCGTTTTGACCATTCGGCGGCTCGTTGCCCGCGTACATGGTCATGTATTCGTCGTCCTGCGGAGCGCCGTTCGCCCCGCCTGTATTGTAATTGTTTCTGTTGTTTTCCATAAATTTACCCCTTTCTTAGCGGTACTGCTTTTATTATACCATACCCCGCCGCAGATTTCAACTTGCCTTACCCCGCCTAGCGAAATTTTCATTACAATAAAAGCGCCGCCCGTACCCTTTTTAGGTAACGAGCGGCGTTCGCACTATGTTATATGGCAGCGCATTGAAGCTGCCGATCTCAGTTTTGTGCGGGTCTTTCTTTAGTCTTTCTTATTTTTCTTTCCGACTACTCCCAGTGCCGCCATGAAGCCTATAAGCGCTGCCGAAAGTCCCGCCGTAACGCCCGTGGTCGGGTTGGTAACGGGTGCTGCCGAGCTTGTTGAACTTGCCGAACTTGACGAACCGGTCGAGCTTGAAATTGCCGTGCTCGAAGAGCTTGCCGCTGATGATGCGGAGGAAGCCGAAGATGTTCCCGAGCTCGAGTTTTCAGCCGCCGACGAGGTGTCCGCGCTGCTGGAAGTATCGTTGCTGCTTGAGCTGTCCGCCGCGCTTGAGTTGTCTGCCGAGCTGCTGTCCGCATTCGAGCTGTCAGTATCGTCGCCGATGAGTTTCAGCTCGTCGAAAGCCTTTTTCAGCGCGTCGATCTTGTTCTGCTGGGCGGTCTTGCCGCTGCCCGTCTGGTTCGCCGTGCTGACTAAGCTGTTGTACGCCTTTTTCAGCGCCTTTACGCTGTCCGCAGTGTAGGGCGAGGTGTCGAATTTCTCGTATTTCAGCATCAGCGCCATCGACTCTTTCATTACCTCGTAGTAGTCGCCGCGCTTGTTGCTGCCGTTAAAGAAGGTGTTCATCCAGCTTATGCCCTGGTCTGCCGACCATATACCGCTGCCGGTGGGGAAGCGCTCGAAGTATTTGCGCAGGTTCTCGTAATACTGAGCCTTGTAATTGCTGAGCGCGGTGTTGTAATTCTCCGAGCTGAAAGCCGCCGCCGCTTTGTCGAGCGAGGCGTTGAATTTCTCGGCGAAGTCCTCGTTCTGCATAGCTTTGTAGAACATTACGGCGAGGGGGTCGTTGTCCTTTTTGCCAAGCTCGTACACCTGCACTAGCTTGTTGTTAGTAGGACTTTCACCTGCATTGCCCCAAAGGTTCGCGCCCATTTCGGTATCGTAGAGCATAAATCTCCAGCGGCAGTCGCTGTGATCGGGGTTCGCGGCTTCCGCTTCGCGCGAGCGCCATACGCTCCAGTTCTTTCCGCTCCAGTCCTCGTTGCTGAGGTATATCTCGGTCGCAAAATAGTCCGCTAGGCTTTCTATATCGAATTTTTCGCCGAATTTCTCGTAGTCCGCGTCTTTTGTAAGGTCTGCGGCGTATACCCAGCCGATGTCGTCCGTCCAGAGGGCGAGGTCTTCGACATTGCCCTCGTCCACCTTCGGCTGATTGTAATTATCGCTGTCGGGCTTGATTATAACTACGTTTTTCTTTTTAACATCATAGTGGTCTTTGATGTAAGAGTCGGTGTAATCTTCCTGAAGCGTGTAAACGCCCCAGTATTCGCCGTTGATGAAAGCTACGCAGGCTCTGCCCGACTGCGCGGCGTAGTCCATGCCGCCCGCTATCGCCATGCTTTGTATCATGCTGTCCTTGAATTTGGTGTAATTCGCGTCATTGCCGCCGTTGCGGAGCACGAATTTTTCAAAGTCGGCTACCTCTCTGCCCTCGCCGTCGCGCGAGGTTATGCCGCTGATGATGGGGTAGTTGAACTTGTCCGCGCCGTACGAGCTGCGCGCGTAAAAACGCAGGCTCTTCTGATAATCTCCGCGCGAGTAGCCGCCCTGTATCCTCATGCCGCAGTCCTGCGAAAGCTTCGCTTCGCCGTCCTCGATGAAGTCGATGTGCACGGGGCGCTCCCAGTCCTTGCCCTTATTGTGGGCGTTGTCTTTCATATATATGCCCGTCTGCTTGTCGAAAAGATTATCGCTGTCGGTGACTACCGAGATTATCGGAACACCGTAGTAGGTGTCGTTGCCGATGCCGACGAAGTAGGAAGCCGCAGCCACGCCGCTCGTCTGACCGTTTTTTATCGCCACCGCGCGTATAACAGTGCCCTTGTCCACCTTTACCTCGGGCTGAGATGGGCTGCTGTTCCAGAAATTATCGTACCAGTCGGTAAAAAGCTCGCGCTTCATGGCTGACAAATTATTCTCATCGCTTGTGCGGTCGTAAACGTTTATCTCGCCCGTGTACTTCTGTGAATTTTCATCGGGCGTACTGCCGTCGGTGGTGTAGTAGATGTCCGCGCCCGCCTCCGCAGTTATGCCGAGGTCGAAGCTTTCGGTAAAAGCGCCGCTTGCGCGGGAGAACTGCGGCGCAGCGAGCTTGTGCACGCTTTCAGCCGTGTTGTCCGCCATGGGCGTGGGGTCGCATATCGCCAGATCTGCCGAGCCGGAGGGCACGCGCGCGTATGTAAGGTCGTCCGCAAGCGCGGGCACTTCCATAGTGTCGATGGCGTTCTCGCCGTCGGTGATGGTTACCTTTTCGCCGTTTGCCGAAAGTCCGAATTTCGCCACGGCTTTGTCAGCGTAGTCCTCGCTGTTGATATTTTTGCCGCAGTAAACTATGTAGTAGCCGTGCGCCGCCACGGTAGCGCCATCGGGCAGGGCGGCTTTCTGCGGATTCGCGGCGTCATCGGTGATGTACATGCCGCTGAGGTCTACGGCTGTATCGGTGGGGTTGTATATCTCCACCCAGTCGCAGTACTTGCCTTTGCTGTCGGCGACATCGGTAAGGTTGCCGTTTTCGCCCTTGTTAGATGTGCATATTTCGTTTATCACGAGCTTTGAAGCGTTCGCGTCGAGAGCCGAAGCGGGCAGAGCCATTAGCGTAAGTCCGCTCGCCGCCGCTATCGCGAGCGCGCATATTCTTGCTTTCATATTTTTATATCCTCTATGCATTTGCGCATTTATCCGTTTTGTGCGCTCTCTGCAAGCTTTTGTAAGATAATGCTTCGCCGACCTGCAAAAACGCACCATTCTTAATCAAATTATAGCACAATAAATAAAAAAGTCAATGGCTGAGCGATAATTTTATCTCAAATATACATAAGGTTCATATTTTATAACAAAGAAAAGCCCCGCAGACGTTTCGGAACACATCTGCGGGGCTTTGTCTAAAAATTTATAGGAGTACAGCCTTTTTAAAGGCGTAAGTGAACTATCGGTCAGTCGACTTTTTCGGGGGTGAGCACCGGCTCTGCGGTAAAGCCGCCCTCGCCGTAGTCTACCATCACGGTGCTGTCGGTGTCTATCTCGCCCGCGATTATCTTCTTGGCGATGAGCGTTTCGATATTGCGCTGTATAAATCTCTTCAGCGGGCGCGCGCCGAAGCTGGGGTCGAAGCCCTGCTCGATTATCGCGTTCATAGCCTTTTCGCTTACCTCAACGTGTATGCGCTTGTCCTCAAGCCGCTTGTCCAGCTCGGCTATCATGAGTTTTACTATCTTGCTTATCTCCTCGCGGCGCAGAGGTTTGTAGTAAACTATCTCGTCGAGCCTGTTGAGGAACTCGGGGCGGAAGCTGCGGTGGAGCAGAGCCTCTACGTTCTTTACAGCTTCGGGCGATATGCTGCCGTCCTCCTGTATGCCGTCGAGCAGTGCCTGCGAACCGAGGTTTGAGGTGAGTATGATTATCGTGTTCTTGAAATCTACCGTTCTGCCCTGCGAATCGGTTATCCTGCCGTCGTCGAGAACTTGCAGAAGTATATTGAAAACATCGGGGTGCGCTTTTTCAACTTCGTCGAGCAGTACTACCGAGTAGGGTCTGCGGCGAACTGCTTCGGTAAGCTGACCGCCCTCTTCGTAGCCGACGTATCCCGGAGGCGCTCCGATAAGGCGGCTTACGCTGAATTTCTCCATGTATTCCGACATATCTATACGCACCATGTTTTTCTCATCGTCGAAAAGCGCCTGCGCCAGCGCTTTTGCAAGCTCGGTCTTGCCGACGCCGGTAGGGCCGAGGAAGAGGAACGAGCCGATGGGCTGGTTCGGGTTGGAAATGCCCGCGCGCGAACGCCATATAGCTTCGGTGACTTTCTGTACGGCTTCGTCCTGACCAATTACGCGCTTATGCAGCGTGTCGCCAAGAGCAAGCAGCTTTTCACGCTCGCCCTCCATCAGCTTCGATATTGGTATGCCCGTCCAGCGAGAGATTATGCGCGCTATCTCCTCGTCGGTAACGCGGTCGCGCAGCAGGGTGTTTTTGCCCGTGCGCTGTTCCGCTTCGCGCTCTTTTTCCTCAAGCTGTTTTTTCAGCGAGGGCAGCTTGCCGTATCTCAGCTCGGCGAGTTTGTTCAGGTCGTAATCGCGCTCAGCCTTATCTATCTCGGCGTTGCAGGCTTCTATATCTTCTCTCAGCTTCTGCACGCTGGATATGCTGTTCTTTTCGTTCTCCCATTTTGCCTTCATGCTGTTGAACTTATCGCGCAGCTCTGAAAGCTCTTTCTGTACGTCGGCAAGCTGCTCTTCGGCAAGCTTGTCGGTCTCTTTTTTCAGCGCCGCTTCTTCTATCTCGTGCTGGAGTATCTTGCGGCGAACCTCGTCCAGCTCTGTCGGCATAGAGTCCATCTCGGTGCGTATCATAGCGCACGCTTCGTCGATGAGGTCTATCGCCTTATCGGGCAGGAAACGGTCGGTGATGTATCTGTCTGAAAGGGTAGCGGCGGCGATAAGGGCTGCATCCTGTATCTTCACGCCGTGGAACACTTCATAGCGCTCTTTCAGTCCGCGGAGTATCGAGATGGTGTCTTCTACGTTCGGCTCTGCTACCAGTACTGTCTGGAAACGGCGCTCCAGCGCGGCGTCTTTCTCGATGTATTCTCTGTACTCGTTGAGGGTGGTCGCGCCTATGCAGTGCAGCTCGCCCCTTGCGAGCATCGGTTTCAGCAGGTTGCCCGCGTCCATAGCGCCGTCGGTCTTGCCCGCTCCGACTATGGTGTGCAGCTCGTCGATGAAGAGGATTATCCTGCCCTCGCTCTTTTTTACCTCCTGCAATACCGCTTTCAGCCGCTCTTCAAACTCGCCGCGGTACTTCGCGCCCGCTATCAGCGCGCCCATATCAAGCGAAAATACCTGGCGGTCTTTCAGATTTTCGGGCACATCGCCCTTTACTATACGCTGTGCCAGACCCTCTACTACGGCGGTCTTGCCGACGCCCGGCTCGCCTATCAGAACCGGGTTGTTCTTGGTCTTGCGCGAGAGTATGCGTATAACGTTTCTTATCTCGTTATCTCTGCCGATAACGGGGTCGAGCTTGTTGTTTTTCGCCAGCGCCACGAGGTCTTGACCGTACTTTTTAAGCACGTTGTAAGTGCCCTCAGGGTCTTGCGACGTGACCTGCTGGTTGCCGCGAAGCTGCTGCATCGACTTGAGCACCTTTTCTTTCTCGATGCCGAACTGCTTGAATATCCGCTTCAGCGCGTCGTTAGGCGAGTCGGTAAGGGCGAGCAGTATGTGCTCTACCGAGATGTAGCTGTCCTGCATTTTGTCCGCAGTCTTTTCCGCGAGCGCGAGGACGGTGTTCAGCTCTTGCGAGATGTACATTCCGTCGTTTGCCGCCGAGCCGGTAACCTTCGGCAGCTTAGCGACCTCCGCTTCGGCTGTGGCGGCTACGCTTTTCGGGTCAGCGCCCATAGAGCGCAGCATTTCGGGGATAAGCCCGTCCTCCTGCGTGGCGAGCGCCGCGAGCAGGTGCTGCTGGTCTACCGCCTGATTTGAATACTGTGCGGCAAGGTTCTGCGCGGTATTGAGAGCCTCTGCCGATTTGGTAGTAAATTTATTTATGTTCATAAAGCTCACTATCCTTTCACATTCATTTCGCTGTTGTTTTTCTCATGTTCTTAATGTTCTTAAAGCTTCTCTAAACTATGCTGACACCCTTGCGCAGGTAGCCTTTGTAAGTTTCCTCGCAGAGGGCTTTTGCGTGCGCGGGGTCGGCGGCGTTTTCAAAATACACCGTTATCGCCTTATCAAAGGTGCGTATGTATTCGCTTATCGCCTCGGCTATCTCGCGGTCGGCAAGGCCGTTGCCCGCTATCTCGTAAAAATCGCGCGTGTAGCTCTTCGGCGCGATCTCGCAGGGAAAGCCGCCACTGAAAAATTTGCCGAGGTATTTCTGCTCCGCCGCGCTCCAATCTCTGAAAAATCTGTCCGTCAGCTTTATCAGCTCTTCGCTCTGCGTGCGCAGGGTAACTTTCAGCCTGCCCGCCTTGCCCGAAAAGCTGCGGTAAAGCTCTACCGAATATTTCAGCGTAGGCTTGTACTTGAATTTCAGCGGAGTTTTCACCGCCATTACCGAGTCGGAAGCCTGCGGGGCGGGCAAAAAGCGGCTGTCCAGCGCCTGCCCTACCAGTGAGAATATCTCCCGCATACGCATTTCGGGCGTGGTGAGGCTGACTCTTTCAGCCAAAAGCTGGTTTATCAGATTTGAGCGGCTTGTGTTCATGCGGTAAGCCATTTCGTCCACCGCCTGCACCACCTCGTCGGAAAGCACTATGCTGTATACGCTTTTTCCCATTTTTCTCACCGCCTTTTAATAATGTATAGTGTATATATATATATCGTCCGTTCTTATCTCTCTCTTTATATAATATTATACCACGTTTAAATAATTTGTCAATAGGTTTATATAACTATGCTTGCAAATTTGTAGACCTGCACAAATCCGCGATGCTTATTTCTGACATTTTGCTGCAATTTTTCACCATATAATTTTAAAATGACCGAAAGCAAGGGCCGATATTCGCTTTATATGATTTTCACACGATTTTTATTTTGTCCTATATTGATACACTTTTTGAATGACATCTATACTTTTTATTCATGCCTGCCGCATTATGTGCGCTGAGAACTGCGCATTTGGCGGCGAACATGAATGATCGCCGCTGTAATCCTGCATTTGTTCATTGTATGTTAAAGTATTTAGGTGTTGACAAAACGTCGAAAGTAAGGTATAATAAATTGTATAGGAAATTTGAGGGGTCGCGCTGTTATGCAGTTAGTTATGGCGCACAGCCCGCGGATATTTTGGCGGGAATACTTCTCGAATTTTTGGAAATAATTTTATTATTGTTTTTGAGAGGAGTTTTTAAAATTATGGCAAGTCTTACAAAGAACCCTAACGTAAACGCATGGGTAGACGAAATGATCGCTCTCACCAAGCCTGACAAGGTAGTTTGGATCGATGGCAGCGATGAGCAGCTCAACGCTCTCAGAGAAGAGGCTATCGCTTCGGGCGAGATGATAAAGCTCAATCAGGAAGAGAACCCCGGCTGTCTGTATCACAGAACTCTGCCGAACGACGTAGCCCGCGTAGAGGACAGAACTTTCATCTGCTCCGAAAAGAAAGAGGACGCAGGCCCTACTAACAACTGGATGGCTCCCGCTGACATGAAGGCAATGCTGACCCCCATGTATGACGGCGTTATGAAGGGCAGAACCATGTACGTTATCCCTTATTCCATGGGCCCCATCGGTTCTCCTCTCGCTAAGGTAGGCGTAGAGCTGACCGACTCTATCTATGTTGTACTCAATATGGACATCATGACCAGAATGGGCGAAAAGGCTTTCGAGAACCTCGGCGATACTTCTAACGACTTCGTTCGCGGTCTGCACTCTAAGGCTGACGTTGACCCTGAAAAGAGATACATCGTTCACTTCCCCGAAGAGAACACTATTTGGTCTATCAACTCTGCTTACGGCGGAAACGTACTGCTCGGCAAGAAGTGCTTCGCACTGAGAATCGCTTCCTTCCAGGGCAAGAACGAGGGCTGGATGGCTGAGCATATGCTTATCCTCGGCGTAGAGAAGCCCGACGGTGAAGTTAAGTACATCACCGCTGCATTCCCCTCCGCTTGCGGCAAGACCAACCTCGCAATGCTCATTCCTCCCGCTTGCTACACCGAAAAGGGTTACAAGGTTTGGACTGTCGGCGACGACATCGCTTGGATGAAGCAGGGTGAGGACGGAAGACTTTACGCTATCAACCCCGAAAACGGATTCTTTGGCGTAGCTCCCGGAACCAACGCTAAGTCTAACTTCAACGCGCTTGCTTCTACTAAGAAGAACGCTATATTCACCAACGTTGCTATCAACAACGACACCATGACTCCTTGGTGGGAAGGTCTGGATAAGAATCCTCCTGTAAACGCTACTGAGTGGAAGGGCGAAAAGGTAAACGGCGTAGAGTACACCGCTGCTGGCAACAAGCTCGCTCATCCCAACAGCCGTTTCACCGCTCCTGCTGAAAACTGCCCCTGCATCTCTTCTGAGTTCAACAATCCTCAGGGCGTGCCGATCTCCGCTATAATCTTCGGCGGCAGACGTGCTAAGACCACTCCGCTGGTATATCAGTCCTTCGACTGGACTCACGGTACCTACATGGGCTCGGCTGTTTCTTCTGAAACTACCGCGGCTGCTACCGGTGCAGTAGGCGTTCTCCGTCACGATCCTATGGCTATGAAGCCTTTCATCGGCTACAATGTAGGCGACTACTGGGCTCACTGGCTCGAGATGGGCGAAAAGCTCGGCGACAAGGCTCCTAAGATCTTCAACGTAAACTGGTTCAAGAAGAACGACGAAGGCGAATTCATCTGGCCCGGTTTCGGCGACAACATGAGAGTTCTCGACTGGATCATCAAGAGATGCGAAGGCACCGTAGGCGCTCAGGAAACTGCTATCGGCTACCTGCCTAAGCCCGAAGACCTCAACCTCGAGGGTCTGGACATCGACGACAAGACTCTTGAAGAGCTGCTTGCAGTTGATAAGGATCTCTGGAAGGACGAGATCGCTGAGATGAGAAGATATTACAACGATGATATTGCTGCTAAGGGCGGAAGAGTGCCTGAGGCTCTCGTTAAGGAACTCGACAAGCTGGAGGAAAGACTCGGCAAATAATTTGCACGGGAATTTTTCACCGAAGCTTTTGACTTCTGAATAAATTTGAAAGGGAAGCGCTTTTATAGGGCGTTTCCCTTTTTTATTATTTCTCTTGATTTTTTCGCGAACATATGTTATAATATTCATGTAAACGAATACAGTGTTTAATTCTGTAAAATAAAGGAGAATGTAAAAATGGCATATGTAATAGGCGTAGACTGCGGTACCAGCGGTACCAAGACCGTGCTCTTTGACGAAAAGGGCAGCGTTATAGCTTCGCACACCGTAGAGTATCCGATGTATCAGCCGAAAAACGGTTACGCTGAGCAAGACCCCGCCGACTGGGCGAACGCAATGCTCACCACCATTCAGGCAGTAATGGGCAAGAGCGGCGTCAGCAAAAACGACGTTATCGGCATAGGCATATCGGGTCAGATGCACGGACTTGTAATGCTCGACGGCGAGGGCAAGGTGCTGCGCAAGTCGATAATCTGGTGCGACCAGCGTACCGAGGCGGAAGTAGAGCAGATGAACAAGCTGCTCGGCAGAGAAAAGCTGATAGAGATCACCGCGAACCCTGCACTCACCGGCTGGACTGCCGCAAAGATACTTTGGGTAAAGAACAACGAGCCTGATATATATGAGAAATGCCGCCATATACTGCTGCCTAAGGACTACCTCAGATATGTGCTGACGGGCGAATTTGCTACCGAAGTATCCGACGCTTCGGGTATGCAGCTTCTCGACGTGCCGCACCGCTGTTGGAGCAGCGAGGTATGCTCGGCGCTGGGCATAGACATGGATATGCTGGCTAAGGTCTACGAATCCTGCGAGGTAACGGGCAAACTCACCGCAAAGGCTGCCGAGCTAACGGGGCTTAACGCGGGCACTATCGTAGTGGGCGGCGCGGGCGATAACGCGGCGGCGGCTATCGGTACCGGCGTAGCTGAGGACGGCAAGGCTTTCACCACCATAGGCACATCGGGCGTAGTATTTGCGCACACCTCCGACATCGCTATCGACCCGAAGGGCAGAGTTCACACCTGCTGCGCGGCTGTACCGAACGCATGGCACGTTATGGGCGTAACGCAGGGCGCGGGACTTTCGCTGAAATGGTTCAGAGATAACTTCTGCGCGGCTGAGAAAGAAACTGCGAAGTACATGGGCGTTGACGAATATTACCTCATGGATAAGGAAGCGGCTACTGTGCCAGTAGGCGCGGAAAGACTGCTCTACCTGCCGTACCTGATGGGCGAAAGGACTCCGCACCTAGACCCGAACGCACGCGGAATGTTCTTCGGACTTTCGGCGATGCACACCAAAAAGCATATGCTGCGCGCCGTACTCGAGGGCGTATCCTACTCGCTGCGCGACTGCGTAGAGGTGTTCCGCGAGATGGATATAAACGTTTCTGACATGATGGCTTGCGGCGGCGGCGGAACATCGCCTCTTTGGCGCTCGATGCTCGCCGACCTGTACAACTGCCCTGTAAAGACGGTCGCATCTAAGGAAGGCCCTGCGCTGGGCGTTGCGCTGCTTGCACTGACAGGCGCGGGCGTGTACTCCTCAGTACCCGAAGCCTGCAAGGCGGTAGTCACGACCGACAAGGTACAGCAGCCGAACGAGGAAAACGTACCCATTTACGAAAGCTACTACCAGCTTTACCACGAGATCTACCCTGCCGTAAAGGCGCAGTGCGCGAAGCTCGCAAAGCTTTGATCGAATATAACAAATATCACAAAGCGTTCGCCGTAAAAAGGCGGGCGCTTTGTGTTTTAATGTAACGAAAAGCCGCAAAGTGTAATGAAAAACGCCGCCAACCGATTGAGCGCCGCCGCGAATTATGATAAAATAAATTATGGAGAAATGCGTTTTGGCGCAGCTCAAAAAAACATCATGGAGGTAAACGATATGAAAAAGATAGCAGCAGGCCTGCTGGCGCTGGCGATAGTATTCGGCGCAGCGGCAGACGGTGCATTTTTAGACAGCAGCGCGATAGCAGCAAGCGCGGCGGCTTATACTGAGGACGAGCTTAAGGCGAAGGTAGCTGATAGTTCTGATTACGACATGATCGACTGGGCATACGATGATTTCGACGGCGACGGCAAAAAAGAGGGTTTCGGCTTATTCTTTGGCGGTGCGGAAGCTTTGCGTGAAACTCGCTATATCAGCAGTGACGGAAATGTTTCTATTATGAGATTGGGTGTTTCGCAAATGTCAGTGCTCGATGTTGGAAGCAACAAAAAGGTAGTCTATGTTACCGGTATGAATCAGGGCATATTCCGTTTTGCAGTTTACGGCGTAGAAAACGGCGAGGAGTATGAGCTTCCTTTCTCTACCGACAAAAATAATAATGGCAGAATAGAACAAGATAGCGAAGGCTTCCGCTACATCAGCTATGATGAGCGCGGAAACGAGATTGAAAACTACAAAATAAGGTATGATGAAGCCAGCGGAGATTTTGTAGAAGATGACGATGAGCCTACCCCGACCCCCGACCCCGTTACCACCGATTACACCTACACCGAAAACGAGGACGGCACTGTCACCATAACTTCCTACACGGGTCAAGCAGAAGAGCTTGTTATCCCCAGTGAGATAGAAGGCAAGACCGTTTCGGCTATCGGCTCCGGAATTTTTAGCCCGCTGAACGGCGGAAACAGCACCGTTAAGAAGATCACCGTGCCCGCAAGCGTAAAGACTATCGGCGAAGAAGCTTTCGCCTGCGCGACTGCGCTTGAAGAAGTGTACATAGAGGACGGCGTTACTGAGATAGGCAATTCGGCTTTCGCAAGCTGCATAAATCTGAAAAAGATCACTATTCCGAAGAGCGTTACTAAGATAGGCGATTACGCTTTCAGTTACGCTTATCGCAGTGATTCGGACGCGATAATTGATGTGACCATATATTGCTACAAGGATAGTGCGGCTCATAAGTATGCACTGGGCGAGAATGACTATAACCACGAGTTTGCCTACGTCCTCCTAGACGAAGTTTCCAACCCCGACCCATCTTCCGACAGCACGGTAAGCGCCGACCCCTCTTCTGCCGAGAGCGGTTCTTCAAGCGGCTCGACCTCTACTTCCACCTCCTCCGCGGCGGCTTCCTCTTCGGGCGATAAGACCTCTAACCCCGCTACGGGCGTTGCGGCAGGCGTTTCCATCGCGGCAGTTCTCGCGGGCGGAATAATCATGGTCACCAAAAAGACCAAGAAGTAATTTTCGGAGGTCTTGATAAATGTTTTGGACTAAACTCATAAAAGGTCTGGCAACGATCTTTATGATAATCATGATAATCGGCTCGGTGATCGTAGGCTTGTTTATTATGGACACTGCCGACGATGGATTGGGTCTTGCTGTGATCGTAGGCGGCGTTATATGTTCGGTTATCTCGGTCGCCGCGATAATGATGGTATGCGAAGTGTCGCTGAATATCGGCGCTATAAGAAAGATGATGGAAGCGCAGATGGGCGTTCCGAAAAATTTCGGCAACGTTCCTAACGGCGGATATTATCCGAATATGCAGAATATGCAGAATATGCAAAATATGCCGAATATGCAGCCTTTTCAGAACCCTCAGCCCGCGCCGATGCCTTTCGAGCCTGCTCCCGCGCCTATGCCCGAGCCTGACGAAAACGATACTTGGGTATGCGAATGCGGCGAAGAAAATCTCTTCAAGAGCAATTTCTGCAAGAGATGCGGCGCTAAGAAAATGCTGGACAAGGTATGGATATGCAAAAAATGCGGCAAATCAAACCCGAATTCTGCCACCGTCTGCAAAGACTGCGGAACTTATAAATAAAGCTTTCCAGAGAGATCAAGTGACTTTTTGATAATGATCTCCTCCCTGTGATCCCCTCTGCGCGGACAATGCGCAGGGGGGACTTTTTTTGCACATATTTTCCCCGCGCCGCCCATATAGTTAGGTATGGGACAAACAGTTCAAGAGGAAAATGGAGTGTGATAAAATGGCGAATGTTATTGCTCAGCGGCAGCGCTCTGAGCGGCAGAATATCGGGCTGACCCACGAGGAAGCGGCGCGCCTGCTGGAGGCTGAGGGCGAGAACCGCTTTGCTGCAAAGAAAAAAATAAGCCCCGTGCGCATTTTTGCGGGTCAGTTTCACGACGTTATGGTGCTGATACTGCTGATAGCGGCGGTCATCTCGGTGCTGATCGGCGGCTGGCGCGACGCTGTGCCGATAATGGTGATAGTTGTGATGAACGCGGCGCTCGGCTTTATACAAGAGTACCGCTGCGAAAAAACGCTCGAGCAGATGGAGCAGCTTACCGCACCCACGGCGCGCGTTTACCGCGAGGGCGAGCTTACCACCCTGCCCGCAGCATATATGGTGCGCGGCGATGTTTTTGAGGTCGAGGCGGGCGAGCGTTTTCCCTGCGACTGCGTTATACTTTCGCAGACGGGGCTTTGCTGCGATGAATCGGCGCTTACGGGCGAAAATCTGCCGATAGAAAAATGCGCCTATCGCGGCGAAAAGCAGATAAGCGAGCTGAATCTGCCGTACATGGGCTACATGGGTACAGTGGTGCTAAAGGGAAAGGCGCGCTGCGAGGCGGTCGCGCTGGGCAGCAAGGCGCAGATGGGCAGTATCTCGCAGATGATGACCGAGATCGCAGAGGAGCAGACCCCTCTGCAAAAGAAATTGGGCGAGCTTGGCAGGGCGCTTGCCGCGATATGCGTTGGCGTTTGCGTGCTGGTTTTCATAGCGGGCGTTATCCGCGGCGAGGACGTGCTGAATATGTTCTTCACCGCCGTCACCATCGCAATAGCCGCTATCCCTGAGGGGCTGCCCGCAGCCGTGACCATCGCTCTGGCGCTCGCGGTGCGGCGTATGCTGAAGCAAAACGCGCTGGTGCACAAGCTTCACTCGGTCGAAACGCTCGGCTGTGCGAACGTCATCTGCACCGATAAGACCGGCACGCTCACGCAAAATCAAATGTCTGTGCGCCGTGTTTACACGCTTGACGAGCGCGCCCGCGAGCTGACATTCGACAGCGAGGGTGTTCCCGAAAACGGTGAAAATGCTGAAAACTCCGATATGGGCGGCACTCTTCGCGAACTGCTGATATGCGCCGCACTTTGCAACAACGCCCGCAGGTGTACTGATAATTCGCCCGCCTGCCGCCGAAACCGCCGTGCACGCCGCAAAAAGCCGGGATTCGAGGGCGACCCGACCGAGGTCGCGCTGCTGCGGCTCTGTACAGATATGGGTATCGACCTCGAAAAGCTGCCGATGGAGCGTATCGGCGAAAAGCCTTTCGACAGCGAGAGCAAGTATATGTCCGTGACCTGCCGCGACGGCGAGGGCAGGCAGGCGGTGTTCGCAAAGGGCGCGCCCGAAAAGATGATCGCAATGTGTACTCACCGCTTCGAGGACGGCGGCGCTGTACCGCTGGAGGAAAGTGCGCGGGCGGCGCTGCTGCGAAAAAACGAGGAGTACGCCGCGCAGGGGCTTCGAGTGATAGCGTTCTGCGGTTCGGCGGGGGATACGGCGGTGTTCTTGGGGCTGGCGGCGATGTCTGACCCGCTGCGTCCGCAGGCTGCCGAAGCCGTTCGCGAGTGCCGCCGCGCGGGAATATCCACCGTGATGATTACTGGCGACCACAAGCTCACCGCCTGCGCCATCGCGAAAGAGGCTGGCATTCTCACGGGCAGAAAGCGCGTAGTCACCGGCAGCGAGCTTGATGAAATGACCGATGCTGAGCTTGCCGAGCAGATAGGCGAGATAGCCGTTTACGCGCGCGTCACCCCCGCCCACAAGCTTAGGATAGTGCGCGCCTGCAAGCAAAAAGGCATGGTCTGCGCTATGACGGGCGATGGTGTGAACGACGCGCCCGCCGTAAAGGAAGCCTCGATCGGCGTTTCGATGGGGATAAGCGGTACAGATGTAACAAAGCAGGCGGCAGATATGATACTGCTTGACGATAATTTCGCTACGCTCGTCAGCGCTGTACGCGAGGGACGCACGATATACGCCAATATCCGTAAATTCGTCCGCTATCTGATAGCCTGCAACATCGGCGAGGTGCTTACCATGCTGGGCGCGATACTTATGGGTCTGCCGATGGCGCTAGTGCCTGCGCAGCTTTTGCTGGTAAATCTGGTTACAGACGGTCTGCCTGCCGCCGCGCTTTCGGTAGAGCCTGCGGAAAAGGGCGTTATGGGCAAGCCGCCCCGCCGCGAGGAGGACAGCTTTTTCAGCGGCGGCTTGATGACGAAGATAGTCGCGCGCGGCGTGGCGATAGCCCTCTGCACCCTTGCCTGCTTCACACTGCTGCTGCCGAGCGGTCTGGCGGCGGCGCGCACGGGTGCGATGCTCACACTGGTATTTTCGCAGCTTATACACGTTTTCGAGTGCCGCAGCGAGGACAAAACGCTTTTACAGATGGGTCTGCGCGGCGGAAACTTCGTAGTGCTGGCGGCGCTCTCATCGGCGGCGTGCGTGGTGCTCTGCATGGCCGTGCCGCAGCTTGCGGCGGTGTTCTCGCTTACGAAAATGTCAGCGAAACAGCTCGCAATATCGCTGAGTTTCGCTGCCGCTGCGGCTGTTTTTTCGGCGATAGGTTCGGCTTTCAGAAAACGAGTTTAAATATTTGAACATTGTTAAAATTGCACAAAAAATAGCGTGAAATTTCTGCATATAAAAAAGGCGGCCGTGACAAGCGGTCGCCTTGATTTTTTGTGATGTGTCGCTTTAAGCGTTCTGAACTTTCGGCTTTCTGCGGAAAAGCGGCTTGCGCTTTTTCTTGATAAGCTCTAGGGGGTCGCCGAAGCGCTCTTTATTTTCCTCTGCGGTGTATACCTTTTCCTCGCTCTGCTCCATGATGTTGGTAAACTGATCCATCAGCAGCTTCTGCTCCAGCATCGCGGCAGCGTCCTCAGCAGTGGCGGCGTCGCCCGACTCTATCATTTTGCGTATCTCGCCGATGTATTTTCTGTCATCTACCGAAATGAAGGGCACGCGTTTTTCTATACCTGCGCGGAAATTCTCTTTATCCTGTATAAGCTGCGGCTCGCGGGCTTTGAGTATCTCTATCTGCTCGGTAATGCCTTCGTTTATCTCTACCTGCTTTTGCTTAGCCGCGGTAAGGCGGTAATGTTGCAGGCAAACGGAGAATACGGAAATTCCGATGAGCGCGAAAGCCCCGAGCACGATAGCCGCAATAATGATCTTTGTAATGAAGTAAACAAGTAAAAACAACACTAAGCCTGCGCCGGCGCTTATTCCCAACGCTTTAGCGCGTTTGGTCGTGAGCTGAAAGTTTTTTACAACGTAGTCTTCGTCATGTATATAAGTTTTGAGATATTCCTGATTTTCGCGGTTCTGCTTTATAGCAGAACTTTTCTGATCGTAGCGGCGGAAGTACTCGACCGCCTGATCTACGCGTTCAAGCTCTGTCATAATACACTTTCCTTTACATAAATTAGATTTGTGTGGATATACCGACTAGGGATAACATTCCAGCGGTATTGTCTATATTATACCACAAGCCCCCACCGTTGTCAAGAGCTTTTTGCCAAACTGGTACAAACATATGAAATTTTTTCACATTGGACTGAAAGGCGTGTATGCATTGGCATATAAGCCTATCTTAGCGGGCTGCGAAACTGCCGAAAATTTTTTTCGCGGGCTAAGCGGTTTTCGTAAGTTCTTAAAGTGAATAAATTCGCGAAAGTATTGATTTTTAGCCGCCGCTGTGATATAATATACATACTATTATAAATGTATAAAAAGAGATAATCATATTAAGGATCGTGAAAAGAAAAATGGGAAAAAACAAAACTGATATTACCGCTTCGGCGGAGAAAAAGCCGATATGGCAGCAGCGCTGGCTTGCTATGCTGCTCTCGCCGCTTGCCGTTGCGCTCGCGGTGTTCGCAATCTTCAAAAAATTCTCGCTCTACCCCTTTGGCAGCCGTACCGCCGCTTGGTGCGATATGAACCAGCAGGTAGTACCGCTCCTCTGCCAGTTCAAGGATATTCTCGACGGCAGATCGGGAATGTTCTTAAGCTTTAAAAACGCGTCGGGCATGAATTTTTGGGGCGTGTTCTTTTTCTTCCTCGCAAGCCCTTTCAGCCTGCTCGTAAAATTCGTGCAGAAAAGCGATATGCTCGTTTTCATGAATATACTGATAGTGCTGAAAATGGCGGCGAGCGCTTTTACCTCCTCGATCTACTTCGTGCGCAGCAGCTTCATGAAAAAGCTCGATACTCCCGCTATCGTGATACTCAGCTTTCTCTACGCTGTCAGCGGCTACGTCATGCTTTTCTACCAAAACGTTATTTGGCTGGATATGATGTACCTTTTTCCGCTGCTGCTGCTCTCGCTGGAAAAGCTTCGCGGCGGCTCGCCGGTATGGTATATACTCGTGATGGCGCTGATGATGGCTGTAAACTACTACATCGGCTACATGGTGGTGGTTTTCCTGCTGCTGCTGGCGGGCGTTTACCTTCTGCTCGCGGCGAGGGCTGAAAATGAGAACGGCGGCGCAGTGTGCCGCAGATTTTTGCTTTCGTCGGGCTGCGCGGCGATGTTTTCGGCAGTGGTCTGGCTGCCCAGCTTCATGCAGTACCTAACATCGGGCAGGCGCACTTCGCTTATTGAAAATCTGCGCGTCGGCGACCTTGTTACCGATTACGATACCGTGTTCCCTGTCGCTATGTGCAGCTCGCTGCTTGTGCTGATGGCTCTCGGCGGATTTGCCGCAAACCGCCGCGCCGATATGTACGGCAGGCTTTGGCGGATAATGCTCGTGCTTCTCGCTGCGCCGATAGTTATCGAGCCTGTAAACAAGATGTGGCACACGGGCAGCTATATGTCGTTCCCCGCGCGCTACGCTTTTATGACGATATTTGCGGCGATGATAGTGGCGGCAGATATGCTTGGCAGGGAGCACAAATACCGCGGCAGCATGAAGCTTTACGCGATAGGCGGACTGCTCTGCGCGGCGGCGGTGGTAGCTTTCGAGTACTTTTCTTCTGGATTTATCAGTGCCGACCTCGATATTCTCTCGACATACACCGGTTCGCTCGGCGGCAGCGATGCTTCATTCAAGAGTATGTGCAAACTTTTCATAGTCGGCGCGGCGTGCTTTGCGCTGATATACGCCCTCTACCGCCACGGCTGGATATTCCGCGGGATATTCATAGTTTTCACCTGCGCGGCGGTCACGATAGAGTCGATGGGCTATATACGCGTTTACATGACTACCACCGCAGAGCGCAATGAGTCGACCAACGACATTCAGCGTCAGGTGTTCGCCTTAGCCGACCGCGTTGAAGACGACGATTTTTACCGCATGAAAACGAGCGGAAAGCTTTTTGATTACAACATGATAGGCGCTATGGGCTACAACTCGATAGGCCACTACACCTCGCTCACCGAAGAGGACTATATGTTCACCATGAAGCGCATGGGCTACACTTCGGTATGGATGGAGGTAGGCACCTGCGGCGGCACTGAGATGACCGACGCTCTGCTTTGCGCGGGGTATGAGATAAGCCATAACAAGCAGGACAACACTGTTTATTCGTTCAACGGCTACCATATCAACCCGCTGAACGACCGCCTGCCGCTGGGCATTGCCGCCGCGGGCGACCTATCGGCTGAGATACCCGCAGGGCTTACCCGCGCGCAGACGCAGGAATACATCTACCGCCAAATATTCGGCGGCGAGGGCGCTGTTACCGAATATAAGCCCGACGAGGGCGACATCATGCAGGTCAAAGACGGCGATTACCACTGCTCGGAATCTGCAGTGCTCATCTACCGCGTAAAGGTCGAGGGCAGACAAACGCTCTACTTCGACTGCTTCGACAAGCTCTCGAACGACCTTTCCGAGCCGATATACGACAGCTTTTCGGTAAAGGTCGGCGGGCAGAACGTTTGCCGCAGTTACCCGTATTCCAAAGAAAACGGCGTGCTGAAGCTCGGCACTTTTGAGGACGAAACTGCGGTCATCGAGATAAGGTGCCTTAAAGACGTAAGCTGCGCTTCGCTAGGCGTTTTTGGCGTAGACCTCGACAAGCTGGACGAAGCTTGCGGCACGGCGCAGGGCATAGGCTTGCAGGAGAAGAAGAACGGTCTTTACGGTGAGTCGGATTTCGAGAGCGCGCAGACAGTGTTCCTCTCAGTACCGTACAACGAGGGCTTCACGGTAAAGGTCAACGGCGAGAATGTAGAGTACCGCAAGGCGCTTTCGGGCTTTATGGCTTTCGACCTGCCCGCGGGCAAATGCAGTGTAGATATATCGTTCAAGCCGCAGGGCTTCACGGCGGGCGCGGTGATTTCGATATGCGGCGTGGCGGCGACGGCGGTGTACCTGCTGCTTCGCAAAAAGCTGCACCCCTCTGAAAAACTTGTCCGCACGGCTGACAAGGTAGGCGCGGCGGCAGCGGCGGCGCTTGCCTGCATAGTACTGCTTGCGGTATACATCATGCCGATAGCGGTGAACATCTTTATGTGGAAGCGGGAATAAATTGCCCGATAATAGACAATAAATAATAAACTGCCGTCCTTGGCGCGAATGGTGCGTGGGGACGGCAGTTTGTTTGCGCCCCATTGTGAAAATTTTCATATCCGCCGCACGATACTTGTTTTTTCTCCTTGCGTGTGATATACTATTATATATAAGACGACGTACAGGCGGGTGCTTAGCACTGCCTGCGGAAAATGGAGGATAACTATGGATTATTCAGACGGCGTAAAATATACGCTTTTCAGACTTTTGCTCATGATCGGCTGCGGCGCGGTGGGTGTGGCGGCTGGCAAACTGCTGCTTTGGGCGGCGGCTTCCGTGATGCCGGCTTCTTGGCTCACGCTAAAGGAATTTCTCGTTACCGATCAGGCAGGCTCGGTGACGGCGGCGATAGTTATGGCGGCAATGCTCGGCAGAGTTTTTTACGACGACGGCAAAAAGCACGCCGCTTATGAAAACTGGGACGCAATACTCGTCAGCATTACCCATATCGTTATGCTGATAGTTTACTTCGTGCCCGTTATTTTCTATAACCCAAACGATATTACCCGCGGCGTGGAGTTCGCATATTACCTCTTTTACTTTCCCTGCCGCTGGATGGTGCTCGCTTTCGGCATGGATCTCAAAGCCGCCGCGGCGCTCGGCATACTGCTGATACTCGGCGTGCAGTTCGCGCTGTATATGCTCTCGTACACCCGCTACAAAAAGAAGCACCCCGTGAGCTTTTTGCCGCGCGAGAGCGAGTCCTGACAAGTGGAAATATGTGCCAATATTTGCAGAATTGTGGGTTTTGGTCAAAATGTCTAAATTAACGGTTCAGATTTTGTTAATTAAGATAATGAAAAAAGTTTTAATAGTGCTTGAATAAATCTAAAAAAAATGATATAATAGTATAAAATACGTTTCGTGTGCATTTCGTGAAAATGGCGGACATCTTTAAGGCAGGCTCGTCATTTTCAGAAGATGCGCACCGTATTAAAAGGCGGAGGTGTAACTACTAATATGAAAAATTACAGCTATGTTGCGAAGGACTCTACCGGAAAAACGCTGAAAGGCGTTATGGAGGCCGAGGACGAGCAGCAGGTTCAGGAAAAAGTCTACGAACAAGGCTTGTTCCTGATTTCTACCACAGAAGCGCTCGGCGGAACAAAAACGAGCATATACAAGTTCAAAACAAAAGATCTTGCGTTTTCGTGCCGTCAGCTTGCCGCTATGCTTACATCGGGTCTTACGATAGTTAAAGCGCTCGATATAATGTATAAGGAAGAAAAGAACAAAGGCGCTAAAAACGTGTGGCTCGCACTGTATGAAGACGTTAATAAAGGCTCTAACTTTACCGAGGCGCTTATCGCAAGAAACGGAAGCTTTCCGGACTTCATGATAAGCATGATCGACGCAGGCGAATCTGCCGGCAACCTCGATATTACAGTACAGCGCTTAAGCGACTTCTACGCAAATCAGAACAAGACCCAGAATATCATCAAGAGCGCTATGATGTATCCTATCATACTCGGCGTGCTCACCATAGTAATGGTAATAGGTATGTTTACGTTCATCATGCCTACGTTCGCAGGTCTTATGTCTGAAGAGGAAATGCCCGCGCTTTCGCGTGCTCTCTTTAAATTCAGCGACTTCTTAAAGACCAAATGGTACATACTTATAATCGCGATAGTAATAATAGTGCTCGCTATAAGATATGCACTGAAGGTGCCCGACATAAAGCTGAAATTTGACCTTATAAAGCTCAAGATGCCGGCTGTCGGTCCGCTTATGGTCAAGATATACGAAGGTCGTTTTTCGAGAACTCTTTCATCTCTTTACGCCAGCGGTATCCCAATGGTAGAGTGCCTGGAAAGAGCTTCATCGGTACTGGAGAACACTTATGTAGATAAGATGTTCATACAGGTAATAGACGAGGTAAAACAGGGCTCGCCCGTATCTGTATCGCTGCAAAAGACCGAGATCTTTGAGGGAATGTTCTGCTCGATGATCTACGTCGGTGAAGAATCCGGCGCACTCGATGAGATACTTGAGAAAACAGCAGACTTCTACGAAGAAGAATCCGACGCAGCAGTTAAGCGTCTGGTAGCACTGCTCGAGCCGTGCATGATAATCATCATGGGTATTGCGATAGGTCTTTGCCTCGCAGGTATATTCCCGCTGCTCTATGGTGGTATCGGAGGACTCGAGAACTCGTAATAAAGTCGATAAAATCACAGCTATTACAAATACAAAGAAAATCTTTAGAAGAGGTGAAGGAATAAATGCTGTCTTTTGATATTTCTGATAGACAAATAAACATCGTAAAAGGCGATAACTCCGCTAACAAGATCAGAATCGAAAAATCACTGAGCGTTGCGGTTCCGGAGGATATGATCATGAACGGAGAGGTAATAAACCTTTCCGGACTCTCCGAGCTGCTGCTCACAAACCTCAAGGCTGAGGTAATGATGGATAAGGAAGCCGTAGTAACTTTCTCTTCCAGCAACATCGTATTCAAGGAGCTTATAGTTCCTAAGGCAAAGGGTAACGAATTCCTGAGCATGGTACAGAACCAGATGCAGCAGGAAATGGGTATTACCGATGAGTACTCTATCTCATATACTATTGTAGGAGAAGCCGGCGAGGATAACCCCGGCTCGGTAAAGGTGCTGGCTACCGCCTGCCCGTCCTCGATAGTAGAAGGCTTCCGCAAGCTCTTCAACATCATGTCGATAAGCCTGCGCTCGGTAAACATCAGCTGTAACTCCATTTCGAGAATAGTTTTGGCTGACAAGTCGAACCTCGAAAAGATGCCGCTGCTGGTTTGCCAAATAGATGATAACTTCCTCGGACTGATACTCTTTGAGAACGGTCAGATGGCTTTCGCAAGATACGAGCCTATTTCCGAAGAAGATTACGAGACAGACGAGTACCTGACCGAGGCTATCAGCGAGAACATCTTCCGTATGGAACAGTTCAACAAGGCAAGAGGCGGCCCGGGACTCGACAACGTAGTGCTCTACGGCAAGATCGACGACTACATCAAGCTCGTTGACGCTCTCGACTCGCTCGACGTTAAGGCTTCTGTGCTCGGCGTTCCTTCGCAGATCACAGGTTATGAAAACTTTGAGTTCACCATCTTCGCTAACGCTATCGGTGCTCTTTACAAGAGAAACAAGCAGACCGAGCGTATCAACCTTCTCGAGGTAGATACCGCTACCGGCAAGGCGGGCTCGAGCAGCAGCGGCACGCTGGTGACGGCTCTGGTAGCCGGCGTTATCTCGGCAGCGCTCATCGGCGCAGTTACGCTGGTAGTCAGCCTGCATGAAGGAAGCGTAAGAGATGACATCGAAAAGACAAACGGCGAGATAGATAAGTGCAACGCCGTTATCGCAGAAAACCAAAAGCTGCATGATTATCTCGTCACAGTAAATGATTATCAGACTCAGGTAAATGTGGCTAAGAACAACCTTTACTCGATACCCGTAGTAAAGGAAGGAATCTTTAAGGAGATCGAGAACCACATTGGTTCCGGCGATTCCGAGGGCGCTAAGGCTAATTCCTACACAGGCTTCAGCTACTCCAAGAATGACGGAACAGTTACCATCACGGAAGTTGAGCTGAAGGAACAGCAGACAGCGAACGACTTTATCCAGTCGATAAAGGACGACGACTACTTCGCAGACGTTACATACAGCGGTTATACCGGTACAGGAGAGGCGGGCAGCCCCGTAGTTATCTCCTCGGTAACCATGTATCTCAAGCCTATTGAAGTAGAAGACGACACTCAGGCAGTATCAGGGGAGGTTGCAGAATAATGAAACTTAATCAGAGAGATAAGATGCTCCTTATAGGCGTATTTGTAGTACTCGTATGGATCGCAGGCATTATGCTCTTCATCAAACCTGCTATTGAAAGCGCGAGAAGCGCGAGCCAGGAGCTTGACAGCAAGGAAATGGAGCTTTCGCAGCTTCAGACTCAGATAAAGGAAGACGAGAACCTTCCTCAGGAAACTCAGGACGCTTTCGATAAGGCTAAGAACACCGCAGACGTTTTCTATGATGTAATGCCCCAGTATGAGGCGGCACAGACTGTACAGAAGATGCTCGACGGCGGCGAGAACAAGTCATCTGACAGCCAGATCAAGAACCTGAACCTCAGCATCAGCGAGCTGGGAACTACTTCGCTCGATAGATTCACCTACGCGCCCAATTCGCAGTCTACCACCATCGACGCTATCGTAGACGGCAACAGCGGCGACGAGACCACCACTACGGGCACTGCTGAAAGCACTATCGACGTAAACTCCTACAACATGAGCTTTGACTTCGAGTGCAACAAGTCGAACCTGATGAACTTCCTCAACAATCTGGAAACCTACTCGCAGAAGAGCCTTGTTATCAACGAGCTTTCTATCGCAGACGTAGGCGACAATCAGGACGGATCGACCTTCACAGGCAGCATTTCCCTTACCTTCATGATGGTAAGAGATATACCCAGCCCCGATGAGATAAACAAGACCGAGACTCAGCAGGTGAACGCTACGGCTGAATGATAAATATACACACAAATGGTAGGAAGGGATCGGAAAGTACCTGCCTACCATAACGTGTTATATATTGATTAAAAATTTTACTGATACTTTGGAAAGGTGGTTAAGAATCGAAGATGGAAAAGAAGATCAAGAGAAATCAAGATGGTTCGGTCATTCTGGCAGTAGTATGTATGTCAATGATCTGCATCACTCTTGCGACCATTGCATTGGGCGTTGTAAAAGCGACGACCAAAGCTTCGAGCCGAAATGTTCAGCGCACGCAGGCCAAGATAACTGCCGAGGCCGCGCTTACGGAATTTATTCAAAGCTACAACAACAACTATGACGCACTTAAAGCACTGGCGACCAGCGGCGACGGCACAGCCATCGACGTTAAAATGCCCGCAGACTCAGACTTCAACAGCACCTACGGAACAGTTACCCTGCACGTTAAGAAAAACGGTACTAACGGATTTAAGGTAATTTCCGAGTGCACATTCTCAACTCAGACCCAGAGCGCATCTGTCGTATTCGACAGCGTAAAGGAGACCCCGAATATCCCTTCTAACGCGCTTGAGGCTTCTGAGGGCGCAAACTTCTCAGACGGCGTGGCTTCGCCTATCGACGGCGACATCTGCCTCGAGAAAAAAACAAGCGCCGCCGATATGAATTACATCACCCTCGGCTGTAACAACGCGGCTTTCACAAGCCACATCTACTCCGAGTACAATCTGTACTTCAATTCGGGCACAAGCTTCTCTGACGTAATCAACAAGTCCGGTTCGCTCAACTATGAGCCTAACAAGAGCAACGCTGCTAAGGCAGGAAACTTCTTTAAGCAGGCTATGACCATCACCACTGAGGGTTATATGTTCTTCTACAACCAGACTACTATCAGCACCGCTATCGGCAAGACCGACGTGAACGGCAAGAACAGCGACGACGCAGGCTACGACGCTTCCAATCTTTCAAACAGAGATGGTTACATCAAGGCTGACAAGAAGATCTGGCTGGGTATGCCGAACGCCCTTACCATAGGCGACAGCAGCAAGCCGATAGATATGTATACCCACGGTCTGTATGTGGGAACTCTTCCCCAGAACCTTGCAGGTTCTACCAACCCCGATTACTCCGCTATGATGGGCGGCTACGACAACACAGTCGGCGGACAGACAGCCGCGGGTACTGTAAACGGCAATGTTTACTGCTACATCGGCAACAACGCCACCTACCAGTCGGGCGATATGGTGATCTGCAACGGCGCTCAGACCTTTACCGTAAACGGCGACCTTTTCGTAGAGGGAAACCTTTACATCCGCGTTGGTTCTGACGGCGGCAGCAAGCTCAACGTAAGCGGCACTCTGCACTGCAACAAGAACATCCTCTTCATCGACGACGGCGGCAATGTTGTTTCTACCGTAGGTATCAACAACGGCGCATTCCAGTCGATCAGCAATCAGCCCGGCTACGACGGCGAAAACCTTGCAAGCAGACAGATAAGCTGCGGCAGCAAGGACGTTACCATCGACAAGACCGGAAGAAACGCTTATCCTAACGCAGGCTACGACCCCGCAAGCGGCGTTGACAACACCAAGAGATCTAATCTGAAAAGCATGTACGGTATGGCGAGCGCAAACGATATGTTCGGCGCTTACTTCGGAACCGATACCGACCTCGCAGACGCTTCCAAGAACATCGCTAAGAAGTATGCAGAGGCTCTTACAAGAACCGTAAATACCAAGAAATTCGTTCGCGCTGACGGCGCTACCGTAGCTGACCTCGTAAATGTATATCAGACGGGCAGCAAGAGAATTACTCAGATAAACGGAAGCCTGCGCCTTAGAGGAAGCGATTTCGGCAACATGAACGTTGAAAGTGAGAGAAAAAAATATTCTGTAAAACTCACTACCGAGGATATCGTTATCGCGCTGCCTATAGATAAGGGCAACATTACTCCTTTCTTCAGAATAGACAGCTCGGAAGCTGCTGACGGCGTGTTCGTATACTTCATGTACTACGAAGAGAACACGATTCCCGACTTCTCCGATGCGGATCAGGACAATAACGTTCTCAACTGCCTGTATTTCAACGGTACGGCTACTTCCGCTCAGGTAACGGTAGACGCCATTTCGATCTACGATAACAGCTCCAAGAGTTTCACTTCTCAGAAAGTCATCTTCAACAAGACCGATGATTCTTACAGAAACGGCAAGAGCATCGTTTACAACTCAAACGGTCAGGATATTGATTTCTGCTCTGACTCGGCTCTCTACTACCCCTACACCTCGACCAGAACCGATACGAGCGCTATCACTGGCGGTACTGACAACAGAATAAAGTTTGACGAATACTACAATCTGTTCGGTCAGAAGCTTCCCGCAAACGTCTGCGAACTCGGCGTGAACGGTGATGGATCTACCACGGTAGAAGGCTACACCAACCGTATATTCTATCTCGTGCCCAGCAGCGTATCCGTTACCTTTGGTGACAACCTTGAAATGCAGGGCATCATGTACGCTACCAAGTCGCTGGTAACTTTCCAGGGTTCGCATACAAGATTCTACGGACAGGTAAAATGCGGAACTTACAAGTGCCCGAACGACGATAAGGTCGGCATTGTAAAGAACATCCCCGCAGCAAAGCAGTCGATACTCGACTATGTATCTGAGATCAACAAGCAGCACGGATCTTCTTCCGATATTGAGATCATGTACTACGATTATTCGCACTAAATCGGAGGTGGAATAAATGAAGATATTTAAGAAAAACCGCTCCGGTATGACGCTGGTAGAGGTAGTCATCGCAATGGCTTACTTCTCAGTTACCACACTTTCGGTGTGCATGGCTTTCTCGGCGGCTCTGAAATACAGCGCAAGAAATATGCGCCGCGACGGCGAGCTGAACGTTCAGCAGACCGCTATGGAGAAAAAGTCCACCGCAGGCGTAGTTCTCAACGACGGCGCTACGCTCGACGCTATGACTATCAACTACGTAAGATCCGGAACAACCGATGTAGTTGCAAGCGTAAACAACGTTACCGAGTATAAGGCTATAAAGACCAATACCGACGGCGATGATTTCAATTTCCAGATAAAGTCATTCTCCAGCACACCTCTGGGCAGCCAGAAGCTGGTTCCTGACAAGACTCAGGGCAAATTCAAGATCTACGTTATAAACAACACGGGCAACACCGTAGACGTTGATATAACGATAAATTCCGGCACGATATTTGAAGGCTCGTTTGACAACGGTTACAGACATTCGTCGCCGCACTACTTCCGCACCCTGGCAGCTAAGGACGCCGACGCTCTCGGCGCTCCCGCTACTGAAGAATTGATGCCGGACAGATTTATAATCGGCTACTACAATCCTACACTGGGCAGCGAAGCAAGCTCGGCGCTTTCGGTAACGCTGAAAGCAAACGGCGCGACCTTTACGAAGGATCTTAACAACGGCTTTCTCAATACAAATGGTCAGCTCACGATAACCTGTACGGCAGCCGGCACTTACAACTTAACATACGGTTCGCCAACATGATGGATCAAGGAGGTAATCAGATGTCAAAAAAATTGAAAAAAGGTTTTACGCTGATTGAACTTCTGGTCGTACTGCTGCTGATGGGAATAATAACCACAGCGATAGTAATGATTCTCAGACCTACCAGCAACCTTGCGGTAGATATTGATAACAAGGCGGACGAAGAAAACAACGCCATCACGCTTTTTGACTATGTAAACGGCAAGCTGAGATACGCGACAGACGTTATGATAGTAAGCAACGATGACGCAAGCGTAATGCCATCGCACGGCAACATGAAGAATTTCATTCTTCTTTCAAACGACACAAGACCCGTAAGCAAGAAGGGCGCAAGAGGATATGCCAAGAGCGGACTTACAGCAAATCCGCTCAGCAACGCTACCTACTGCGTATCCAGCTCGCTGCTGGCGGAGAACGACTATCAGTTCTCGATAGAGGGTGTAAACACCGAAGCGAAGGCCGAGAGCATAACTTTCGGCGCGCTGGTACACCCGATGAAGGCTACTTACAGCAACTTTGTTATAAACGAAGATAAGCCTTACAATTATTCCGAAACATTCCAGCTCGTAAATATGCAGAACCGCGACCAGCTCAACACCACCGTTATAGGCGGTCTTTCGACCTCGGGCTACGACGCGAGCAAGAAGAACATCTGGATATTCTACGAAGAGCCTAAGGAAGCAAAGCTCACGGGCAACGCTTCAAACGGCGGTATCCCCGCAAGCGCAGGCATCGGAAACGCTACCTACGATAAGATGGGCAAGAAGGATATTGATCTTTCGATCAACAACGCTTCTATAATCGTTCATTTCATGAGCGGCAACGACACCAACAAGAATTTCTATTGGTACAACAAGAGCGACAGCTCTAAGATCACCATTTTCAACGATGATGGATCTGCTGACACTAATGGTCAGGTATCTGCACCGAACACGGGCATACTTACCAAGACCATATACCTCGAAGAAGGCTCGACTTTTAAGATCAAGGCAGACAATCAGAACAGAGAAGTGCTCAGCGTAGATTACACTTCTGCGAAGAACACCCCCGATCAGGAGTTCTGGATATATGACTGGGAGTCGCACAACGCGGAATACGTTCCGCCAGCTGCTATAAACAAGACCCTTACCATTCATTATGTGGCTGGAATTAGTTCGATCTCAAACGGTATCCGTATTAAAGACAGTGATGTGATAAAAGACGGTATCCTTATCGAAGGCAGGTATTATAACAACGATTGGGAAAACTACGATTATTACAATAACAATGGTTCTAAGGATATTGTTGTAAATTATGTTCTTGAAAATACCAAGATAGATCTGTACACGCTGTCAGAAAGCAATAATGTTACCTATATTGCTTCTTACGAGGCAAACTCATTAGGTGATTCAAACGAAATATGGATCACTAATGGAGCAATCTATGGTAGTGTTGATGACATTCCACCTGCTCCCTCACCTCAGCTTGAGGTAACAGAAGTGACTGCAATTTCAAACAACAATTTCTCATTTACAATAAAGAATACTGGTTTGGTAGATTGTCAGAACTGGGAAGTAGTTATTGACCTCCCTGACAACTGTCCTATAAATAATGTGCCGTGGAATGTTACTCAGACGTATGATTCTCAGAATCCCAACAGAATAAAGTTTACTTCTAAAGATGGTTCGCTCATTACCGTTGGAAGAAATGGCGGAATAGCTACCATTTCAATACAGGTAAAGGGCTGGGAAAATCCTGCTCTTGAAGGTCAAACACCTACATTAGTAAGCGTTACCGCGACCAAGTGGTAATAATTAAACACCCTTTCTCCACCGAGCTTCCTAAACAGCTCGGTGCTGAAAAAATCCCCCGAACGGTTTTGATGTTCGGAGGATTTTTTGAGCGAATTTTAAATTTGAATTTTGTATGCGCTTCGGCTTTTTAAAAGCGCGGTTTATACGTTGTACGGCAGTTTGCTGATGTAGCCCTCGCCGTAGATGAGCTCGCCTAAGCCCGTAGCGTTCATGTAGAGATTTACAATGTCCCAGCCGTACAGCGCTGAGATAAGTATGCCGATCGCGAGCCATGGGCCGAACGCGAATTTCGAGCTGCCGCCTGTCTTTTTCAGTATGCTGCCCGCTATCGCACCGATGATTATTCCGATGGCAAGCGCCGCTACCCCGCGCGATACGCCGAGGTAAAGCCCCGCCGCCAGCATTAGATATACGTCGCCGAGGCCCATAGCCTTGCCTTTTGAGATCAGCCAGATCAGAAACAGCGGCAGGGCGGTTATCAGAGCGCCGAGCAGATGGTCTTTGATGCCCATATTGGTGAAATTTCTGAACCATACGAACTCAGGTACGGCAAGCACGCCGATGAATATGCACACGCCTGTCGAGATCAGCTGCGTGTCCCAGTCCATAAAGAATATTACGATGAGCGCCGAGAAAAGCAGACAGTTCAGTATGCACCAGAATGGGTCGTTCGCAATGTCGAAGCGCAGGCTTATAAGCAGCCAGCCGACTGCGTTCAGCGACTCTACTACCGTGTAGCGCGGCGAGATCTTCGCTCCGCAGGCGCGGCACTTGCCTTTCAGCAGGCACCAGCTTATTATCGGTATCAGGTCGCGGTGCTTGATGTACGCGCCGCAGGTCATGCAGTGCGAATTTCGCTTTATCAGCGACTCTTCCTTTGGCAAACGGTAGATACATACATTTAAAAAGCTGCCTACCGCTGCGCCGAAAAGGAACGTGAAGATGTACATGACGATTATGAAAATGTCATATTGCAGATCGCCTGTCATTTTTATACCTCCAAAATAAAATAATTTAACATAATCTATTTTAACACAAAACTATGACAATTTCAATAGCAAAATATATTTTTTTGTTCACGGCGTTTTCGCGTCATGCCGATGGGCAAAAGGGCAGCAGCGTACCGCCCGAAAAGCGTATCCCGACGCGAAGATAAGGAGAAGAATTTATGAAAAACATTCCTATCGGACAACACCTCATTGAAAAGGGTCTTATCACCGAGGAACAGCTTCAGCAGGTTCTTGCCAAGCAAAAAGAAAGCAAGGGTAAGATGTTCGGCGATGTTATCCTCGAGATGAAGCTTGTTACCGAAAACCAGTTCTCTGAGGTGCTCGCTGAGCGACTCAATATCCCTTTTGTAGACCTCGATAAGGCTGTCCTTATTCCCGACGTAGTAAAGAGGATACCTGAGGATACTGCGAGAAAGTATAACTGTATCGCGCTCAATAAGGTCGGCAGAAGACTTACCGTGGCTACTTCCGAGCCTTCAAACTTCTACGCTATGGAGGATCTGCGCGTAGTTACAGGCTGCTCTATAAACTTCTCTATGGCTACCAAGGGTGCTGTAAACCGCGCGATAGGTAAAATGTACTCCGCAGGTCAGACCGACTCGATAGTTGAAGAGGCTACTAAGCAGAAGGAAGAAGAAAAGAGCCTTGAAGATCTCGCAAACGAAGCTTCAAACGACCGTATAGATAACGCGCCTATCGTAAAGCTGGCTTCTACCATAGTCGCCGACTCCTTCCGTAAGGAAGCGACGGATATACATATAGAGCCTTTCAGAGATTTTACCAAGATCCGTATCCGTGTAAACGGCGACCTTATCGAGCTTATGACCCTTTCGTCGGCGCTCCACGTTGCCCTCGTTACACGTTTCAAGATACTTTCGGGCATGAACATCGCCGAAAAGCGTATACCGCAGGACGGACGTATGTCGCAGGTGGTAGACGGCACAAACCTCGACCTTCGTGTATCTAACCTGCCGATGGTATACGGCGAAAAGGTCGTTATCCGTATTCTTGCTACCGGCGATATGTCGGTAAGAAAGATCACCGACCTCGGTATGACCGAGTACAATTACGAGCGTTTCGCTGCCTGCCTTAAAGTACCGCAGGGCGTTGTACTGGTTACCGGCCCTACCGGTTCCGGTAAATCTACCACCCTTTACGCGGCGCTCGGCGAGATAGCTAAGCCTAATCTCAACGTTATCACCGTAGAAGACCCTGTCGAAAAGAAGGTAGAGGGCATAAATCAGTGCCAGATAAACGAAAAGGCGGGCATGACCTTCGACGCTGCCCTCCGCTCTATACTCCGTCAGGACCCTGACATTATAATGGTCGGAGAAATGCGTGACGCTGAAACTGCCGAGATAGCTATAAGAGCCGCTATCACGGGACACCTTGTGCTTTCGACTATACATACCAACGATGCGGCTTCCACCGTTACCCGTCTGGTAGATATGGGCGTTCAGGCATACATGGTGGCTACTTCCCTTATCGGTATAGTAGCCCAGCGTCTTACCAAGGTGCTCTGCCCCGACTGCAAGAAAAAGCGTATGAGCCGCCCAGACGAGGACGAACTTATGGGCATAGATGGCCCGATAGAGGTCTACGAGCCGGTGGGCTGCCCGCACTGCAATAACACAGGCTACCGCGGCAGAACAGCTATACACGAAATACTGCTCTCGACCCCCGAGATGGCGCAGCTTATAACCCGCGGCGCTAAGGCGGACGAGATTCAGGAACTGGCGAGCCAGCAGGGCTGCAAACTGCTGCGCGACAACGTATCGCTGCTGGTACAGCAGGGAAAAACATCAATGGATGAGCTTATCCGCGTAACTTATGCGGTTTGATCTATTATAGTGGAGGTATTTAAAAAATGGCTATTGACATCAACAAAATTCTTGACGAATCCAGAGCCCTCGGCTGCTCTGACTTGCACTTTACCGTAGGTATCCCCCCGATAGTACGTCAGGGCGGCAACCTCAGAAAGCTTTCTTCCTACCCCGATATGACCGAGATAGATATACGCGGCATCTGCGACAATATGTGTAACGAAAAGCAGCGCCAGTCGATAAAAGATCATATCGACACTGACTTTACATACGTTTCCACCCGCGGCTTCCGTCACCGTGTAAACGTATATCGCCAGAGAGGAAACACAGCTATCGCTATACGTCTGCTGAGAAACGATATACCTACCCTTACCGACCTCGATCTGCCGCCCGTACTTGCTGAGTTTGCAATGCGTCCCCGCGGACTCGTGCTCGTTACCGGCCCTACCGGTTCCGGTAAATCTACCACCCTTGCCGCTATGATCGACCATGTAAATCTGCATAAGTCGGCGCACATAATCACCGTAGAAGACCCTATCGAGTATATGCACGCGCACAAGAGATGTATGGTAAACCAGCGTGAGATCGGTCCCGACGTTCCCAGCTTCTCTATGGCGCTGAGAGCTGCCCTTCGTGAAGACCCGGACATCATACTCGTCGGAGAAATGCGTGACTTCGAAACTATCGAAGCTGCCGTAACTGCCGCTGAAACGGGCCACCTTGTTATGAGTACCCTTCATACAACCGACGCGGCTTCCACCATCGACCGTATCATCGACGTATTCCCTGCGCACCAGCAGCATCAGATAAGAACTCAGCTCGCTTCGGTACTGGTAGGAATATGCACCCAGACCCTCTGCCGCACTATGGACGGCACCAGCCGTGTAGCCTGCTGCGAGATACTCGCCGCTACCGACTCTATAAAGGCTATGATCCGCGACGACAAAGTACACCTCATCGGCTCGGCTATGCAGACCGGTAAGCAGTACGGAATGCAGACCCTCGATCAGGAGCTTGCAAAGCTCGTGCGCGACAGAAGGATCACTATGGAAGTTGCGCTTGAAAAGTGCCTGAACGCAAACGACCTCAAGAGATTTATCGCTGCGGCTAAGGCGTAAAAATTTACCCCTTTTGAAAGGAATAAAGAATGATATACAAGCATAAGGTGCAGTATTACGAAACGGATAAAATGCAGGTGGTGCACCACTCAAACTACATCCGCTGGATGGAGGAGGCGAGAGTGGAATTTCTCGAGAAGATAGGCGCTTCCTTCGTTTCGCTGGAGGAGATGGGGATAATCAGCCCCGTTACCGAGGTGAACTGCCGCTACGAAAACATGATGCGCTTCGGCGACACCGCCGAGATAGACGTCTGCCTAGAGGAATTCGGCGGCGTGAAAATGCTTGTTAGCTACACCATGCGAAATGCCGAAACGGGCGAGGTATGCTGCGAGGCGCAGAGCCGCCACTGCTTCATCGAAAACGGCAGGATAATCAATATGAAGAAAAAGCACCCCGAGATATACGCCAGGTTTTTGCCGCATATAGGTGAGCACGGCGAGATGAAGCTCTGAGGGCTTTCAGCACTGAAAAATTTCAGTAAAACGCTTGACAAAACACTCGTTTTGTTATATGATATTAGTAATGGCTGAATGCCATTTATGGACAGAAGTCTGCGAATTTTTTGCAGACGCTCATTAGGAGGAGAATATAATATGTCAAAATTTTGTGTATCATGCGGAGCACAGCTCGCGGATAACGCTGATTTCTGCACTACCTGCGGCGCAAAGCAGAGTGCAGCTCAGCCACAGGGCGCACAGCAGATAGGCGGTCAGCCGCACCCCGGCGCTCAGCAGGTAAACGGCGCTGCCAAGAACTTCGCAGACGCTGCAAAGGGCCTCGGCGCAGCCGCTGGTCAGAACGTAAAGCAGACCTTCGACGGAGTATCTTTTGATTCCGTAAAGGGCGCTATGTCTATCAACGACATCAAGAACGTTGGCAAGACAAAGAACAAGAACACCATCATCGGTCTGGCGGCCATCGCGGTAGCTATCGTTCTCGTAATAATCATTCTCTGCTGCGCTATCACCCCCGGTTGGCAGAAGCCCATCGACAGAAGATTCAAGGCTATGAACAAGTGCGATGGCTCTCTGTACGCCAAGACTTTTGCCGATGCTTACAATGATTATGTAGATGAGCACTATGTTGAGGACAGCGACGACTACGACTCTGTAGAGGAGTATTATGAGGAGCAGCTCAACGATATTAAGGATTACGCAGAGGACGAGTACGGCGACAACGTAAAGTACAAGGTAAAGGTACTCAAGAAGAAAGAACTCAAGAAGTCTGACCTCAAGGACGTAGAAGACAGATATGAAGACTACTACGACGAGAGCGTTGACGTTTCTAAGGGCTACAAGGTAAAGTTGAAGATCACCGTAAAGGGCAAAGACGACGACGATACCGACAACACTTGGATGAACGTTTACAAGATCGACGGCAAGTGGGTACTTGAAAACTGATACTTGTGTTTTTAACTGTTTAACTGAACATACTGCGGAGGTCTTTTCGCGCGGAAAGCGGGAAAAGACCTCCGCTTTTTTATGCCGCAATACCTTGATTTTTACCGAGGTATGTGGTATAATAAAAACGTATATTTTAATGATCGAAAAAAATAAGGAGAGTATAAATGATAACTGTAAACAATCTAACCATGTCATTCGGCGGGCAGACCCTTTTTAAGGACGCTGATCTGAAATTCACGGGCGGAAACTGCTACGGGATCATCGGCGCGAACGGCGCGGGCAAATCTACATTCCTGCGCATACTCTGCGGCGACCTAGAGCCTACTAAGGGCGAGGTCATCATACCGAAAAAAACACGCATGAGCGTGCTGAAACAAGACCACTTCGCCTACGACGAGTACACAGTGCTGGATACCGTTATAATGGGCAACCAGCGCCTTTACGACATAATGCAGGAAAAGGACGCACTTTACGCTAAGGAAGATTTTTCCGACGCTGACGGCGAGCGCGCGGCTGAGCTTGAGGGCGAATTTGCCGAGCTGAACGGCTGGGAGGCTGAGTCTGAGGCTTCAAAGCTGATACAGGGTCTGGGGCTTTCTGAGGATATACTTTATTCGCAGATGTCTGCCCTCTCGGGCAACGAAAAGGTAAAAGTACTGCTGGCGCAGGCGCTTTTCGGAAGCCCCGATATAATACTTCTCGACGAGCCTACAAACCACCTCGATATTTACGCTATCCGCTGGCTGGAGGAATTTTTGGCAGAGTATTTCGGCACGGTGCTGGTAGTTTCGCACGACCGCCACTTTCTCAATAACGTCTGCACCCATATCGTAGATTTCGATTACGGCAAGGTGAAGATGTATGTCGGCAACTACGAATTTTGGTACGAGTCATCGCAGCTTATGCAGCGCCTTATAAAGCAGCAGAACAAAAAGGCTGAGGAGAAGATAAAAGAACTGCAAGACTTCATCTCACGCTTTTCGGCGAACAAATCGAAGTCGAAGCAGGCTACCAGCCGCCGCAAGCTGCTGGACAAGCTGACGGTAGAGGAAATGCCCGCCTCGTCGCGCAAGTACCCCTACATCGGCTTCACCCCCGACCGCGAGCCGGGCAAGGATATTTTAAAGCTCGACAGCATATGCAAGGCGGCTGAGGACGGTACACCGCTGCTCAATAATATAACTTTCACCCTCGGCAGAACTGATAAGGTGGCGATAATAGGTGAGTCGGAGCAGGCTATAACAATGCTCTTCAAGATACTTGCCGAAGAGGTCGAGCCTGACTCGGGCAGCATGAAGTGGGGCATATCCACCTCGCGCTCATATTTCCCGAAGGATAATTCGGAATATTTCAACGACTGCGACCTTTCGATAGTAGATTGGATAAGGCAGTATTCGGGCAACGAGGACACCGAAACATATCTGCGCGGCTTCCTCGGCAAAATGCTCTTCTCGGGCGACGATATTTACAAGAAGGTAAACGTGCTCTCGGGCGGCGAAAAGGTGAGATGTATGTTCTCGCGCATGATGCTTTTCGGCTCTAACGTACTGCTGCTCGACCAGCCTACCAACCACCTCGACCTCGAGTCGATAACCGCGGTGAACAACGCGCTCGCCGACTTTAAGGGCGTAGTTATCTTCACCACCCACGACCACGAGATAATGCAGACGGTAGCCAACAGGATAATCGAGATAACCCCCGAGGGCTGCATCGACAAGATGGGCACTTACGAGGAGTACCTCGACTGGAAAAAGAACAGGGAATAATTTTATTGCTTTGAAAGGATATGATGGCAATGTTCAGAATAGCAAGCGTATTCAGCAGCAACATGGTGCTCCAGCGCGGCAAGAACGTAAACGTATGGGGCGAGGCTGACAACGGCACGACCATTACCGTAGAGATAAACGGCACTAAGGCGCACGCCGCAGCCGCCGACGGTAAGTGGAGGGTAGTGCTGCCCCCTATGCCCGCGGGCGGCCCTTACGAAATGGACGTTTTCAGCAGCGCTGTTAAAGACGGCAAAGAGATAAAAGAGTCTATCAGATTTTACAATGTCATGATAGGCGAAGTATGGCTCTGCGGCGGTCAGTCTAATATGGAGCTTGAGCTGCAAAACTGCAAGGGCGGAAAAGAGATACTCAAAGAGCTTACACCCGAGTGCAACGTGCGCTTTTACTACACCCCTAAGTGCCGCATGAATGACGAAGAGCTGGCGGCCGCCGAGAAAAATTCGGGCTGGAGCGAGGCAGGCGAGCAGGCTTCCGCAGCCTGGAGCGCGGTAGGCTTCTTCTTCGCGAGAAAGCTGGCTAAAGAGCTGGGCGTCACCGTAGGTCTGGTAGGCTGCAACTGGGGCGGCACTAGCGCTTCGGCATGGATGGATAGAGAGACCATCGCCGACAGCAAGCAGACTGTATCTTACATAGAGGAATACGAATCGGCAGTGCGCGGCAAGCCCCGCGAGCTTCAGATAAAAGAGTACGACGAGTACATGGAGTACCACACTAAGTGGAACGAGCGCGCGAACGAAGTTTACGCGAAAGAGCCGAACTGCCCGTGGGAGCGCGTGATAGAGCTTTGCGGCGAAAACAAGTACCCCGGCCCTATGAACTGCAAGAACGAGTATCGCCCCGGCGGACTTTACGAAACTATGCTCACCCGCGTGTGTCCTTACACCCTTAAAGGCTTCCTCTATTATCAGGGCGAGAGCGACGACCACAAGCCTAAGAGCTACTACAAGCTTTTCACAAACATGATAACCCTCTGGAGAACTATTTGGGAGGACGACGAGCTGCCTTTCATAATGGTACAGCTTCCGATGTTCAAGTACGAGAAAGACCCCGATTACAAGCACTGGTGCCTTATCCGCGAAGCGCAGATGCGCGCTTTCAAGACCGTGAAGAATACGGGAATAGCGGTGATAAGCGACTGCGGCGAATTCAACAATATCCACCCCGTAGATAAAGTGCCCGTTGGCGAAAGACTTTGCTTGCAGGCTGAAAAGCTGGCTTACGGCATGGACGTTGACGCTTTCGGCCCTATCTACAAGAGCGCGGTTTACACCGAGGATGGCGTAGAGCTAAGCTTCGACTACGCTGAAAACGGCTTTAAAGTAAAGGGCGACAAGCTCGGCACTTTCGAGATAGCGGGCGCGGACAAGCTTTTCCGCCGTGCTTCCGCCGAGATACGCGGCGACAAGATATTCGTTTACGCCGACACGGTGAAAGACCCGAAATACGTCCGTTTCGACTGGTTCAACTGGACAAACGTTACCCTCTACGGAGCAAACGGCATACCCGCAGCGCCTTTTAGAACCAGCATGAACGATGAATAATCAAACATAATATGCAAATAAAAACGCGCCTGACATTTTTCCGTCAGACGCGTTTTGTTTATGCAAAGTAAAATTTAGTTATCCAGCACGGCAGAGAACTGCTTTATAAATTCGTCGGAAACTATGCCGCCCGCTTCGCCGTTCGGGTGGCCGCCGTACTTCGCCGCAGCGGGGGTTTTGGGGTCGCAGAGCAGCGAGGCAAAGTCGAAGAAGTAAACGCCCTCATCGCTGCAGAGCTGTTCGAGCGCCGCGTTGTACTCGGTGCGCACGCTTTCCTGCTCATCGCCGTAGTCTTCGGGCGGGGCGTTAAAGACGATGACCGAGCTGCCCGCGGCTTTCAGCGGTGCGATGACCTGCTTGATGTAATCCTCTATTTCCGCCGCGGAATTTCCGCCGTCGCCGCCGTATTCGCCCGAGATTATGTCGTTCGTGCCGAAAGCTACTATCACGATATCGGCGTTTTTGGTGCGCTCAAGCCAGTTGCCGTCGGCAGCAGCGTCGCTTGAACGCGCCCAGCCCAGACCGCAGTTCCAAAAAGCGTAATCGCTGCCCAGCTTCTGCGAGATCTGCGCCGCCCAATATTCGTAAGCCATGAAGTCGGTCTGGCAGCCCTGCGTTATCGAGTCGCCGATGGCTGCTACGGTGTACTTAGCCCCGCGGTCTGCGCCGATGAGCTGCGGGAGCGGCAGGGTGTCGCAGTATTCAAAATCGCCGCCTTCCACCGAAGAAGTGGCGCTTGTAAGGTTCGCCATATTTGTAGCAGGTATCTTTTTGCCCGTCAGCGTCCATTCCCAGACTAAGTAGTGGTCTTGCGGCAGGTCGAACTTCACGGCGTCGCTCCAAAAATCATCGCCCGCGGCGACCTCTCTGCCCGCTTCGCCGTCGAAAGTAACGTCGGTGTAATTGGTTATCTCATCATCGGGCGATGTTCCGCCGTCAGCTATGCGCGCGCTTTCGATGGTGTAGCTGCTGACCTCCATGCCGACGTGCACGGGCGCGCCGGTGTTGTATGTAGAATCCACAGCGTTTGAGAAATAAAAGCGGTAATCCAGCTCGCCGTATTGCTCGGCGGGGAAGTAGGCGCGGTAGGTGACCGACTCGGCGTTTTTCACAATGCCGTTGTTGCCGGTAGCAACGTATGTGTTAGACTGGTAGGTGTCGAATTCATTGCCGTTCTGCTTGTGCACGGCGGCGGTCTTTTCGGGCGGTGCCGCCGCCTGCGAGCTGCTCTCAGCCGCGGAAGAAGCGCCCTCCGCCGAGCTGTTATCCTTAGAGCCGCAGCCCGTGAACGCCGTAACGGAAGCAAGCAACATTGCCGAAGCCGCCGCAGCGCATATCAGTTTTTGTTTTTTCATAAATATACCTCGCAAAAATATGGTGAATTTTATATGTTTTTATGCTTTAATTATATCACGTTTTATGCGGCTTGTCAAACGGCGGCTATTGACAAAATCCTAGAATCGTGATATAATTAGTAGAACAATGATTTGATGAATAATTATTCGGAGGCGATTTTTTTGAAAATTACAGCTGCACAGGCTATGACAAAATGCTTAATTGCGGAGGATGTAAAGGTCGTCTTCGGTTATCCCGGCGCGGCGATATGCCCATTTTACGACGCACTGCTTGACACCGATATACGCCATATCCTCGTTCGTCACGAAGCGAACGGCGGCCACGAAGCCAGCGGATATGCGCGAGTGACGGGAAAGCCTGCCGTATGCATAGCGACTTCCGGCCCGGGCGCGGTGAACCTTATTACAGCTATTGCGACTGCTTACGCCGACTCTATCCCGATAATCTGCATTACGGGTCAGGTGGCGCGCAGCCAGATAGGCAGCGACGCTTTTCAGGAGGCTGATATTACCGGCTCTGCTGAGCCTTTCGTAAAGCACAGCTATCTGGTAAGCAATGCCGAGGACATACCGCGTATCTTTAAAGAAGCATTTTACATCGCGGGCACCGGCAGACCCGGCCCCGTGCTGATAGACGTACCGATGGACGTTCAGAAAGAGCTTATAGAGTTCGAGTATCCCGAAAGCGTGGATATTCGCGGCTATAAGCCTACCGTAAAGGGCAACTTCATGCAGGTAAAGCGCGTTTACGCGGCGCTGAAAGAGGCTGAAAAGCCGCTGATATGCGTCGGCGGCGGCGTGTTTGCGGCAGACGCCGTTAGGGAAGTGCGCCAGCTCGCGCGCACTATGGATATACCCGTGATAAGCACTATGATGGGCATTTCCGCTTTCCCCTCGCAAGACCCGCTCTTTTACGGTATGCTCGGTACTCACGGCGTAAAGACCGCCAACCGCGCGGTAAACGACTGCGACACCCTCTTCCTCATAGGCGCTAGGGTGGGCGACAGAGCCGTAAAAACGCCCCTTGCGCTGGAGCGTTCTACTAAGATAATACATATTGATATAGACCCCGCCGAGATCGGCAAAAACATCGGCGTAGATTACCCGCTGGTCGGCGACGCTAAGCTGGTTTTGCGCCAGCTTCTGGAACTTGCCGAGCCGATACGCCACCCCGAGTGGCTGAGCCATCTCGACACGCTGCGTGCGGATGAAAGCTTCATCGAAGCGCCCGCAGGCACGGTCAACCCGCGCGAATTTATCGACCTGCTCTCATCTAAAATGCCCGACGACGCTATAATCTGCGCCGATGTCGGACAAAATCAGATATGGACTTGCAACGAGTACAAATTCCGCGACGGCGGCAGATTTATCACCTCGGGCGGCATGGGAACTATGGGCTACTCTATACCTGCGGCTATCGGCGCTAAGCTCGCCGCGCCCGAAAGAAGCGTTGCGGCTGTCTGCGGCGACGGCTCTTTCCAAATGCAGATGATGGAGCTTGCCACGGCTGTACAGCACGGGGTGGATATAAAGATCATAGTTATGAAAAATACACGCCTCGGCATGGTGCGCGAGCTTCAGACCAACGGCTACGACGACAGGCAGACTGCGGTTTTCCTCGACGGCTCGCCCGACCTCATAACGCTGGCGAAAGCTTACGGAATAAAGGCTCTGCACGTTCACGACCGCGAGAGTATGGAGCAGGCGGCGGAGCAGCTTGCAAACGGCAGCGGACTGATGTTCGCAGAGGTGGACGTTGATAAAGACTTCCCGACGCTGTAAAAAAACGTTTAAACGTTTAATTCTTTGATTGGAAATAAAATCATAATTAAGAAATGAAATCAGAAAAATTAATATCGCGTACAAGAAATAAGCGTATAATTTAAAATTACAAAAGGAGAGCATAAGGGTATGAAGCATACTATATCCGTACTTGTAGAAAACCACAGCGGCGTGCTTTCGCGCATAAGCGGTCTGTTTTCCCGCCGCGGTTTCAATATCGAAAGCTTAGCGGTAGGCCCTACTCAGGACGACGCCGTTTCGCGCATAACCATTATCGCCGACGGCGACGAATACACCGTCGAGCAGATAGAAAAACAGCTCAATAAGCTGGTAGAGGTAATAAAGGTAAAGACCTTTAAGGCGGGCGAGTGCATGGCGCGCGAGCTGCTGCTCGTAAAGATAGCCGCTGGCGCGGACAAGCGTCAGGACATAATGACTATCTGCGAGATAGCGAACGCTAAGGTAATAGACCTTACCCTAAACACCATGACGCTGGAAGTTTGCGATAAGTACGAGCACCTCAAGAGATTTGAAGAGCTGATAGCCCCCTATGGCGTTGTTGAGATGGTGCGTACAGGCACTATCGCTATCCAGAAGGGCTCAGAGATAATCGCACCGAAAAAGTAAGCTATATAGTTCCTGACAAGGGCTACATATAGAAATTCTCTAAATTTTTTAGATACGGAGGAATTAAAAATGTCAGAAGCAAAGATTTTTTATCAGCAGGACTGCGACCTTAACTATTTAAAGGGCAAGACGGTTGCTATTATCGGATACGGTTCTCAGGGTCACGCTCACGCGCTCAACCTCAAGGACAGCGGCGTAAACGTAATCGTAGGTCTTTATGAAGGTTCTAAGAGCTGGGCTAAGGCTGAGGCTCAGGGTCTTACCGTTATGACTACCGCAGAGGCTGCTAAGGCTGCAGACCTTATCATGATCCTTATACCCGACGAAAAGCAGGCTGCTCTTTATAAGAGCGAGATCGCTCCTTACCTCACTGAGGGCAAGGCTCTTGCTTTTGCACACGGCTTTAATATCCACTTCGGCTGCATCGTTCCGCCTAAGAACGTTGACGTTATCATGATCGCTCCTAAGGGCCCCGGACACACTGTAAGAAGCGAGTACGAAGTTGGCAAGGGTGTTCCCTGCCTTATCGCTGTTGAGCAGGACGCTACCGGCCACGCTCAGGACATCGGCCTTGCATATGCTGCAGGTATCGGCGGCGCTAGAGCAGGCGTTCTTGAAACTACTTTCAGAACTGAAACTGAGACCGACCTCTTCGGCGAGCAGGCAGTTCTCTGCGGCGGTGTTTGCGCACTGATGCAGGCAGGTTTCGAGACCCTTTGCGAAGCAGGTTACGACCCCAGAAACGCTTACTTCGAGTGCATCCACGAGATGAAGCTCATCGTAGACCTTATCTATCAGTCCGGTTTTGCAGGAATGAGATACTCCATCTCCAACACTGCTGAGTACGGCGACTATGTAACCGGTCCTAAGATCGTTACCGAGGAAACCAAGAAGGCTATGAAGAAGGTTCTTTCCGACATTCAGGACGGTACTTTTGCTAAGGAATTCCTGCTTGACATGAGCAGCGCAGGTTCGCAGGTACACTTCAAGGCTATGAGAAAGCTGCACGCTGAGCATCCTTCCGAGAAGGTCGGCGAGGAGATCAGAAAGCTTTACAGCTGGAGCGACGAGGACAAGCTTATCAACAACTGATAAACTGTTTGGCTTTTATATGAATATTACGGCGCGGGGCGTTTGCACTTTTCAGCAGGCGCGCCGCGCTTTTTTTGTTGTGAACCGAATGTAAACTTTGTCAACCAAAAATGTGATTTAGGTTGACAAAGCCTGCGCGCCGTGTTATAATTGATACGTTGGAAAAAATCACGAAAAATGAGGTATGTAAAATGGCAACAGAAAACACGGCTTCAAAGAAGCAGGTATTTACAGTTAAGGAAATGGCTTTCACAGCTATGTTCGCGGCGCTGCTAGCGGTATGTTCTTGGATCTCTATACCACTCACCGTGCCGATAACCTTACAGACATTCGCAGTTTTCGCGGCGGTAGCGCTGCTGGGAACTAAGTGCAGCTTCACCGCTATCACGGTTTGGATACTTCTCGGCGCAGTTGGCGTGCCTGTATTCGCGAATTTCAAGAGCGGTATCGCAACGCTTTCCGGCCCTACCGGCGGCTACATTCTCGGAATGCTGCTCTGCCCGCTGGTTTACGCAGGTGTGAGAAAGCTTTTCGGCGAGCTGCGCGGCAAGATCTATGTTAAAGCGCTCGGCATGGTGCTGGGTCTGTTGGTTTGCTACGCTTTCGGAACTGTTTGGTTCATCAAGGTCTTCACGCAGGATATTTCCGTTATCGGCGCGCTGAAACGTTGCGTATTCCCCTTCCTCGCTTTCGACGCTATCAAGATCGCGCTCGCGCTGGTGCTTGATAACCGCCTCGGCAAGTTCATCGGAATAGCTAAGTAAGATAGATCTGTTTTGCAAAAATAATACCCGCCGCCTGTATCCACCGCAGGCAGCGGGTATTTTTATTCGTCTTCAAATTCGTCGAGCTCTTCGTTTTCGTAGTCCTCGATCATATCGGCGATGGCTTCTTTTATCTCGCCGTAGCCGTAGCCCTGCCGCGCAAGAGCGTTTTTCAGCTTTTGCATCAAGTCGCGGTCGTCGGGGTCGAAATACTTCATGTACCTCCGCTCGGCAAGCTCTCGCGCACGTTCGGCGGCGTCCTCGCGGTAAGGCTCTAGCGCCTGCTCGATAACGGCGGCGGGTATGCCTTTCTCGCGCAAAAACTGCTTCACGCGAAATTCGCCCAGCAGCTTTACCTCAAACTTCTGCCGCGCCAGCGTTTCGGCGTAGCGCACATCGTTGATAAAACCGCGCCCCGCAAGGTCGTCCGCGACCTCGAAGCAGATGTCCTCCTCGTAGTTGTTCATCAGCTTCTTCACCATATCGGCATACGAATAATCGCGGTAGTCGAGCAGATACATCGCCCGTTCGCGCGCACGGCGAAAAGTGTCGGCGTGCTTTATCTCTTCCCAAGCCGCCGCAGGAATATCCGCCCCCGCGCGCAGGCTGTACCGCTGAACTATATCGGCGTTCAGAAAATCGCACTCGCCGTCCTCAAAAGTAAGCTGCATGGTGCGGCCCTTGTATTTTTCGACGCGTTCAAGCTTCGGCATCGCTTATTCTCCCAGATTTGAAATATCTACGGGGGCAAATTCCTCAAAATCTTCATCGGCGTTTACCACCAGATCGGGCATCTCGCTTTCGGCAGGCTCAGCGCTTTCAGCAACTCCCGCCGCGGCGGCAGCCTTTTCCTCCAGCTTGCTCTTTTTCTTCGACGCTTTTTTCTCAGCTTGCTTCTGCTCCTCTTCGGCGAGGCGCACTTTTATCTTTTCCTCGATCTCTTTCATAGTATCGGGGTGCTCTTTGAGGAATATTTTAGCGTTATCTCTGCCCTGACCCAGCTTTTCATCATTGTAGCTGAACCAAGCGCCGCCCTTTTTCACAACGCCGAGGTCTACCGCGAGGTCAAGAACCTCGCCCGTGCGCGAGATTCCCTCGCCGTACATTATGTCAAATTCGCACTCTTTGAAAGGCGGAGCGACCTTGTTTTTCACTATCTTTACGCGGGTGCGGTTGCCGATTATCTCGCTGCCGTTCTTGATGGCTTCGCCCTTTCTGACGTCCATTCGTACCGAGGCGTAGAATTTCAGCGCGCGTCCGCCGGGGGTAGTTTCGGGGTTGCCGTATATCACGCCGATCTTTTCGCGTATCTGGTTGATGAAGATAGCCGCGCAGTTAGACTTCGAGAGTACCGCTGTCAGCTTTCTCATCGCCTGCGACATAAGTCTTGCGAGCTGGCCGACGTGCGTGTCGCCCATATCGCCGTCTATCTCGGCTTTCGTTACCATAGCGGCAACTGAGTCGATAACTATGCAGTCGATAGCTCCCGAACGCGCCAGCGCTTCCGCTATCTCGAGCGCCTGCTCGCCGCTGTCAGGCTGAGAAACGAGCAGATTGTCGATGTCAACGCCCAGTTTCGCGGCGTAAACGGGGTCTAGGGCGTGCTCTACGTCGATGAAAGCTACCTCGCCGCCCATTTTCTGCGTTTCAGCTATGCAGTGCAGGGCAACGGTGGTCTTACCGGAAGATTCAGGGCCGTAAAGCTCTACTATACGTCCGCGCGGTATACCGCCGATGCCGAGCGCTAAGTCGAGCGTCATCGAGCCGGTAGGTATTGCTTCGATGTCCATAGTCGAGTTTGAGCCGAGCTTCATGATAGCGCCCTTGCCGTATTTTTGCTCTATTACTGAGATGGCGGTCTCCAGCGCCTTTTTCTTCTCCTCAGCGTCGGTGATCCGCTTTACCTGCGGTTTTTCTTTTTTCTTCTTATCTATTGCCATTACTATCCATTCCTTTCAGAACCATTGCCTATGCGTTTCCCTTTTCTATGTTATGATTATAACACATTAGCTGTATCAAAATCGGGACAATTAAAATCAGTGCAGATTTCTCTCAGCCTTGTCAAGCTGGTCGTAGAGATTCACCGCTTCGTTTTTCTGCACGCTGTTTCTGCCGTAAACACAGCGGTTTATGCCAGCCATATCGCGGCGGGCGCGCACGTCGCGCATACCTGCCTGTATCATTATCTGCATTACCTCGTCCTCTTGACCCGCGCCGATCTCAAACATCATTATGCCCTCGGGCTTTAGGCGGCTCTTCCAAAGGCGAACTATCTCGCGGTAAAAGTCGCAGCCATCCTCGCCGCCGAAAAGCGCTTCCACAGGTTCAAAAGTTACCTCTTTTTGCAGTTTTTTCATGTCCGCAGCGCTGATGTACGGCGGATTGCAGATCATAAGGTCGGCGAGAGGCAGCTTTTCGGGCAGGCTCTCGTCCGTAACGTCGCCCAGCAGGGGTTTGCAGGCGCTGTTCAGCCGCGCGGCGTTCTCCTTGAGGAAATACATAGCCGCTTCCGACTTCTCAACGCACCATACCTCTTTGCAGTCCAGCTTTTTCTCGAGAGTGATGCCGATACAGCCGCTGCCCGAGCATAGGTCGATAACTGTAAGCTCTTTTTCGCCGCCCAGCAGCGAGCAGGCGCGCTCTATCAGCGTTTCGGTGTCCGCGCGGGGTATAAGTACGCCGCTGCCGACCTTGAAGCTTTCGCCGCAAAAATCCCATTCGCCGATGATGTATTGCAGAGGTTCGCCCATCAGCCTGCGCGCCAGTAAGTTGGCGCAAAGCTTTATCTGCTCAGTATCCGCCTGCGTTTTCGCGTCAAATTTGCCGCGGCAGTTAAAGCCCAGCGCCGCGCCCGCAAGCTCGCGAGCTTCCCAATAAGCGTTGGAAATGCTCGTCTCGGTCAATTTTTCCGAAAGGCTCTGTATAATATCTCTATATGTATAATTTACCATTTGTCAGACTCCCCATCTTCAGGTATTACCGCTTTCATCGCGGCAATGGCACACTCTATCTGCTCTTTGCTAGGCTCGCTGGTGGTTATGCGCTGTATCCATAAACCGGGTGCAGATATAATTTTTGTAGCGATGTTGTCATATTTTCCCGCGAGCATTATCAGCTCAAAAGCTATGCCCGTAACTATCGGTAGCAGCGCGATCTTGCAGAGCACTCTGAGCAGCACAACGTCCCATGTAACGTGGAAAACGGTGTTGATGAAAATGCTGATGAAGAGTACGAGGAATATAAAGCTGGTGCCGCAGCGCGGGTGGAAACGGCAGTGTTTCGCGACGTTTTCGGGCGTAAGCTCCTCGCCGTGCTCGTAGCAGGCGATGGTCTTGTGCTCGGCACCGTGGTATTCGTATGTTCTGCCGATGTCGGGCATTTTCGCGGTGAGCGCCGTGTAGCCGACGAATATCGCGATCTTTAGCAGGCCCTCGATGATGTTTTTCACAACAGTAGGCATACCGCCGAAAAGTGCGCTGAGCCCTTTGAGTATCAGCGAGGGAACGTACATGAAGAGCACGATCGCCAACAGCACGCCGACTATCATCGAGATGGTCGTAAGCACGGGCATGAGTTTATCGCCGAATTTGTCGTCGAGCCACTGCTCAAATTTGGTCATTTCTTCCTCTTCGCCATCCACCATTTGCTTGTCGGCGGAGCGCGAGAGGCACTTATATCCGTCGATCATAGAGATCACGAAGCTGAAAATGCCGCGGATAAAGGGGGTTTTGCGGTACCAGGGCAGCTTTCCGCCGCCGTTTATCTCCCATTCTTCGAGGTCGATGTTGCCGTTTGGCAGACGGCAAGCCATAGCCGCCTTACCGACGCCGCGCATCATAACGCCCTCGATAACAGCCTGACCGCCGATGCGGGTCTTAAATTTCTCGCCGCCAACGGCAGGGTTAGAATTATTTTTATCTGAACTCACAGGAATTTCCTTTCTAAGTGAAAAAATACGAGTAGAAACAAATACTCATACTAATTATAACATGGGCAGGGTAAAAAGTCAATGATTTAGGGTAGAAATGTTAGGAGAAAAATTAGGCATAGTGAACAAAAGAATTTCCAAACAAAGTAAAAGCCGCGGTGCAAACGTAATAGTACGCTCAATAGTAAAGCGTGAATTTAAAAAGCGCGGGATGCAACGACGCGCCAGCCGTTGCCGAGGGGGTCGAGGGGGGCGAGAAGCCCCAATCGTCGCGCTCCGCAGAGCGCGAAATCCCCACCGAAGGGCGCTCCGCATAGGGTGAATGGGAAAGTCGGCTTCGCCGAATTTCCAAAAACAGTCCGGTGGACTGTTTTCCAAGAGGGGCATGCCCTGCAAGAGAGGGCTGCCCCTAGTAGGTCGCCCGTAGACAGCTCCCTTCAAGGGCGCACGCCCTTGAACGAACCCAGTAAAAGCCCCAAACATAAATCCCCACAAAACAAAAACAGCGCCCCTCAAAAAGGAACGCTGTATAAAAATCCTAAATAGAGATCAAAAAGGCAACTTACCCCTCGACCCCGTAGGTCTTTCTGTACTCCAGCATCTTGTCAAGATACTCTTTGCCCTCAACAATGCCGTTTCTGATGGCCTCGATGATGTCGTCGATGGTCACGATAGAGTAGACCTTTACGCCAAAGGTCTTGTACGCGTCCTGAACCGCCGAAAGCTCGCTGTTGAGTGCCTTTTCCATGCGGTCTACCGTGATGACCATGCCCGTAACGTTCACTTTAGCCGCGCCCTCGAGCTTCGGCATTACCTCGCGCAGAGCCTTTCCCGATGTCATAACGTCCTCGATGATGACCACTTTGTCGCCGTCCTCAAGCTTTCTGCCGACAAACATTCCGCCTTCGCCGTGGTCTTTGACCTCTTTGCGGTCGAAACAGTAGGCTACGTCCTTGCCGTACTCGTTGTAAAGCGCTACAGCTGCCGATACCGAAAGCGGTATGCCCTTGTATGCAGGGCCGAAAAATACGTCGGCTTCGATGTTGTTCTCGTTGATGCAGTGCGCGTAAAATTCACCCAGCTTCGCAAGCTGCGCGCCTGTCTTGTAGTTGCCGGCGTTGATGAAATACGGCGCTTTTCTGCCGCTCTTCAGCGTGAAATCGCCAAACGTCAGCACGCCGCTGTCTGCCATAAATTTGATAAATTCTTCCTTGTAAGTCATTATCTGCACAACTCCCGTCAAAAATATTTACACAATAATTATATCATACTTGCCGACAAATTGCAAGGGCGTGACACTTGTTTTTTTGCAGCGAAGTGCTGTGATTATATGTGGCTGAAAAGCCGCCTTATTATAAAGGTATATTTTGATGATCGGAGTGTATATAGATGTCTGATACTGGTAAAATTATCGCGCATATGCTTTGTACAGCTCGGCAATATCCCGAACTGCGGTCAAAAGTATTTCTCCCGCATGGCGAGCAGCAGCTTTTTTTCGCGGCGCGATACCTGCACCTGCGTCATGCCAAGCGCCGCCGCGATCTCGGTCTGCGTTTTGCCTTGAAAATATCGCATGGTGATGAGCCTGCGGTCTTTTTCTTCCAGCGAGGAGATAGCTTTTTCCAGCGCGATACGGCGGATAAGCCCGTTCTCCGGCGCGGGGGTGGGTATCTCCAATTCGCCCGTGCCGTCCTCAGTCTCGACGGTCAGGCTCATCGGCGGCTGACCTGCCGCCAGCGCTTCCGTAACGTCCTCTGGCGAATGTCCGCTCAGCTCGCTAAGTTCGCTGACAGTGGGTTCGCGGCCGTGCTCGGCTGAAAAAGCGTCGCGCATACGCCCCAGTTTGAGCGAAAGTTCGCGAACGCTTCGGCTTACCTTTAGCGCGCCGCCGTCGCGGAAAAGCCGCTTTATTTCGCCCAGTATAACTGGCACGGCATATGTCGAAAACTTCACTCCGCGGGCTTCGTCGAAAGCGCGCGCGGCTTTTACCAGCCCCATGCACCCCGCGCCGTAAAGGTCGTCGTACTCAATCCCCTTTCCCCGAAACCGATTGGCACATAGGTGTACCAGCCCCAGATTTTCTTCGGCGCGTGCCTGAAATTTCTCTTTTGTTTTCAAAGCTTCCATTTTCAGTTCTCTCCTGCAAGGTCTTTTCCATGACAAGAGCCGTGCCCCTGCCGGGCGAGCTTTTTACCCTGAGTCTGTCGGTGAAGCTTTCCATAACGGCGAAGCCCAGACCCGCGCGCTCCTCTTCGGGGGCGGTGGTGTAAAGCGGCTGCATCGCCAGGGCGATGTCCTCTATGCCGCAGCCCTTGTCGCGTATTTTTATGTATACCCTGCGGTCGGCGAAAAGCTTTATGTGCATATATATCACCCCGCCGCGCACCCCGCGGTAGCCGTGCACCACGGCGTTTGTCACCGCTTCGGATACCGCCGTTTTCAGCTCCGCCAGCTCGCTGACGTAGGGGTCCAGCTGCGATACGAATGACGATACGCAGGCGCGCGCGAAAGCCTCGTTCTCGCTGCGCGCGGAAAAGCTGATCTTCATTTCGTTTACACATTCTCTCATATCTTCACCCCTCTCTCGCCGCTCGGCTCAGCCTGCGGGCTTTCGGCTTCGGCGCTCTCGCGCTGTATGTGCACTATCTCGCAAAGGCGGTTTATGCCCGATATGCGCATCACCCTGCTGATGTATGCGGGCGGGTCGGCTACTACGCATTTTCCGCCGCGCTCCGTCATAAGTTTGTACCTGCCCATCACCAGCCCGATGCCGGAACTATCCATGAACGTAACGCGCGAAAAGTCGAGCACCAGCCGCGTTATCTCGCTCACCCGCACCGCGTGGTCGATGTCGGCGCGTATGCCCGCCGCGCTGTGGTGGTCGAGGTCGCCCTCTATCTGCGCTATTATTGCCCCGCCGCGCTGCAAAAGCGTAACAGCCATATTTATCAATCCTCCAGTGTCGTTATCCATTGATATTATCATACCACCCCCGCCGCGCGGATAATGTCGCAGCAGGTCGGCGGATATGTGACAATGTATGCTTGTTTAGCATGGGTCATTCCGAAATGGAATATGCAAAAAAAAGAAACAGCCTTGCTATATTAAATAAAACAAGGCTGTTTTTGGCCAACTGAGTTAAAAATTGTACTCGTTTGAAAATCGGCACTGTTAAAATCTTATGTAATCACAAAATTTTCATATAGAAAATAAACCTTTTATAGAGGTTATTTTATATTTTTTTGTGCAATTTGCCGATAGAAAATTTTCGATGTTTAAAACGTTTCGTTAAGCTGACACATTGCACAAAAACGCTTTTGAGAAATTGTTTATAATGAACAAAATAGGCGCTGAGGCTTAAATGAGTGGGCGTAAACGTTTTCTAAAGCTTGACAAACGCTGTGAAAATTGATATAATTATAATTAGCCATTTAGTTCTTTTTGGACATATCTTACGAAAAACACATTGCGATACTGTGCAATTTCCTCAAAAATTTCGCTGAGTATCAATATGTGGGGATAATTCTGTGCAAAAATACTATATGTGCGGTTTTAAACAGTTTTTATATGCAAATTGTACAAACGCGCCGCTGCGGATCCCCCTCCGCCAGATGATACGGCAGTTTCGAGAGGTACGAAAATGAGCGAGATAATTCTTTCCGCGCACGATGTATGCCGTGATTTTAAGATAGGCGACGGCAGCGTGGTTTCGGCGCTGAAACATATTGACATCGAGATAGAAAAGGGAAAGCTCACTATTTTAAGAGGGCGTTCGGGCAGCGGTAAAACTACGCTGATAAATATTCTCGGCGCGCTCGACAGACCTACTAAGGGCGTTGTGGATTTCGGTGGCCGCGATATTACGAAGCTTTCAGACAAAAAGCGCGACGATATTCGCCGCTACGAGATGGCTTTCGTTTTTCAGTCTGTGGCGCTGATGGGTGGGCTTACCGCTTTTGAAAATGTCGAATTTGGTCTAAGGCTCGCTAAATACCCTTACGCTAAGCGCAAGGCACGCGTTACCGAAGTTATGACAGACGTTGGACTGGATAAGCGTATGCACCACCGCCCATCGGAAATGTCGGGCGGCGAGCAGCAGCGCACGGCGATCGCAAGGGCTATCGCCCACGAGCCGATGATAGTTTTCGCAGACGAGCCTACCGCAGAGCTTGATACAGCTACGGCGCTGCACATCGTAAAGCTTTTTAAAGACCTTGTCGCGCAGCGCGGCATGACGATAATTATGACTACGCATGACCCCAGCATGATGGATATTGCTGATAGGGTCTATACGCTGGAGGACGGTGAGATCATTGACAGCCGCTGATATTTCTTCCGACGATAAGATAATAGCACACCGGAATGATGAATACATGATAAAATGCGAAAATCTGGTGAAGATCTACAAAACTTCTGAGATAGAGGTCGTGGCGCTTCAGGGCTTAGACCTGCTGGTAAAGCGCGGCGAGCTGATGGCGATAGTCGGCAACTCCGGCAGCGGTAAATCTACCCTGCTGAATATGCTCGGCGGACTAGACCGCCCCAGCGCGGGCCAGCTTTTTGTAGACGGCAAAAATCTTCTGAAATTTACCGATAAGGATTATGTAGATTACAAGCGCAGCACGGTAGGCTTCGTTTGGCAAAACAACGCCAGAAATCTAGTGCCTTACCTTACCGCTGTGCAGAACGTAGAGCTGCCGATGCTCTTGCAGGGCAGAAAAAAGCGCCGCGAAAGGGCGCTCGAGCTGCTTGATAAGGTCGGCTTGCTGAAACGCAAAAACTCAAGGCTCGACCAAATGTCGGGCGGCGAGCAGCAGCGCGTCGCGATAGCGATAGCCCTCGCGAACAACCCTAAGCTGCTTCTTGCAGACGAGCCTACGGGTTCGGTAGATACTAAGACTTCTAATGTTATTTTAGATATATTCAAAGAGCTCAACCGCACCGAGGGACTGACTATCGTAATAGTTACCCACGATGTGAAGCTCGCAAGACATATCGACAGAGTAGTCGCTATCCGCGACGGCAGAACAAGCTCTGAGATAGTTCGCCGCAGGTCTTACAAAGAAGACCTTGCCGAGCTGGACGCGCAGAGCGAGGCCATAAAGACAGAAGCGGAAAACGACGAGGACTTTACTCACGAAGAGCTGGTAGTGCTCGACCGAGCGGGAAGGCTACAGCTGCCTAAAGACTACATGGATCAGATGGGTCTGCACGGCGGCGACAGAGTAAAGGTCGAGCTTGACGGGGAAGAGAAAAAACTTTACCTGCTCAAGTCCGACGTATGATCCAAGCTTATCGCGCCCCTATATAAAATGTATAGGCGGGCGATCGGATAAAAATTGTATTCAAATGCTTTTTACAAAGAGGATCATCCGTCTTTTCTTTGGAAAGCAGTGAATAGAGTACAGCAAATTTACTGGAAAGGTGGATTTATAGTGAATAACACAAAGATCAGACGTGTTATCTCATCTGCGATCGCTGCGCTGATGGTAGTTTCGGCGGCTATGCCGTGCTACGCTGACTCGCTCGACGATTCTTCCGCTGCCGATAGCTCTTCGGCCGCCGCAGACGCTGCTGCTGACGGATCTGAGGCTGACGATACTTCGTCCGCTGAGGACTCTGCGCCTGCTGATGACGGCGACGAGGTAGCTACTGCCGAGACTTCGGAAACTGCGGCAGTCGATACCGGCTCGGACGAAAGTACCGAGAGCGCAGGAAAGCGCGTGGAAGATTCGTACCGCGATTTTTACTCGAAGTACTCGGGCGAAAAAGGCTCTGCTGATGAGATCACCGTAACTGGCGAACAAATGCTAGGCAGCAACTTTGTCGGAAAGAGCGACAGCGCGCAGATCTCTCTTGCGAGCGTAGGCGGAGCAGACAAGGTTCTGAACTGGGAAAACCAGGAGGGCGATTTCTCGTTTAAGGTAGACGTAGCCCAGGCGGGAACTTACAGCGTAAAGATGAGCTATTACGTTCCTGACACCAGCAACACCAGCGATGTTCAGTTTGAAATGGACATCAACGGCGAGTGCCAGTATCCTACCGCCTCCCGTATCACCCTGCCTAAGGTATGGGTAAACGACGCCACCGGCGACACGGGAATCGATATGGATACCAGAGGAAACGATATTCGTCCCGGTCAGGTAGCATACGCAAAATGGCAGGATAATCAGCCTATAAAGGACATCGACGGACTTTACGGCACGCCGCTTCTCTTCTACTTTGAAAAGGGCGAGAACACCGTTACCCTCTCCTCTGAAAAGGCCCAGTTCGCCATCAAGGACTTCAAGCTTTATCAGTATGAAGCCCCCGCGGACTATCAGGCTCCTTCCTCGGGCGACCTCAGCGCCGCTTCGGGTCAGAAGATAACTCTGGAGGGCGAGCTTGCCGACGAAAAGAGCGACAGAACTCTCTTCCCGACCAGCGATATGCACTCCTACATAACCTCCTGCGTAAACGGTTCCAGCCCCACCAAAACCAGATATAATACCATAGGTAAGGCAAGCTGGTCGCAGGCTACACAGTCTGCTACCTGGAACTTCACAGTAGAAAAAGACGGCTACTACAAAATAGGTATCCGCGCTAAGCAGGACACCATGAGAGGTATGTACTCTAACCGCCGCCTCTACATCGACGGCGTGGTACAGAACAAGCAGTCCGATCAGATCAAGTTCTACTATGATTCTGACTGGAGCGTTACCGTTCCTTCCGTTTCGGATGACGAGAACGCCGAGCCTGTTTACTACAAGCTCAGTGCCGGCCCGCACACCCTCACCCTCGAGGCAGTGCCCGGCGAGATCGGCGAGATAATGGGTAAGCTTGATGACATAACCTATGACATCAACAACTACTACAGAAAAATACGCCAGATCACAGGTCCTGACCCTGATGAATACAACAACTACATGATCGACAAGACGATCCCTTCGATCGTACCTGACTTCAAGCAGTACGCTAAAGACCTTCGCTCGCTGAAAAACGAGATCGAGAGCCTTTCAAATCAGGGCGGTTCTGAGGCTGTAACGCTCGAAAAGATGGCTCTTACCCTCGACGAGTGTACCGAAAAGCCCGACAGAATACCTGAGATGATGTCGCAGATCAAGGATAACGTTACCTCGCTTTCATCGTGGGTAAGCACCTACCGTGAACAGCCTCTCGAGATAGACCTCATAGAGATCTGCTCGCCCGACGAGGACTTCACAGACTGCAATTCAAACTTCTTCAAGTCGTTTAAATTCGGCTTTGACGCATTTATCGGCTCCTTCTTTGAGGATTACAATTCTCTGACGGATATAGAAGACGGAGAAGACGTAATGACCTGCTGGATCTCTCTTGGCAGAGATAACGCTACCGTTGTTACGAACCTTGTAAATAACGATTATAACCTTACCGCTGATACCAAGGTAAACATGAAGCTGGTACAGGGCGGTATAGTAGAAGCTACATTCGCGGGCAAGGGTCCTGACCTCGCGCTCTTCATGGGCGGAGACTTCCCGATACAGCTCGCTTCGCGTGGAGTTCTTGAAGACCTGACGCAGTTCAGCGATTACGAAGAAATGACCTCGCGCTTCTCTGAAAACGCAATGACTCTTTACGAGTACAACGGCGGCGTATACGGACTTCCCGTATCGCAGACTTTCCCGATGCTCTTCTACCGCAGCGATATTCTCGCGGAGATGGGCGTAGACCCCGAAAAGGATCTGACAACTTGGGAAGGCCTGATGAACGTTCTCCCCGTACTCCAGAGAAACTACATGGAGGTAGGTCTGATACTTCCCGTAATGGGCGGTACTTCCGGCGTTACCACCATCTCGCCTGTAACTGAGGCAGGTAACACCTTCGCGATGCTGCTCCTCCAGCAGGGCGTAAATTACTACAACGACGAAAAGACTAAGACAAACTTCGACACTCAGGAGGCTGTAAACGCATTTGACCAGTGGACAGAGTTCTACACCAAATACAGCTTCAGCCAGACATACGACGCTTTCACACGTTTCAGACAGGGCGATATGCCTGTTCTTATCCAGAACTACACCTTCTTCAACCAGCTCTCAGTAGCTGCTCCTGAAATAAAGGGATGCTGGGACTTCATGCACGTTCCCGGTACTGAGAACGAGAACGGCTCGGTAACTCTTGCGGACGGAAGAAAGATAAGCATCGCTTCCTGCTCTACCGGTTCGGGCGCTATAATCTTTACCAGCTGCCCCGATAAGGAAGGCGCTTGGGAATTTATAAAGTGGTTCACCTCTGACGAAACTCAGGTAGCTTACGGTAACGACATCGAGTCGGTACTGGGTACTATGGGCCGTTACGACACCGCTAACCTGAATGCTCTTCAGCAGCTTTCATGGACTACCAAGCAGTGCGAGAAGCTCACTGAGCAGCTCAAGGCGCAGGTAGAGATACCCGTTATCCCCGCTTCTTATGGCGTAACTCGTAACCTGAACAACGCGTTCAGAGAAGTTGCAAACCAGTATGAGAACGCGAGAGATACACTCTTCTGGTACAACAAGGACATCAACGAGGAAATTGAGCGTAAGAACAACGACCTCAAGATGTACGAGGATGAAATAAATTAAGAAAGGGGAGCATCTTATGTCAAAAAAAGTAAATCCTGACGCTCCGGTCAAGACGCAGGGATATTGGGCTTACACATGGCATATGATGAAGGTCAACAAGGGCTGCTACGGACTTTTAGCTCCGTTTATGATACTCTTCACGATCTTCACGATCATACCCGTTTGTATGTCGCTCCCGATGGGCTTTACTAACTTCAACATGATCCAGTCCCCCAAGTGGGTAGGATTATCAAACTTCTATACGCTTTTCTTAAACGACAGCGTATTCCTCATCGCAGTAAGAAACACTCTTATCTTCGCGATATTCACAGGTCCTTTTGCTTACATACTGAGCTTCCTGGTAGCTTGGCTGATAAATGAGATGAATCCGTTCCTTAAAACGTTCTTCACCTTCGTTTTCTACGCACCTTCCATGACTTCCTCAGTATACATCACCTGGCAGCTGATCCTCTCGGGCGACCAGTACGGCTACCTTAACGCTGTACTGCTCGATATGGGCTTTGTCAGCAAGCCGGTACAGTGGCTCACAGATACCACCTACATTCTCGGCGTGTGCATCATAGTACAGCTTTGGATGTCGATGGGCGCAGGCTTCCTTGCTATCCGCGCAGGTTTCCAGAACATCGATAAGTCGATGTACGAGGCAGGCGCTATCGAAGGCATCAAGAACAGATGGCAGGAACTTTTCAAGATCACCATCCCTTCGATGGGTCCGCAGCTGCTCTTCGCCGCTGTAAACCAGATCGCCAGCTCCTTCACCGTAGGTACGGTAGGTCAGATGCTGGTAGGTCTGCCTTCTACCGATTACTCGGCACACACTATTATGAACCACGCGACCGACTACGGTAGCGTACGTTACGAGATGGGCTACGCCGCTGCGATATGCTTCGTGCTGTTCCTCGCCATGCTGCTTGCGAACAAGGGCGTAAACTGGCTCCTCGGCAAATACATTGATTAAAGGAGGTGCAGATAAAACATGGCCAGAAGAAAAAAGAAGAAGTCGATCGACCAGCTTAAAGTTAAAGATAAGCACAAGAAGATCAACGGATCCGTCGGCGGTGACGTCTGCATCTTCATCTTCCTCGTGCTTCTCGGAATATTCATGGTATTCCCCATCTACTACTCAGTAGTACAGTCGCTGAAGCCCGTAGAAGAGCTGTTCGTTTTCCCGCCTAAGCTTTATGTACTTAACCCCACGGGAAAGAACTTCTCAGATATGTTTAAGGTAGCCGCGGAATACACCGTGCCGCTTTCCAGATACATATTCAACTCAGTATTCACAACAGTGGTTATATGCGTATTCAACGTATTCGTTACCTGTATGGCGGCGTTTGTACTTTCTAAGTGCAAGTTCCCCGGCGACAAGGTTCTCAATAAGCTGATAGTTGTCGCTCTGCTTTTCAACTCGCAGGCAACATGGATCATGCAGTTCCTGGTATACTCCAAGCTGCACATGATCGATACCTACTGGGTACTCATTCTCCCTTACATCGCTACGGCAATGAACCTCTATCTGATGCGCCAGAGTATGTCTACTCTGCCTGACTCGCTGATAGAGGCTGCGAAGGTAGACGGCGCGGGACTTTTCAGGATCTGCTGGCAGATAGTAGTTCCTAACTCAAAGCCTGCGATCATGACCATCATCATCTTCGCATTCCAGCAGGCGTGGAACATAAACGGCGGTGCAGTTATCTACTCGGAAGAGTACAAGACGCTGCCTACCATCGTTCAGCAGATCTCGCTTGCAGGTCTTGCAAGACAGGGCGTAACCTTCGCTTCAGCGGTATTGCTCCTGATTCCTCCGCTGGTAGTATTCCTCATCGCACAGGGCAACGTTATGGAAACCATGGCGAACTCCGGTATGAAGGAATAATTTATTCCGGCTTCATAAATTCAATGATAACAAACAACTTTGATTACTGAAAAGGAAACAGGTGATAATACAGTGAATGGAATAAAAACTTCCGTAAGGAAGCTGCTTTGCCTCACTCTGGCAGCGTGCACTGCGATTAGCATGTCTGTTACGGCTTTTGCAGACGAGCCTTACGAATCTTACAACTACGATAACTGGGACGAAGCTATCCCTTCGCAGAGCGCATACACCGTTCAGAAAACTGTAACGGGCGCTGATATGGGACTCAGCCGACTTTCAGACCCCGCCGATCCGCTGTTTTACAGCGAGGAAGCTTCCGCTTCGCTCAGCGAGGCTAAGGATTTCTACGTTTACGACGATAAAGAGATCTGGATAGCCGATTCGGGCAACAACCGTATTTTAAGACTTGACGAAAATTACAACATCATCGGCAGATATTACGGAGTTACCGGTCTGGAAGCTGACAGATGTGAAGAAACTCAGGACGGCGCTATCTCTACTTTCAAAGCTCCGCAGGGTCTTTACGTTACTACCAGCCCGACTACCGGCAAATATACCATATATATAGCCGACTACGATAACTCGCGCGTAGTAAGAGCTACAGTAGAAAGCGCTACCGAGCTGAAATGCGAGCAGGAATATACTAAGCCGGAAGAGGCGCTGTATACTTCCAAAACTTTCAACCCCACCAAGGTCCTCGTTGACTACGCCGAAAATGTGTACGCGGTAGTTAAATCCGTAAACACCGGTTCGGTACAGTTCAAGGCTGACGGCTCTTTCACAGGCTTCTACGGTGCGAACCGAGTAGAGGTAACCGCTAAGGTCATCGCTCAGAAGCTTTGGAGAAAGATAGCTTCAAACGAGCAGATCGAGGGTATGAGCCGTAACGTTCCTGTTGAGTACGCAAACTTTGATATGGACGGCGAAGGCTTTATCTACACCGTTACCGAGGTATCTACCGATACCGACGCGGTAAAGAAGATCAACCCTGCGGGATACAACGTATGGGACAACGTGGTAGGCGATGAGTACACTTTCGGTGACCACACCGACGCTGTATGGGATATGGCTTCCAACAAGACCTACTCCACCAAGCTTACCGACATCGCTATCGACGGCGACGGAATAATAAACGTTCTCGACTTTGAAACCGGACGCGTATTCCAGTACGACCGCCTTTGCAACCTCATCTGCATCTTCGGTACTAAGAATTCCTCCGCAGACCAGAGAGGCACGTTCCTTAACCCGAACGCAGTAGACACCATCGGCACAAACGTTATCGTGCTCGAGGGTTCTAAGACAAGAAACGACATTACAGTATTTGAAAAGACCGTTTTCGGCAAGAATCTGCACAAGGCTTTCGAGTTCTTCGATGCAGGCCAGTACGTTGAGGCTGCTCCCTACTGGGAAGAAGTTATCAAGCGCGACGGCGGCTACACCTACGCCCACGTTGGTCTGGGTAAGGCTGATCTGAAAAACGGCGAATACAAGTCGGCACTCGACAGATTTGAGATCGCTAACGATAAGGACGACTACGATAAGGCTTTTGAGTACTACAGAGAAGAGTGGCTGAGAAACAACTTCACAGCAGTAGCTGTTGTAGTAATAGTTCTTGTAGTACTGCTCATCGTAAAGAAGATACTCAAGAAAAAGGGTATAAAGCTCATCAAGCGCAAGAATAAGAAGGAGGCGGAATAACAATGTATGAATTTTCTACACTCGGCTGGGTAAGACACGTTGTTTTCCACCCCTTTGAAGGTTTTGAAGACCTCAGGTGGAAAAAGCAGGGCTCGCTGAAAGTTGCTCTGATACTCGTTGTAATGCTCTTCATTGCAATGGTAGCTAACAACCGTATGGTAGGCTTCGCTTTCAACACTAACACGGTTAAAGTATTCAACGTAGTTCCGCTGATCGTACAGTCGGTAGTTTACTTCGCGACTTGGGTCATCGGCAACTGGTGCATTTGCACCCTGCTCGACGGCGAGGGTACTTTAAAGAAGATCTGCGTCTACTCGGCATACGCGCTGGTACCTTACATAATCTGCAGCTACATCGCTGTATTTATCTCTAACTTCATCATCACTGAGGAAGCTATTTGGTTCCACGCATTCACCTACCTCGGCATGGGCTGGTCGATAATCCTGATGATCTCGGCAATGAAGGCTGTACACCAGTACTCCATTCCTAAGACTCTCGTTTCCATCGTGCTCACGCTGGTAGCTATGCTGCTGATACTCTTCTTGGCAATACTCCTCCTCTCGCTTTTCCAGCAGGTTTATGTATTCGTTTATACGATCTACACTGAGATCGCGTACAGAATTCGTGGATAAGAAAGGGTGGTGTTAAAATGCAAAATAAGAATTACAAAAAAGTATTGACGTTTGCTCTTGTTCTTTCCATGATGATGCCTATCGGCTCGGCGGCTGCTGACTCTGCGGCTGATACTTCCGAAGCTGAAAGCTCAGTAGCAGACACCTCTTCGGCTGAGGACTCTGCGGCAGATGACTCCGCTGCTGACGACTCGGCTGCTGATACCGACAGCGCTGCGGAAGATGATTCGACCGCTGACGACGCTGCGGCTGACGACGCTGAGGAAGATGCTGATGATGGTGATGATGCAGATAAAAAGGACGAGGAAGAGGCAGCCCCGCTGCTTACCGACGACGAAGCTCTCGCGCTTGAAAGCGTAGAGCAGATCGCCGAGAACGATAACTTCCTGCTTTATATGGACCCCGATAACGAAAGAATTTGCTTAAAGGTCAAAAAGACCGGCAAGTGCTGGTGGACTTCTCCTATAAACGCTGATTCCGACCCCACGCCTATCTCTGAAGACGGAGATACGATGAAGAGCGGTCAGATAGGTCAGGCTAAGTCCAGCGCGGCTATCAATATCGGCGACCTTCGTCAGGAGAAGAGAACTGAGCTTCCCGCTCCCGCTTACTCCTACAAGGCAAGCGTTTCATTTAAGGCTGAGGCTAATGGCTGCGCAGTTACCTACAATTACACTGCTTACGGCGTAAAGCTGACGGTACACTACGAGCTGAAAGACGACTGCCTCCACTCATATGTAAAGACCGACGAGATAGTTGAAAAAGACAGCACCAGCGACGAGGGCAAGGTTCTTACCAAGATAATCCTCGCACCTTACATGGGCGCTGTTTCGGGACTCAATACCGACGGCTCGCCGACAGAGGGCTACATGATAGTTCCTGACGGAAGCGGTGCAGTTATCAACTATAACAACGGCAAAACAAATTACGCCAGCTACTCGCAGCGCGTTTACGGTTCCGACTATACCGCTGTACCGCTTAACGCACCGCGTGTTACCGAGCAGGCTTATCTGCCTATGGTGGCTACCGTACAGGGCAACAATGGTCTGGTAACGATAGCTTCCGAGGGCGACGCCAACGTTTACGCTAACGCTCAGATAAGCGGCCAGAACAAGCAGGCTTACAACAACGCATACTTCGAGTTTGAAACAAGAAGCAGCGATGAATTCTTCATGAGCGGTACTGATACCAACAAGATCACCGTATTTGAAAAATACGGCATCAAGACCGACACTTTCGGACTTGAGTATTACCCGCTCGATAATGACGAAGGCGTCAACTACGCCGACGTAGCTGAGGTCTACAGAAACTACCTCATCAACAGCAAGGGACTTACCCAGAAAACTGAGGCTAACGACACCGACCTGTATGTAGATACATACGGCAGCGTGCTCAAGGAAGAGTCGATACTCGGTCTGCCTATCACGATGAAGACCAAGCTGACTACCTTCTCTCAGGCTTCAGACATCGCAAGCCAGCTCAACGACGCAGGTGCAGACTCCATAGTTATGAACTATAACGACTGGACAAAAGCTTCGGTAAAGAACATGGTATCTACCAAGGCTAAGGCGCTCGGCAAGCTGGGCAGCACCGATGATTTCAAGAACCTCAACAGCGATAACCTTACCGTTTACGGTTCGGTAAACAACTTTACTATGGAAAAGGGAAGCTGGGGCTACTTTGAGCTTTCAAATACAGCTATAAGAGTTTCGAGCGCCTACTCCAGACAGTCGAGCTACAGCCCCGCTTTCGGCGTGGCAGTTTCGGGAGTATCTCCCGCGCTTATAGCTCCTAACACTTACACCAAGATCTTTAAGGAAACTATCGACAGCTTCACTGGAAACAGCGTAAACTCTATGGGCTTCGGCGATTGGTCTACTAAGCTGGTAAGCGACTTCTCTAAGAAGAACACTTCTTGCAGAAACGACACAATGAACACCATAGTTACAGGCTACTCTGACGCTGTGAACGCAGGTCAGTCGATAATAGCCGAAGGCGCGAACTCGTATGTACTGCCTTATGTAAGCGCAGTTACCGACGTTCCCGTTTACTCCAGCGGATTCAACCTCACCGATATGGACATACCGTTCTATCAGATGGTCATCCACGGCTACGTTCCTTACTCGACTAAGGCTATCAACGCAAGCTCTGATACCGACCGCACTTATATGCGCGCTCTGGCTGCCGGATCTAACGTAAATTACGATATGATCTATCAGGACGCCGACGAGCTGATAGATACCAGAGATGACGACCTGTACTACTCGCACTATTCGGGCTGGGTACAGATGGCTGCTAACCAGTACAAGGTAACTAAGAAGGTGCTCGCCGCAGTAAGCGACTACACCATCTCGGATTACACTGTAGAGGGCGACATCATCAAGACCACTTACAGCAAGGAAGGTCAGGCAGACGTAGTCATCGAGGTAGATACCAAGAACTGCACAGTAAAGGCAAACGGCGAAACCACCGACCTTCTTGCCGAGGGTGCAGTAGAGAAGGAGGTGCAGTAAGCTGATGAGCGATATAGAAAAGACCAACGCTGAAAACGAAGAATTGGAGCAGCTAAAGGATGTTCCCGAAGTTAAGCTCGTGCTTGACGAATCGGAAGACGACGCCCCCGCTGTTACCGAGGACGCTTCTACGGAGGCAGTCGCTAATGAAGAGGCTTCTACCGAGGTAGAGGAAAAGTCTTACGCTTCCGCCGCAGCTATACCTGCAAAACAGAAGGGATTAAAGATCCCGTATGAAAGAAGAAAAGCTCTTTACGGCTACGGCTTCATCGCCCTCTGGTTCGTGGGAAGCATCTACTTCTTCATTGCTCCGCTTATCCAGTCGCTGATCTACTCTTTCCATCAGACAAAGATAGTCACCGGCGGTATGGAGATGTCAAATCCCGGTTTTAATAACTACTACAACGCATTCAGAAAAGACCAGTATTACCTGCCCGCTCTCACCAAAATGCTCAAGGATACGCTGCTCAATACGCCCCTTATCCTCGTGTTCTCGGTATTTATCGCAGTAATACTTAACCAGAAATTTAAAGGAAGAACAGCCGCTCGTGCTATCTTCTTCCTCCCTGTAATCATCGCTACCGGCCCTGTTATCGACATAATCAACGGTAACATGTCCACCGGCGGTTACGCAGGCGGTTCTGAGCAGTTCAGCTCGATGTTTGAAACAGACCTCGTAGACCAGCTGCTCAACTTCCTCGGCGTTTACAACATAAGCGATCAGCTTACAGAAGTTATCAGCACCCTTACCTCTGATATATTCAATCTGGTATGGAAGTGCGGTATACAGATCCTGCTGTTCCTCTCGGCACTTCAGGGAATTCCTTTCTCGGCTAAAGAAGCGGCTTCTATGGAGGGCGCTACCGCTTGGGAATATTTCTGGAAGATCACAGTTCCGTACATCAGCCCGATGCTTATCGCCAGCCTGGTGTACACGATAGTAGATTCGTTCGTTGATCCTTCCAACGAAGTTATGACTCTGGTTCTTAACCAGTCGAAGCAGTGGGAACACGGCTACTCGGCTGCTATGGCTTGGGCTTACTTCGCGATAATCGGTGTGATACTGGCTATCGTACTGGCAATAATCAACAAGTTCGTTTACTACGAAGTAGATTAAAAAGGGGGGATCACATTGGCAACTAAAAAAGAAGAAAAAGAGTTTGAGAAAGAGCGCAAAAAGTACCTTAAAGAGCGCATGAAGCGTATGAAGCAGGAAGGCCTTGAAAAATACTTTACTCCTGAGCAGATACGCTACAATAGAAACAAGCGCATCATAGGCGCTGTATGGCCCATTTTCAGATTCCTTATCCTGTTCGGTCTTGGATTTGTTATCATGTATCCTCTGCTGTTCATGGTTTCAACAGCTTTCAGACCCAATGCAGAAATGAACGATCCTTCAATAGTTTGGATCCCTAAGTCCTTCACGCTCGATAACCTCAAGCAGACCGCTACCGTAATGAAATTCGACATTTTCAGCGGCTTCGCGGCTAAGGACAACACGATCATCAACACCATTTACCTCAACGTGATCTCTTCGGTACTTCAGGTACTGACCTGCTCGATCACCGGTTATGGTTTCGCAAGATTTAAGTTTAAGGGAAGAAACGTGCTCTTCGCTATCGTTCTTCTGATGATCATAGTACCTCCGCAGATCACAACCATTCCGCTGTATCTGCAGTTTGCGTACTTCAAGCTCTTCGGCATCATCCCGCTTTACAGCGGCGGCGAACAGCTTTCGCTTATAAACAGCGGACTTACGATGTACCTGCCTGCGCTGTTTGCAAACGGTATAAAGGCCGGACTTTTCATCTACATCTTCCGTCAGTTCTTCCGCGGCCTGCCTAAGGAGCTGGAAGACGCTGCGTACCTCGACGGCTGCGGACCTTTCGAGACCTACGTCAAGATCATGGTCCCCAACGCTAAGACTTCGTTCCTGACGGTATTCCTGTTCTCGATCGTTTGGTACTGGAACGATTACTATGTATCGTCCTCGTTCTTCACCGAGAACAACACAGTAGCTCTTATGCTGAAAAACCTCGACGCTAACCTGCAGCAGCAGCTGTTCCAGGGTCAGACGGTAAGCGTAAGACAGATCATAGTATGGCTCGAATCGGGCTGTCTGCTCTCCATCGCACCTCTGCTGATAATGTACATCTTCTTACAGAGATACTTTATCGAGGGTGTTGAGCGTTCCGGTCTTACCGGTATGTGATCTGCATACTTCAAAAAAATCACGGCAGCTTTCGGGCTGCCGTTTTTTTGCGCAAAAGTAAGGGGCGCTGCAAGTTTTGGCTTGTGCAGCGCCCCTTTTTATGAGAATAATTATGGCATAAGCTTGCTAAGTGTTAGCTGTTGGCAATGTTATGGTTATTTTGATCTTCGGGCTTGGCAGGGGGCTGACCGTTTTGGTCGTTCATTCCGCCCTGTCCGTTCGGGCCGCCCTGAACGCCTTGACCGCCGCCGAATCCGCCGCCCATGCCGGTCGAAGTGCTGTTTGAGGTGCAGATGTCGGAAAGCTCGACTTCCTCAGTCTGGTCGCCGAGGGTTAGGGTGTATGTGCCCGACGCAAGATCCGCCGAGCTGAAAACTAACGACTGGCATTCCTTATCCAGCGTGCAGGTGAAGAGCACCTCGCCGTCCGCGTCGGTAACGGTAAATTCCGAGCCCGCCGCCGCAGTTGAAGCGAAGTTGTGCAGCACGTTGTACTGCGTGGAGTTGTCAGAGAAGCCGACCGCCATGCCGACCGCGCCCGCCGCTACTATCGTGCCGCCCGTTATCTGCGCGGTGGAATCTCTGTCGCCGATGTCCAGCGCGCCGTTACCGCCGTTGGTCGGGCCGCTTACGATCACTGTTCCGCCGCTCATCACAAAATTGCCGTTAGAGTCGAGCCCGTCGCCCGAAGCGTTGACTTTTAGCGTGCCGCCCGAGATCCCCAGAATATAGTTCTCGTCGCTGTCGGCAAACATATCTCTTCCCGCGCGCTCGTCCGAGCCGGTATCGCTGCCGCCCGCGGCGTTCAGCCCGTCGTCGCTCGCGGTAACGTCTATCTCACCGCCCGAAATATAGATGTTCAGCCCCTCAAGACCCTCGTAGCTTTTTGAAACTGTGATCTTGCCGTCCGAGATCGTGAGGTTGCCGTCTGCGTGCGTGCCGTCGTCGCCCGAACTTGCCGTAATGTCGCCCGCCGAGATGTTCACTGTGCCGTTCGAGTGCAGCGAATCGTCGGAGGAGTCGATGCTGATAACGCCGCCCAGAATGTTCAGCTCGCTGCCCGCCTTTATGCCCTTCGCCGATGTGGACTCGCTGTCGGCAGACGATGCGTCGGTCGAGGAGGTATTTGAACTGTCTGCCGAAACTGCGGTGTAAGCCGTAGCCGTCAAAGTGCTGTCGCCGCTGCCCGACGGCATTTCGGGCGGCGTACCCGTCTGCTGACCGTTCTTGTCGGGGGGCGTGCCCATATCGTCCTTGCTCCAGCTTCCCCAGTCGCCGTTCGGCTGATCGTCTGATTTCATGCTGGCGTTCGCCGCACCGCCGCCGCTGGTAAGAGTCAGCGTGCCGTCCTCTATCTGCATTACTGTTTCAGCCTCCAGCGCGTCGCCCGCTGCGTTTACGGTTATGTCGCCGCCCGTCACGGAAACAAAACCCTTTTCCGCGTCCTCGTCATTTGTCGCGCGGATACCGTTCGAGCCGGCGTTAACGTCGATAGTTCCGCCGCTGATCTTCACGCTGTCCTTGCCGTAAATTCCGCCCGAAGCGGCGTTTACCGTGATGTTTCCGCCCGCGATGACGATGTTGTCCTTGCTGACTATGCCGTGTTTGTAACTGCTCGTCACGCTGAGCGAACCGCTGCCGTTGATGGTGAGGTCGGCGCGAGAGAAAATGCAGCCGTCGGTGTTGTCGTTGCTGTCCGTGAGGGTGTATTCAGCGCCGTCGGCAAAGCTGTTCTCCGTGCCGTCCTCCAGCGTCAGCGTCACCTTGCTCGCCTTGTCGATCATCAGCGCCGCGTAGTCGGAATTCGTGACCGAAACGCCGTTCAGCACCAGCTTGACCTCGCTGTCCTTCGCCTTGACGTATATCTCGCCGCTTAGATCGCCCGATAAAATGTACGTTCCGCCCTCGGTTATCGAGAGAACGCCGTTTTCGCAAGCCGCGCCGCTGCCCTCTATCTCGGCGCTTTCGCCGCTGAGCGCTATCTTCACCGCTTCCGTTTTGTCGTATCCGATGTCTTTATCCTCCGCCGAGATCTCAAAAGCTTCCGAAGAGATCTGCGCCGAGGCCGTTTTTGCGTCAGTTTCGCTGCTGCTGTCCGATTTTGAGCAGCCTGCCGCGCTCATCGCAAGGCAAATCGCCGCCGCTGCTGCAATGTATTTTCTGTAATTATTTGTTAAATTGCTCATATCGTTCAGCTCCTTTCTGCCCATTCTTTGTGCTTTCGTTCTATTTTATCTAAATTTACCGCTACTATAAAAGCGTAAGCCGCCGCCGCGAATGTCGGTATCAGCACTATAAGCGCCACGGCTGTGAGAATTTTCATGCGTTTACCTCCGTTCATCGCTTAAAGCTGGTCGCACGACTTCGCTTCCTCTCTGCCGCAGACTATCTCTAGGTTTGCGTTGCGGGTGCGAAGCTCGTCTATCATAGTTTTTTCCAGCGAGGGGGCTTTAAGCACTATCGCGTAATCCAGCTTGAAAAGGCTGCCCATGTTGGTGGTCTTTACGCTGCAAAGCTCGTGCGTATTTGTATATTTTTCAAAAATATCCGTAAATGCTCCGCTGTAATCGAGCGACTCTGGTATCGTTATTTTCAGATGTTTTTCGTCGTTTCCGCCCGCAAGTCCGAGCTTGTCGTAGATGAGCGCCGCCGCGCAGATGACTGCCGTGAATATCAGCGCTGCCGCGAGATGCTGTGTGCCGCAGGCTAGACCCGCCGCCATCGTGAGGAATATCGCGCAGATCTCACGCGCGCTGCCGGGCGCGGAGCGGAAACGCACCAGACTGAATGCGCCCATTACCGCAACGCCCGTGCCGATGTTGCCGTTTACCAGCATTATCACCATCTGCACTATTGCGGGAAGCAGCGCGAGGGTAAGCGCATATCCGCGAGAGGTGCGCTGTCCGCGGCAGAAAACCGCCGCCACCACTGCGCCGATAACCAGCGAGCAGGCGGTGCATATCAGCAGCGAGGAAAGCGAAATGTCTGCCGCCGAGAGTGTGAAGAGGTCTTTTATAGTCGTGGTATCAGCCGTAAAATATGTCATGTTCTTTTTCCTTTCATGTATAAAGATCTAAATTATGCGTGTATCGTGCAAGCTGTCAAGCCGTCAAGCCGTTATCTTGTTCAGCCCGAGCGCCTTTTCCGAAAGCAGCGTGAGGTACGCTGTGCCGTATTTTGAGTACGAAGCGGGATAAATTTTCAGCTCGTCGAGCAGCCCCGCCAGCCAGAGCGGCATAGCCCCCGCTATTTTTATCTCCATTATCCGCTCGCCGTGCGGCAGCAGCTTTCGTCCGTAAATGCCCTTCTCCAGCCGCAGATCGTAGTCGCGGAAAAGCAGCTCGCTGTCGAAAGTTATCCGCAGCTCGGGGTCTGAAAGCGCGGTGTAGGCGTGGCGCTTGTAGGTGATGAGCATTCGCGGCGCGAGCCCCTCGTAAAAATCAAAGCACCGCGCAAGCTCTTTTTCTATCTGCGTGTCCTGCGCCGTTTCGGGAAAGCCCGCCGCCCGCGAAAGCGGCATTACGCTGCGCCGCTTGTAAACAACTCCCTTGTACTTGCGCTTTATTTCGAGAAAAACATCGTCCGCGGAGCGCGGCACACCGTATGAACGCAGGCGTATTTTCTCTTTAAAAACGGGCTTTTCTATCGAGGCGCGTATCAGCCGGTAATCGGCCGTATCGTAATAAAGGCTCATGATGTCGCTCTCAAAATAGCGATCGCGCTTTGCAAAAGGCTCCAGCGCCGCTAAGAAAGCGCGGTACTGCTGCGCGCTGAGCAGGTATTTCTTTTCAGTTCTCTTAAATATCTCTTGTGCCATGTGGATCAGCTCCCTTTTTTCTTTTACGATACCATTATAAAACGCTGACATTAAATTTACTTTAGGTTTTTTTTAGTCCGCCGTACTTTTCAGCATGCTTTCACTTACTTTCCACAAAACGGCTCAAATATACCTTTATATAAAGAGCTTATTTTGCAGCTGTAAGCTCTGCGGTAATGTCAGTAGTCTTCTGCTGTTGGGCGGTCAGCTCCGCTGTGTGCTGATCAAGCACCTTGTCGGCTATATCCTCTGATACGCCGAGTGTTACAAGTTCTTCTTTTGTCATGATATTACCTCCGTATTTTAAATTTGGGTATAATAAAAACGCCCTTGAAAGAGCGTTATATTATCGTTATATTGCAGTTTTAATTGTCAATTTCGAGCAAAATTAAAAGCCCCCGTGGTGGGAGCTTTTAGCTGTAAAATGTAACATTGATTTTATCAATAACATCGGAGATGTATTTTCCATTGATTTTATAGTTTGCTATCAAATCATCTGACGACTCATAATAACAATCGTCGTCATCATTCTGTTTTCCGATTACGATTCCTTTGTCAGTCCAAGTTAATATAGTATAGCTAACACCTAGACAATCAAACGTAATATCACCAGATGTATCAATAATTTTTTTAAAATCATTTATCGTCAAAATAGTTTTCACCTCTCCTAATAATATCGTTATTCATTTCTAATTCCGAATCTTTTATCGCGCCCGATGAACTTCTTGAAGGTTTGTTTTTATAATTCCATATATGTTTTATGATACTTAGGCTTGCCATGATCTGTTGTGTCAAAATCGACTAAAGCCTGCTTATCACTACCGTATATCCTTCGTTGAACTACCTTTCCATTTTCAACAAGATCAACTATACTATGTGCTTTTCCTGTCTTAGGAAGAGCTTTGTGGTTTGAATCAAGTGAATCCTTATCAATAACAGTTCGCTTTTCCAGCATTTCAGAATATTCCTTACTATCTATTGTACCATCAATAATAGATTTGTCAAGCTTTTTTGCAAGATATTTCTTGTTCCCGTACACAGCCTTCTGCGAAACGCTTTTGCCGAACCCGACAACGCGCACCCTGTCGTTTTCGGGGAACAGGTCATTATCAGCGCAGAACTCATCAAGCCGCTTTTCCTTTTCTTTTAAGATAGCCGAGTGCTTTTCAAACTGCGTTTGTAATTGTCTTTTCAGCACATCGTCGTCCGATGCCTGCACCGCTCCGTCAAGTGCGGCAAGTCTGCGCTTTGGCGGAAAAATAGCCGTGAATTTTTTATGAACGGTATTTACAAAGCCTGCGGTTTGTGGTATAATGTTATGTGATAAATTGTGCGTAAGGAGGAACTAAAGGTGCAGAAAGCATATCTTATTTTGGAAAATGGTACGATATTTGAAGGCAAAAGCTTTGGCGCACACGGCGAATCGATCGGTGAGATAGTTTTTACTACCGCTATGACCGGTTACCTCGAAACTTTGACCGACCCCAGTTATTACGGTCAGATAGTCGTTCAAACTTTTCCTTTAATTGGCAATTACGGCGTTATACCTGCTGATTTTGAAAGCAGCCGCCCGCACGTTAAGGGTTATATTGTTAGAGATAGGTGTCAGGAGCCCAGCAATTTCAGATGCGAGGGTGATCTTGACACTTTTTTAAAGCAGAACGGAATTGTCGGTCTTTACGGTATCGACACCCGCGCGCTTACTAAGATAGTTAGAGAATCAGGCGTTATGAACGGCAAGATAGTTTCAGAGGGCACGGCTCTCAGCTTCGCAGACCTCAAGAGCTACAAGATAGTTGAGGCTGTTGAAAATACTACCTGCAAAGAAGAGCAGACCTATGAGCCTGAGGGCGAGGTAAAGCGCCGCGTAGTGCTCTACGATTTCGGCGCAAAGCACAATATAGGCAGAGAGCTGGTAAAGCGCGGCTGCGAAGTTACCGTAGTGCCCGCCAACACCACTGCTGAGAGGATAAAAGAGCTTGCCCCCGACGGAATAATGCTTTCAAACGGCCCCGGCGACCCCGCGGACAACACGGGCATAATAGCCGAGCTTGCTAAGATATGCGAGATGAAGATACCTACCTTCGGAATTTGTCTGGGTCACCAGCTTCTTGCGCTCTCGCAGGGCGCAAAGACCGAAAAGCTCAAGTACGGTCACAGAGGAGCTAACCAGCCCGCTACCGATACCGCAACGGGCAGAGTTTACATCACCAGCCAGAACCACGGCTACGCTGTTATAAACTCTTCGCTGCCCGAAGGCGCGCACGCCTCTTTCGTAAATGCTAACGACGGCACTTGCGAGGGCGTGGCTTACGACTATATGCCTGCATTCTCGGTACAGTTCCACCCCGAAGCCTGCGGCGGCCCGCTGGATACAGGCTTCCTCTTCGACAGATTTACCGATCTGATCGACTCTCATAAAAACTAATCGAAATTCTGAACCATCAAACGAAAGGATGAATTGGTAATGCCTTTAAATAAAGATATAAAAAGAGTTCTCGTGATCGGTTCGGGACCTATCGTTATAGGTCAGGCGGCTGAGTTCGACTACGCCGGTACGCAGGCGTGCCGCGCCCTTAAAGAAGAGGGCCTCGAGGTAATACTCGTAAACTCAAACCCCGCTACTATCATGACAGATAACGCTATGGCGGATAAGATCTACATAGAGCCTCTTACGCTGGAAACGGTAAAGAGGATAATAAAGAAAGAGCGCCCCGACAGCCTGCTTTCAACCCTCGGCGGTCAGACAGGCCTTACGCTTTCGATGCAGCTCGCAAAATCGGGCTTCCTCGATAAGTACAACGTAAAGCTGCTCGGCGCGAACCCCGAAACTATCGACAAGGCTGAGGACAGACAGATGTTTAAGGACACTATGGAGTCCATAGGTCAGCCCTGCATACCCTCTAAGGTAGTAAATACCGTAGAGGACGCGGTAGATTTCGCTAATCAGGAGGGTATAGGCTACCCGCTCATCGTTCGCCCCGCATTTACCCTCGGCGGTACTGGCGGCGGTATAGTAAACGATGAGGAAGAGCTGAGAGAGATAGCGGGCAACGGCCTTTACCTCTCGCCTATCACTCAGGTGCTCATAGAAAAGTGCATCTCGGGCTGGAAAGAGATAGAGTTTGAGGTAATGCGCGACTCTAAGGGCAACGTTATCACCGTATGCTCTATGGAAAACTTCGACCCCGTAGGCGTTCACACGGGCGACTCCATCGTTATCGCTCCCTGCGTTACTCTCGCGGATAAGGAATACCAGATGCTGCGCTCCGCCGCTCTGAAAATAATCGACACGCTGAAAGTAGAGGGCGGCTGCAACTGCCAGTTTGCACTCAACCCCGAAAGCTTCGAGTATGCTGTAATAGAAGTAAACCCCAGAGTTTCGCGCTCTTCGGCGCTTGCTTCTAAGGCTACGGGCTATCCTATCGCTAAGGTTGCGGCTAAGATAGCTATCGGCTACACCCTCGATGAGATAAAGAACGCCGTTACGGGCAAGACCTACGCCTGCTTCGAGCCTGCGCTCGACTACGTTGTAGTAAAGCTGCCTAAGTGGCCTTTTGATAAATTCGTATATGCTAAGCGCGACCTCGGTACTCAGATGAAGGCTACGGGCGAAGTCATGGCTATCGGCACTACTTTCGAGCAGGCTATAATGAAGGCTGTTCGCGGCGCTGAGATAGGCCTTGACTGCATAATCTCGCCTAAGATGGAAGAGCTTACCGACGAGCAGATCATCGCAGCCGTTCACAAGTGTAACGACGAGCGCCTCTTCGCCGTATATGAAGCGCTGCGCCGCGGCGTTACCGTAGACGAGATACACGCTATCACCAAGATAGACGAGTGGTTCTTGAACAAGCTGCTCAAGCTCGTGGCTGTTGAAAACAAGCTGCTTTCGGGCGACGACAGCTTTGAAACTTACGAAACTGCCAAAAAGCTCGGCTTCCCCGATAAGGTCATCGAAAGACTTACCGGCAAGCCTATACAGAAGAAACTGCACGCCGTTTACAAGATGGTAGATACCTGCGCGGCTGAGTTCTCCGCTATGACCCCCTACTTCTACTCCACCTACGATCAGGAGGACGAGGCTGAGGAATTTATAGCTTCAAAGCATACCGGCAACAAGACCGTTATAGTATTCGGCTCAGGTCCTATCAGAATAGGTCAGGGCATAGAGTTCGACTACGCTTCGGTACACTGCGTATGGGCGCTGAAAGAAAAAGGCTTTGACGTAGTTATAGTAAACAACAACCCCGAAACTGTATCCACCGACTTCGATACCGCGGACAGACTTTATTTCGAGCCGCTGACTAACGAAGACGTAATGAATATAATCAGGATAGAGAAGCCATACGGCGTAGTAGTAGCTTTCGGCGGACAGACCGCTATAAAGCTTACCAAACACCTCGCTGCTAACGGCGTAAACGTTATGGGTACTCCTCCCGACTCCATCGACGCGGCTGAGGACAGAGAGCGCTTTGACGAGCTGCTGGAGCTGCACAAGATAAAGCGTCCGCAGGGCTTCACCGTAATGACCTGCGACGAAGCGCTCGAGGTAGCGAACAAGATAGGCTACCCCGTACTTATGCGCCCCTCTTACGTTCTCGGCGGACAGAACATGATAATCGCTTTCAACGACGCCGACATCAAGGAGTACATGGCGATAATCCTCGCGCAGGAGATAGAGAACCCGATACTGATAGATAAATATCTGATGGGTACTGAGCTGGAAGTAGACGCTATCTGCGACGGCGAAGATATACTTATCCCCGGTATAATGGAGCATATCGAGAGAACGGGCGTACACTCGGGCGACTCGATAGCCGTATACCCCGCATGGAACGTTTCCGACGAGCTTATCGAGCGCATAATAGAGTGCTCGAAGAACCTCGCAGTTTCGCTCAAAACTATGGGTCTGGTAAATATACAGTACCTCATCAACCACAACGAGCTTTACGTTATAGAGGTAAACCCGCGTTCTTCCAGAACTATACCTTACATCTCTAAAGTTACCGGCGTGCCGATGGTAGACCTCGCTACAAGATGTATGCTCGGCGAAAAGCTAAAGGATATGGGCTACGGCACAGGTCTTTACAGAAACTCGCCTTACGTTGCAGTAAAAGTTCCTGTATTCTCCTTTGAAAAGCTTATCGACGTTGATAACCACTTAGGCCCTGAGATGAAGTCTACGGGCGAAGTACTCGCAGTTGCAAGCTCGCTGGAAGAGGCTCTTTACAAGGGTCTTACCGCGGCAGGCTACAAGCTCAACGTAGAGGGCGGCGTGCTCATCACCGTTCGCGATACCGATAAGTGCGAGATACCGCAGACCGCAAAGGCATTCTACGACCTAGGCTTCAAGATCTACGCTACTAAGGGCACTGCTAAGGTGCTTTCCGAGCACGGTATCCCCTGCGAGGCGGTAGCTAAGATAGGCGAGGCGGAGGAAAACACCCTCACCCTTATCGAGAGCGGCAAGGTATCCTACGTTATATCCACCTCCTCTAAGGGCAGAAGCCCGCAGCGCGACAGCGTAAAGATAAGAAGAAAGACGGTAGAGAGAAATATCCCCTGCCTGACTTCGATAGATACCGCAAACGCCATTGCACAGTCGATTCGCTCGAAGTACACTGAAAAGTCTACCGAGATAGTTGACATAAACCATATGCGCAAGGAAAAGCACATGGTAGAATTCACTAAGATGCAGGGCTGCGGAAACGACTATATCTACTTCAACTGCTTCAATCAGCGTATAGATAACCCCGAGGGTCTGGCGCTCGCGCTTTCAGACCGCCACTTCGGCATCGGCGGCGACGGCGTTATACTGATACAGAAGTCTAAGGTAGCCGACGGCAAGATGAGAATGTTCAACCTCGACGGCTCTGAGGGCAAGATGTGCGGAAACGGCATACGCTGCGTAGCTAAGTTCATGCGCGATAACGGTCTGGTAGATAAGGACGATATGGAGATAGAAACTCTCAGCGGTATCATAAAGGTAAAGCTTACCCGCCACTACGGCGAGGTAAACGGCGCTACCGTAAACATGGGCCCCGCTATACTCGACCCCGTGCAGATACCCGTTACCCTTGCGGCTGACGAAAACGGCAGAGTGGTAGACCGCCCCGTGACCATCGACGGCAAGGACTACAACATCACCTGCGTATCTATGGGCAACCCACACGCGGTAGTATTCATGAACGGCAACATCGACGAGCTGGATATAGATACCGTGGGCAAGGCTTTTGAGTATAACGAGATATTCCCCGAAAGAGTAAACGCTGAGTTTATCAAGGTGCTGGACGAGCATACCCTGAAAATGAGAGTGTGGGAGCGCGGCTCGGGCGAAACTTGGGCTTGCGGCACAGGCGCTTGCGCGGCGGCAGTCGCGGCGGTGCTCAACGGCTACTGCACTAAGGATAAGGAAATAACTGTAAAGCTCAAGGGCGGCGACCTCAAGATAAAGGTGACCGACGAGGCTATCTACCTCACGGGCGACGCAGTAACCGTATTCAACGGCTCTATAATCATCTGATGATCTTTTGGTGAGAAACAGCGCGGAGCGCGGGCTTTTATAGTCTGCGCAGACGCCGCTGATATTGCATATATAGAAAGGAAAGTTTAATTATGCCACAGCTGAATGAAAACTTTTTAAAGCTTGAAAAGAATTATCTTTTTATCAACATCGCCAAGAAGGTAAAGGCTTTTACCGAGGCGCACCCTGACGCCGACATTATCCGCATGGGTATAGGCGACGTTACCCAGCCTATCGCCAAGTGCGTAGTAGAGGCTATGAAAAAGGGCGCTGACGAAATGGGCGTTAAAGAAACTTTCAAGGGCTACGAGGACAGCGGCACAGGCTATGATTTCCTCAAAGATGCCATCAGCGGCTACTACAAGAGCTTTGGCGTAGAAGTAAAGGCTGACGAGATAAGAGTAAACGACGGCGCTAAGAGCGACTGCGGCAATATCGTAGACATTTTTGGCGATGATAACGTAGTGCTCATCACCGACCCCGCTTACCCCGTATACGTTGATACCAACAGAATGAACGGCAGAAAGGTGATCTTCGCCGACTCTAACGAGGAAAACGGCTTTGCCGCTATGCCTGACGAGAACGTACACGCAGACCTTATCTACCTCTGCTCGCCGAATAACCCCACCGGCTCGGTATACACCAAAGACCAGCTAAAGGTTTGGATAGACTACGCTGTGAAGAACAACGCTATCATCATCTACGACTGCGCTTATGAAGCTTTCATCACTGAAGAGAATATCCCGAGAAGCATATTCGCGGTAGAGGGCGCAAGAAAGTGCGCTATCGAGATGTGCTCGCTCTCAAAGACCGCGGGCTTTACCGGTATGCGCTGCGGCTACACCGTTATCCCCGAGGAGCTTACCGTAAAGGCTTCCGATGGTACGGACGTAAGCATCTCGCAGCTTTGGGGCAGACGTCAGGGCTCTAAGTTCAACGGCGTTTCTTACCCCGTACAGTGCGCTGCTGCGGCGGTATTCACCGAAGAGGGCTTGAAGCAGACCAAGGCGAACATCGCTTATTACCAGCAGAACGCTAAGGTGATGGCTGCCGCTCTCGACGAGCTGGGCATAAAGTACACGGGCGGAAAGAACTCCCCCTACATTTGGTTCAAGTGCCCGAACGATATGGGCAGCTGGGAATTTTTCGACAAGCTGCTTGAAGAAGCTAACGTAGTCGGCACGCCCGGCGCAGGTTTCGGCAAAAACGGCGAGGGCTGGTTCAGACTTACCGCTTTCGGCGACAGCGAGAGAACCAAGGAAGCTATGGAAAGATTTAAAAAGATGATGGGCAAGTAAACTCAACTTAATATAGCTTACAAGGATCGGGACTGAGATATGTCCCGATTTTTTTTGTTCATAAAATAACAAATAAAAGCTCTTGACATGCCCACGCAAAATGGTGTACAATATAAATAATTGTATACACTATGTGTAAATGCAAATATGATAAACAAGGAGAAGATGATATGGACGACGTCGGGCGAACGCCGATATGGTGGCACGGCTTGATAATTTTAGCGGCGGCAGCCGTGGTGATGGGCTTTCTCACCGCCTGCGGAAACGCCGTGCTCAGGCTGTCAGAGAGCAAAACTGCAAAGCTGGCGGAGAAAAGCCGCAGGTGGCGCAGGATACAGAAATTGCAGCAAAAGCCTGAGCTGATAATTCAGACAAACTTAGCGGCGCGCACGCTGATACTTTTCGCGATGGGCGCGGCGGCAAAGCACTACTTTTACTACCCGCTGAAAAACGCGCTGGGCGGTACACTTACAGGCAAAAGCCTGAGCATAGCGGCGGCTGTGATCTCGCTTATCATAGCGGCGGCAGCGGCGGCGGTCACGGCGGCTGTAAGCGTCGACTTCCCGAAAAGGCTCTGCGTAAGCGGCAGGGCGGGCGAGGGATTTGTACGCGTGAGCTTTTGGCTATACCGCGCGCTGATGGTGCTCATGAAGCCCGCGCAGCTTATAGTAGCGGGCGTTACCGCGCTGCTTTCGGCGATATTCGGCGTGAAAAAAGAAGACCTTTCCGAGCAGGTGACGGGCGAGGAGATACTGCAAATGCTCGACGCCGCCAACGAAAAGGGCGGCATAAAGGACGATCAGGCAGAGATGATCTCGAACATATTCGAGTTTCCCGATCTGGAGGTCTGCGAGGTGATGACCCACCGCCGCGAGATAAGCGCTGTGGAGAAAACATCGCCCGTGGCGGAGGCTGTGCGCGTTTCGGTGGAAACAGGCGTTTCGCGCATACCTGTCTTTAACGAAACGATAGACGATATTTGCGGCGTGCTTTACGTCAAAGACCTGCTGCCGCTGATACTTGACCCCGCGAACAAAAACGCCCCCGCTGCTGACTATATGCACAAGATAAAATTTGTGCCCGAAACGAGCAAGTGCGGCGAGCTTTTTACCTACTTCAATAAAAATCACAAGCAGATAGCCGTAGTGCTAGACGAGTACGGCGGCACGCTGGGCATCGTCACGATGGAAGATCTGCTGGAGTGCATAGTGGGCAATATCCGCGACGAATATGACGAAAACGAGGCGGAGGATATAGAGGAGATAACCCCGAATACCTTCGATATACAAGGCACTGCCGACCCCGAGGACGTTATGGAAAAGCTGGGCTGCCCATTTGAGGAAGAAACTGATTTCAGCACTATGGGCGGCTTCGTTACCGACCTGCTGGGCTACATACCCGCCGACGGCGAAACGCCTGCGGTGCGCTACAAAAATCTGACTCTCTGCGTTATAAAGGCTAAGGACAACCGTATCGAAAAGATACGCGCGGTGAAAGACAAGCGCCGCGAAACGCCGATAGACGACGAGTGATAATAAGATGTAACTATAATAATATCTGAAAGGATGTTTTGAAAAATGCTGACCGATATTGAAATTGCAAAACAGGCAAAAATGAAGAAGATAACTGAGATAGCCGAGGGTATAGGCATCAGCGCCGACGACCTCGAGCCTTACGGACACTACAAGGCTAAGCTTTCCGAAGAGCTGTACACAAAGCTTGCGGATAAGCCCGACGGCAAGCTGATACTCGTTACCGCTATCAACCCCACCCCCGCGGGCGAGGGCAAGACCACCATCTCGGTAGGTCTGGCTGAGTCGATGGCGAAGATAGGCAAAAAGGCGATACTCGCGCTGCGCGAGCCCTCGCTCGGCCCCGTATTCGGCATAAAGGGCGGTGCTGCCGGCGGCGGATACGCTCAGGTAGTGCCTATGGAGGATATAAACCTGCATTTTACGGGCGATATGCACGCCATCACCGCGGCGAACAACCTGCTCTGCGCGCTGATAGACAACTCTATGCAGCAGGGCAACCCGCTGAGAATAGACCAGAGAAGGATACTCTTTAAGAGATGCCTTGATATGAACGACCGCGCCCTCAGAAACGTTATAATCGGTCTGGGCGGCAAGGTAAACGGTATCCCCCGCGAGGACGGCTTTCAGATCACGGTGGCTTCCGAAGTTATGGCGATACTCTGCCTGGCTTCCGACCTCGCCGACCTAAAGGCGCGCCTTGAGAAGATACTCGTTGCCTACAACCTCGACGGCGAGCCAGTATACGCTAAGGAGCTGGGCGGCTGCGGAGCTATGGCTGCGCTGCTCAAAGACGCTATGAAGCCCAACCTCGTACAGACACTAGAGAACACCCCCGCCATCATGCACGGCGGCCCGTTCGCAAACATCGCGCACGGCTGCAACTCGGTACGCGCGACAAAGCTTTGCTTAAAGCTTGCCGACTACGCCATCACCGAAGCGGGCTTCGGCTCTGATCTAGGCGCAGAGAAATTCTTTGATATAAAGTGCCGCTACGCGGGCTTAAAGCCTAGCTGCACCGTACTGGTAGCGACTATCCGCGCGCTGAAATACAATGGCGGCGTGCCTAAGGACAAGCTTACCGAAGAGAACCTCGAAGCGCTGGAAAAGGGCGTTGTGAACCTAAAGACCCATATAGAGAACCTGCACAAATTCGGCGTGCCCGTAGTGGTAGCTATCAACCGCTTCCATACCGATACCGACGCTGAGCTTGCGCTGGTAGAAAAGGTGTGCACCGAGCTGGGAGCTGAGTTTTCGCTGGCTGAGATATTCGCCAAGGGCGGCGAGGGCGGAACTGACCTCGCGCAGAAGGTATGCGCCGTTATCGAAAAGGGCGAGGCTGACTACAAGCCGCTTTACGACACCGCGCTGCCAGTAAAGGAAAAGATAGAGAAGATAGCGAAGGAGATCTACCGCGCAAATGGCGTTATCTACACCGCGCAGGCTGAAAAAGCGCTGAGGGAGATAGAGGCGCTGGGCAAGACCGACCTGCCGATATGCGTGGCAAAGACCCAGTATTCGCTTTCGGATGACCCCAAGAAGCTCGGCAAGCCTGAGAATTTTGAGATCACCGTGCGCGATATGAAGCTTTCTTCCGGCGCAGGATTTATAGTAGTTTACACCGGCGACATCATGACAATGCCCGGTCTGCCCAAAAAGCCCGCAGCTTTCTCGATAGATGTGGATAACGAGGGCAACATTTCGGGTCTTTTCTAAAACGAAATGGGACCCGGCAGAATGATAGCTGACGCTGCGCGCCGCAAAAGGCAGCGCAGCGTTATAATAGCGCTGATATTTTTCTGCATAGCTATGAACGTTGCGGCGTACCTCAGCCCGCGGTTCAGCGGCTGGTATATGCGCGAGATATTCCCCGAGATAAGCTCGGTATTCGCGCGGCTGACCAGCCTGCTGCCATTTTCGCTGGGCGAGGTGCTTATTATCATAGCTCTGGTCGGCGTGCCGCTTTCGCTCATCGCGCTGATAGTGCTGCTGATAGCAAAGCGCAAGAGCCGCGACAGCCGCCGCAAGATAGGGCGGGTGTACGCCTATATCTACGCATGGATATTCGTGTACATAATTCTCACCGAAACGCTGAACTGCTTCGTGCTTTACCATACTCCGACCTTTGCCGAGATGTATGATTATCCGCAGGATAAGTACACTCCCGCGCAGCGGAAACGAACGCGCTTTCCGAGCAGGTGCAGCGCGATAAGCAAGGTAAATTTGTGCTTACCGCCGACCTTGATAAGACCGCGCGCTCGGCGGTGCAGGGGTTGGCTAAGGATTACCCGCAGCTTGGCGGATATTACCCGAAGCCGAAAGCAGTGGTAAATTCGTTCTTCATGAGCCAGCAATATCTGATGGGGATATATTTCCCGTTCACGATGGAGGCTAATTACAACGACGAGATGTACCCGCTGAACCTGCCCGACACCGTTTGCCATGAACTGGCGCACACAAAGGGCTTTATCCGCGAGGACGAGGCGAACTTTATCGGCTTCCTCGCCTGCTATGAGAGCGGCAACGTGGAGTACCGGTACAGCGGCTACATACGCGCGCTGAAATACGTCATCTCAAAGTGCGAGGACAACTGCTCTGAGGAAACTGTAAACAGGCTTTACAGCTCGCTGGCGGAGGGCGTTCGCGCCGACTGGAACGGCAACGTCGATTACTGGCAGGAAGTGCAGGAGAGCGACAAGGGCCTGATAGACTCAAAGACCGTAGCCGAGGTTTCGGACAAGGCGATGGAAACTTCGCTGAAGCTGAACGGCGTAGAGGACGGCAAGAGATCTTATGGCAGAATGGTAGATCTGCTGCTCGACTGGTATTTCATGCAGCAGGAGGGGGCTGAGTAAAAAATGAAGATCGTTACACGCTCGGCTGAGCAGACCATTGCGCTGGGCGAAAAGCTGGGCGCGCTGCTGGGCGGCGGCGAGATAATAGCCTATACGGGCGACCTCGGCGCGGGCAAGACGACTATGACGCGCGGCATATCCATAGGAATGGGGCTGGGCGACGAAGTTACTTCGCCGACATTCGCGCTCGTAAACGAGTACCACGGCGCGGGCAAGAGCCTTTACCACTTCGATATGTACCGCATAACCTCCTCGGAGGATCTTGAAACTACGGGATTTTACGATTATATGGACGGCGACTCGGTGATAGCTGCCGAGTGGTCGGAAAACATAGCTGAGGCGCTTGAAACGCTGGGGCAGGATATTTTGCAGATAGACATCAAGCGCGTGGACGACGATACGCGCGAGATAAACATCAGCTGGAAGATGAAAGGGGACGAGGGCCTTGAAACTCTTGGCGATTGAGACCTCGGGAAAAACAGCTTCGGCGGCGGTGACTGACGGACAAACGCTGCTGGCGGAAAAGACGATATACACAAAGCTCACCCACTCGCAGATAATTTTGCCGATGGCAAAAGAGTTGCTGAACGAGTGCGGGCTGGAGATAGCCGATCTGGACGGCGTGGTCTGCGCGAAAGGCCCCGGCTCGTACACGGGTCTGCGCATAGGCGTCGCGGCGGTAAAGGGCATAGTTATGGGCTGCACGCAGAAAGAGCTGAAATGCGCGGGCATATCCACGCTGGAGGAGCTGGCTTGGAGCAGCGCGGCGTACCGCGGTAAGATAGCGGCGGTGATGCGCGCGCGTATCGGCGTGGTGTATTTCGGTATCTACAAGTCGGACGGCGAGAAAGTTGCGAATATCGCGGCGGATAAGGTAGCCGGCGAGGAAGAGTTCGCCGAAGCGCTCAGGTCGCTCGCGGCGGAGGGCTTGCTGATTACGGGCGACTGCTGCGCCGAGATGAAGCAGAAGTATTTCGCCGAAGCGGCTGAGATGAAGTGCGCGCCTTTTGCCGAGCGTATGCAGAAAGCTTCGTCGCTCTGCATGGCCTTTGATGCCGACCCTGCGCGCGCGGTGACGGCTGACGAGCTGCTGCCCGCATATTTGCAGGAAACCAAAGCTGAGAAAGATAAAGCTCACAGATAAAGGAGATTTTTACATATGAAGATAGCTATTGGAAACGACCACGCAGCGCCCGAGCTGAAGCTTGCGGTGGTAGAGCATTTAAAGGCACAGGGCATAGAGTGCATCGACATGGGCTGCGCGGCAGGCGAGAAGTGCGATTACCCGAACGCGGCGGCGGCGGTTTGTGAAAAGGTGCTCGGCGGCGAGGCTGATCTGGGCATACTGATCTGCGGCACGGGCGTAGGAATGTCGCTGGCGGCGAACAAATTCAAGGGCATACGCGCGGCATGCTGCTCGGAATGTTTCTCGGCGCGGCTTACCCGCGAGCACAATAACGCCAACGTTCTCTGCTTCGGCGCGAGGGTAGTCGGCGAGGGCACGGCTATGGATCTGGTAGACGCATTCGTACACACCGAGTTTTCGGGCGACGAGCGCCATCAGAGAAGAATAGACCTCATCACGGCTATTGAAGAGCGCAATTGAGCCGGGAATTAAGATCTAAGATCCTGCAAATAAATATCCCCCTAACCGCAAAAAGTTCGGGGGATAATTTTGTATATTTTGTTTTTCGTTATTTGTCAAGCTCAACTGTGATAGACTTGGCTTCCCAAATGTCCTGATAGTTGCCGCTGTTATAGCACCTTAGATCAAATTCAAGTTTTTCGATGTCTTCAATATTGTTCTTTTCAAGGTCGTCCGAATTTATTGTCATGACCTCATTTGTCTTTTTACCGGGGGCGCAGTCGGCATGGAAAAGAGAAGAAGCTGCAAAATCATTTACCGAGATGTTGTCGGCGGATACTGTAATGTTGTCACCGCTGTTGTTTACAACAAGAAAGTTGAAGTTTGCACTGCCAAGAATGCCGTCTTCGCCGCGACCCTTGTAGTAAACAGAAATGTCGGAAGCTTCGTATACAAGCTGATAATCGTCTATATTTTCTTCCTGCGAAGCATTTTCATCAAATACTATCGAAACATTATCGGTTATAAAGAGTTCGTCGTAATTGTCGCTGTCAATGGCTCTCAGCTCAAAATCAACAGTGCCGAGGCTTTCTATGCCGTTTTCCTCGAGCTGCGAAGAAGAGATGTCGAGCTTTACATTTGATTTCTTGCCTGCGGGAACTTCTTCGTAAAAGAACGTATCAAGCGTGTAGCCGTTTACATTAAAGTTGAAATTCTCAACGGTGATGTTTTTATCGCCGTTATTTTCGATAAGGAAGTTGATAGAAGCGCTCTGGAAAAGTTCTGCCGCTGAATAGCCTGTGTAGGTTATCTTTACGCCCTGGTCGTCATAAATGACCTCGTTTGCTTCTTGCGAAACATCGCCGCCTTTTTCATCTTTGCTTTCGTCCTTGTTTTCATCTTTGCTGTCTGTTTTTTTGCTGACCTTGCCGTTGTTTTTAGAATCGTCAGAGGAGTTTACAACTACTTTAGCCGACTTGCTTTCGTCAGAAGATTTGTCATCATCTCCGCTGCCGCCTACTGCCGCAACTATTACGCCAAGCGCGATAACTGCGATTATTACTCCTAAACAACCTTTCTTCTTTTTACCCTG
>ERZ839823.72-NODE-72-length-156614-cov-26.884612_pt1 | contig 156614 bp, 146 predicted proteins | sample MGYA00519862_ERZ839823 | MGnify/ENA primary metagenome ERZ839823 (study PRJEB31850, sample SAMEA3708853) | human gut metagenome | biome: human gut; feature: human-associated habitat; material: faeces | place: China | collected 2014 ...
TGTCTTCTCCATACATTTTTAATACATCAACATTTTCTTTTGAATCACTCATATTTACACCTCTTTACAAAAAATATATAAGCTAAATATAATATATTTCCTAATATAATTAATAATATTCCTGTTTTTATTTTTTCATAATCAATCCTCCATTTCAACAAATTTCTATTTTTCTAATTCATATAATACCACAAACTCATTTATCCTGTCAAAATTATCCATTGAATAATTTTGCAGGAACAGGGAGTTATACTAATCCAACTTAATAGCCTAAAAACGAGGTTTTTAGCGTATATGCAATTTTCCCCAAATTGTATGCTCATACGGGTGTAAAATCCCCTGGATGCGAAAACAATACTATCCATTTACCTTTATAATCATTTAAAGATATATTGCCCATTGTTGTCGTAGCACAGAATTCTGGTGCTATTTGACCTATTTTTACATTTCCATTCATCATTAATTCATAGTCCATAGAAAAAGCTCCTTTCATACTGTTGTATAATATGAAAAGAGTACTTATTTTGCTACATTTTAATTTATAATTATTTTTAGTTATAGAGTTTTATAAACAATAAAGAAACACAAAAATAATTTACCTTTGTGCTTCCTTTGTTATTAAACTCTTTTCCAGAACCAGTCTAAACTGTTATCTATGCTTTTTCTATTTTCAACTTTTGCTTGAATTTCATCCATCCATAGGTATGAAATAAAAGATAAAAATATAAATACAAAGTCTACTAGTATACTTCTTGTTATTGCATAATGCATTTCTTCTGTAATATTTGATATTGTTCCCAATTCAACAGCATGACAAACAAGAATTATTAAAAATACAGATAACATTGTTGCTATAATTCCGCTTTTCTTTGTTTCTTTACTTAGTACTAATGCTAGTAGAAACACAACTAATGTTAATAACATTGTTGCTACATTAGTAAAATTAATAAATGGCATATGTTTTCCTCCTTTTATTTTAACTTTTGTTCTATTAATTTAGCCAAAGCCTCTGCTTTAGTTTTAATATAACCTTGATCCTCGCCTTCTATCATAACTCTAACAAGTGGTTCAGTACCAGAAGGTCTAATAAGCACTCTACCATTTCCAGAAAATTCTTTTTCTAGTTTTTCTATCTCAGATTTTATTTCTGGATCTTTATCAAAGTCGTATTTTTTATCTGAGTTTACTTTTGCATTTATTAGCACTTGTGGATATATTCGAATTATATCACATAGTTTTGAAATAGCCAACCCTTTTTCTAACATTATTTTTATTAGCATTAAAGATGTTAAAATTCCATCTCCTGTTGGGTTATAATCTAATAATATGATGTGTCCAGATTGTTCTCCACCTAAATTGTAGCCATTTGCAAGCATGTTTTCAAGAACATACCTATCTCCAACTTTTGTAGCTTCAAAATGAATATCATTGCTTTCTGCATATTTTCTCAATCCTAAATTGCTCATTACAGTAGCGACCAAAGTATTTTTATTAAGTTTGCCTTTCTCTTTCAAATAATTAGAAATCACTGCCATAATACGGTCACCATCTATAAGTTCGCCTTTTTCATCAACGGCTAAGCATCTGTCTCCATCACCATCATATGCAATTCCTAAATTACATTTATGCTCAACAACAAATTTTTGCAATCCTTCAATATGTGTTGAACCACAATTATCATTTATGTTTATTCCATTTGGATGATTGTTTATTATGTAATGATTTATTCCTAACTTTGTGAATACTTTATCTGCAACAACTGATGTAGCTCCATTTGCTGTATCTATTGCTACTGTAAAATTTGCTTTATCTAAGTTTTCTAATTCTTCTTCAAAATTCTTTCTAAAGAAATACACATATTCCTCTAATAAATCTTCTCTATTTTCAGACACACCAATCTTATCACTAACTGCTGTTAATGCATCTAATTTACCAGAATCCATTACTTCTTCAATTTCTTCTTCTAATGTATCTGGAATTTTCATTCCTTTATTACTAAAATATTTAATTCCATTAAATTCAAAAGTATTGTGTGATGCAGAAATAACAACACTTGCATCTGCTTTATATCTTCTTGTTAAATACGCAACACCTGGTGTTGGTAAAACACCTAACAATTTAACATTTGCACCATAACTTAAAAAGCCTGCTGTCATTGCCGCTTCTATTAGAGTACCAGATATTCTAGTATCCCTTCCTATAAAAATTGTTGGAGTATGGTCTGTGTGTTTTGAAAGCACATAAGCTCCAGCCTTTGCAACTCTGTACACTAATTCTGGTGTAAGCTCACTATTTGCAATTCTTCTAATACCATCTGTTCCAAAATATTTTCTCATATAAGTAAAATCTCCTTTGTCGTATAAAATATAGTTTTTCTTGGTATATTATATTTTTTATAAAAGAAAAAAGCAATAGTTTTTAGAAAATATTTATTACTGTTACTACAAATTTTTATTATTGATATTTTTCCATTCATTACTTTTCATTTCTAAAAGTTTAAAGTTACAACAAACTACTTTAAAAAAGTCAAAGTCAATATTATTCTTATCATTTAAAACATTTAATACTTTTTCTGCTTTATTTAATATTTCTTGTATTACATCATATTTTCTCAAAAAATATAGTTCTCTATACAAATAATACTTTGATTTGTCATTTTTAATATTCACTTTATGTACTACATCATCTATGACAGGTATCATATTATTTATTGTTAGCTGTGCAATTACTTCTTTTTTATTTTTAATATTTATTGTTAATTTTGGATTTCTCTTCTTAACTTTCGACGTAAAAGGTATACAATAGTCAGTTTTTTCTTTTGTTATTAATATTCCATAATATTTTCTATTTGACTTTTTTCTAACATTTTTATCATATTTACTCAAATATTCTAAATACATAGGATCAATCTCATATACGCTAAATTTTCCTTCCTTTATTCTCATATTTCACCTCTTTTCGCACAAAAATAGAGACTACAGCTAGTAGTTAATACTAGTTATAATCCCTATTTCATCATCCTTAATTCTCCTCTAAAGTGGGAGCTTACTCATCTTGAATTCTCCTCTAAGTGGGAGCTTACTCAATTGTTTTCTCCTGTATAGTCGGAGCTTACTCATCTTCTATAGCCTTAGTATAGCATGACTATGTGCAAGATGTCAATACAAAAAATTTATATTTTTCAATATATTTTATTCATTTTTTTACAAATTATTACATACATTTTTCAAAATCCACTTATTTTAAGTTTTCTTCTACACATTTCAAAGCTTCTGCTATTACTTTATCCATATCATAATATTTATACATTCCAAGTCTTCCACCAAATATAACATTTTTGTCTTTACTTGCTAGGTCTGCATATTTCTGATATAGTTCATTATTTTTATCATTATTTATTGGATAATATGCTTCTTTTTCTCTGTTCCAGGTATCTGGATACTCTCTTGTTATTATTGTTTTTGAAATTGTATCTTCTTGTCCTAGACTTTTTGCATATTCAAAATGTTTATGCTCTATAATTCTAGTATATGGAACTTCGTATTCAGTATAGTTTACAACTGCATTTCCTTGATAATTTGGAATATTTAGTTCTTCTTCTTCAAATCTCAAACTTCTATATTCAAGTTCTCCAAATTTATAATCATAATACTTATCTATTGGTCCTGTAAATACTATTTTCTCTGCAATATTATCAAGTTCTTGTTTATGTTCAAAATAGTCATAATTTAATTTTACTTCTATTCCATCAAGCATCTTTTCTATAATCTGAGTGTATCCTCCCATTGGGATTCCTTGATATTTATCATTAAAATAATTATTATCATATATGAACCTTACTGGTAAACGTTTTATTATAAAGCTAGGAAGCTCTGTACACTTTCTTCCCCATTGCTTTTCTGTATAGCCTTTTACAAGCTTTTCGTAAATAGTTTTTCCAACTAAAGAAATTGCCTGTTCTTCTAAATTTTTAGGTTCTGTAATTCCTGCTTCTTTCTTTTCTTGCTCGATTTTTGCCTGTGCTTCTTCTGGAGTTACTACTCCCCATAATTTATTAAAAGTATTCATATTGAAAGGCATATTGTAAAGTTCATTTTTATAGCGTGCAACAGGCGAATTCGTATATCTATTAAACTCAGCAAATTGATTTATGTAATCCCATACTTCTTTATTACTCGTATGAAAAATATGTGCACCATATTTATGTACATTGATTCCGTCTTTATTTTCTGTATAGATGTTTCCTGCTATATTTGAACGCTTGTCTATTACAAGAACTTTTTTCCCTCGTTTATTTGCCTCATAAGCAAATATTGAACCAAATAGGCCAGAGCCTACAATTAAATAATCGTTTTTCATAATTTACCTCTTTATTTTTTAGAATACCTTGTCTGATATTTTTATTACAATAATATTATTTATAATTTTTATTGATCCATTATTAGGATATATTGGCATATTTTTAAATTCATCACTTTTAACAATACTATCATATTCATCTTTTGAACATATCTTTATTTTTACTCCTAAATATTTATCAAAAAATCTATAGTTTTGTAATATTCCATTGTAATTATTCCAAGTTTCATTATCATAACTTATAAATCCATTAGTTTTTTCCAGATTATTAGCTTTAAATTTTATTACATCACTAAATAACCATTTTTTAGTTGTAGAATAATCTTCTAAACTAGTAGCTTTACCATATATATCATTTGCAACTGTATAATAATTTCTAAATGTTTCTTGCCTGTTCATATATGTATAAGTATTTTGTATTATAAATGAGTTTGTTAATATTGTAATTAGTATTATGCATAAATATTTAATTATATTATTTATCGAATTATTCTTTAAGTTATTATATATTACTATCATCAATACTACTGATGTTATTATTCCTGGTCCAGTAACTAAGTTTACTGTAGTCGATGGTGCAATTAGATCCATTATGCTTACTACTATTGGAAAAGTTATAATTGCCAAAATTGTTAATACTATTCTTAATATCTTTTTGTTCCCTTTCATACTTACAAAATTCAGTATTAACCCAATTAATGATATCATAAATAATGCTGAGTTTATTTGCATTCTTTTATAATATGAATTTCTTATTATCTTGTTTGTAAAGAAAAAATTGTAAAAATCCCTATATGTTTGTATAATAGACTTTGGTAATGCTTTTATAGTATTTATACCTAAACTATCTGCACCTTTATAAGACGCTAAAGATAATCCTAATATTGCTAATATTACTTTTAAAATGAGATAATATATTATTATTCCAATTCCTATTGTAACAATATCTTTCAACACTTCTAATAAAATATCTTTAACATTTTTTTCTCTAAGAAATTGACTTATTGTATATATTACAAACAATCCTAGTATCACTCCTAAATAGGCCTGATACATTGAGCAAGTTATTATAGTACATAAACAAGCAATTAAATAATTCCATTTTTTATTTTCAGCTTTTTTTAAAAAGAATACTGTTAATGTTGATGTTAAAAATGCAAAAGCATATGCATCAGCACAATAGATAAAGAAATATGTTTCTGTAAATTGTGGAGCTACAGCTACAATTGCAGCAATAATTGCTAAAGCAGTTTTATTTTTTATTTCAAATATTCTTGATATTACAACAACTGCCAATGCAAGAAATATTAAAGATATAAATACTATAATAAATTTATTTACTAATCCATATCTCAATAAATTTATATATTTAATTCCAAATCTTCCTAACTTTATCTCCCAGTTTCCTGCTATATTAAAATCAGCTGATGATAAAGCATCTGGTGCTATTCCTTCTGTTATAAAAAAAGAGAAATTATTTATTATTCCTAGTACTAAAACTACTAAAATTATAAATATATCATTTTTTGTTATATTCTTTTTTACCTTTAAAAATAACTCATTTGGTTCATCTATTTTCATAAATTTTCCTTTCTTCTTTTTATGGTACTATTTTTTTAAATAATGGTAATTTTTTTATTATACTTACTATCGCTAAACATATTATATATGTTGAAAATATGCCAATTGTTCTCCATTGCCATGAATATACATCTATACTAAGTATTTTTTGTTCATAATACATAACAATTTTATGTATTAAATAAATTCCAAAGCTGCAACCTGACATTTTTGTTATAAAGTTTCTTACTTTGCTATTTGTTATAATTTTTTCAAAATTTAAATTCTTTATTATAAGAAAAACTGCTGCTGTAAGTAATATTGCGTGCCAAGATGTATACCCCCAAGTTGTTTTTACAACGCTTCCAGCTTGTTTGCTTAAATAAAATGTTGTAACAAATCTATATATAAGTCCTATTACGGCACCAATATAAATTAATATTCTATATTTTTTGTTTATATTTTGAGTTGATAATAAATATCCAAGTATTATAAATATTACATATCCTCCCAGTTGAACAGTTAAATTGGTATTTAATTGTATTTTAAATAATCCTAATATATTAGGCAAGAAAGCATTAAATATAAAGTATAATAAAACAACAAACCATAGTTGTTTTGTATATTCCTTTTTTGCTAATAATGATAATAATGGCATAGTAAGATATAGCCCTAATATTATAAACATAAAATAATATGTTGCCTCTTCTTTATTAGCAAAAAATGCGTTTATAAATTTAATTGGTGTATTAATGCTTTGTATATTTATCCAACCTATATGTATCTTCCAAACAAACATTATAATTGCCTAAAAGATGAATGGAATTGCAACTTTAAGTAGTCTTTTTTTGAAAAAAGTCTTTGTATCATATTTTTCTCTATAATTCATTAAAGTTGCTCCAGAAAGCATACAGAATAATGGCACTGCGAAGTAACATATGCATTCTATTACAAGACTTGTTGTCCACGCCGTAGAATTAGGTTTACCATGCACTATACTATTACAGTGCATGGCTATTACTGCAATTATTGCAATAATGTTTAAAATATCAAAATATATAACCCTATTGCTTTTTTTCTTAGATATTTCATTTTCCATTTAATTTCCCCTATTATTTTATTCTATTGCAATAGTTATAAATCATTGCAGCTGCTTCTGCTCTATTCGCTGTTCCCTGTGGATTTAGTTTTCCATTTGAACCATTTACTATTTTGTTGCCGACAGCCCAATTCATTCCTGTTTTTGCAAAACCTGATATTTTACCACTGTCTGAGAATTTACTATAATTAGCATTTGTCGCTTTATATTTGCCTTTATATTTACAGTAATTGCTTAGCATAACAGCAAGTTGTTCTCTCGTTATATTGTCATCTGCTCCAAATTTTCCATTTGAATAACCATTTACAATTTTATTGCTACTTGCCCATAAAACTGCGCTGTAGTAATACATATTCTTGTTTTGTACATCTGCAAATTTACTTGTCCCTGTAGCTTTTGGTTTTCCTTCCATATTATGTAATATTGTTACAAGCATTCCTCTTGTTAATTTAGAGCTTGGTGAATATGTTGTTTCTGTTGTTCCAGACATATATCTATTATCTTTCATATATTTTACTGCATTATAAAACCAGTCATTTTCATTTACATCATCAAATGGCAACTTAATAGTTACCTCATATGTTAGTTCCATTTCTCCGATTATTGCAGAAATAGTTACTTTTCCAGGTGTTATCCCCTTTACATTTCCATAATCATCTACTGTTGCTATTTTCTCATTTGAACTTTTCCATATTGCTGAATCAGCATTTAATTTAACTAATTGCAAACCATAAGAGCATTCATAGTTTTCTATAACATTATATTGGCTTTCTCCAATTTTTAATTCCATCGAAGATCTTTCTAAACGCAAATCTACATAATCAGCTTCTATATTTATTTTACTTGTAGCATTTTTATTTTCTGTTATAGTCGTTCCTTCTGCCTCGTTTTCTCCAAAACACTGTACCCAATAATTAACTCCATTGTAGTTAAAGCATCCAATACCAATGCTTTTGCTGTCTGATGATAATATGTTTGCTTTATGCCCTGAAGAGTTCATCCACATATTCATTACTTGTTCTGCTGTCCATGCACCATATGCTATATTTTCTCTTGTCATCTTACTATTTGCAGTAAAGCAGTATGAACCATCTGGTCTTATATGATCCCAATATATTGAACTTTCAGCTGCTCTTTGCATTGCAGTTTCTAATAAAGATCTGTCCATTTTCAAGGCAGATAATCCATTATTTGCTCTTTCTTTATTTACAATTGTTAATACTTCATTTGCCTTTTGGTAGTCAAAATAACCATCTATTTTTATCGTTGTGAGTACTCTGTAAGAGCCATCTTCTAATTTTTCTAATTTCGTAGCTGAAATATCTAATGTTGTGTTATTGTTAAATGCAGAATTAGATATGTACCTTACTCCAGAAGGAATCTTTATATTATTTAATTTTGAACAATCATAAAAGCTTCCAGCATCGATTTTTTTCAAGTTCTTTGGAAGAGTTATATTGCTAAGTGACTTACAGCCGTAAAATGCTCTATTATAAATTTCTTCTATGTTATCATTTAGTGTAACATTTTTCAGACTAGTACAACCATTAAACATATCATATGGAAGTACTTTAACTGTTGATTGAATATTAGCTGATATCAATTTTTGGCAGTCTGCGACAGGTCCATATCCCATTTCTGTTACTGTGCTTGGAATTGTTATTGATGTTATATTTGTTGATGAAAAAACATAATTGCCAAATTTTTTCACACTACTTGGTATTGTTATGCTTTCTACTTGTGCATACGAAAATGCAGAATCACATATTTCCTCCACTGTTGATGGAATTGTATACGCCTTTTCAGTTTTACCTTGTGGATATAACACTATTTTCTTTTTATCTTTACTAAATACTATGCCATTACTGCTTGAAAAATTTGTATTTTTTGTATCGACATTTATATTTTTTATCACAAAATTTCCAAGAAAAGCAATACCACTAATATGATTTAACTTTTCAGGTAGTGTTATTTCTGTAATATTTGTCTGAAAAAATACATAATCATATATTTTTTCAACATTTTTTCCAAATTTTAAAGTTGATAAATTTGAACATTCTGCAAAAGCACGTGACTGTATTACTTTTACACTATCTGGTATTGTTACACTATTTAAATACTTATTTCCTCTAAATGAGTCACTACCAATATACGAAACTTGCTTTCCATCTATTGTTGATGGAATATTTAAATTACTAGTACTACCATTGTATTTGGTAATCTCAATAGTTCCATCATCTCGTACATCATATGTATAATCACCATTACTATTGGCTAATGATTTTGGTAAAATATTAAATACTGTTGTTACTAATGTTATTGCAAAAAGTGTTACAATTATTTTATTTATTACATTCTTCATTCTTATTCCCTTTCATTTTTCATAATAAATTTGGATTTTACTATAACTCAGATTATTTTATTGTGTTACAATAATTACTTATCATAGCTGCTGCTTCTGCTCTATTCGCTGTTCCCTGTGGATTTAGCTTTCCGTTTGAACCATTTACTATTTTGTTGCCGACAGCCCAATTCATTCCTGTTTTTGCAAAACCTGATATTTTACCACTGTCCGAGAATTTACTATAATTAGCATTTGTCGCTTTATATTTTCCTTTGTATTTACAATAATTACTTAATATTACTGCTAGTTGTTCTCTTGTTATGTTGTCATTTGCTCCAAATTTTCCATTTGTATAACCATTTACAATTTTATTATTGCTTGCCCATAAAACTGCGCTGTAGTAATACATATTTTTATTTTGAACATCTGAGAATTTGCTTGTTCCTGTAACTTTTGGTTTTCCTTCCATATTATGTAATATTGTTACAAGCATTCCTCTTGTTAATTTAGAGCTTGGTGAATATGTTGTTTCTGTTGTTCCAGACATATATCTATTATCTTTCATATATTTTACTGCATTATAGTACCAATCAGATTGTTTTACATCAGAAAATAGTTTTGTGCTTTGAAGTTTTGTCATTACAATTATTCCATAACCTTTTTCTGTTACTGTTCTGTCTACATATAATGTTTTTTCTATGTCTTCATAATTAATATTAACTTCTACTCCAAGAGTATTTGTTAAAAAACAATCCAAAACAGCTTTAGGATCCATTTTAACATTCATCTCTAGTGGTGTTAAAAATACTTCACCATCAATATTATTGTTGCCTTTTATATAGAAGTTTTTAGAACTTATAATTATAAATGTATTTTTGCCTGCTGTTCCCACATTATCCATAGTTACTGTATCTGTTTTTGCATCATAGCTAAATTTATTTTTTAGTCTTTCTGGTATTTGTAATTGTGCTGGATATGTATTATTGTCGTTTGCTTCAACAGTGTCTATTTCTATAAATTTTCCTTCTTTAGTGATAGCATAGTTTTTAGTTCCTTCGCTATCTGCAACATAGTTAATATCTTTTGGAGTTATAACTACCTTACTTGTTCTAACAGGTGTAGTATCTGTAGATTTTGTGTAACATTCAAAAATAAGCTCTTTTTCAAGTTCTTGTATTCCAGCTCCAATCTCCCAGTAATCACCACTTTTTAATGCAAATTCCAAATAAAAAGTATAAGAATCGTCTGCATTTTGCTTTATGTAATTAAATCCATCTTTTCCTAATAATAAATCAGAGTTATCTGTTAGCAAACGCACCTTATTTATGCTCTTTGGCATTGAAATCTTAAGTGGTAAATATAAAAAGTTCTTTCCATTTGCTATTTTTTCTAATTGTGCATAATATTTACTTGAACTATCTATTTCCCCTGTACCGTTTTTGAATTCTTTTACAATAGATTCCAAGTCACATTTTGGTGAAGCAATAAATAACTTGTCTTCTTCACCTTCTAGCATTTGATATTGTTTTAATTTGTTTATTGGAATTATGCTACCTGGCAATTCAGCTGGTGTTACACTTGCAGTATCCATCTTTTCTACCGCTTCTGTCTTATTTGCACCAATAACTTTAGGTACATCTGCATTTACAACATTTGCAATAGTTATTATTAATAATAGTATTAATGCCATTGTAATAATTTTTTTGTTTTTCATAAGTATTCCCCACTCATATTTATATAATTTTTTATAAAAAATCAAATTTTGATATACTCAAAATTACAATTTTTCAATTTTACTGACTCCATTATATTACTAATAGAGTTAATTGTTCAATAGTTTAATATATATAATTTTTTATTTTTCTCTTCCTGTTAACTTTTTGTATAACTTCCATACAAATTTATAAAATGCAAAGCCAAATATTGTACTATATAATGCAATTCTGTCTCTCTTTTTTATTCTTTTATCCTTTAATGCTTTTTTTCTATTTTGCTTAATATATTCCATAAGCTTTTTTTGTTCTTCTGGATACTTATCTTTGCAATTAGCGAGCTGAGAAAGTGTTGCTAGATAAGCATACATTAACCTTCTGTCTGCAGCCTTTTCTAGATCTGGGTATTTATTTTTTACATAATCACACATTTCTTGCGTAGAATCTATTAATTGCATTTTTTTAGGAGAGAAGCCTTTGGTTGTAATTGAATTATCTCTAATTATATAATAGTATTTGCTTTCTGAACCTAATACAATTTTTTTGCACTCGTCAATTAATAAATATGTTGTTGCTGCATCTTCAAATATTCTTCCCTTTGGGTACTTTACATTATCAAATAACTCTTTTTTGTACATTTTAGCCCAAGCAGATAAGTCTATTCCCTCATCATATAATATTTTTTCTAATGTTGTTTTTGGATCTAATACTAAATGTTCTCCTGTTTCTTTTTCTATTCTTGTTCCATTTGTATATAAAACTGTATGAGAACAAATAGACATTTCAGCGTTGTTTTCTTTTATTAATTGATATAGAAATTGAACATAATCTTTTTCAACATAGTCATCAGAATCGATTAGTGTTATATATTTACCTTTTGCAATTTCTATTCCAGCATTTCTTGCATCAGATAAGCCACCATTGCTTTTATGAATTACTACTATTCTTTTATCTTTTACTGCATATTCGTCACATATTTTTGGCGAATTATCTTTTGAACCATCATCTACAAGTATTATTTCTAAATTTTTGTATGTTTGGTTTATTACAGATTTCAAACATTTTTCTAAATATTTTTCTACATTGTATATTGGTAAAATTACACTTATCAACTCTTCTTCCATTTATGTTCCTTCCTTAATTTGGTGGAAAAAGAATTAAAATTTTGTATTTGTCAAAATATAATTCTTTTTCTTTCCAATTTACTTTTCTTTAATAAATATCATCGGCTCTCAAAAGATTTAATTTATTTTATCTTAGTACAATAATTATAAATCATTGAAGCTGCTTCTGCTCTGCTTGCTGTTCCTTGTGGATCTATTCTTGTTCCGTTGTCTTTTCCGCTTATTATACCTTTTGCTATTGCCCATTGCACTGATGTTTTTGCATATCCACTTGTTTTGCCTGAATCTTTGTATTTGCTTATGTCTGCAGTTTGACTTACATTTTTACCTTTATATTTTGCATAGTTTCTTAACATTACTGCTAATTGTTCTCTTGTGATGTTGTCTTCTGGTCCAAATTTTCCATTTGAGTATCCATTTACTATTCCTTTTGATGTTGCCCATCTTATTGCATTATAATAATATTTTCCACTTGTTACATCTGCAAATTCTTTTGCATTTGTTACTTTTGGTTCGCCTTCCATTCTCCATAAGATTGTTACAAGCATTCCTCTTGAAAATTTTGCACTTGGTCTAAATTCTGTTTCTGTTGCACCTTTTATTATTCCTTTTTCGTAACAATATTTTACAGAGTTATAATACCAATCTTGCTCATTTACATCTTTAAATGGTAGAACCACTGTTAAAATTAATTCTGCAGTTTTGTCTCCGACTTGAGCAGTTATTTTTGTTGTACCGCAAGAAACAGACTTTATAAGTCCATTCTGGTCAACAGCTGCAATGCTCTCATTTTCAGAACGCCATACTGGCTCCCCAATATCATCTGGACTTTGTGGATTATATATTAATTGTGCTTGATAATTCATTCCATATTCTATTTGAACATTATTTTCATAGAATTCTATACTTCTAAGTTCATTTGTTACTTTTATTGTAGCCATTGCAAGAACTCCAGCTGTTGAACTCTCTAAATATAAGGTTGTTTCTCCTTTACTAACTCCTTTTACAACAACAGAATAGCTATAATTATGATAGCTTCCAATTGATATTCCTCCTTTCCCACTTGTTTGAATGGTTGCAATTTTGGAGTTTTCAGTTCTCCATACCGCATCAACATATCTAATATTTGATACCTGCAATTCTATTGTTTCTTCCACATTAACTTCAAAATCACTTGCTGCCCAGCTGACATTTAGCATCATTGATATTAATACAGTAATTAACGCCATTGCTAAAATTTTAATTTTCTTCATAAAAATATCCTCCTTTTATTATTTTATCTTTATACAATAATTGTAAATCATTGCAGCCGCTTCTGCTCTACTTGCTGTTCCTTGTGGATCTATTCTTGTTCCGTTGTCTTTTCCGCTTATTATGCCTTTTGCTATTGCCCATTGCACTGATGTTTTTGCATATCCACTTGTTTTGCCTGAATCTTTGTATTTGCTTATGTCTGCAGTTTGACTTACATTTTTACCTTTATATTTTGCATAGTTTCTTAACATTACTGCTAATTGTTCTCTTGTGATGTTGTCTTCTGGTCCAAATTTTCCATTTGAGTATCCATTTACTATTCCTTTTGATGTTGCCCATCTTATTGCATTATAATAATATTTTCCACTTGTTACATCTGCAAATTCTTTTGCATTTGTTACTTTTGGTTCGCCTTCCATTCTCCATAGTATTGTTACAAGCATGCCTCTTGAAAATTTTGCATTTGGTCTAAATTCTGTTTCTGTTGCACCTTTTATTATTCCTTTTTGGTATGTGTATTTTATAGAACTGTAATACCAGTCATTTGTCCCCACATCATTAAATGGCAATTCTGTACTTTGCGGTACTTTATATGTATCTTTCTTTTTATTAACTGGTGTTAAAAATGCCTCTGACATATATCCAATTACACCATTGTAATCTACCTTTGCCCAACCGTTTATATTGGATTCTAGTACAGATACTAGAGAATCTCTTGGTACAGACATTATGTTTTCATAATTTGTCTCTCTTCCGCCTGGTCCATTTCTTAAATATACTCCGCTCCAATTTGAGCTTACGTAATATAAGTTTCCTTCCATATTGCTTGGCAATTTTACATACGTTGGCATATTTTTGTATATTGGTATAATAAAAGTAAGTTCATTGTCTAGCCAATTGTTTTGTACATAATTTTCATATAACATTTCTGCTTGAAAAGTCGGGTCTTGTACATTTGTCATATATTGATGTGTATATAATTCATTAAATGATTTTCCAACAACATCAAATTTGAAAGTGTATTTTGTGTTTTGTCCTTGTTTTAAATATGAATTTGCCATCTTTTTTGCCCCTTCTACTAGAGCTTTGTATGGCGTGTTCCAGCCTTCTTCTTTTGCATATTTTAGAGCAGTTTTTTTATTGTTATCTCCATCATTTGCTCCATAATTAAAGAAATTGTATGTATTTGGATACTCACTGTCCGTTCCTGAAATCATATCTGGAAGTTCTGTTCCATTTCCTATTTCTTGAAATATTTTTACTATTATGCTGTAAGCACTTTCTCCAGAAGCTTTTGCTGCATCATAAATCATTTGAGAGTATTTAATTCCATCACTACTATAACCTTGTAAATATGTTCCAGCTACTGCTTTTTCTATGTTTGCTATGCTAACTGTATTACTGTTTGATAAATCTAAAAACTCAAATATCGTTACCTCTGTTAAAAAGTTTCTTGGATCTAAATAATAATTAACTATGTCTTCAGATGCACAATAATAGTTTTTATCTCCTTCTCCGTTACAACTATCATACCAGCTATCTGGATATCTTGTATTACTGCTTTTTACTATTGTATTTTTCATATGAATATTTTCATTTTTTACAAGCTCGTCCCATTCTATGTTTGTATAAAAAGCTTTGAATTTCCAGTTTGTATGTCCATTTTGTACTAATTTATTTAGTAATATTCTGTAGCTTTCTGGAAACGAATTAATGCCATTATTTTGCGGATTTATAATTGTTTGATTATACTCTGTTTCTGCAAAGGTTTTTATACTACAAAATATAGTGCTTAGAATTGATATTATTAATATACTTACAATAACCTTTTTCATAGTTATCCCATCCCCTCTATATCATAAAATATCCTTAATAAGAATTTGCACCAAGAAAAATTAACTTGTCTATAAAAAATTTTGATTCTTTTTGGCATTTTTATTTTTTCATTTTTTTATTTACTGCTTTCATAATATATTGCATACTATTTTTGTTTATTAATAATGCATAAATTACTACCATAATTAATGTTATAACAGATAGTGCTGTGTTCCTTACATAATATGTTATTACTGTTATTGCTGTAACTATAATAAATGAAAATACTAGTTTTTTTGGTACAGATAATTTTACATATTTTCTTGAATCTATTATTCTATATACAAACATTGCAAAATAAGAAACAGCTGTTGAAATTGATGCTGCATATAGTCCAATAAAGTTTACAAGTGAGATATTTACTACTAAATTTATTATTGCCGCAAAGATAGACGTTTTTGCAATTTCTTTAGTCAACTTTTTAGCCACATAAATTGAGCCTAAGAAACTTACTAATATATTGAACATTGTTGCAATCATTAATATTGGAATTTGATAATATGCTTCTCCAAATTTTTCATTTATTAATATATTAAATACAAATGGCATTACAGCAATTATTCCAATACAAACTGTTCCAAAGAATCTTATCGTAAATCCAAATATCTCACTAAAGAAATTGTCTCTATCTTCTGATTCAATATTTAAAGCAGCAGATTCTGTCCAAGTTAAATTGAATACACTATATAATGTTGATACAACTCCAGAGAATTTGTTAGCTGCAGAATATATGCCATTTTGTGCTATTCCTAATATAGTAGATATTATCATTCTGTCTGATGCATTAACAATCCACCAAGAAAGCATATTAGGTACAAGTGGTACTGAATATTTTAACATTTGCTTTAGAATTTGATGGTCTTTTTTCTTAAATGATATGTATTCTCCTAATTTTTTTGAGAAGAATATATATGAAGCACAAGTTATGTTTCCAATTAGGGTTGCAGATAGTATTCCATAAGCTCCCCACTTGAATACAACTATGAATAACACATTTAATATTACAGAAACGGCTCCTGATAGGAAACTACCAATTGCATATTTTGTGTTATCTCCTAGTCCTCTACTTATTTGTAAGAATATATTTGAGAACATTGTTGCTACAAGGTTAACTGCTAAAAAGTATTTATAGTCATTATGTATCCAATTACTTGCAATTATAAATACAAATGAATAAATAATTGTTTGAAAAATTGTAAATATAACTGTATTGCTTATTATGCTTTTTTCATTTTCTTTGTTTCCTCTTGAATCTAATAAATATCTAAATACTCCTTGCTCTATTTGTAATGTTACCACTGGCATAAATAGACTTACCAATGTGTTTAGTAAATCTACTACTCCATATTCTTCTGTAGATAATATGTATGTATATAGTGGTAGTAACAAAAATGTAATTAATTGTGTACATATTTTTCCTAGAGATACAATTGCAGTATTTTTTATTAATTGTTTTTCTTTATTCATTTTTTAGTTGCATTACTCCTTTTGTTAAAATCATGTTTATATTCAATTTTTTAGTACTTTGTCTAATTTTTCAAAATGTTTTTGTGCGTCTTTTATTTGGAATTCACAATCTTGTTTATAAGTCATATTTTCTTTGCTTATTTCTTCTGCATTGAAAGAATCTAATTTTCTTATATCTAATATTTCCCCCTTAAAGTTCATATCTTCCAAAACATTTTTTGTCTTATCACTATACATCATTGGAATTACAGCCTTTTTTAGTAACATTCCTAGAATGTTTGCATGGAACCTTCCTCCAACTATTATTTGAGAATTAGCAAGTTCTTCTAATGCTTCTTTAATGTTTCCTTTATAATAATATTTTGATATATGCTGTTTCGTTTCTTTGTCACATTTACTAATTATTTCCTCTATTGCTTGTTCGTCTCCCTCATTTTTACAAAAAGACATATAGCATATTTTGTAACCTTGATTAATAAAATATTTTGTCATATCTATAATTGTTTTTTCATATATGCTCGTATAACTATCGTTCATCTTTCTTTTGCAAGATATTATTGAAAATACAACTCTTCTATTGTTAGTACTTTTTATATTAGTTGTATCTAGCGAAAATACAATGTCTGAAGCATATCTTACATTTTTTAAGTCTTTAAATAACTCATATGAATAACTTTCTCTAAAGCATACATCTTGTGCATCTGCAAAAAATTTATGTGCAGCATTGAAATATTCTTTTGTTTTATATGGTCCAAAGTTTGCGCCTAATATGTAATAGGGATTTTTTCCAAGTGAAAATTTAGGTATTTTATTTTGTGTTTCCATATACATACTTCCGCCTATAACAACATTTATGTCGCATTTGTTTGCAATTATTTGTTTCATTTGTAATTTTCTAATTGCTTTAATAATTATTTCATTTGATATAATATGAACATTTTTATTTGTTGTTTTATATGAACTAGACAATAAATAATATTCTTGATTTGGATATCTATTTTGTAATATTTCAAAAAATAAATCGTCTCCTAAATTATTTTCTAAATATGCATTTACAAAGATTTTCATTTAGTAATTTCCTCTCTTTTGATACTTCTTTTGCTTAATTTCAAGTTTAATTTATTGTATAAAAACATAAATATCATTTTTTTATTATAATATAATTTTTTAACAAATTTTAAATTTGGTATTTCATTATTTTTTATGTTATCAAACATTATTCTAATTTCTGGTCTATCTAGCTTACTTACAAATTCTTTGTTGATATTGTGCTTAATATTATTTTCCGATATGTAATTTCTTAAATGTATAAAATACATATTTACAATTTCAGAAATAATCATATTATTGTTTTTTCCTGATATAGCCATCATTTTTTTGTATACATTTTCTGTTCTTTTAAGTCTATCTTCTATTGGTTCTCTAAATGCTCTATTTAAACCAGTTTTTTTAGATACATAGTAATACAATGGCTCATTTATTACAGCTATCTTGGTATTTATATATTTTATATAGTCTAGATTAAAAAGTAAGTCTTCCCCTTTGGTAACGTTTTCATCAAATAAAATGTTATTTTCTTTTATTATATTTGCGTAATATATTTTGTTCCATACGAGGTTTAATAATTGTCTACCATATAAAGTTATGAAATCATCTTTCGTAATCTCTATTATCTCATTTTCTGTTTTCTTTTCATCATATTTTTGTGGTTTTATTTTGTTTACGTCTAGATATTCAAAATAATAAGAACATACCTTTAGATTATAGCTTTCTATATTTTCCATCATTCGGCTTATATAATTGTTTTTTAAGTAGTCATCCGAATCGACAAACATTATATATTTTCCTGTTGCTATGTTTATCCCAATGTTTCTTGTTTTCGATGGTCCACCATAAATTCCATTTTCTAGTTTTATATTATTATATTGTTCTACAAATTTTTTACAAATTTGTTCTGATGAATCCTGCGAATTGTCATTTATTAATATAATTTCATCTTGTTCATTTATTTGTGAAATTATGCTGTTTAAGCACTTTTCTAAGTATTTTTCCACATTATGAACTGGTATGATTATACTTATTCTTTTCACTGTTATCTCCTATTATTTTTTCAAAGTTTTCTTTATTGTATTTTTTAATTTTTGTGGCATTACCTGTTTTATAATGTCTTTTGGATTAATTCTAAAGTGTAAATTTTCCTTTGTATATTCTTTATACTGTTTATTATCTATTGAATTGTAAACAGTTTTTCTTATAGCTGGAAATGGAGTTGGTCTTTTTAAATTTAAATTTCGTTTTGTTACACTTTCTATACTCGTTTCTTCTGCAATTATATCTTGTTGTATGTCTTCAAATATTTTTTGTCCTTTTCTTGAATTTACAATAACTGCAGACACACCCTTTTTAATATCTATTTTACTATTTGTTTCTTCTATTCCCCAAAAATCTGCTATTGTGATATCTCCAACTCTATTTAAATTGGCATATTTACAGTCATAACAGCATCTTCTATATGTGTTTCCTGCTAAGAAAGATTTATAATATGAATCAAAACAAGATGCTTTTTTTGTTACTTTATTATTTTGATATTTGATTCTTAAGTTTAGTCCCCAACCTTTTTCTGTTTTGTCTCTAAAGTCGAATTGGTCTATTTTACTGTTTTCCTTTGCTTCTAACGAATTTTTATACTTTTCAAATAATTTTTGACTTGGCACTCCGTGGCATACAATATCAATTGTATATAGATTTTCATAGTCTTTTCCTAGGTATTGTTTTAATCCAGCAATCTGGCAAGGTGTACCAGAAAATAATACTTTTCTACCAGAAATAAGGTCATTCTTTGTCTGTTCAAAAGTATCTGCTGTATCACTTTGAACATATTTTGAACCTTGAAGTAGTTTTAGTTCTTCTATATTTTCCACTCTTATATGATTAACTTTTAAGTTTTGGTCGTATGCAGCTCCATAAACTACTCCATCTTGACTAATTATGTTTTTAGCAAAAGCAATAAACATTCCTCCAGAAGAACTAATTTTTAGATCTTCCTCATTTCTATTTTGTGTTGCATATGCTTTTTGTTCTATTCCTTCTATCTCCAATTTATTAATTTGAGGACATCTCTTTAAACATAAACCGCAAGATATACATTTTTCTTCATTTACAACAGGTTCTATAAAACCTTCTTTATTTTCTTTCATTTCTATTGCATTTACAGGACATATTTTTTCACAGCATCTGCAGCCAGCACAAATAATGTATTTATTTATATTATTGATGTTTTTTTTTAATGGCTCTATTGCATTTTTTAGGTCTTTTTTTGATTCTTCTCTTTCATTTTCTAGTATTTTATTAGCATTTTCAAAGTCTATTTCTTTGTTTAAAAAACTGTAATCATTGTTATCTCTTAATATTCTATCTTCTAGTCCTACTAATTTTAATATACTTTCTATTCTAGTTGCAGTTTTTCCTGGTAAAATGTCAACAAATTGTTTGTTAAATATTAAAGAAAATACTGTGCCATGGAATGAATCTGTTATTATATATTTAGCATTTTTTATGTATGTTACAAATTGTCCAGGTGTTGGTAAATGAATAAATTTTCCTGGTTTTAATCCATAATATAATGATGGATGAATTCTATATACAGGCAATTTAGTGTGTTTTTTTAAATTTTTAATGTAATTTTCCATTTCTTTATTATGGTGTAATTGATATATTAAAATATATTCTTTGCCATCTAATTTTGTAGGTTCACAGATCTTATTCCATTCTTCACTTTCTAATAATAGCGTTGGATCCACAACTTGTTTTACATTAGTAAATCCTTTTTTTCTAATTATCTTTTCTGCTGAGTCTTCTCTTACTAAAATTGTTTCATATTTTTTTAAAAGATTCTCTAAATTATTATCTAAATTTGTTGGAAGTTTATCTACTCCAAAGCTTGCAGCATATGCTATACATTTTTTATTTTCTGGAACAAAATCTAAAAAATATGTTGCATCATATTCTTCTGAACCAATCTTGCCCCAAATTTGGTCGCTACCTGTACAATATATATCTGCTTCTGGTAAATTTTCTTTTAGCTCTTTAGAAGAATGATACTCAACTTCTGTTTGTTTTAAGTATTTATTTCTATATTCAGTAAATTTATTATTCATTTTTGTAACATTTGGTCTTTGAACTATGCAATAAATAGCTTTCTTTATTTTTCCTTTTAAACCAGATGTTTTGCCATTATAGTTTGTATTAACAGATTTAGCATTTGTTTCTTCTTCTTTTATGTAATTTATTACTTCTGAGTCATATCCCATTTTTTCTAAGGCTTTTTGCATACTGTATGTTTGTAATATAGAGCCATAGTTTGGTACTGAGTGTCTTGTAATAAAATCTATTTTCATAATTGTTCTCCTATTTTATAGATATATTTTTGTTTATTATTGTTTTATATGGTAATACTTGATTAGTATTTTTCATAATATTTGTTCTTGTAAAAACTACTGCAAAACCTAAAACAAATGTAAATATAACATAATTTTTTAGATTTTTTTGTAACTTTTGTAAATTTACCTTGCCTTTTATTCTTTGTTTTAGGTCTTCAATTATTTTTTTACTTGGTATTACACTTATGTAATATGGAACTGAAATAATTTGGAATACTTCAAAATATAATGCTATTCTTATAAATAACATATGACAGGCACCAAGAGCCATCATAATTAATGACACTGCTTGAACATTTAAGAATAAAATATCTTCTTTTTTTACATTGTCTAATGCCTTATTTTTTCTGTATATATAGTACATAAAGATGTAAACTAATACATTTTCAATTATATATAACTCAGATACATCTCCTTTAGCAAATTTGCCGGTTAGATACACATTAAATCTTGTATTTTGAACGCATAGTTTTACTATTTGCATTAGATTCTCATTTAATATTAATATTATTGCAGTAACAGGAATAACCCATTTCCAATCTGCTAACATTTTTTTATCAAGTAACATTAATGCTAGCATTATAAATGCCGTACTATGCATTAATCCAGCTAGAATTACAAATATAGCATATAAAAAATATTTCTTTTTATCTAGCAAAAATGGATATGCTACTACAATTAAACTAACAGCTAGATATTGTCTAACAATATTTAGTGAATCAAAAAAGAAACCACCTAAAAAGAAGATTAAAATACTTAATATTGGATATTTAGACTTAGTAATAATTGTATACATAATAAGTCCTACTGTGATTGCAGAAGTAACAATAAATAATGCTGTTGATTCTTGTGAGAATAATAAACATATTCTAATTATTGTCTTAAATCCAATCTCCATATTTTTTACATCTATACCATTTGCAATTCTATGGTAATCAAAATTATATCTTCTTAAATAGTCGGTTCCTAAATCGTATCTTAAAGCAGACACTAGAAAAAAAGGTAAGAATGTCATTATATAACAACAACATTTTTGCCATTTTTTCTTTGCTTTAGTGGATACATACATAAATAGTATTGAAATTATTAACATTATTATATAGATAATCATATCTCTTCCCTTTTAAAAGCTCTTTCCGTATTTTTTTCCTGTAAACTTAGCTTTTAAAAAGCTTGTTCCTTTTTTTAGCCAATTCACATTTTGCATATCCATTACTTTTACTTCTTCATACTTTATTTTATTCTTGTTTACCCAAACATCTAGTAATAGTTCAGATATTCTTCCATAAAATCTTGCATGAAAACTATCATACTTACTCGCGTCAGTTCTTTTTTCTAACTCAAATAATATGTCAAAAAGCCATGTGCAATATTCATCTAATATTTCTTTTTTCATAATAAACATGTTAAACATATGTGCCGATGTTCTTTTATGTAATTTATCAAATTCTCCTAAATATTCTGGATATTTTTCTTCTATTATTTTTCTTGTTTCATCTAATGGTTCTACATACATAGTATGCTCATAATGAGAATACAAGTTTTCTATGTAATATTTTCTTTTTTTAGGAAGTATTACATCTGCTTTTTCTAATATTTTTTCAGCTTCACTTTGTGTTAATACTATATCAAATTTTTCCTCTTCTTTTTTGGGAACCTTCTTTTCATTTGTAAAATATCTTCTATAATGAACCAATCCAATATTTTCTGCCTCTAAGTTTTTCCAAGCCCAATATAAACCTGTTAATTCACAAAAATATGGGTTTTTTAGAGATATATTATTTCCAGTATTATCTTGCATATATTCTTCTATTTTTGTTTTTCCTTCTGCACCAACTTGTACTGGAAAATACATTTGATCTTCTGGCATCTGATATTTTTTATGCGTTGCCACTATTATTTTTATATTTTTCACTGTTTTCTCCTATAGCATTCAATTATATTTACTGTATTTTTATACAGCTCCCTCTTTTTTGAATATTTTTAAAAATGTTTTTAATATTATTTTTAAATCCATTACTATGCCTCTACGTTCTATATAGTAGGTATCCATATATGCACGTTCTTCAAAATCAACATCATTTCTACCATTTACTTGCCAATATCCCGTAATACCTGGTTTTACCTTTGTAATTGAATTATAATAATACTCCCCAAGATCTTCTTTTTCTCTATATAAATATGGTCGTGGGCCCACTAAGCTCATCTCTCCCTTTAAAATATTTACAAATTGAGGAAATTCATCTAGACTTATTTTCCTTAATATATTTCCCAATTTTGTTATTCTTGGATCATGTTTTAATTTTTTATATTTCTTATATTCTTTTTTTGCTTCAGGATTTTCTTCTAAATATCTATATAATTTTTCATCTGCTTCCATTACCATCGTTCTAAACTTGTACATTCTGAATTGTTTTCCATTTTTTCCTATTCTTATTTGTTCAAAAAATAATGGGCCATCATTTTCATGTAAACATATTCTTATAAACCAAACAACCGCAATTAATGGTACTAATAAAATAGTTCCCAAAATACCTGCAATTATATCTACTATTTTCTTCATTATTAAATATGATAAATTGTTATTTACTCTTATTTCTTTGTCTTTACTTGGTCTATAGTTTTCTTGCTCATTTTGATTGATAATGATTACATCTTCTACTGCAACATTTTCTAACTCTTCTTTCACCGCCAAGTTGCTTTTACTCATGGCAAAACATTCCCTTCTATCTTATTGTTTATACTTTTGTTCTTACATATTAATGTTTTAGAACCTATTTTTATTTAAAAACTTATTTCGAATATCCTGTTTTCTTCACTATTGCAGCACTCATTTCTTTTACTGTATCTGATGCCTCATAATCTTCTTGTTCAAATGCTTCTTTATGTAATCTTTCTACATTGCTTTGTAATGTTACAGGTACTCCATACCATCTGTCCAATGTTATTCCTTTTGTATCGTATGGCCAACCAATGCTTTCTGTTACCTTAAATGAAACTAATTTTGGAATTAGTCCCCATATTTCTGATGTAGATATGTTTGTTCTTATTTTTGACTGTCCTGTTTTATCTGGTTGCAATATTGTATCAACAAAGTTGTTCAACTGGCTTATACTAAGCGTTTTTGCCTTGCTTAACATGGCATCTACAACAGTTCTCATTCTTTCTGTTCTCTTATAGTCTCCACCAGCGGTGTATCTAACTCTTGTATATGAAACTGCTTGCACCCCATCTAATTTCTGCCTGCCAGAATGTGTTATATGTGATGATTTAACTCCAGAGCTTTCAGAAGTTGCATCTATATAGTCGTTTACATATTTAATTTCTGATTCGTCTATATCTATGTATACTCCACCCAAACTATCAACAGCAGCTATTACTGCATCAAAGTTTACTGTCACAAATTCTGTTATATTTAAATCCATTGCTTCGTTTAATGATTTTAGCGTATTTTGAGCACCACCATATGAATAAGCATGTGTTATTTTATCTAATCTTTTGGTTCCATTTTCCATTACATATACATAAGTATCTCTATATACAGAAATCAACTTTATTTCGTTTGTTTCTTGATTTATACTAGCAATCATCATACAGTCACTTCTGTTTCCTAGTCCATAATCATCTGCTCTACTATCAATTCCAAGTAGGGCTATGTTTCTGTATCCTTTTAATTCTTGTTTTGTTTCTTCGTTAATTCCTACTGCTGTTGTATCAATGTTTTCTTTTTGCATTTTGCCTATTTTTCCATTTACAAATGTATATCCAGCAACACCAAGTCCAACAATTATTATTACAAGAACAAGTAATATAATCAAAAATATCTTTAATCCTTTATTCATTTTCTTTTTCTTTCTCATATTATTTTCTTCTTCTCTTTCCTTGTTTCTTTCATATGCTCCATATTTATAATTTTCTGGGCTTATGTCTCCTTCTTTTCCCGAATTATCGGCCATTCGTTTTCCTTTTGTTGACATTTTATTTCTTTCCTCCTTAAAGGTTGTTTATATACTATATAAAAACTAATTTTCATTTTTTTGTTACCAGTATGGTATTCACTATTATAATATCAATTTTATAATAAAAGTTCAATACTTTTTATTATATTTATGCACTTTTTTCGACTTTTTTTGATACTTCTTTTTATCTTTATTTTTCAGATTTTGCGTTAACTCTAAGTGTTTTTAGATTTTCTTTTTTATATTATTCTCAAAAATTAACAAAAAAACTTCTCATGATATTTCTACCACGAGAGGTTTTTTATCCTAATATATTTATTTCTTTTTCTAGTTGTCTTAAAAAATATCTCTTGTTTGATTTAAATTTTGCTGGAGTAAAGCGTTTCGCTTGTTTTATTAACAAGTCTATCTTATCAAAATCTTCTAAAGCTAATATATAGCCCTCAGCTGTGAAATTATCTAATATTTGTAATTGATGGTCATTTACGTGCTCACCATACTGTTTTAGTCTTGCTGCTGCTATTATTTTTTTACCTTTTTTTAACGCTGTAAGTATAGTTCCAACTCCGGCATGGCATATTATTAAATCGGCTCTATCTATGCACTCTTCGAATTTTCTAACAGACATGTAGTCTATTATTTTCATGTTTTTTGACTCATATTTTGTACTTCCAGCTTGTACTATTATTTCCTCTTTTTTGCTTATTTTTCCCTCGTCTATTTTTTTCTGCAAAGCATCTAATAGTCTAGGAAATTTTTTATCTTGAGTTCCCAATATTACGAATATCATTAGTAAATCCACCCCCAACATACAGATTTTGGATATACTTTGTGCATTTCTTCCCATTGTACTACAAATGTGTCTGCAATTGGATAAACTAGCCTTCCAGCAACTGTTCCAGATGTTCTATTTGCAAAGGTTTCTATAAATATTACTTTGCTTCCAAATAATTTGGCAATATAACACATTGGCACTGCCGTATGTGTACCAGTAGTTACAACTACTTCTGGTTGATATCTAAAGAAATAATACAAGCTTATGAAGCAATTTGCTATAAATTTAAATATATATATGAATGGATATTTTTTTGTTCCATATATTAAAAAGCTTATTTTATCTTTGTATTCTTCTTTAAAACTGTCATCTACCTTAGTTTTTTCTGTAACTATATGATAGTCAAATTTTTTGAATAATGGTTTTATTTGCATTAATTCATTTAAATGTCCGCCAGTACTTGCAATAAACATTACTTTCCTTTTTAATCCGGTCTCCTCATTTTTTTCTGCTAATTGTTTTGGTTTATTCGAATTTCTATTTTTTATTTTCTCTACAATCCATACTATTATCATTACTAATAGTATTCCAAACGTTGCACCAACTGTATCTAAACATACATCTGTAAATTCTCCGCTTCTTCCTGGCACAAATAGCTGATGGAATTCATCTGTGCATGCATAAAAGAAACATAGCATTACGCTTGCATCAAATTTATATTCTTTACAGCCTTTAAATGTTTGTGCACAACACATTACAAGCGTTCCTAACAATAAATAAATTGAAAAATGTGCAACTTTTCTTATTATGGGATGTATTGTATTTATTAGTGTATCTGTATTAACTTCTGGATTATCTTGCCATATTATGCTTACTATAAATTTTGTAACTCCCACGCTTGTTCTAGAAGATTCTGTTGATTGCTCTGACGAAAACCTAAATATTGTACAGCACACAATCACAATGCAAATCATTAATAAATATCTAATTATATGTTTTAAAATATTTTTATTCATTTAATATTCCCTTCTCAATGCAAAATCATTTTAATTTGGCTGGAAATATTATTTACAAAGCAATGACACATACGGTATTATATGTCAACTATTTGTAAATAATATTTGACGTAGCCAAAATTGTAATCATTTTTCAACCGTCCAATTACATTTTATTTGGTACTTTTATTCCTAATAAATTTAGTCCTTTTTCTAGTACTGTTTTTACCATATATGTTAAGTACAAACGTGCATCCTTAATTTCTTTTTCTTGGTCTAATATATGGCAATTGTTATAAAAACTACTGTATTGTTCAGCAAGTGTTACTAAATATCTTGCAAGTATAGAAGGTTCTTCTTTTTCTGTTACATTGTTTAGAGTTTGGTTAAAGTTATACAATGTTGTGATTATATTCTTAGAATCTTCATCATTTAGTTTAGATACATCTACATCTTGTATATTTGGAATGTATCCAGCTTTTTCTAATACACTCTTCGTACGTACACAGATATATTGTACATATGGTCCTGTTTCTCCATTGAAGTTAAGCATTATATCCCAGTCGAATATCTCATCTTTTATTCTATTGTTCGATAAATCGTTGAATATTACTGCTCCAACACCTACCATTTTTGCAACTTCTTCTTTATTTTCCAAGTTTGGATTTTTTTCTTCTATTATCTTTTTGCTCTTTTCGATTGCCTCGTTCAATAGATCTTCGAGCTTAATTATATTTCCTTCCCTTGTAGACATTTTTCCTGTTTTTAATTGAACCATTCCAAACGGAACATGTTTTAATCCATTTGTATATTTCTCGTCTATTCCAAGGTATTTAGCTGTTGCAAATACTTGTTTAAAATGTAAAGCTTGCTCGTATGAAGTTAAATACAAGGCTTTATCAAAATCGTATGTTCTTGCCCTATAAAGTATTGCAGCCAAATCTCTTGTTGCATATGTACTAGAACCATTAGATTTTATTATTAAGCATGGAGGCATGTTGTATTCATCAAGTTTTACAACTTTTGCACCCTCAGACTCTTCAAGTTTTCCCGCATTTTCAAGTATATCAACTACCTCTGGCATCTTATCTGAATAAAACGCTTCACCATTTAAAGAGTCAAATTTTGAGCCTAGCATATCATAAATTTTTTGAAATTCTTTTAGGCTTAAATCTCTAAACTTTTGCCATAAATCGACACAATATTTATCTCCGTCTTCTAACTTTTTAAAGTTATTTCTGCAGGCTTCTAAAACACTCTCGTCTTCTTTGCATAAATTATTTATTCTTACATAAATTTCTGTAAGTGAATCTATCGGCTTTTCTTCTATGTTATATTCTTCGCCCCAAAGTTTATATCCTTCTATAAGCTTTCCAAACTGAGTACCATAATCTCCTAAATGGTTAATTCCAGTAACATTATATCCTAAATATTTATATATGTTGTACAAAGCTCCCCCAATAACAGTAGAGCGCAAATGTCCTATGTGGAAAGGCTTTGCAATATTTGGAGACGAATAATCTATTACAACATTTTTAGAATTCTCTTGGGTTTCACTTCCATATTTATCTTGCATTTTATTAAAGTTCTTTATAACTTCTTCTGCTATTTTATTTTGATTTAATTTGAAGTTTAAAAAGCCATTCACAGCATTCACTTCGCTAATTTCATCTACATTATTCGCATTAATTTGCTCTCTAATACTTTCCTGCAAATCATTTGCAATCATCATGGGTGATTTTCTAAGCTCTTTTGCTAAAATAAAGCATGGAAAAGCAAAATCTCCATTGTTTGTATCTTTTGGCACTTCAATATTTGTTATTATCTTATCTTTTTCAATATTTGTTGCTTTAGCTATTTGTTCAGCTATAATCTCCTTAAAATCCTTCACTTCTATTTCTCCTTTTCACCCAATAGGGACGCCCCTTTTTGGCAAAGTTTTAGTCTCCTAGGCAAATTCCTATATCTCTGGCTGTTTTTACCAAATCATCATCCATTGTCACTTTACGTAGGTTACTTTCTGGTGTATTTCCAGATACAGCACCAATCTCTTTATTGTTTCCTACAACGTCTTCTAGTGTTGCATAATCTAGTCTTCCGTTTTTCATAACTGCAATTGTTCCAAATTTTCCTTCCATTGCAAGTTCCATTGCTTTTGCTCCATATTTTGTAGATAGAACTCTATCAAATGCAGTTGGGGTTCCACCTCTTTGCATATATCCTAAAACAGTGCATCTAGCTTCAAATCCAGTAAGTTCTTCTAGTTGCTTTGCAACTTTTTGTCCAGCTCCTCCTAATTTGTTATTATCAACGCCTTTTCCGTTGTTTCTAACTCCTTCCACTGTTATTGTTCCTCCCTTTGGAACTGCGCCTTCTGCAACAACTACAATGCTAAATTGCTTTCCAACTTTTGATCTTTGTTGAATTTTTCTTACTGCTGAATTTATATCATATGGTATTTCTGGTATTAAAGCTATATCAGCCCCTCCAGCTATTGCAGACTCTAATGCAATCCAGCCGGCATATCTTCCCATAACTTCAAGAACCATTATTCTATGATGTGTTTCTCCTGTGGTATGTAACCTATCTAACGCTTCTGCTGCAACAGATACAGCTGTATTATATCCAAATGTGATATCTGTACATGCAACATCATTATCTATTGTCTTCGGAACGCCTATAACATTGATTCCCTTCAAGCTGAAGTCCCTTGCAGACTTTTGAGTTCCATCTCCTCCGAGTGTAAATACACAATCAAATCCATCATCTTTTACATTTTGAACACATTTATCTGATAAATCTTGGTATTCAATCTCTCCATTTGGAAGTACTACCTTATAATTAAATACATTTGCATTTGTAGATGAACCAATTATAGATCCACCTTTTGGCAAAATTCCTGATGCATTACTACTTTCGCTTGTACTTAATCTTACAAAATCGTTATTAAGTAATCCTCTATAACCATCTATAAATCCATAACATTCTATATTGTTTTTCTCTGCTGTTTTTATAATTGCTCTAATAACGGCATTAAATCCTGAAACATCTCCACCATTTGCTAGTATTGCAACTTTTTTCAACATATTTTTATTCCTCCAATTTTCTTAAGTTTTTCTATATTTATTCTTTACACATTATAGCAAATTAAACAAAAAAGTCAATTAAAACAGCGTCATTTAACATTTTATTCTTTTTTTATTTTCTTACTATTAAAATTTTTCAATATATTGCATTCAATTATATAAAAGTTGCGGAGAGCAATTTGCCCTCCGCTTTTTGCAATTTGATTGTAAGTTATTCGTTTTCGAGACCCAACAATGTTGAGCATTCAACAACTGCCTGAGCATATGCTCTTCTGTTTGGAACAAAAAATCTTCCGTCCACTTCCCTGGTAGAAAGATTTTTCAGAACTCTTGTAGCACGTTCATAGTTATTCATGAGCTTCAGCTCAAAAGAGAACTGATTCCTTTCGTCGAAACAAACTTCCAACTTTCTTTGCATACATATTCCTCCTTTGGAACATTATGTTAATAATTTTAACATATTCCGTGACACATTTCAATATTTTACTCATATTCTTTTGAATCCATATCGATTTTTTTCCCCAATTCAGCAATAAATTCTTGTTGCAATTCATCCAATCCTTTTAATTCATTTGCAGTGAGTTCTGGATTAACCTCATTATCCTTAATTATTTTTTTAGCATTTTCAATTCTTACTAAATAAGCTGTTGGATTTGCTAGTAAAGCTTCTCTTTGAAGTTTTCTTTCTGTAATTATCGCTTCTTTAAAGTTTCGGTATTTATTAGTTTTACTTGTAGTTGAATATTTTAATACTGGTGGTTTATTTATGTTCTCACCCCTAACATAAACATTTATTACATCACACAATCCCATTCTTTGCATTTTTTCAATTTCTTCAATAAAAGAATTATGTAGCTCTAAATGTTTTTCTCTACTTGTACTGCCTCTTGGCGGTAGTCCTGCAAGAAGCATTGCTGATTCTCTTTCATAACATGACAACATACTTTCTAGCAAATCCGTAGCAATAACATTTATTTCTGTGCCATATCCATTTTCTCTAAAATTTTGTATTTGTTTTAAATCTGCTTCCCACTTATTTAAAACAGTTTCTCTTATTACTGTTATTTTGCTTCTCATTAATTCTCCATATATAATTGGTCCAGCAGGTCTTACAAACTCACTTCTTGTTATTTTGTATACATCATCAGGTAACTCATTAAATATCAATTCGTCATAATAAGGATGATATTCTGCTATCTTATCAGAATCAATTACATATGCTCTTATTCCCTCTTCTTTTAATTCATTCTTTTTATGTCTTATTACAGACGTTTTTCCTCCTCCTTGCCCTGAAACAATATAAATTACTTTTGGATTTTCCGATACTGTTGAAGAGGCAAACGCATCTGTTAATACTCTGGTTATTCCCAACTTAAAATCGTTTGTACTTATTGACATTTTTATTTTCCTTTCTTTACTTCGTCTAAATATATATTATAAACCTTTTCAATTGTTTCTTCATCTAAATTATATATTTTTTCTCTTTCTTCAACTAATGTTTTTAAAGTTTCTTTAGCTGTATCAACATCAACATCTTTGTTACTTTTTAATAAACTAACTATTTTCCTTTGTATTATCTCTAATGCAATTTCAACCTTTAATTCGTCCATACCTACCCCATTCCTATGTTTTTCAAATATACTTTACTATATAATCGCTGAAGAAATATGAAAAACTGAAGCACTATTTCCTAATATTTTTTGAGTTTCTTTTAATATTTTGTGGTCGTCATCTAGTAATATTTCATAATTATATTTATCTAATTTTTCCTTCATCTTTTCAGCTTTTATTATATCTCTGTTTTCTTTATTATACTCTCCTAATTCTTTTGTAATTATAATCCATTTATCTTCATCTATAAAATTAACGTATTTATTTAGCCAAACTTTCTTTTTCTCTGTAATGCTTCTGTCTCTTGATAATGTTAATATATACACATCAACATTTGGAAGTTCATTTATTTTTTTTAATATATCTATAACATAATTAACAGGTTCCAATGTTTGATAATTGTCTGCCATATTTTTATTTACATCTGATTCTGGGTATACATCATATGCTGTAATAGTTCCATCCATATCTACAAACATTGCAACTTTTTCATTTTCACTAGCTATTTGCTTAATTCTTTCTAAAAATTTACTCATATCTTCTTGCTTGTTTCCTTTCTTTTAGATATGTATTCTATTTTATAACAAAAATGTAAAAAAATCAATATTTATAATAAAATAATTTGTCGTTTTATGTCTTATATTATGTTTACTTTTTTTATGGTGATTTTACATTTTTTAGTTATTTACATAGTTGTGGATAATGTGGATAACTTTGTGGATAATCTATTTTCTAGGTTTTCATTTCAAAGTTATACACATATATTATTGTTAATCAATTTATAAAAGCATATATTTTTCACAGTACAATTTATTATGTATATATTCTAAACATTATTTTGGTGAACTTTTTCTTATGCTTTTAAACTCTTATCGTTATATTAACTTAATTATACACAGCATTTTTAGTTAATCCAATATTACTTACATTTTATTCTCTTTTGCTTAATATACTTGACATCTTACGCTATAACAAAATAACATGAGTTATAAAAATATGATTAAAAGAGACTGATTCCAATTCAGCCTCTTTATTTATGTATTTTCTTATATCCTTGCTGTCTACCATGTTTTTGCAAGACCAAAATCATGCAAATTTGCTGTATGTATAAATATCTTATATATCATTTTATAGATATCGCAATAATCAGCATTGTCTGTAACACAATTATTACTGGTATTCCAATAAAGAATCTTGGCTTCTTTGTTTTATGGTGAAAAGTATACATTCCTGCAATTGCCCCTATGCTCCCACCGATTAAAGCTAAGGTTAATAGTGTAGATTCTTTTATTCTCCATCTATCTTTTTCTGCTTTTTTCTTGTCTATAAACATAGCCAGAAATGCAATTATGTTTATTATTAATAAATATATTATTATATTTTTTAATGTAAAAATATTAGTTAATTCTACCATTCTTAATCTCCATACAGTATAATTTCGCCCAATAGGGACTTATGCAAATAAGCTCATCTGGTTGCTTTGGCTCATTCCTTCCAAGCATCCTGCTTTTTCTAGCATTTCTATTGTAGATTTGCCGACTTTTGCACGTATTTTCATATCATCTATAGACATGAATTCTCCTTCTTGTCTTGCTTCTTGTATTCCTTGCGCTGCAACTGTTCCAAGTCCTGGTATACTGTTTAATGGTGGACGTATTCCATCAACTTCTACCTTAAATTTTACAGCATCTGACTCGTATAAATCTATTGGTAAGAAGTTTAAACCTCTTTCATACATTTCTAGAACTATCTCTAAAACTCCATATGTGTCTTGGTCTTTTTTTGTTGCTGCTTTTCCAGCAAGTTCTATTTCTTTCATTTTATTCTTTACACGCTCTACTCCGTGGCACATTATCTCGCTATCGAATGCGTCTGCTCTTATAGAAAAGTATGCGGCATAATATGCTTTTGGAATGTGTACTTTGAACCACGCAATTCTGAAGGCGTTTGTAACATATGCAGCAGCATGGGCTTTAGGGAACATGTATTTTATTTTTTTACAAGAGCCAATGTACCATTCTGGTATGTTGTATTCTCTCATCGTTGCTTCGTGGCCCTTCCAGCCCTCTGGGTCTTTTGATGGTTTTCCTTTACGAACAAACTCCATTATTTTGAAGGCTTTTTGTGGTGGCAATCCTTCCTTAATTAGATAAATCATAATATCATCTCTACAACATATAGCATCTTCCAACTTTATAGTGCCTTCTTCGATTAAGCTTTGTGCATTGTTTAACCATACGTCTGTACCATGTGATAGACCTGAAATTCTAATTAATTCATCAAAGGTCTTTGGCCTTGTATCTACAAGCATTCCTCTTACGAATTTTGTTCCAAACTCTGGAACTCCAAAGCTTCCAACTTCACTGTGTATTTGTTCTGGAGTAACTCCTAATGCTTTTGTAGAACTAAATATAGACATTGTTTCCTTGTCATCTAATGGTACTTTTGTTGGGTCTTGTCCAGTAATATCAAATAACATTCTTATCATTGTTGGATCATCATGACCTAGTATATCTAGCTTCAATAGGTTCTGGTCTATCGAGTGGTAGTCGAAGTGAGTAGTTATAATATCTGAGGTTGGGTCGTCTGCAGGATGCTGAACAGGTGTAAATTCGTAAATTTCTCTTCCCTTTGGAACAACTATAATTCCACCAGGGTGCTGACCTGTTGTTCTTTTTATTCCTGTGCAACCATAAGCAACTCTAATTACCTCCGAATTGTTAATCGGTATTCCTCTTTCTTCATTATATTTTCTAACATAACCCATTGCTGTCTTTCCAGCAACAGTACCAACGGTTCCAGCCTTGAAAGTTGTACCTTTTCCGAATATTACTTCTGTGTATCTATGTGCTTTTGCTTGATATTCTCCAGAGAAGTTTAAGTCGATATCTGGTTCCTTGTCTCCATTGAATCCCAAGAAGGTTTCGAACGGAATGTCTAGCCCATCTTTTGCGAGTCTATGCCCGCACTTAGGGCACATCTTATCTGGTAAGTCGAAGCCATTCTTCACACCATAATCGGTAAAGTCTGAATACTTGCAATTTGGACATCTGTAATGTGGTGGAAGTGAATTAACCTCTGTAATACCTGTCATGTTGGCAACAAATGACGAACCAACAGAACCTCTGGAACCAACAATGTATCCATCTGCATTTGATTTCCAAACCAGTTTCTGTGCTATGATGTACATAACGGAGAATCCATTTTTAATTATAGATGTTAGCTCTTTATCTAGCCTCTCCTCAACAATCTGTGGAAGTGGGTCTCCATATAACTCGTGTGCCTTTTTGTAAGCAATATCTTTAATTGTTTTCTCACAATCATTGATGTATGGAGGGCATTTTTCTGGTGATATTGGGCTGATTTGCTCACACATATCCGCTATTTTATTAGTATTTGTAACAACAACTTCATATGCTTTTTCTTCTCCTAAATAACTGAATTCTTCTAACATTTCTTCAGTTGTTCTTAAATATAATGGTGCCTGCAAATCGCAATCTGCATAGCCTTGGCCAGCCTCTAATATACGTCTGTATATTTCATCTTCTGGATCCATAAAGTGAACATCGCAGGTTGCGACTACCAATTTATCCAGCTTCTCTCCTAAGGCAACTATTTTTCTATTTATGTCTCTTAAACCTTCTACATCTGGTACGACGCCATTTCTAACCAAGAACATGTTATTTCCAGTTGGTTGAATCTCAAGATAATCATAATCTCTTGCGATTGCTTCTATTTCTTCATCATCTTTTCCATTTTCGATTGCTTGATATAATTCTCCTGCCTCACAAGCACTTCCTAAAATCAAACCTTCTGAATATTGCTTATATATTGATTTTAGTAGCATTGGTCTGCCTTTATATATGTAATCCAAGTGTGATATTGAAATTAATTTGTATAAGTTTCTTAATCCGACATAGTTTGTAGCAAGGATTATTGCATGGAAACTCTTTAACTTCTTGTAATTTACGTTTTCGCCAGCAAGCTTATCTATATCCTCTATAGTTTTAGCACCTTTTTCTTCTAGCATGTTTAACATTACTCTAAATACTTTTACAGTAGTATCAACATCATCTAATGCTCTGTGTGCAACTAATACTTCAATTCCAAGTTTATCTGCGATTATTCCCAACTTATACTTTTTAAAGTCTGGGAATAAATCTTTTGCAAGTCTTAACGTATCTAAGTAAGTGTTGTCTAAAGATAACCCAAATTGTTTTGCATTGTATTTCAAGAAACCAACGTCAAAATCTGCATTGTGTGCAACAATTACGCTATCTCCAACAAATTCTAATACCTTTGGCATTACTTTATCTATTGTCTCAGCATCTTTTACCATGTCATCTGTAATGTTTGTAACTTCTACAACCCTTTGTGGAATTGGTTTTTCAGGGTTTACAAAACATTCAAACTCATCGATAACTTCGCCCTTTTCGTTCATCTTCATTATACCAATTTCGGTAATCTTTTCTGTTCTAAACGAAAGGCCTGTTGTCTCTAAGTCTAATACACAATATGTAGTGTGTAAATCTTGTCCCTTTGGGTTTGAAACAGATGGAACCTTATCTGGAACCAAGTATGCCTCGACTCCATAAAGAACCTTCATGTCTGGGTTATTTACTCCCAACATTTTGTGTGCATCTGGGAACGCTTGAACACTTCCATGGTCAGTAATTGCAATAGACTTCATTCCCCACTTCATTGCACGTTTTATAAGGTTTTTAGCAGGAGTAATTCCATCCATCGTGCTCATCTGAGTATGCATATGAAGTTCAACTCTTTTAATCTTAGCATTATCAGTTCTTACAGCTTTCTTCTCTTCTGGCATTTCTACAATAGTATTTACCAAAACACCTAGCTGTTTTGCGTACGGGTCAAATTGTGCAGTACCCGCAATTCTTACTCTTGCAGCACTCTTTAACCTCTTCTTTAATTTATCCAATTTTTCTGGTGCAGAGAATACCTTACAATCGATTGTATTAGTTCCATCATAAACACTAAATATAACAAGTGACTTACCGCTTTTTAGCTCTCTTACCTTTATTCCAAGATTAATGTCATCGTCTTTTGCATCAAGCTCTACACTTAAAATTTGTCCTTCTAATATTACGTTTCCGCTGTCTACACCTATATCTTGAATCTTTATGATTGGATCACTTAAATTCAAACTTCTACCATAAATTAATGGTGTATCTTCTTCAGGTGCAGCAACAGCCTCTGGAGCATCTGGCATTGGTGGCATAGGAGCTTCTTGTGCAGGATTTTGAGCAGATTTATTGTATTGTTTCTTCTCTCCATATTGTCCTTTATTGTACTGACTCTTATTATATTGACCTTTGTTGTATTTGCTTTGTCCGGCAGTCTTGTTAGCATATTGCTTTGTTTCTTGTTGTGGTTTTGCACTGTGTTCAGCACTAGCCGTACCATTTTCCTTTGTCATTTCAAGTATTGCTTCTTTTTCGAGTCTCTCTAATCTTTCTTTATATTGAGTAACCGTATTTTCAGAAACCTTTTCTTCATATGTCATCGTATATTTTTTGCCGTATATATTATAAATTAGCCCAGCAAAAACCTCATTAAATTTATTGCTCTCTAAAAACTCTTTTCCATTTAGAAAAAGAGTAACCTTTATATTGTTATTAACAATTTGAATCTCACTATTATTTAAAAAGGCTCTCGCAATAGGATGCTTGTACGAAATATACTTAACAATACTTTGCCATTCTTTTGCTATTTTTTCAGACACATCGACTTCTTCCTCAAGCTCATATTTTATTGTAAGCTTTGCAGTTTGAATTTGAAAACGCCTTTCCATATACTTTTCTAGTTCTAAAACATCGTTAATATCAATTAATTTATTAGAAGCAATAAATACTTCTAATAAATTTTTCTTTTTATATAAATCAATTCCTATAACTCTTGCCGCATTAAGAACAAAACTGTTAGAGTTATAGTCTTTAAAAACCTCTTTAACAGTCTTTGAAGTTTTAACTTCATCCATTCTATTCAGTTACCCCCATAACTTATAAAACTTAATTTCTAATTTTTCAATCGTTAGAATATCCTAATAATATCATGATACGTCACCACAATCGACACCGCCATGAGTACCGCAAAACCAGCCAACTGTATTTTTATTTCTGTTTCTTGTTTTAGTGGTTTTCTACGAATTGCTTCCAGTAATATTAGTACAATTTTGCCTCCATCGAGTGGTGGAAATGGTAATAAGTTTGTTACGCCAAGCGATATTGATATAGCTGCCAGTATATAAATAAACTCCCTAAATCCATTTGTTTTTGCGACTACCTCAGATATTCCAACAGGACCAACTAGTTCTGCCGACGATACTTTTCCAGTGAACAGTTGCTTTACACTCTCAGCAATCGAGAGCATAAATTCTTTTGTATTATATGATGCAAAATACAACCTATTTCCAAAATTATCTGCATCTAAAACTCTATTTCCTACCACCGCATTTGTAAGGTCACCTCTAACGGTCATAGCCAGTATAAAATATACTATAATTGCAAAGATAATATTTACCAACGCACCTGCTGCAACTATGGCAATTCTTCTCGGAATGCTTGCCTTCGTGAATGATCCTTCTTTCTCAGATTGCTCGGCTTCGCCTTCCATGTTCACGAATCCACCTAGCGGAATCAATCTAAGTTCATATTTAGTTTCTTTTCCTTGCTTCTTCCAGATAACAGGCCCAAATCCTATTGCGAACTCGTTTACCCTAACTTTGCAGAGCTTTGCAATAAGAAAATGGCCAGTTTCATGAATTCCAATTAGAAAGCCTAATAAAAATATTATTTTAATTGCACTAATTAAAAAACTTATCAAATTTTTATCCTTAAAAATTTATTTAGGTTTTTGTAAGGTTGTACCCATAAACCAACTAAAACATCAATATAAATAATAAATATGTAAATGGAGCAATAAATATTACACTATCAACTCTATCAACCATTCCCCCATGGCCGGGAATTAAATCTGAATAATCCTTAATTCCAGCATATCTTTTAATAGCTGATGCAGATAAATCTCCTATTTGACCAACTATGCTAAGGACAATTCCTATTAATGAAATTACTGCAACGTTTATATTAAATCCAGCAAATTTGTTTATTAATACTGTATATAAAATGATACATAGAGTTGCACCTAATGTTCCACCTATACAGCCCTCTATTGTCTTGTTTGGACTTATATCTGTAAAATGATGTTTTCCGATTGCCTTTCCTGTTAAATATGCAAACACATCTGTAAGCCATGATGCTATAAATACATACCAAATTAAGAATTTTCCATTCTCCATGTTTCTAATTATTGACATAAACATTAAAAATAATACAATGTAGCATACTCCAAAGAAAGTAATTGCTATGTCTATTACATCTGTTTTTGTCTTTTTCGTAAGTACTAATATGAACAAGATTAAAACAGATATTGGAATGATTGATATTACAGCGTATTTTGCATAATGTTCTGGTATAACATGTATAAACATTATTGCGATTGCTGCTAAATATCCAACCCATCTTACTGGATGATGTCCTTTTTGTTCAAACGCATGGAATAGTTCGTATATACATCTTAAAGCTACTATTCCCATAAACACGTCTACCACATATGTATTTCCTAAAATAAACACTATAAGTACCAATGGTAATAATACTGCTGCTGATAAAACTCTTTTCATAATTTTGACCTCTCGTTTATAAATTTATTTGTTTCCCCCAAATCTTCTTGTTCTTTTTTGATAAATTTGTATAGAATTTAAAAATTCTTGTTCATTATATTCTGGCCAGAATTTATCTGTAAACACAAACTCTGAATATGAAATCTGCCATGGCAAGAAATTGCTTATTCTTTCTTCTCCACTAGTTCTAATTAACAAATCAGGGTCTGGTTGATTAGCCGTATATAAATAATTTGAGAATAATTTTTCGTTTATATCTTCTATTTTTAATTCTCCGTCTAATACTTTTTGAGCAATATTCTTAGTAGCAGTTACTATCTCGTCTCTACCACCATAATTAAAACATATATTTAATACTAAACCTGTATTGTTCTTAGTTTTTTCTTCTATTTTATGTATTTGGTCTTTCAAATCCTTTGGTAATTCTGCAATCCTGCCAAGTACATTTATTTTAATGTTTTCATCACTCCAATTGAAGAAATCTAACAAATAGAATTTTAAAAGTTTCATTATAGCTCCAACCTCTTCTTGTGATCTCTTCCAATTTTCTGTTGAAAACGCATAAACAGTTAAATGTTTTATCCCTATTTTATTTGCAAATTTTGCAATTCTTTTTAAATTTTCTGCTCCTTCTTTGTGACCTTGTGGAGTGCTTAAATTATTTTTCTTTGCCCATCTTCTGTTTCCATCCATGATTATGGCAACATGCTCTGGCAAAGCTTGCATATTAATTATATCTTCTATATTTTGTTCCATAAATATTTCCTTTCAGCCGTAATAAGCCATTGAGATTTTCGCCCCAATGGCCTTATTGTTTTATACAGTCATTATTTCTTTTTCTTTTTTCTCTAATATTTGGTCTATTTCAGCAATGTTTGTATCTGTCATTTTTTGAATTTTAGCTTCTGCAACTGATAATTCATCTTCTGTCATTTCACCATTTTTTTGTGCAGTTTTTGCTGTATCTATTCCATCTCTTCTAATTGATCTAACAGCAACTTTTGCTTCTTCTGCTGTTTTTCTTATATCTTTTACTAAGCTCTTTCTTCTTTCCTCCGTAAGCTCTGGGAATGTAAGTCTAATTACCTTTCCATCATTCATTGGATTGATTCCTAATTCTGCTAAATTTATAGCTTTTTCAATTTCCTTAAGCATGCTCATATCCCATGGTTGAATAACTATCATTCTTGGTTCTGGTACAGATACTCCAGCCATTTGATTGATTGGAGTTGGAACTCCATAATAGTCAACTGTTACTTTATTTAAAATGTTTGGGTTAGCACGTCCAGCTCTAACCTCAGCTAAATTTTCTTCAAATACGCTAATTGTTTTCTTCATTTTTTCTTCAATAATATTAAAATCCATAATCTTTATTCTCCTTCAACTAAAGTTCCTATTTTCTCGCCCATAACGGCCTTTAATATGTTTTCTGGTTCATTTATACCAAATACTAATAACGGAATGTTGTTATCTCTGCATAAAGATGTAGCAGTAGAATCCATTACTTTTAAATCTTTATTTAAAATGTCTAAATATGTTATCTTATCATATTTAATAGCATTGGGGTCAACCTTTGGATCTGCTGAATATACGCCATCTATTGTCTTTGCAACAAGTATTACATCTGCCTCAATCTCGGCTGCTCTTAAAGCTGCTGTTGTATCGGTTGTGAAGTATGGGTTACCAGTTCCACATGAAAATATTACAATTCTGCCTCTTTCCAAATGTTTAAGAGCCTTTCTTTTTATATATGGCTCTGCAATTTGTCTCATTTCAATTGCAGTTTGAACTCTTGTGTACATTCCTCTTGCCTCTAAAGCATCTTGTAATGCCAAACCATTCATAACAGTTGCAAGCATTCCCATGTAGTCAGATGTAGTTCTTTCCATTTCTTTTCCATTTCTGCCTCTCCAGAAATTTCCTCCACCAACTACTATGGCAATTTCAACGCCTAATTGTTTAACCTTTTTTATTTCATCACAAATTTCGCCTATTACATTAGGATCAATTCCTTTTTTGCTGTCTCCAGCAAGTGCTTCACCACTTAATTTTAACAAAATTCTTTTATATTTTGCTTCGGACATATCAATTCTCCTTCACTTAAATTTATCGTTCCCTATTCTATCATATATTGTCCATAAATTGTATCCTTTTTTCAAATTTTTTAATTTTTTTTACTTTTTTGTTTAAAATAATATTAAAAATGTAGAACGAGGAACGTGATAATGAAAAAATTGGCAGTTTTTAAAATTATTCTATTTATTTCAATAATCGGATTAATATTATTTTCATTATTATTTGTATTATATATTTATGATATTACACAAAAAAATAAAACCTCTGAAAATTTAGCATCATCTTTTTCTGTCTCTTATCTGTATTCTGAAAATCCTTCTTACACAGCTGTTTTGCAGAATTCTAATGACATACTGGAGGAAAAGAAAAATTTTGTAATTGGAATATTAAAAATAGATAAAATTAAGTTAGACTATCCTATACTCTCGGAAGTTTCTGAAGATTTATTAAAAATAGCACCTTGCAGATTTGCAGGGCCGTTACCAAATAACGTTGGAAACCTTTGCATTGCTGGGCATAATTATTTAGATAATACATTCTTTGCAAGAATTAGTAGTCTAAAAATTGGTGACGAATTTACTGTATATGGATTAGATGGAAAAGCCCTAGATTATACGATTTTTGATAAAAAAGAAGTTGAAAGTACAGATTTATCTTGTACATCACAAGAAACCGATGGCAAGAAAATTGTTACACTAATGACATGTAATAGTGTTAAACAAACTAGGATAATTGTTCAGGCAGAAAATAAATAAACATTGATTTTTTCAAACGAAAATGGCACCTAAGTACTAGGTGCCATTTTCGTCCCGCTTATCAGATATCGAAAGTTACCGTTTTCCGATTGTCTTCGATGCGCTTGGTTAACTGATTAAGAAACATCGGAGAGGCAAATAGTGCCTTTGATGGAATCTCCATAATCATCCCGTAATGTTCCATAACAATATAAATAATTGCTATAATTGCCGGACCCACCTCAGGCCATTTGCATAATTCTTGAACTGTAATATCTTTTAAAGCATAGATATTTGTATATCCATGAGCTTTTATTACGTTCAGTGCTCGACGCTTAGATTGTACGTTGCTTACATGAAAGCCTTCAAATGCTTTATCTACCGAAAAACATTTCTCAATTCCGTTGAGATCCTTCAGTCTTTCATTTTCCTCTCTCAAAGAACTGTTGATTTGCTTTAATTCCTCCATCTCTCTTTCCATGTTCTCCATAATCTCATCAAACCGATCATTCATAAAAATTCTCCTTTTAGCGGTTTTTTTATTTAATGGAATATTAACCATTATAATTTATATTATATCGCATTTTATGTAAATTTGCAAATTTAGTAACTTATTATTGTAAATAGCTTTACACAAAAAAAAGAACATACATCATTTTTGACATATGTTCTTTCAATCTTTATTTTATTACATGTTGTAATCTCTTATTTTCTTATAAGCATATATAGCTGATATAGCACATACTGTTACAAGTATAGCAACAACATAACCATCTGTTACACCTGTTTTTGGCAATGTTTCTGTATTTGTGTTTGTTCTATATGATGTATTAGTGTTTATGTTTGTATTCGTATTTGTTGTTGTGTTTATAACATTTGGAATGTTTGTAACTGTATCGTTTTGAGTGTTAGTTGATCCTCCACCAATTATAATTTGTGTGTTGTCAGCCAAAACAACTGTTGATAAAGCGAATAATAATGAGATTATTATAACAATTTCCATAATTACTTTAGAATTTTTCATCAATTATTTCTCCTTTTCATTATCTTAATATTATTATCTACATTTTTAATTTTACTATTCTTTTTTTATGTAGTCAATAATTTTTTTGTTACTTTTTTATTACATTATTATTACAAAACTATTCTTGTGTATATGGTAATATAGCAATTTGTCTTGCTCTTTTTACAGCTATTGTTATATCTCTTTGATGTTTTGCACAGGCTCCAGTAGCTCTTCTTGGTAATATTTTGCCTTTATCATTTATAAATTTCTTTAATTGATCAGCGTTTTTATAATCTAAAACTAATTCTTTATTTGCGCATAATGGGCAAACTTTCTTTCTCATTTTTCTGAATTTTGGATTATAATCTTCGTCTTTATTGCTATTGTTTCTTCTATTTTGTCTTCTATCTGCCATTATTATATCCCTCCCTATTTTTTATTCTACTTAAAATGGTAGGTCATCACCAGATGAAACTTCAAATTCTGAACCATTACCAGCTGGCATTGATGCATCTGCTCCAAAGCTTGAGTCCATGTCTGCAGCAGCTCCATCTCTTCTGCTATCTGCGAAGTATGTTTCCTCAACAATAACCTCTGTTATATAATGTTTCTGTCCTTTGTCATCATCCCAAGTTCTTGTTTGTAATCTTCCAATTACTCCAACTTGTTGACCTTTTTTAAAATACTTACTTACGAATTCTCCAGTTTTATTCCATGCAACACAATTTATAAAATCTGCTTGTCTTTCTTCACCTTGTCTAACAAATCTTCTATTTACTGCAAGTGAGAATGATGCTACCAAAGTGTTGCTTGTTTGGGTATATCTAACTTCTGGATCTCTTGTTAGTCTTCCCATTAAAATAACTTTGTTCATAAATGACCTCCATTTTTTCTAATTATTCGTTTACGTTGATTGTCATGAATTTAATAACATCATCAGTAATTCTGTAATTTCTTTCTAACTCTGCTATTATGCTTGGGTTTGCTGTAAAGTATAATACTACATAATATCCTTCTGCATTTTTCTTTACAGGGTAAGCTAATTTCTTTTTACCAAGATTATCAGCTTTTTCAACATTTCCGTCTTTATTAATCATATCTGTAAATTTTGTTGTTAAAGCCTTTACTTGCTCTTCGTCTACAGATGGATTAATAATGATTACGCTCTCGTATTTATTCATTATTTTCACCTACCTTTCGGATAATATAACCTACATCTTATATGTAAGTAAGGTCTTTTTAATTTGCATAAAAATTAAAAAGCTGTGTTTTTAACACCATATCATATTTTACCATGATTAATAGTTAAAATCAAGCTTTTTTCTTTGTTTTTTAGCATTCTTTAAATATTTCTTCAAACTCTTCTTCTGATATTACTTCTTTTTCTATTAACACTGCTGCTAGTTCATGTAGTTTATCTATATGCTCTATTAGTATTGCTTGAGCCTTTGAATATGCTTCATCTATTAGACGTTTTACTTCTTTTCCTATTTCGTTTTCTATTGTTTCACCAAATATTTGCATTTGGTATGGATCTTTTTCTAAGTTAATGCTAAGTGGTCCTATTTTATCACTCATTCCATATATTGTTACCATTTTCTTTGCTATATCTGTTGCTACTTCGAAGTCATTACTTGCACCTGTTGATACATCATTTAATATTAATTTTTCTGATGCTCTTCCTCCAAGAAGTGCTATTAATTTTTCTAGCATTTCTGTTTTAGATACATAATACTTGTCCTCATTCGTCTTATACATTGTGTATCCACCAGCAACTCCTCTAGGAATTATTGATACTTCTTTTATATCTTTTTGAGTCTCTAAGAACCTGCTTACTATTGCATGTCCTGCTTCGTGGTATGCTGTTAGTCTTTTATCTTTGTCAGACATTATTCTGCTATGTTTTTCAACACCGACAGTAACCTTCTTTAAAGCATCATCTATATCTTTATTTGTTATTGCCTTTTCTTTATTTATTGTTGCAATTATTGCTGCTTCATTTAATATATTTTCTAGCTCAGCACCAGTAAATCCGGCCGTATCTCCTGCTATTGTCTTTAAATTAACATCATCTGCTAATTTTTTATCTTTAGCATGAATTTTTAATATAGCTTCTCTTCCTTTCATATCTGGAAGTCCAATCGTTATTTGTCTGTCAAATCTTCCTGGTCTCAATAAGGCTTGATCAAGCATATCTGGTCTATTTGTTGCTGCCAATAATATTACAGTATGTTCAGAATCGAATCCGTCCATTTCAACCAATAATTGATTTAGTGTTTGATTATTATCATTATCAGCTGCTGTGCTTCCATCAGACCTCTTTGAACCTATAGCATCAATCTCATCTATAAATATTATTGCTGGGGCCATTTTCTTAGCTTTATCAAATAGTTTTCTAACCCTTGATGCTCCAAGACCTGCAAACATTTCTGTGAATTCAGAACCACTCATAGAAATAAATGGAACATCTGCCTCTCCAGCTATTGCTTTTGCTATAAGAGTTTTACCCGTTCCTGGTTGTCCGCACAGTAAAACACCTTTTGGAATTTTTGCACCCATTTTATAAAATTCATCTGGATTTTTTAAGAAATTTACGATTTCTATCATTTCTTGCTTTTCTTCATCAAGGCCCGCCACATCATCAAATGTCGTTTTTACATCATCTTCATCTGCTTCGTATACTTTTCCCTTATCTCCAAGACCTTGCATTTGTATTAATAATACAAATAATACTAGCATTAAAATTGTTGGCAATATTGAAAATGCCTTATCTGCAATAGATAAAAATACACTTGGTTTTTCTTGTATTAAGGTTATTTCATTTCCATCTTGTACCTTCTCTTGAACTAATTCAATAAAAGCTTGTGTGCTTGGAACTATAGCCGTTTTAGGCTCTTCTTGTTCTTTTAAGTTTACTTTTATCGTCGTGCTTCCAACAGTCATTTTTATTTTTTCAACGTTGCCATCATTTATTTGCTTTATTAAATCTGTGTATGAAATTTGGTCTTCTGGAATAACGTCCTCATCTTTTCTCTCTTTTATCACTGTGTATACAACAGTTCCAAATATAACCAATGACAACGCTACTATTATTATCCATAGCAATACTTTCTTATTTCTATCTTTATCTTTTTTATTATTTCTGTTTTTTGTGTTTTCTTTATTTTTATTGTCTTTCAATTTTATAACCTCCAAACCAATTCTTATACATTGCTTCCTTCTGGCTTATCTCCAATTTCTGGATTTTCTTGTTCCTCTTGTTTTTTCTCTTTTTCTTTTTGTCTTTCTCTTTCACGTTTGTTTTTAGACTCAGCTTTTTCGTCTTCCTTTTCCTGCTCTTTTTGTTTTATTTTTTCTTTTACTTGTTCCTGAACACTTTTTATTTTTTCAACTTCTGCTTGTCTTTTCATATAATCAGTTTTAATCATTAAAATTGCTGTCACTATATAAATATATGAAATTGCAGTATACATAAATTGGAAGTATTTTACCGTCCAACCAGTAAATCCATTTATTATAATGTAAACCATATTTAATATTATTGATAAAGTAAGGGCATGTACACTCGTGCTAAATGAAGCACTGTATTTAATTTTCATTCTGAATATTCTTGCTATTAAGTAAGCTAAGAAACCTAAAACTAATGCATCTACCAATATGCTTGCAAGATATACAACAAACATATATATAAACATTGTTACAAATACAGATGTATATATTTGTAATGAGTTATTATTTACATAGTCAATTATTTTCTGCTTGTCTAATGATGTTATATTATATTTATTAAAGAAATCAGTATATGATGTTTCAGAGATAGCTGAAAGCATTTCATTTTTTAATAGCATTTTATCTTTTAATAAAACTAACCCATTATTTTGATTTTTTATTTGTTTTTTATACTCTTCAATTTTTTCATCTGATAAATTTTCTGTATCTACAATTATTTTTCCAGTTATGTATTTATCACTAGCAACCTCAAATTTTTCATTATTATTTACTGTTAAAATGCCATCTGCATATGATAAATCTGTGACTTTTGCATCAAAATAATTTACAGCTTCTTTAACAGAATTGGAGAATTTATATACTGTCATACATGTTATTATTATAGTAAAAATTGCGACCAATTTTATTAAATATCCAGATGTTTTTCCTACTCCTTCGAGTCCAAAGTCTTCATATTTATCGAAGTCTTTAATACTTTTCAGTACATCTTTAAAAAATCCATTCCCTTTTACTTTCTTATTTTCATTATTTTCTGTGTTTGACATTTCTAAATTCTCCTTTGCAATTTATCCTTAATTTTCCTTTTTTACTATTATTCCATCTTTAGTATCTTTTATGCTGTACCCTAGACTAATTATCCTATCTCTTATTTCATCAGATTTTGCCCAGTTTTTTTCTGCTCTTGCTTGTTTTCTTTCTTCAACTAATGCTTTTATTTCTTCTGGTAATTCTTCGCTCTCTTCATGTTTGAATTCTAATAAATAATTTTCAGCATTTTTCATGTCAAGTCCAAGAACCTTATCAAATTTTAATAGCAAATCTGCAAATTTTATTGATTTTTTTGCATTTCTAGCAATTTCCCATACAACACTCATTGCGCCTGGCATATTCATGTCATCATTAATATATGCTAAAAATCTTTCTTCATATTCTTTTATAATATCTTCATCAACATCATCAACACCATTTGCATTTTTTATATAACTATCATATAGTCTTTCAAGGGCCTTTTGAGCTCCATATGCACCTTCGAATGTAAAATTTAATTTATTTCTATAATGAGCCGTAAAGCAGAATAATTTGAAAGCAAGTGGTGAAATGCCTTTTTCTTCTAACTGGGAAATTGTATAAGTATTTCCTAAGCTCTTTGACATTTTTCCACCATCTACCTGCAAATACTCGCAATGCATCCATACATGTGCCGGTATTTTTCCTGTTGCACCTTTAGATTGTGCAATTTCATTCTCATGATGTGTTGGAATATGGTCAACTCCTCCAGTATGAATATCAAATTCTTCTCCTAAAAATCTTCTTCCCATAGTAGAGCACTCTAAATGCCAGCCTGGGTATGATAATCCCCATGGACTTTCCCATTTCATTATATGATTTTCTGGTGCTTTAATCCACAATGCAAAATCATATGGATTCTTTTTTTCTGGGTCAACATCAACTCTTGCTCCAGCTATTTGGTCATCTAGTTTTCTATTTGATAATACTGGATATTTATCTAATTTTGATATATCAAAGTATATGCCTTTACTAGTTTCATACGCATATCCATTTTTTATTATTTCTTTAACATATTCTATCATTTGAGAAATGTTTTCTGTTGCTTTTGTAATAATTTCTGGTTTGTCTATGTTAAGCTTTTCCATATCTCTTAAAAATATTTCTGTATAAAAATTTGCAATCTCATATGGGTCTTTTTTCTCTTTTCTAGCTGCTTTTTCCATTTTATCTTCGCCTTCATCGGCATCAGATTCCAAATGGCCAACATCAGTTATGTTCATTACATGTTTTAGTTCATAACCATTATATTTTAGAACTCTTCTTAATGTATCCATAAATATGTAAGTTCTAAAATTTCCAATATGTGCATAGCTGTAGACCGTAGGTCCACAACTATACATTCTTACTTTATTTTCATCTATTGAATGAAATTCTTCTTTTTTTCTTGTTAAAGTATTATAAAAAGTTAATTTCATATTTACTCCTTTTCCGTCTAATAATTACTCTTTAACTTCGTTATTAGCAGCTGGTGCGTCGGGATCAACCACTACATCATTTACAGCTTCATTATTTCCTTTTGGCGGAGTTGGCGTTTGTGTATCATCTTTCTTTTTCTTACTTACCGTAATTGTAATACTATCTCCTGCTGTTGCTGTCGTTCCTTCAGCCTTACTCTGTGCTAATACTGTTCCATCTGCTTTTTCAGATTCTTTAGTTTCAACAGTAACTGTTAATCCTAAATCTTTCAATGTTTTCAAAGCTTTTTCCTTAGTTTTTCCAACCACACTGGGAATTTTTATTTGTTTCTTAGTATGTACATCACAAGTTTCTGTTGGAATATCATATTGTCCATTATCACTTGTTTTCCATAAGTTTGTATCTTCCTTTTCTGGCTTCTTCGCATATGTTTTTTCTTCTGTCTCAGGACAGAATTCTGTTGCAATTTTTCCTGTTTCTTTACAAATTGTTAATTTTTCATGTCCTTCACAATATCCAGGAATAGTTCCTTTTACAAAGTATTCTGTATATGTATCTGTACATGCATCTGTTGCTACTTTTCCAGAAGCTTTACATATTTTAGCTGTTACTATATTGCTTGGTTTTTCAAATTTTGAACTTGGTAAGTCACTATGTACTTTTTTCATAACAGCAACCCAAAGTCTTGCAGCTCTGTTAGTACCATTTGCTTTTGCAGGATACAAATTTTCTGGTTGATCAAATCCATACCATGTAGCAGCTGTATAATAATTTGTAAATCCACAGAACCATCTGTCATAATTATTTGTTGTAGTTCCAGTTTTTCCTCCAACATCTTGGCCAGATATTTTACAGTATGGAGCCGTTGGATCATTTCCAATTATAGGACCTGTTAAAATAGATTTTAATATGTATGCATTGCCTTCTGATAAAACTCTTCTTGTTTCTTGTGTAGGTTCCATAACAGTATTTCCATCTTTGTCTTCAACTCTTGTGTAGAATGTTGGTGTAATATATACTCCATCATTTGCTATTGTTGCATATGCACCTGCCATTTCTAGAGGTGTAATACCATTCGTTGCTCCACCAAGTACCAATGATAAGTTTTCATCATTTTTTTCTGAATTTTCGCTTGCAGTAACTAATGTTGATATTCCAAACTTTTTCAAAAATGCAATCGAATTACTTGGTCCAACTTCTGCCATAATCTTAACACTCATTGTATTTGCAGAAAATCCTATACCTTGTCTAACTGTTACTAAACTATATCCCCTATGTGGGTTTGGAGTATATCCACCAGAAAAAGTAGTTCTTGATTCATCATATACAGTAGCTGCTGTAATTATTCCAGACTCTAGCGCTGGTGCTATTGCAGCTAATGGTTTTATTGCTGAACCTGGTTGTCTTGTTGATTGTGTTGCTCTATTTTGTCCATTTGAGTCAACATCATCACCTAATCCTCCCATGCATCCTACAACTCTTCCTGTTTTGTGGTCTATTACAACCATTGCAGATTGAGTATGGTCATTTAATTTATTACCCTCTTTATCTGTAGCAACTCCCACAAAAATATGCTCATCACTATTTCTATATATATCTTCCATCTCTGCTTGAATTGTGGAATCCTGTGTCGTATAAATTTTATATCCTCCACCTTCAATCATTGTTTGTGCTATATCAGTAGATACATCATTTTTCTCGGCATATTGATTTATTACTTGATTTAATGCTGCTCTTGCCAAATATGACATTGAAGAGTTTGTTGAAGTGCTACCTTTTTCAAAATGTAAACCTTCATCAACTTCCGCTTTTGCAGTATTATATTCTTCTTCTGATATTTTTCCTTGATCTTTCATTTCAGAAAGAACTGTAGTTGTTCTCTTTTTTATCAATTCACTATTATCAGTAGATTCTTTAAATGGATTATAACTATTTGGTGCATGGTTTATTCCTGCTATAAATGCACATTCTGCTAAATCTAAATCACCAACAGATTTATTAAAGTAGTATCTAGAAGCAAGTTCAACACCATGTAAGTTTCCCTCTCCTCCAACATATATTGTATTTAAATATAGTTCTAATATTTGGCTCTTAGAAAGCATTTTTTCAACTTTATATGCTCTAGATATTTCTCTTATTTTTCTCTCGATTCCAGCTAATCCTGAATCTCCTTTATCGTTCTTCAAATTTTTTATTAGTTGTTGTGTTATTGTACTTCCACCATATGAAGAATGACCTCTATGTATAATATATGTTACAGTTGCACCAACAGTTCTTTTTAAGTCTACACCTTTATGCTCATAAAATCTCTTATCCTCTATTGCAATATAAGCGTTTTGCAAATTTTCTGGAATCTCACTTAAAGATACAATTCTTCTTTTTTCATCACCAGACACATTTGCAATTTCATTACCATCTTTGTCATAAATTATTGTATCAATAATTTTTAATGTAAGATCATCTTTTGACATAGCCCAGTCATCATTACTAAATAATGCGACAATTACTCCAGCTCCAACAATACAAGCAAGTATAATTAGTACAAATATTAATTTTATAAAAATAGCTAATTTCCTGTGTCTTTTCCAAAATCCTTTTTTCTTTGTTTTTTTATCTTGCTCATCATTTTTTATATCTTTTTTATTTTTCTTCGTTTCTTTACTATTTCTGTTTTTAGTAGATTTATCATGTTTTTTCTCAGATCTGCTACCCATAAGCTTCCTCCTTAATTTTATTTATGGTCTAATTATATTACATATTTGTGAAAAAGTAAAAGCTTTTTAGCAAAATAGTCAAATTTCAATTTAATAATCCTCCAAAATATCATCTATGCAAGTCACTATTTTAGCTCCTTGTTTTATTAATTCATTTGTGCCTTCTGTATTTATTCTTGTTATATCTCCTGGTACAGCATATACATTTTTTCCTTGATCAAGTGCAAAATCAACAGTTATTTGACTTCCGCTGTTTTTTCTTGCTTCTATAACAAGTACACCATCAGAGAGAGCACTTATTATTCTATTTCGTGCTGGAAATGTATATTTACTAGGTCGCGTTCCTATATCATACTCAGAAATTATTAATCCATTATTTTCTAAAATTTTTTCTTCTAGTTCTTTATTCTCAGGTGGATATATATAATTAAGTCCATTTCCTACAACAGCAATCGTTCCCACATTAGTTTTAAGTGTTGCTTTATGCGAAAACGAGTCTATTCCTCTTGCAGCCCCACTAATTATAACAAATCCCAATTTAGCTAGTTCATATGCAAATTTTTCAGAAACTATTTTTCCATATTCACTATATTCTCTACATCCTATAATTGCAATTTTTCTTTTCTTATTCAATAAATCCACATTTCCCATGTAATACAACTTTGTAGGTGGTGTACTCACATTTTTTAGATTTTCTGGATATTTCTCATCATTATAGTTTAAAATTTTAACATCATGTTTTTTCATAAATTTTATTATTCTATATTTTCTAGAATAATTTTAACTCCACATCCTTCCAAATAGTATTTTAATTTTTCAAAAATAATAGGAAAATAAATGCATATTCTTGCTCTATTTTCCCTATTTTTTATTTCTATATTATTTGGTTTTATAATATTTTATACAAAAGCTTAATTTGGCACGTTTATTTTTCCCTAAATAGGTATAATCTATCGTTTTATTTGTTCCTCTGTTGCTTTTATCACATTATTCATTAGCATAGCAATTGTCATCGGTCCTACTCCACCAGGAACTGGAGTTATGTATGAGGCTTTTTGTTTTACATTTTCAAAATCTACGTCTCCAACAAGTTTTCCTGCTTCATTTCTGTTCATTCCAACATCAATAACAACTGCTCCATCTTTTACCATATCTGCAGTTACCATGTTTGTCTTTCCCACTGCCGAAATTAATATATCCGCTGTTTTTGTTATTTCTGCTATATTTTTTGTTTTCGAATGACATATTGTTACAGTTGCGTTTTTTTGTAATAGACACTGTGCTAATGGTTTGCCTACTATGTTACTTCTTCCTATAACAACTGTGTGTTTTCCTTCTATTTCGATGTTATATGCTTCTAACATTTTAATTATTCCATATGGTGTACAAGATATGAATGTATCTTCCCCAATCATAAGTTTTCCAACATTTACAGGATTAAACCCATCAACATCTTTTTTACAGTCTATCTTTTCAAATGCCTCTTGTATATTTAAGCCTTTTGGAATTGGACTTTGCAATAATATTCCGTTGATATCTTTTCTATTATTTAAACTTTTTATTATTTCAAGTAATCTTTCCATAGAAGTATTTTCATCTAGCAAAATTTCTTCAAATTCTACTCCAACATCTTGGCAAGCCTTACTCTTATTCCTAACATATACCTTTGATGCACTGTCATCCCCCACTAATATAACAGCCAACTTCGGCACAATGCCATTTTCTTTAAGTTTATCTACTTTCAGCTTTAATTCTTCTCTTATTTTTCTAGCTAATTCTTTTCCATCAAGTATTTGATACATTTCTTATTCCTCTTTTATTATAATTCTTCTTCCATTGTTAATTTAGCATAATATTTTGGATTAAATTCTGTATCATATTCTATGTTTCCAAAAATTTCTGGCATTTGTTCTTTAAACAACAATAATAATGGAATTAAAACTTGTCTAATTGCTGGATGCACATGATTCGTTGTTCTTAATTCTAATATATGTTTCCATTCTCTTATGTTTGCCGTCATTGTATATTCGGCAGCTGTAGAATGTGGCAATATCTCTCTACACATATCTGTGCTTGCTCCAAGCTCTTTCATCTTCATGTATGCTTTTTCCATATCTTCTATTGCTTTTTTCCAAGTTTCAAAAACTTCCTTATCTTCCATATACACTGGATTTACAACTGCTATTTCATTTCCATATTTATCTTTGTTATAACTGCAATATCTTGTAGATTCAACAGAAAAGCTTGCGAATCTATGTCTTGTTAAATCTTTATATGTACCTATATCACTATATATTCTAACAGTTATTTTTTCATGTTCTAATACAGATTCATGTCCTCTGTTTAGACAATTTGTTAATAAATTTTTGTAGCTTTCTTCACTTATTTTATCTTCTGAACGATAACATGTTCTACATGCTCTCTCAATTCTTTTCATGATTTTTACACCATCAAAATTTTCTACTTTAATCCATGGTTCAACTAATCTCATTTTTATTCACAATCCTTTCTCACCTTAAGGCACCGTTTGGAAAAGAATTAAATTCTGGCAAGGAAAATAAGATTAAAAAGGTAAGGGCGCATACTCGTTGTATGTAACCGCGTTTTAAATGAAATTTAACGTAGCCAAAATTGTAATTATTTTTCAAACATATTCCTCCATTTTTTGATAACTATATCAAAGTGAAATATAAAATTCAACCCTTTACATTAAAATTTTATATATAGTGTTCAATAGTAACTGATAACTTGCCTTTTCTTGTTTCTCCATTTATTAATTTTACAATAAACTTACCTTTACCTCTTATTACTATAACGTCCCCCTCGCTTAGTAATTTTGAACTTCTAGACTCGTTTTCATAATTAATAAATACTCTCTGATTTTCTATTATCTCATTAGCGACATTTCTTGAACATTTTGCAAGTTCTGCCACTATTGCATCTAGTCTTAAAGAAGGAACAACAATTCTAATTTCTTCTTTCTTCACATTTGGCTCTCTTATCTCTTTAATATTTAATTCTGTTATTATAGCTTTAGAAAATCTAGTTAATTGTTGTAAATTGTTTACTACATATTCACATATTTCAAAGCTTGCAACTATATCTGCACCATCTTCAAAAACAAGAATGTCCCCCAACTTTTCTCGTTTTATTCCAAGCTTCATTATTCCACTTAAATAGTCTTTGTGCGAATATGTTCCTTTTAGTTCATTTGGTAATTTAATTCTGATTAATTTTACAAATTGAGAATAATTAAAACGTTCATTTTCGAATAAATCTGTATATTTATCTGGATAAAAAATAAGCATAACCTTTTCTGCTTCTTCACAAGCATAATAGAATTTATAATTTTGTCCTTTTACTATATTTATTACTTCCTGGGCAATTTTCTTTTGGTACATATCTAGAAAATCGCTTGCTACTATTTGATTTCTTGTCTTTGCAAAATTTATTTTGTCTATTATTTTTGCCACAAATAGTCTATCTTCTTCATTTGAATATTTATTTAAAATTGCTTCTCTGTTCATGTTTCATCCTTTTTGAAAAATTCCATAAAAAATTTTATTTTTACTAGATTTTTATATTTTTTTGTGCTATTATATATTGGTATTTTATATTGGGATGTCGCCAAGCGGTAAGGCCTCGGACTCTGACTCCGATATGCGTGTGTTCGAATCACACCATCCCAACCAAATATATCAGCAATTAAGTTGCTGGTATTTTTTATGTGCTTATTATAAAACATATGTTCTCTAAAGTCAAGTATATTTTTAAGAATTTTGTATTTTTTTCCAAATCTTGTTAATACTATTACTATTGGAGGTATAAATTGATGAAAGATTATTTAGGAATTCAAAGTGTTCATGCTTTAGAAGTATTAGATTCTAGAGGAAATCCCACAGTTCAAGTAGAAGTTGTAACAGAAGGCGGTTTTTCAGGTTTAGCCATAGTTCCTTCTGGCGCATCAACAGGAAGTTTTGAAGCAATTGAGCTTCGCGATCAAGACGAAAATAGATATTCAGGCAAAGGAGTTCTAGATGCAGTCGAAAATGTCAATTCAAAAATTGCTAAAAAAATGATTGGAATGAATGTTTATGATCAACGAAAGATTGATAATTTCTTGATTGACTTAGACAAAACACCAAATAAGGCTAACCTTGGTGCAAACGCAATTTTAGGAGTTTCTTTAGCTTGTTGTAAGGCTGCCAGTAATTCTCTTGGTACTCCTCTTTATTCGTATATAGGTGGTGTAAATGCTCATGTTCTTCCTACTCCTATGATGAATATTTTAAATGGTGGAAAACATTCAGATAATAATTTGAGTATTCAAGAATTTATGATTGTTCCATCTGGTGGAAAAACTTTTGCTGAAAAACTTGAAATGGGAGTCACCGTTTATCATACTTTAAAGAAATTATTAAAATCTAAAAATTTATCAACAGCTGTCGGCGACGAAGGAGGTTTTGCTCCTAACTTGCAATCACATGAAGAGGCTTTGGACTTAATCGTAAAAGCAATTGAGAAATCAAATTATAAAGTAAAACAAGACATTGGAATAGCTTTAGACGTTGCGGCAACCGAAATGTTTGATGAAGCTAAAAAACAAGGCAAAGATGGATACCTATTCTGGAAAACTGGCGAATTTAAAACCAAAGGTGAAATGATAGATTATTTAGATAATCTTACAAACAATTATCCAATAGTTTCAATCGAAGATGGGCTTGCAGAAGAAGATTGGGATGGTTGGAAAATTTTAACCGAAAAACTTGGTAATAAAGTTCAACTAGTAGGGGATGATTTATTTGTAACTAATGTTTCAAGGCTAAAGAAAGGCATCGATTTAGGAATAGCTAACTGCATTTTGATAAAGCCAAACCAAATAGGAACTCTATCAGAAGCACTTGATGCAATCGAACTTGCAAAATCAAATGGCTATAAGGCAATTATTTCTCACAGGTCAGGTGAAACCGAAGATACTACAATTGCTGATATTGCTGTTGCAACAAATATAGGGCAAATAAAGTCTGGTGCTCCATGCAGAACAGATAGAATTGCAAAATATAATAGATTGTTAAACATCGAATACGAACTTTCAGAATAAAAATTTAGTAACCTTAGAGCAAATCTGAAAATTTTCAGTCTTTACTTTACCCTTTATAGTTCTCTATAAAATTGAAATTTTCGGTAAATTTTCTGTATAAAAAACTAATTCATATTTTATAAAGCCTCGACACGTCATGTTTGGCCGAGGCTCTTTCAGACCACTCAATGCACATTTCCAGTCTTGTTTTAAAAATATGAATTAGATTCTTTAAACTCTTTGTATACTAATTAACGTTTCCTTATATATATTACTATTCCAACTGCTAAAACTACCATTCCAAGTACAACAAATGCAAGGTTATCTCCTGTTTGTGGTATTGGATTTGGAGCAATAGAATTGTCCTTAGGTTCTTCTGGCTTTGGTTCTGGAGTGACATCTTTTTTTAGCATTATTGATGGTGTTACATCTGATGTTGCCTTCTTATTTGTACCATCTGTTCCTGTATATTCCACATCAACTTTTTGATTTGTTGGAGTTTCAACATTTATTATTTTTTCATTAAATTTTTCTTTTAATTTTAATTTGTATTTAAAAGATGCTGTCTCTCCTGCCTTTAGTGTAGTTATTTTCCATGTAATACTGTTATTTTTCGTATCAACAGTTGGTGTTACAGTTCCAATATTTGCTTCTTCAAATATTTCAAAATCGTAATTTTCTACTATGTCTAATGGAAAATAGTCTACTACAGTAATATCTTTTATTTCATTCTCAATTACAATACTTACGTCTTGGTAAACGTCCTTTGTTATTGTGTTTTCAACAGATTCATCCAATACATAGTAGAATTTGCCATATGTTGGGCTTTCTTGAGTTCCAAATATTTCTTCGGCTAAATCTTTATATGTTTTTCCAGCCGCTTCTGCAGATGAAGTTCCATCTGGATCTGGTTGATATGTTGAATTTACACCAGTCATAACAGTTATTATGTTTATTCCACTATCTTGAATAGATTTTAATGTTGCTTTTGTATTTTTTGCAGTATTTCCTGAGTATGTTAATGATGTTCCAACTGAGTTATTTGGAACTCCATCTGTTAATAATATCAAATATTTGTTTAATGTTGTTTCTGTGCTAAAATGAGCCTTGGCTGTTTGTAAACCGGCATCAATATTTGTTCTGCCACCAGTAGTTTGAATGTTATCTATTGCTGATGTAATTGCATCTATTTTGTTGCTTGGTTCAATTATGAGCTTTGCATCTTCTAATGTTCCTTCTTTTGATATTTCAGAGTTTGAAGAAAAGCTTACAACACCTATTTTTGTACTAGGTTGTTCTTTTAATATTTGTTCTGCCAAAGTTTTTGCAGCTGTAAAAACCGCTTCTTTTCTTGTTTTTCCACTAGTTAAAGTATTATCTGACATACTCTTAGAATCATCTATAACCAAAAACATTTCAGTTGGTTTAGTTTCTTCTTCCTTGCTTTTTAAGTTTTTTACATCAATTTGCAATGTTACTTCTTTCTTTTCATTATCTACAGAAATAAGTTGTTTTATAACCTCTCCGTCTTCGCCTAATTTAATTGTACATACATTATCTTTTACTTTCACAAGTGTTACATCTTCATTTGCAGCTAACACGCTTGTTGCAAGTGTTACAATCATAATCAGTGCAATAATAATTGATACACAAATTTTCTTATTCATATAAAATTCTTCCTTTCCTTTTGTTATAGAATTTCATCATAAATATTTTAATACTAAATCCCATATTTTTCAACTAATTTTTTGAATATTCTTAAAATATTAATAAATAGTCGCACCACCATAGTCATTTACTTCTAATCCTTTAAAATCTACTAATTCCAACTCATATTTTTTCAAATGTTCGATTATTTTTTCTTTGCTTTCTAAATTTTCTATGTCTCCAAATAAGACAAATTTATTGTCAAATACAAAACTTGCTCCACCAATAAATCCTTTCATATTTGAATATTTTCCATCTTTTTTTAATAATTTTATATTATTTTCTTCTATAAAAGCAGATTTTATTCCATTTTCTTTCAATATTTTATCTATTCCTCTATCTGATGTAATACACGAATTTTTGCTTGTTACACATATTGAACATTTTGTATATCCTTGTTTCACAGTTATGTTAGTACATATCATTGAATCTGTATATTTGCTTCCAATTATAAAATCTCCAATTTGACAAGCATTATATGAAACGTCATATGGATATGTTCTTCCAACTAAGTTTTTACCAACAATAAATTCTTTTTCTATTATCGGGGCATTTGGCGCACATATTATTTTATTTTGTAATTTACAATAGAAAATATCGCTGTGTCCCGAAATTTCTTCATATACATCGTCAGATAATGGAAGTTTTATCACATCAAAATATCTACTTAAATATTCATATTCTATTTTTCTAACTCTACTATCTATTAATAATTTTTTCATTTTTAGTCGCATTCTTTCTTCGATTTAAGAAACTTAACCTTACATTTTTGCAACAATCTCTTGCAACTCTTCTCTTGTAAATACGTATTTCGAATTGCAGAAATTGCACTCTATTTGTATCTTCTCTTCTTCCTTAATAATGTCTTCAAGCTCTTTTTTACCTATTGCAATTAATCCTTTTTCACATTTTTCTCTTGAGCAATTACATTCAAATTTAGGTTCTGTTCTTTCTAACACTTTTAGGTTTTCATCACCCGTAACTATTTTTGCAATCTCTTCTAGAGTCTTATTTTCATCTAACATTTTACTTACAGGTTCTATATTTTTTATTTGTTCTTCTATTTTAGATATTTCTTCCTCACCAGCATCTGGCATTAGAGAAAGTTTATATCCTCCTGCTGATTTTATTCCATTCTTATCTACTAATACCCCTAAAGCAATTACAGTAGGAGTTTGCTCTGATGTTGCAAAATAATTTGTAAAATCTTCAGCAATCTCACCACTAACAATTGGAGTCATTCCAACATATGGCTTTCCAATTCCAAGGTCTTTAATAATGTAAAGCATTCCTTGTTTTCCAACGGCTCCACATACATCTAATTTTCCATCTGATTTTCTTAATGGTAAATCAACCTTACCATCACCAACATATCCTTTCACATTTCCATTACTGTCTGCAACTGCGGTTAATATTCCTATTGGTCCATTTCCTTTTATTTGATTAGTTATGCTTGCTTCTTCTGTTTTTAATTCATAACCCATTATACTAGTTATTGTAAGCAGTCTTCCTAATGCAGCCGATGCTGTCGGGCTTAAATCATGCAATTTTCTCGCTTTTTCCACTATTTCTCTAGATGATATGCATTTTATACTTACTTTTCCATTATAAGCTAAGCAATCTATTATTTCGTCTTTCATATTATTTCTTTCCTCTCTTTTTTATTTATTTATATTTAAAAATCTAATAAGCAATTTCTGTAGTCTATATTTTAACTCTCATTATCCTTTAATAAACTTTGATACAAAAAATCCCTCCATATTTTTCGAAGGCAATATTCTTATCGCTTTATTCAAATCCTTGCTCATTCCCTCATTAAAAGCATGAAGTGCTTCTTTTATTTCAATATTTATTGGTAATAATTTTACATTAAAATTATCTAGTGCCCATTGCAGAATTTCCTCATTTTCTTGTTTGTTTAATGTACAAGTAGAATATACTAACGTTCCATTTGGTTTTAATGCATTAAATGCACTCTTGAATAATTTTCTTTGCATTTTTGTTAAATCATTAACAGTTTTTGGCGACCATGTTTTATAACTTTGAACATTATATATTGTAAATCTTCCTTCTCCACTACATGGTGTATCTAGCAAAACTTTATCAAATTGCTTTGGATATAAATCTCCAATTTTTTCTCCTCTTCCATTTATTACATCTACAATTTCTGCTCCTTGACTTTGTACATTGTATTTTAGTCTTTCACATCTTAGCTTATCCAATTCATTTGCCAAAATATGACCTTTTCCGTTCATTAAGCTTGCTATTTGAGTAGTTTTGCTACCTGGAGCTGCAGTTAAATCAAGTACATTTTCTCCCTCTTTAGGATTTAATACTAAAGGTGGCACCATACTAGATAAACTTTGCAAATAAATATATCCTTTTTGATATATTTCAAGCTTTTGAATGTCTTTTTCATTCGCATTTTTTATAATCAAAGCATCATTATACCATAATACTCTTTCAAATTTAATATTTATTTCTTTAAAATATTTCATTAAACTTTGTATATCATATTTTAGAGTATTTACTCTTAGCGTAGTTAGTCGCTTTTCCGCTATTCCTCTAAAAATATTATCTACCATTCCTGGTGTAAACATTTCATATAAATTATTTACAAATTCATTTGGTAGTCTATTTTTTGTTTCTGTAATTCCAGCCATTACAATTTCCTTCCTAAATTACAATTTTAGTATACTAGTTAAAATCTCCATTAATATTCTAGCATATATCCTTACAATTTTAAAGATATAAAATTAAATCAATGGGAAATAGTCCGTTCAGATAACGTCTATCTCCCATTGTATAGGATTTTTATTATTTTGTCACTTTATATAGAACATTTCCACATCTACTGTTCCAGTTTGTTCCAAAGCTTCGTAGATAGCCTCTTTTTCAGCTTGCTCATCTAGTTTTTGATTTAAATGAGACCTTTTATTTGCACTTTCCACTTTTTCAGCTAACATCTTAATGAATTCATCAGTTCCATTTTCTACATCTACAATGTAGCCATATTTTTCATCTTCCTTTATCCAAGTTTTTATGGTATTTTGATTTAATATAACCACATTTCCATCACTTAGTTTAAAACGGAGATAACTCTTCAAAATGGTATTTAAGTAATCTTTTCTACTTGCTAAATCTTCGGTTGTAACCTCGGGTTTATACTCCGTAATAAGTGTGAAATATACTTCACCTCCGCCATTGCTTAATTGTGCTATAGCAAAATTGACTGCTTTTTCAATATCAATCTGTCTTCCCAATTCTTCTGGTTCAATATTAAAATTTTTTCCATTCCACACTATTCGTGCGTTTTGAGGAATAATCATATTTTCAGCTTTCATTTCTGGAAGCTCCTTAAAATATTGTTTTAATATATTCCTATCAAAATGTAAAACAGAATTTATATTGTAATTTCTATTACCTAGAAAATTTGAATGCTGTTTTTTTAATAATTCTTTAAAATCTTTCGGTTCAAGCACTAATCCAATCTCATCATAAGTTGGGTGTTCTACCATGTCATTACCAAAATAAAAATTACATTTTCTTACTTTAGTTTCCTGTTTTACTTTTTCTACTGCCTCGTCAACAGTACAGTAAGAACAGTCAACTGTTCCAATAAAAGTATTGTTCCAAAACCGTGTTTTGTAAAAAAGAATTAGATAACTCACACATAGCAACATTACAACTATTGTCAAACCTTTAATTGCTTTTTCATTCCGTTCTTGCGACATACAAAAATCCTCCTTGTTTTCGTGTAGACACAATTGTTTCTACATTGAATTTATAAACAATGTTACATATTATACTCTCTATTACTATAATTGTCAATTTTCATTTATAAAAATCAACAAGACAAACTCAATGAATTCGTCTCGTTGTAAGGTTTCTAGTTACTTATAAACGACAATAAAATAGGACTTATCAATATTGTTATAAATAGTTTCCGCAACACTTCTCGGAAGATTCACGCAGCCATGCGAACCGCTGTTCTTATATATTTCACCTCCAAATTTGCTACGCCACGATGCATCGTGCAGTCCAATTCCACCATTAAACGGCATCCAGTATTTCACGAAAGAACAATAGTTGGTACCGTCATCATTTTTTCCTCTAAGGTACCGGTCTCTTTGCTTTCCAGCCAGTTTATATACGCCTGTAGGAGTACTATGTCTTGCACTTTCGTTACCTGTAACGCAATTCGTACTTGCAATGAGTGTATCATTTTTGTACACCCAAACGTGTTGATTTGCAATATCGATTTCTACACGGTTCGGCATATGGGCAGATAACAACTCCCCTTCATAAACTGGACTGCAGTCTACGGTTTTTGCTTGTTCTAATAAATCTTTAAGTTCTGCCATCTCCTTCTCTTTGTTCAATTGAGCTCTTAGATTTTTGGGTACATTTACGTTCACAGTGCGATTTGTAGCTTTAAACTGAATTGTTGCATTCACCTTATTTACTTTTGTAGCCAATTCTTCAACAAAACTTTTAATACCCTCATCAACATTAATAGAAAAGTTTCCCTGCTCATCTTGTCCAATCCACGATTTAATCGTATTGGCATCAAGCGTTACAACAGTTCCATCACTTAATGTTATATTAATGCAGTTTTTCAAAAAATTATTAAGATACGTGACTCTTGCTGTAAGATCTGTTTCAGTCACACTCGGGTTCGACCGAGTCACCTCAGAAAAGTCAATTCCACCTTCTTCTTCACCTTTTAGTTCCTGAAGTGCAAAGTCTAAAGCTTCATTAAAGTCGATTGCGTTACCAAAAGTCTCCTTTTCAACATCAAAGTTATTACCATTCCAAGTTATGTGAGCATCTTTAGGCTCAACCATATTTTTTTGTTGCAATTCAGGAATAGTGGCTAGATACATTTCTAACTGCCCTTTATTAAGAGAAGCAACATCATTTACTCCATACACTCTGTTATTATTTCTGTCCTCATGTTGTTTAGCAAAAATATCTTCAAATTTTTCCTCTTCAAATACAAACCCAATTTCATTGTTCTTTACTTCATACGTAGTTCCATCAATGAAATTAAGTTTGTTGGTATATTCACCTGCTTCCTGTTGAACTTTTTCTAATGCCCTATCAACCGTCAGGTACGAACAATCTATGCCTCCAATAAACGTACCTCTTAAGAAATGAGTGTCTCTAAACTCCAGTACCTTCAAAAAGGCAAAAAAGATTATCATTCCTATTGCCAACCATTCCAATGGAGTTAAAAGTCTCCCACGTTGCCGTTTTGTCATAAAAAACCTTCCCTTCTTTGTCTTGAATGTAGTCACATTCGTACAAAAATTATTGTGACTGTTGCCAATTATACTATAATAGACATAATATGTCAATTTAGACCTGACATATATTTTGATGGTCACATTTACGCCAGTGTTTTTAACTAAATAATTCTTCTTTTGTATAACTAATTGAATCACTGCTAGTTGTTATTATTGTTCCTTCTATCGCTCTCTTCTTTTCTTCTGTTTTGCCAGCATTAGATAACCAATTATGCGAGCCCATAAACATATATTCATCATCAACAATTATTATTTTAGCATGTAATGGTGGATAATATACAAAATTTTCTTTTCCTAACAAATTATATAATTCACTAACTATTTCTTTAACTTCCTCTGGCTTTGCATACCCCAATGAATCTCTTTTCATTAGTTCATTTGCAATTTCATCTGGTCCATTAACATTTTTGTTACCATTTTTATACCCAAATATAATTTTAACATGACAGCCATTTGCTTTTAATCTTTTTATTTCATTCATAAACTCTTCATTTATTACATTTTTTCTAAGCCATGGTGACATTATTAATAATTCTTTTTTGGTGTTTTTTAGTATATACATCAATAAATCGTAGTGTTGCTTTGCATCAATAATTGTTCCACATTTAAAATTATTTTGTATATATAGCCCAATATTATCATTTGCAATTTCTAATTCTGGCTGTAAAACTTGCAATATTCTTTCACTAAAATTTTTGTTTAGCACTGAATTTTCAATATCATACAGACTATAAACTAGCCCATTAGCTTTAATGTATTTTATCAATTTTGCAATATAGTTTTCAGATCGTTCAGCTACATCTACATTTCCAACATATATAAATTGTTTTTTAGCCCTTGTTACGGCTACATTTAACATGTTGTATTTGTCTCCTATGAATTTTATGGCCCATTTTGGTTCTATAGCATCCAAAGTTGGAGTAAAAAGAACATAATCTTTTTCTTTTCCCTGAAAAGCGTGAACTGTTCCAATCTTTATATCTGTTAATCCTTCTCTTTCTAGTCTACTCTCAAGTAAGCGTTTTTGCTCTCTGAATGGAGTAACAATTGCAATTGATGGATTACTTTTATCTTGTTCCTTTATATACTTTATTGCCTGAATACATGCCTCCGCTTCAACCTTATTTTCATTTTTGCTTCCATTTTGATTGTCTTTTCTAGTTCTTTTACCTCTAACATCTAAAGCAATCATATTATTAAAAAATGGTTTATCAAATTTATCTTCAACATTCATATTTAGCTTATTTTCATATACATTTTGGTTTGAAAAATTTATTATATTTCTTTCACATCTATAATGTTCATTAAGTATAATATTTTCTCCATCACTTAAAATATCTGTGTTTTTACTTGCCAAGGCTTGAATACTGTTTTCTTCAATTTTTATGTTCTCAAATTTTTCTCCTATTGCATTCTGATATTCATTAAAATTTTTATTTACATTGTTGTATATTGGTTCTATTTGTTTAATATCTCCTACTATTACTGCCTTTTTAGCACGGTACAAGGCCGTTACAACATTATGTGGCAATATTTGTCCTGCTTCATCTATTAATTCTAAGTCTATATATTCTGGAATTAAATGAAAACATCTTTTACATAACGAATCTAACGTAGTAGTTACAACTGGAAAGCATAAGAACAATGTATTCCATAAATTTCTTATTATCTCTTGTTTATCAGCATTATATATGTCTGATGAATCATAAAATTTCTGACATATGTATGAAGATTGTCCTTCTGGCATAAATAATTTTAAGTTTTCAGAAATTTCTTTTCCATTCTTTATTATATATGCCTCATTTAATTTTAATGCCAAAAGAAACAATTCTTCGTTTAGTTTATTAAAATAACCCCCACAATACATACCCATTATATTTTGGTAATTCCAATATTTCTTTTCATTCTTTGAATTAAATTTATTTATAAGATTAATTTCATTCAAATTAGATGAATTTTCTTCGAGTTCTGTTTGTAATTCTTGCAGTTTTGTTTCTATCTCTTCACACTGATTTTTTAGCTTATCTATTACATTTTCAATATTTCCTTTGTTTGCTATATATTGGTCTAATTCCTTATTTTCTGTAGTTTTTTCGATTAATATTCTTGCTGTTTCTTTTTCAAATTCAATATTCTTATATGATTTATATTTTTTATAATTAATTGCTTTTGTAAATAAATTACGGTTTATTTTTTCAAACTCAATCTTTTGTTTTTCTAAATCTTTAATAGACATTTCATATTCAATAATTTTCTCTTGAGCATTTTGTATTTTTTCATCTGTTTTCTCTATTATAGAATTATTAGTATCAATTTCTTTTTGAATTTTACTTAGTTTTTTGTTCAAATCGTCAATTTCTAATTTTATCTTCTGTATCTTATTTTCGCAACATTCTCTATCTTCTTTTAACCTATTTTCTATCTGCACTAAATCTTTCCCTGCATTTAGCCCATAAAAATATTTTGAAGGCTCTTTTATTTTGTTCAGTTCTAGCAAAAAATTTTTATATTCTTTTACTTCTTCTAGTTTTGCTTGATATTTGTTCTTAACATCTTCTATAAATAATTCAGTTTTTTCTTTATTTTGCAATTTTTCCAATATTGGTAAAAATCTTTTATACAAAAAATCTTTAAAATCTTGTATATTATTTTGTTTTCCAAGTGGAAGGCATACCAAACCTTTATACTGTGCTGGTTCCTTAATTTTAGTTCCATTCACTATTTGTGTTCTGTTATATTTTCTTGAAATTGGCAACATGTATTTTGTTTCTTTATCAATTTCGTTTCCAACATTTTCTATGGCTTCGCCATTTTTACTAGAAACCACTATAGATTTTATTATATTTGAATTTTTGTTAAACCAATCGCTTTTATAATACGTATTTCCATAATAATTATCAGCAATAAAATTTTGGTTCCAGTTTTCTAATATAAAATTAGCTCTTTCAACTATCTTATTTGCAATTATTTCTTTTAATAATGACGTCTTTCCTGTTCCAGGAGGGCCTTCTACAGCAATTAGGTCATTGTCACTTATGCTATTTGTAATCTTATATTGTGGTTGCCCAACTGCATACACACTCTTATAGCTTCCCATATGTGCTATTTTATATCTACTGTCATTTATATTTTTCTTTTCATTAGTTCCATTTATATATTTATTCAAAAGATTTGGTATATAGTTGTCACAACCGACTAACTTTCTTAGTAATTCAATATCTTCTTTTATATTTTTTATCGCGTCATCGGTCAATTCATCTAAGGACATTACATGTTCTGCATTAAAGCTATAAAAATTATTATAGTGTGAAATCATCTTTACATTTTCTCTAGTTAATGAAGCATCTACATATTCAACCAATTTAGCATAAAATAAATCTACCATATGTTCAATATCTCCACCATCTATCGATTTTTTTATTTCTTTACTATATTTAGATATTGGTTCCTCATATTCTATTGAAATATCTGCTATTTCTTTTTCTAATAATATCATGAGTATAGTGTTTATAGCTTGTGAACTTATATTGGCATCTAACACCATAATCTTTTCATCCTGTAATTCACATTTTAAAATAAAGATTGGCTTTTTTTGAGCTACTTTACTGTTTTTATTAATAAAACTAATATTATGTGAATACAGCCAGAATTCGTTATTTGCCTTAATATCACATAATTGATTTGCAAAATTTTCTGCAACCTTAGAATCTAGTTTTTTTATTTTCTCTTCCATTAAAAGCTTAATTTTTAAAGTAACTTGTATTTTGTTTGTCTGCTCACTATTTAGAGAGTCTAAATTTTTAATTATATCATTAATTAAAGCTTCTTTATTTTGAACCTTTTTACTTACAAATTTTTCTGTAACACTTCTTATTTTGTTCTGTTTCAATCTGTTTAGTTCTTTTAAAACTTTTCCAGCATCTATCTTTTCTTTTATAATATAGCAATTATTCATGTCTGTTTTTATCTGTGTTGAATTTGCTAAATTATATATTTCGTATTCTAAATAATAATTTAGTATTTTTAGTGTACCATCTTTTTCCATATTTAGTGCTAGCCTTTCTCTATTTTATGTGTATATTATATATCAAAAATCAATTTTTTAAAAGGTTTAAGTTTCATTAAATACAACTTTTATCTAAGTTAAAAATATGTTATTATTTACCAATAAATAACTGTACATACATTTTCCCGTATTTCGGACTGCTTACAACTCCGATTCCAGTATAATTAAAATTACTATTTAAAATATTAGCTTTGTGTCCAGAAGAATTCATCCACGCCGTAACAGCACTACTATTACTAGAATTTCCCGCAATATTTTCTCCTGCTGTTTTATACGAAATTTTAAAACTTTTTAACATGTCGAATGGCGAACCATATGTTGGAGAAGTATGTGAAAAATAATTATTATCAACCATATCTTGCGCTTTTATTCTAGCAACTCTTTGAACCTCACTATCATTTTTTAGCGCTGCAAGTCCATTATTGGTTCTTTGTTTATTTATTAAATCAAATACCTCTTTTTCATCTGAATTCATATTCGACGTTTCTGTGCTACTTGAAGTATTTCCAGATGAGCTACTTCCTCCTGTTCCACTATTTGAACTACCAGAAGAACTAGGATAAATTGCCCTTACATACTTTCTACTAACAGCTCCAACATAATCGCTATCTGTCTGGACTATATACCATTCTCCAACACCTGCAAAAACTCTAATGTACTCATTTTTATTAACAGTCGTAATTACATTATAACTTGTTCCGTGGACCACTTCTTACATTTAGCTTTGTTGCTGTAACAATCCCCGTAGAAAAATCCACTTTATAATAGTGTTGCATTCCAAAAGATTTGGTTAATGTTCCAACAACAAATAAAAATGTTACAAACATAACTGCTTTTAAAATATTCTTTCTTTTCAAAAAAATAACATTCATAAACTATCCTCCTCGTATAAGGTATTAGCTTACGAATGTCCATTATGCAAATTTCTATTCAAAAATTTATATATCTATTTTAGTTTTAACACTGCTACACACTCCACACTGCTCGTATATGGGAACATATCTACAGGTTGTATTTTTTCTGCCACATAAACACCTTCCGTTTTTGCTATGTCTCTTACCATTGTTGCTGGGTTACAGCTTATGTATACTAATTTTTCTGGTTTTATTTTTAATATGTTTTGTATTGTTTTTTCGTCCAAACCTTTTCTTGGTGGATCTACTATTATTGCAGTTGGAATTATTTTTTTCTTGTTTATTAGCTCATCAAATGCAAATTCAACATCTCCACATATAAATTCTGCATTATCCACTTTATTTATTTTTGCATTTTCTTTTGCATCTTCTATGGCTTGTTCAACTATTTCAATGCCATAAACCTGTTTTACAAATTTTGATGCAAATATCCCAATCGTTCCAATACCACAGTATAAATCAAATAAAACATCTTTTTTACTTAAATTTGCAGCTTCTATTGCTATGTTGTATAATACTTCCGCTTGCACAGGATTTACTTGATAGAATGACATCGGAGATATTTTGAATATGTACTCTCCTAGCTTGTCCTCTATGTAGCCGTCACCATATAAGTTTACATTTTGTTTTCTTAATATAACATTTGTATTTTTATTGTTTATGTTTTTTACTATTGTTTTTACATCTTTATATTTAGTGCATAACATTTCCACTAGCTTGTTTTCATTTGTTTTGCCAATTTCCTCGTTTACAACTAATATACACATTATTTGCTTCGTGTATTTTCCTACTTTTATAACTATATGTCTTATTGCTCCGTTTTGCTTTTCTTCATCGTATATTGATATTTTATTTTCTTTGATAAATTCTATTATACTTCTAGCAATCTCTTGTGATATTTCAGTCTGAATTTTACAATTTTGTATTGGTATTATTGTGTGACTTCTTTGTGCAAATACACCAATTATAGGACTGCCTTCCTTATCTATTCCAACTGGAAATTGTGCCTTATTTCTATAGTTATACGGATTTTTCATTCCTATTGTTTTTTTAGCTTCAATTTTATTTTTTAGGCTTTTATTTATTAAACTTTGTACAGTATTTCTTTTTAAATTTAAAGTCGTTTCATACTTCATGTGTCTTAAATCACATCCACCACATCTTTGATAAGTTTCACAATCTGGCTTCATTCTATCTTCTGATTCTTCTAAAATTTTAACTACCTTACCATATGCTTGTGATGATAAAACTTTTATAATTAATACTTCACATTTTTCGCCTTTTAAAGCATTGGGGATAAAAATTGTGAAACCATTAACTTTAGCAATTCCTTCTCCTCCAAAGCCATTATCAATTATATCTACTATATATTTTTCATTCTTTTTTACTGGAATTTGATTCATTGTTTTTCCTTGTATTTTTTATTTAGGTTTTTGTCGGTTTTACCTATAAACCATTTATTTTACATATCAAGTATATCATATTTTTTTACTCTTTAAAAGTCTTTTAAAATTTTGTTATAAATAGCCTAGTAAAAAAATACTAAATACCAATCTTATGATTATGTAATTGATAAATATAACGTAAATATTGTTGTTAATGAAAATAACACGCTTGATATAACTGAAGATATTACAGCATATTTTAACATTTCTAAACACGGGATAATTGGAAGTATCACACTAAGAAATAATATTACAAGATTAGATGGAACAACTTCTACTAATCGCACACAGATTTTTTCTAAATCTTTTGGAGCAGATGATGGGAATCGGCAAGCCGCGTCGGGAAAATTGTCCACTGGACAATTTTCTATTCCTCCTTTTCGATTCCCATTATATAAAGGCTCTAATTTTTTATTCTGGAGCAGATGATGGGAATCGAACCCACACTATTGCCTTGGGAAGGCAAAGTTCTACCACTAAACTACATCTGCATTATTTTCTTTCTATATTGTAGCACTTAAATAAATTTTTTCAAGTGATTTTTACATTATTTTTTTATATTATTTTTTTAGTCGTCTGTTTACATTTTATGTAAAGTGTGATATACTGTAATTATGCATTTTTTTTATGAATTTGCAATCAAAAAATTTTTGGAGGTAAAACAAAATGTTAAGATTCACAAACGCAACCTATATGCCTCGGCACGAACTCAACGAGTTCCAAAACCGTTATTCTGAGCAGATAACTGCATCTGCCCGGACAGCCCTTCGAATTTTAGGGAGGCGTACCAACTCTATTTTCTACTTCAACGCTGAAGTGGAAAAGGGAAATTCGCATTTCAGCAAAATTTTGACAACCACGCCGGAACTTGGAATTGAATTGGCAAAGACCATTAGTAGTTTGGTCTCTGACATTGCGTACCATGATACCTTGCGGCAGATTATGTTGCATGATATCAATTCTATGCGTGCAATTCCTGACATTTCTTTTTCAGTCCAGGAAGATGGAACCTTTGTCATCAAGGAAGCAAAATTGCCTTACATTCTGTTACAGGATGACAAGTTCCTTGTTGCTGTTCTCAACAGAGAACGCTATGTGGAGGTTTTCCTCTACCAAAAAAATAACATGATTGCAGTAGCTTAATTAAGCACTCAATAACCCCGAGGCTCCGCTAACCATATACAATAGTGGAGTCTCGGGGCGTATAATATTACTCTAAGTAATATTTTTCTTATTCATAATTTTTAAATGTTTTTATTCACAAAATAAATTCTCTATTTAAACTTAAATAATTCATTTGGCGTGCATTCTAATAACTTACATAATTTCTCTATTGTTTCAAATTTTATTCCAGTGGTTTCATTATTCATCATATGACTTATGCTTTGATAACTACCTTCCATATTCTTTATTAACCAATATTTCGTTTTGCCTTTTTCTTTTAGTAATTCTTTTATATTTATATATACCATTCTTCACACCTCATTTATAAATTAATAATATATTTATATTATATCACATTCGTAGCAATTCTCCTCTATCAATTATTTTTTATAACTTTCAAATATTGCATTCTGCATAAAACCATAGTATAATAATTACATTGATTTTGCCAAAACTCTTAGTTTTGCAAATTTATTAAATATCCGAAAAATAATTTTTTAGGAGGATTAACAATGTCCGTAAGATGTGATTCTGCAAGACCTAGCAAAAACAAGTTCCCGAAAATGAAGAAACGGAATAAAACGAAAAAAACAAGTAAAGAAATCCAAGCAGAACTTAAGCACTATTCCCTTCCTTCACGTAATACTGAGTATGCTGTAGAACAGTGTAAAAAGCAGGTTCAAGAGGAAGGTAAACTGTGCTACTGCAAGGAAAAATGTCATTGCAGAAGCTGTCAAGAATCAAAGGATTCCAACGCAAGATGCAGTTTGGAAACTCTGCAAAAAGAGAGTGTGGGATGCACTTTAGGGTGCTACAGATGCTCTGAGCATAGTCCTTGTTATTAACAAATCAAAGAAGGTATCAGAAAATTTCTGGTACCTTCTTTGATTTTAATATACCTGAAAATGCTTTTAAGTACATATAAATAAATTATTTAAAACAAAAAAGTTAGAGTTACAAAACTCTAACTTTTCTCTACTATGGAGCAGGTAGCGGGAATCGAACCCGCATAGCCAGCTTGGAAGGCTGGAATTCTACCATTGAACTACACCTGCATTTTTGTATATTTCCTAACGACAGTTATTATAATATCATAGGTTATTATTTTTGTCAATACAAATTTTAAATTTTTTCAAAAATTTTTCTTATTAAAATTTTTGCTAGTAATTTAATGTTTATAAACAAATTTAGATTTTCGCCCAAAATTCCCCGTCCCTATTTGGCGAAAAATTTTGAGCGAATTATTAAATATTTTTATGCTCTTGGATGAGCTTTTTTGTATTCATTTTTTATTCCTGGGTCTTGAAATTGCATATATACTTGTGTTGATGATATGTCTGAATGTCCAAGCATTGTTTGTATTGCTTTTAGGTCTGCACCATTTTGTAGTAAGTGTGTTGCAAAAGAATGTCTTAATACGTGTGGTGTTATGTCTTTTTCGATGTGAGCTTGTTCTTTATAGTATTTTACTATTTTCCAGAAGCCTTGTCTTGTAAGTCTTGTTCCGTTTACGTTAACAAATAACGCTTCTTCACTTTCATCTCTTATTAAGTATGGTCTTGCATCATCTATGTATTCTTTTAATGCTTTTAATGACATAGAGCCTAGAGGAATGTTTCTAGATTTGCTTCTTCCTCTACAAACTACATACCCTTCGTCTAATTTTACGTCATCTATGTCTAGAGAAATCATCTCTGTAACTCTCATGCCTGTTGCATAGGCAAATTCAAGCATTGCCTTGTCTCTAGTACCTTTTAAGTCAACGTCTTTTGGTTGGTCTAATAATAATTCAACTTCTTTTGATGTTAATATGTTTGGAGTTCTTTTACTTATTTTTGGAGACTCAATTGTCATTGTTGGGTCTTTCTTTATTTTTTTAACTCTTATTAAATATTGATAGAATGATCTTATTGAAGCTAAGCTTCTTGAAATTGTAGATTCTTTTTTGTTTTCTTCTCTTAAATATTCCATATATTCTAATATGGTTTCTTCTGTTACCTTTAGATAGTTTATTTTGTTGTCTGAAACGTATTTTTCATATTGTTCTATGTCTCTTCTGTATGATTGTAGTGTATTATCTGATAATTTTTTATCATCTTTAAGAAAATCTAAAAAAAGTTTAACTTGTTTTTCCATTTGCGCTCCCCTATCCTATTTATTTATCTATGTAATAATTTTCTGAATTTACATAACTAATACATGTTATATCAAAATATTCTAAAATTGTAAATACATTTTGTAAAATTTGTGAAAATATTTTCCAATTAACAATACTTTAAAAATATACTGCTTAAGTTTCCAGAAACGTATGTTTCTAACAGCGAAGATATTAATAATAAAATTAGCATTAAAATTGAAAATATTGTATGCTTTAATATTTGCAATTTTATGTTTTCTCGTCTTCTATCTTCCATTATTAATCTGTACAATTTTATTCCACTCACACTAAGTGTAAGTATTGTTGGAATGTAAATTATATTTTGAATAAGCATTGTGGCAATTATAAAAATTATGCCTTTTCCTGTTCCTACAGTTGCCATTACGGAAGAAACTGTATACCCTATGCAATAGCCTTTATATCCAACAACCACATATATTAGTGGAAAACCTATAACAGTAGAACCGAGAAACCACAGTAGCACAGCTATCCCAACATTATTTATTATTGAATTTTTTAATAGTTCCTTTGTTGAAATTTGATAATTTTCTTTTATTGAATTTATAAAATTATTTATATATCCACTTATTTGATTTGCCTGTGTTGCATTTGCATTATTTACAAAAATCACACCTAATGTTAATCCTATAAAAAATATTATGGTTAATATTAGGTATGTTTTTATGTTTTCTTTTATGAATTCTATTATTATATTTTTTAGTCTATTTTGGTTTGTTTGTCTGCGGTTTCCTCTCATGCTCTCCTCCTAAGATTATTGTTTATACATAATGTCTATTCAATAATCTTAGAATTAGAACTGTTTTTTATCCGACCGTTACTTTTCCGTAAACTCCGCCACCACCAGCATGAATCTTCATTTTGCCTTCTCTAGAAGCAATTATTTCGTTTGCAACTTTTTCGCCAACCACCGCTTCTATATCGTCTTTTGATAATTTATGTAAAATTGTCATCTCTGTTCCAAAGCTGTCTAATAGTCTATCTATTGTTTTGTTTCCTACTCCCGGAATGAATGTAAGTGGAACCTGATAAACATATGGTGGTCTGTTTGCAGGACTCTTACTTTTTTCTTTATCTTTTATTAATTCTATTCTATCGAAAACTCCAAATGTTACTTTGTCACTTCCACAGAAAGGACATACTGCAACTGGTTCTTTAGTTTCTATTACTTGATTACAGCTATCACAAAAAGTTCTGTGATATTTTCCAAGTTTAGGGTCTAGTCCATAATTGCAAAGTACTTTTCTTCCATCTTCGCCTTTTAAGGCTTTTACAACTTCTTTAAAGCTTATATCATTTACAAGCATTTTGTTGTATTCTCTTGCAATCTTTGGAAGTGAATGTGCATCTGAATTTGTAACAAATGTTTTATCTTCTAATTCTGTTATCATATCTGCTAAATATGTATCAGCACTTAAGCCTAACTCAATTGAAAATATTTTATCAAATTTTTCTTTGAATATATCCTTCATTCTGTCTACACAGTTACCATAATAGCTTTTAAATGGTGTGAAACAATGTGCTGGAATTAATATTCCATTATATTTTTCAACTATATCTATCAGCTCATATCCAGAAATATCAGAACGTTGCGTACTTAATGTTATATTATGTATATGCCTACTCATCTCTTTAGAAAAGCCCTTAATATCTGATAAATGTGGAAAGAAACATACATTATGTGCTGCTCCGCACTTTCCATTTCTTCCAACCTCAGAAGTTTCAACTTCACTTCCTAGTAATATACAAACCTTATCTTTGTATATTATGCCTCCATCTTCAATTTCATATGCTTCACCTGTTTTTAAAAAATTTTCTATATCTTCAATAACATATGGTGATGCACAGTCTATAATTCCAACAATATTAATTCCCTTTCTATCGGCACATTCTTTCGCAATGTTAGCAAAATTTAGGCTTCTAGCTGCCGTGATTTTAATTGGCTTACCATTCTCACTTCTTCCTATGTGTACATGTAAATCTGCAAATACTTCTTCCATTTATATATCCTTTCTTACTATTTAAATATTTTTGATTTAAAAAGAATTATAATTTTGGAAAAACACCAAATTTTAAATAACACTAAAACATAATTATTTTTATGTAATTTAAAATTGCATTTGGCATAACCAAAATTATAATTATTTTCTTAACTTCTTATGTTCATTTAATACAACAAAGTTATAACTACTTTCTTAACTTCTTATATTTATTTAATACATCACCAGTTATAATTACTTTACCGGTTTATTCTCTAAACCAATCCTCATAAACTCTTGAAGATTGTTCTTTTTCTTCTGGATCTTCTTTTTTTACCACACTTCTTGTGGCGTCATTTGAAATTCTTGTTGGAGTTACCAATTTGTCTAATGCAACTCCATTTATTCTATTTTGTAAAATATAGTGTATTTTAGGCATTTCTCTTATGTATTCTGCTATGTTTTTATTTTTGTTTTCATCTTGTACAATATGTTCTCTGTATCTATCTAAATGTCTATTAGCCTCTTTTACAGCTGCAGAAATTGTTCCAACCGTTCCTGGTATTATCAAGTCATTTTCATTTGCTAGACTCATACTTTTATAGCCTCCATTCTGTTTACAAAGTCCTTAAATATTTCTAAATATCTATTCTGCTTTCCCTTTAAGTTTCTATATTCAAGCAAAACTAATGCTTCATCAACTTTAAAACCTATTCTTTCTGGTCTATCTAAAAGCATACCTCCAAACTGGTCTATTAGCTCTAGTACATCAGCTTCCGGCTCTCTTGGTTCAGAACCAGTATATCTATTTACCTGCTCACAAATTTTACAAAATCTTTTATCAAATCCTAAAGTTTCTAAATAATCTGCGCCATCTTTTGCATAAGTTCTAATCTTGTTTAAATCTGTAAAATTATCTACTTTCTTACAATTGCACAATAAGCAAGCCGTTATTAGCATATTTTCATCAAAATTCAGTTCTGGAGTATTATCTAAAAACAACTTTAATAGTTCTGTTTTAAATACAACAGAATTATCAAAATAAACATTACCTCTCTTGTTTAGGTAATACATTATCTCCATTTTCTTTATCCAGTCTTTTTCCGATAATATGTAATCTGCAAAAGTTTGGTTTTCCATATCTTAACCTCTTCTCTTTCATAAGGTACAAAACCTAAGTTGAATAAATTATTCTTTAATTTATAACCTATAAATCAGATTATTTTGTTTATATTTAAATAGATTATATGATATCTTCACAGTATTTTCAACAAAGATACATAAATGTAATTCTATTGTAATATTATTGTAACTTTAGCATAATTTCATTCACCATTTTTATAGTTTCTTCTTTATTTTCATTGTTTATTACTGTATTACAATTCTTTGTAAAAAATTCATCATTTGGTTGGCTGTTTAACCTTTGTAATGCCTTTTCCTTTGATAGTTTATCCCTTTTACAAATTCTTTTTATTTTTTCTGTTTTGGGTGCAATTACGCCTATTGTATAATCGCACAGTTTATCTAATTTACTTTCAAATAGTAAAGGAACGTCTAATATTATGTATTGGTAATCTAAATTTTGATTAACTTCTAATTCTTTTTTTATTTCTTCTACAACATATTCAAATGTTAAGCCATCTAACTTTTCTTTTTCTGCTCTATTAAAAAATACAATGTCTGCAAGTTTTTTTCTATCTAATTCATTATTTTTTATAACATCATTACCAAAGGCTTGTCTAATTGCCTGTAAATATTCTCCATTGTTCTTTGCCATTTCTTTTGCAATTTTATCAGCATCTATTATTTTTGCTTCATAATTTTTACTTATTAATTTTGAAATAGTAGATTTTCCACTACCAGAATTTCCTGTTATTCCGATTATCTTCATTTTTAATCATATTCCTCTCTTTGGGCTACAAATCAATAAAAAGAAATTTAAGAAACTAATACACTTTGTATATAGCCACTTTTCAAATGCGCATATTCTACTTTTTCTTCTAATTTGTTATTATCATGTTGTTAGTAAAGTCTAAATTAGCCTTTGATTCATATTCGTATCCAAGTGTATACACATCTGTTGCAAATATATCTATATCAAGCATTTCCGCTAATTGTTTATTTTTATTTTGGTCTACAAATTTCTTTACAGATGTAACCATATTTATTTTCGGATTTCTATTTGCAATCTCCGAAATTAACATTCTTCCTTTCGGATTAAATCCTAAAATTCTTGCATATGGTATTGTTTTTTTAGACATATCCATCATTTTTTTATTTATTCCAAGTAGTGCACACACTAAAATTCGTTGTATTCTAGTTTGTGTATATCTTTTAGACTTTATTGCTGTTATTAAATCTGTTAAATTATTGCAATTTGATGCAGCACTTTTAATTGTGTTTTCGAGTCCTTCCGAAACATCTGGTAAATCTGCTATCTGTGCAACTGTCATTTTTCTTAAAGTATATATTATCTCTTTTTCATACTTACTCAGGCTTAATATTACTTCCCCCTTTTTAACCTGTTGTCCTAAAATTTGGTAAGTACTGTTTGGAACAACCTTACGTAAATCAGCATATTGCTTTCTTTTCATAATATCTCTAATTCCAGTTGCACTTGCAAAACCATCCACAATTCTATTTTCATTGTAGTATACCTTTTGTCTCTTTATCATTATTGGCTCTAAATGGCTCTTTTGAGTTTTTAACGCTTTTAAATATTCTATAGCTAAAATATTGTTTGGGCTTCCTAATACATTTGCATACCTCTTAATATCATTTAAATACATCATTAGAGCATTTTCTCTTGCCATTGGATATGATATACCTTTTTTTAGTTCATGGCTTAATATATTCGTATAACCTCTTGGCTCATTATATAAAACATTAGCAATATTATTTAAGGTTGCTAAATCATCAGCTTCTGCACCGAAAGCAAAACTATCAACAATTTTCAAACTATCCAAAATTTTAATAGCTCCATTTGCAAAATTTTCCGCACTAGAAACACTGTATAAAGTTGGAAGTTCTATTACAAGGTCAGCCCCGCCACAAATTGCCATATAAGCTTTAGCCCACTTATTTACAATTGAGGTTTCTCCCCTTTGTGTAAAATTTCCAGATATAACAGCCACACAAAAATCTGCTTCTGCTTCTTGCTTTGCCTTTTGTAAATGATAATAATGTCCATTATGAAATGGATTATATTCTGCAATTATTCCAACTGTTTTAGCCATAAAACACGTCCCCTTTTTATATCAATTTTGTAGTTATTTTTTACGAAACATAAATGTTTCTAACTAATTTTCCCTATTTATTGCACTTTAAAATATTTATTGATATAATATCATAAATTAAAAATATTTACAATTAAATGAGAAAGGAATACAATTTTTTGTAAGAATAAATTGTATGGTAAATAATATGGACGAAGTAACAATTTATACAGATGGTGCATGCTCTGGAAATCCAGGTCCTGGGGGCTGGGGAGCAATATTAATGCTTGGAGAAAATAGAAAAGAAATTTCTGGTGGTTCAGAGAATACTACCAATAATATAATGGAATTAACAGCAGTAATAGAAGCTCTTAAAATTTTAAAACGACCTTGCAAAGTCAATATTTATAGTGACAGTGCATATGTAGTAAATGCTTTTTTGCAAAAATGGATTTATGGTTGGATGAAAAAAGGCTGGAAAACTGCCGGTGGCGATCCTGTAAAAAATAAAGAATTGTGGCAAGAATTATATTCTTTGACCAAAACACATGACGTAACTTTCAACAAGGTAAAAGGTCATGCAGACAATGAATTTAATAATAGATGCGACGAAATGGCAGTAGCAGAAAGTAAAAAGTTTACCCGAGTATAGGTAAACTTTTTTAAGTTCAATGTGCATTTTTTAAGAATTTTGATGTGTATTTTTTAAGAAATTTGGTGTGCATTTTTTAAATTTTCGCATTAAAAATAGAAATATTGCATATTACAAATATTTCTACCTCTGCTTTTATATCTTTTCTACTATTTCATTTTTATTTTTATAAATACTGTTTGCTGGGACTACTCCTCTTACAGATGAAAGTGGATATATGTTTGTATTTTTTCCAATTATAGTACCAGGGTTTAATACACTTCCACAGCCAACTTCTACGTTATCTCCAAGCATTGCGCCTATTTTCTTTATTCCTGTTTCTATTTTTTCTGTTCCATTTTTTATTACTATTAATTTTTTATCGGACTTTACATTTGATGTTATTGAGCCAGCTCCCATATGAGATTTATATCCCAATATTGAATCTCCCACATAATTGTAATGAGGAACTTGTACTTTATTGAATAATATAACATTTTTTAACTCTGTAGAATTTCCAACAACAGCTCCCTCTCCAACAATTGCTTTACCACGAATAAAAGCACAGTGTCTAACTTCTGCATCTTTACAAATTATTGCTGGTCCATGTATATAAGCACTTTCAAATACTGTTGCAGTTTTGTGTACCCATACATCATCACCAATTTTATTATACTCGTCTGTTGGTAATGTTGTTCCTAATTCTAAAATAAAATCATTTATATGAGCTAACACTTCCCATGGGTATGTATATTTTGATAATAAGTCCTTAGCTATTGTTTCATCAAGATTATATAATTCTGTTATTTTACAATTTTCCATAATTAACTTTCCTTCCTTTTTACTAAATTTTAAACTTTTTTAATTTCAGGTATATAAGATTTCAAAAGATTATAGTGCATACACATTTTATTGTATGCACTTATTTTTTCAGTAAAATAATACATTTATATTTTAATTTTTAAAAAAACTATTTGTTTTTCCAATAATTATTATATAGTTCTCTTGAAGTCTCTGGGCTATCATTTCCAGTTTTATTTTTTACTGGAGCAAAGTCCTTCTCTCTTCTTCCTCTTAAAATTGATATATCATCAAAGAAATTAAATGCATCAAATATAAAAGCTTCAAATTTGTAAGCATTAGGTTCTGTAACTTCTATAAATTCTTCATCATCATTCATATAGTTAGACTTTTTCTCTGCTACATGGTATGGTAAATGTATTTTAGACACTTTATCAAGTGCATCTATGCTAAATAAGTTACACATTATGTGTGCTTCTCCATATAGCAATTCACCATCTTCGTCTACTTCCTCTGCCATTTTTTCTGGTAATTCACTGTATTCTATAACAGATGGAACTCCATTTATCTTGCAAAATACCCCTACCTTTTCCTTTGGACTTGCTTTTGCAACAGATTTTGAGGCAGCCTCATGTTTTTCATCTATTGTAAGACCAACTAAAATTGGATCAACCATGTTCAAAATTGTATTATCAACAGAACCGATAAATATCCACTTAATGCCTTTTTGTTTCATTTCTTCAATTATTCCATTCTTAGCCATTGCACCATATATACATCCATTTCCATCTGCAGCTTCTTTAATAGAATAATCTTTATCTATTATTAAATCACCATTTCTTTTTAATAGTGGTAAATTTCCTTGCATAAAGAATTTTACATTTTCCTTTGGATATCCAAAATAATTGTGTTCTTCAAAAAACTTTACAGTTTCTGCATTGTTTTCTGTACTTGTCATTATGTACCATGGTAAAATGATTCCATATTTTTTGTTAGCTCTTTCTAAATTTTCGGCTAATATTTGGAACAAATATTTAGGTTCAGGTAAAACATCTATTAAAAATGTTCCTTTAGGTCCTTTGTGTCCAAGTCTAGTTCCTTGACCTCCTGCCATTGTAACAACAGCGTATTGGTTATTTTTTATTACATCTTCTCCAAGCTTTGTATATTTTTCTTGAGCTTCATCAGATAATTTATATTCATCAACATATTTAATGTGTGTAATCTTTTTTTCAGATATTTCTGGCTCTGTTTTTGTTTCAGCATATAATTTATTTAATTGTTCAAAATTTAAGTTTATAATTTCTTCTGCTAATTTTATTTGTTTATCTTCACTTAACTTTTTGAAAAATTTTAATACATTCTCTTGCTTATTTACTTTTAATAATTCTTCTGCTTTTAATATTTTCTCTTTATTGTCCATTTTCTATTGTGCATTGTAAAACTGCAATGCTCTCCTTTCTTGATTGCTCATTATATAATATCCATTTGAGCACAATTCGTGTATATAATATCACAATAGACTTTTTTGTGCAATAGTTTTTTAAGACACATTTCGCTCTAAGCGCTTTATTTTCTCATTAGAAAATAAGTTAAAATTTTATTGTTTAATTTTTATTTTGACTATTGTTTTTTTCTTGCCAATTTTTACCGTCTACAACTCTTGCTACCATCATTGATGCAACCGAATCTCCAACTGAATTTAACACAGTTGCAGGTGCATCTATTATTGTTGCAACCATTGTAAGTATTGGTAGTGCTGCTACAGGGTAGCCCATCATAGATAAAATCATCATTTCAGATATTGTTCCACCACCTATTGGCACTGCAGTAACTAATAAATTAGCAATTAATGCCACAATCATAACCTGCCATATGCTTGCACTAGTTCCAAACAAACATACTAAAAACATTATCTTAAAGACTGACCCAATTATTGAACCATCTTTATGAAAACTTGTTCCAAGAGGTACCGTTGTTTCTGCAATATCTCCAGAAACTCCTATTCTTTTTGCAGCCTCTGTATTTGATGGTATAGCAGCAGCTGACGAACATGTTGCTAAAGCTACAACTGTTGGTGATACAATGTTTTTCCACATTGCTACTACGCCTTTCTTTCCTCCTGCTATAAATGCATATAAAGAATAAGCAACCACATAATAAACAATAGATACTAGTGTATATATTACAAAAGTTTTAGCATATCCTAGTGCAATTTGACCACCAAAGGTTCCAACTAGCACTGCAAAATAGCAGCCCAATCCTATTGGCGAATAGTACGATATTAATTGTACAAATTTCAACATAACAGTGTATGCTGATTCTAGAACTTCTTCGAGTGGTTCTCCTTTTTCACCAGCCATTTTTATGGCTATTCCGAATAAAATTGAAAATACAACAATTGCAATTATATTTTCCTTTGATAATAGTTTGTTAAAATCACTAACTGTAAGTACATTTACAGTTCTCTCTAAAATATTTAAATCTTCCGTTTCCGTGGTCTCCGCCGTTCCACTTTGTGCTTCCAACTCGTTTCTTATTTTTGCTCCATCATCCGTATTTACTAGTTTAAATGAATACGTTGATAAAACTCCAACAAGAACAGAAACTAATGACATCACTATAAATACACAGAAAATAGTAATCATTATTTTTCCTAATCTCTTTGGTTGTTTTATTTTTGCAATTGATGTTGTGATACTTAAGAATATAAGCGGAACTATTACTACAAATAGTAAATTTAGGAAGATATCCCCGAAGGGCTTTAAGACAGCTGCTTTTTCTTTAAATGCTATCCCCACAATAGCGCCAATTATTATCGCAGCCAAAAGTATAATAACTGACTTGTACGTTTTTAAAAATTTTTTCATAATACTTTCTCCTTAAAAAAGAAGCGTTATTAAGGAAATATAATTATATCTCCTAATTCGTAGATTATTATATAACTGTTACATTAATATTGCAAGGGGTTTGAAAATATTCGTATCTATTACCGTAAAATGAACCTCTATTAATCATTGATTACACAGCTATTACAAATTACATTTATATATATTCATTAAATATCATTTGCAGCATATTATTAAGTATGAAAATTTTAAAAGTTATTAGATTTAATTATAAAATTATTTTAAGTTTTCTAGCTATGGTTTCTCTGTTTTCATTTTTATTTAGCTTTTCATTTGCTAAAAGTGATGATGAAATTGAGTTACCTATTATAATGTACCATAGTCTGTTAAAATCTCAAAAAAGTACTTACATTGTTCACCCATATATTTTTGAAGAGGACTTGAAATACATTCAAAGCAAAGGTTATTCTACAATCACAATGACCGAGCTAATAAACTATGTTTATAATGATGCTCCGCTTCCTGAAAAGCCTATCATCATTACTTTTGACGATGGTTATTATAATAATTTAAGCTATGCAGTTCCACTTCTTCACAAATATAACATGAAAGCTGTAATTTCAATTGTTGGAGAATATTCCGATAGATACACAGAGTCAGATGAGGCCAACCCTAATTATGGTTATTTACGTTGGAAAGATATAAATGAATTAATTACTGATGGTTATATTGAATTTCAAAACCATACATATAATTTGCATTCTATGAATAATGGCAGAAACGGTTGCAAAAAAACGTCTTCTGAAAGTGCTGAGCACTATTCTAATTTTTTAAGCAATGACTTAAATAAGCTACAAGAAGAATTTAGAAACAATTGCAATGGATATCAACCAAATACATTCACATATCCATTTGGAGCAGTCTCTAAAGAATCAAATTCAATTGTAAAAGACCTTGGATTTAGAGCAAGTCTATCATGCACAAGTGGTATAAACATAATAACAAAAGACCCTAATTGTTTATATCTTCTAAAAAGAAACAACAGAGTCCCAGAAATTAGTACAGAACAATTTTTTATGAAATTATTGCATTAAAAAATCTGCCTAGTAAAATTTAACACTTTACTAGGTAGATTTTAATTCATTCTTTCGCCTTGTTAAAAACTTCTTGAAGAGCCTCCTCCGCCAGAAGAACCTCCACCTCCAAAGGATCCTCCTGAAGAGCCTGATGAGAAACCTCCACCACCATAGCCTCCGCCAAAGTACCCGCCTCTTCCAGAACCTAGCGTTATAAGAAATAGCAGTCCGCTAATCATAAATATCATTAGTAAAATATCATTATCTAAAAACATAAACATTATAAAGCTTAAGATAGATGAAATAGCTGAAATCCATCTTATAATTTTTTTGGTATGCCTACTAAACAGAGAAACTAAAGAGCATGGTATAATGGAAAATGCAAATATAGTTGCTAATTCGTCATATTTATCTGTTTGGTTGCCTTTGACTGCCTCCACACTTCCATTGATAGTAACATTATATTCATTTTTCACTTCTTCTAAAACAGCATTATACCCATTTTTTATTCCATCTTGCCAATTATCATTTTTAAAATATGGAACCATATAATCATCTTGTATTCTTCCAGTCTTTCCATCGGTTAATGTTCCTTCTAATCCATATCCCACTTCAATTCTGCATTTTCTATCTTGAATAGAAAGTAAAATTAACACACCATTATTTTTCTTGCTATCTCCTATTCCATATTGTCTAAACAACTTATTGGCATAATCTTCTATAGCATCACCATCAAGACTATTTACAGTCACTACCACAATTTGTGCTCCTGTTTGCGAGTATAAAGATTTATTGGTTAATATAATATAATTTTTTAGGCTATAATCTAACACCCCTGCCGAATCATTTATGTAGAAGTCACTTGTTTGTGTAACAATAGCATTTGATTTATTAAAAATACCTAAACCAACTATTATAAAAATTAAACACCCTATTAAAAACTTTCTTTTTCTCATACTAATTAATAAATTAGAAGTTATTTCATTTTTCACATTAAATAACTCCTAATTTTTTCTCCTTTTATTATTCTTATTCAAAAGATACATTTGGTACATCTTTGCTTGATTCACTTGCTTCAAAATATGTTGCTGTATCAAATCCAAACATTCCAGCTAATATGCTATTAGGAAATTGTTTTATAGATAAATTATAAGTTTTAACGGCATCATTATAATCTCTTCTTGCAACAGCAATTCTATTTTCTGTTCCACTTAACTCATCAGAAAGTTGTGTAAAGTTTGCTGATGCCTTTAAGTCTGGATAATTTTCTACAACCACCAATAAATTAGATAATGCTTTTGAAATTTCATTATTGGCCTCTATTTTTTCATCTGTAGATGATGAATTTAAATATTTAGTTCTAGCCTTTGTTACCTGCTCTATAGCAGCAGTTTCATGGCTTGTATAACCTTTTACTGTATTTACTAAGTTAGGAATTAAATCAGCTCTTCTTTGCAATGTTACGTCCAAATTAGAGTATGCCGTATCTACAGCCTCTCTCTTTGAAACCATTCCATTATAGCTTCCAATTAATAAGCCTCCTAATAATAAAACAATAACAATAATTACAATTAAAGATTTCTTCATATAGTTTTCTCCTTTTTTCGTTTTTATTATTATATACTTTAAAAATTTATATTGCAATATTTTTTAAAAATTTATTATTCCTAAATGTTCTAATAATATTTTTATTCCTAATAAAATCAATATTACTCCGCCCATTATTTCTGCTTTTTTCTCATATTTATCACCAAATCGATTTCCAATTTTTACTCCTATTATGGAAATTATAAATGTTATCAACCCTATTGTTATAACAGGCATTACTATGTGTATTTTCAAACATACAAAAGTAATTCCAATAGCCAATGCATCTATACTAGTCGCTATTGATAAAACTAGCATTGTTTTCACATCTACATTGTCATTTCTATTTTCACTTTCCTTATCAAAAACTTCTTTTACCATATTTATTCCAATTCCAACTAATAAAATAAAAGCAACCCAGTGGTCCACATTTGTTATAAATCTTTCAAACGTAGTCCCTAAAAAATAACCTATAACTGGCATTACAGCTTGAAATATTCCAAAATACAAGCCTATAATTATAGCCTTTTTCCAGCTCATTTTTTTCATTGCCAATCCCTTACAAACAGAAACTGCGAATGCATCCATTGCAAGCCCAATACTAATTAATAAAATTTCTATTGCGCCCATATTATTTTTTCTTTCCTCCTAAGTTAATATTATATATTCTTGCAGAACAAAAACTATTACTGCCCATTTTAGTAAACAGTAATAGTTCTAGTATAACACATTTATTTACAACAATAAAGTTTATTCGTAATCTAAATTATATGTTTCTTCTATCTTTTGTCGTATATTTGTTCTTCTCTTTTGAATTCTCATCTTTGAAATGTTAAATTCTTGCCAGCTTAATGTTTTTTCATTTTTCTTTATATTTATTAAGATATTCTCAATTGCTGTTTCTTCTTTTAAATCTATATTCTGGTCTTGTAGTTTATCCTCCAATATAATATAACTATCTTCACTTGCAATATTTGATAAGTAATTATAGTCAATTGATCTAATGCTCTCTCTTGTAAGATTTCTGCTTACAATTATGTTTTCAATATTCATAAGGTTTGCCACACAATAAGCTCCAATACAAATACCAAAGCACCACTTCATAAAATCAAACTTATCATCAAGAATATATTTTACGATTGGAATAAATGCAATTATTTCGGTAATTAATATGATATAAACGAACATTCTTAAATATGTTAAACCATATTCCATCTCATACATATGCATTCTGTACATTGACGATATTGCAATTATGATAGTAAACACTACTAACATAAGATTTAGTATTTTTATGTTTTTTTCTTTTTTAGCATTATATCTATTTGATATTAATATTACTGCCAAATTTATAAAAGATACAAACATCAATTGGAAGAATCCGCTTCTTGCATAATTTGCGTAATCAAATGAATTTTGAATATTTATTTTAGCAAATAATGACTGTATTTGTATAAAACAGAATACCAAGTATACAATATTTAATGTTGCTAAAAGCATTTTTATTGTAAAAGTATCTTTTACTTCTACTTCTCGTTTATATTCATCTTCTTCAAATTCATCTTGAACTTTCAGAATAAAGCTTAAGAATAAGAAGTATACCATTACCATAATTACTATTCTCAAAATTAGATTAAATGTATTTGCTGTATTAATATGCGTAAATATACGCCCTATTCCTGAAAATAGATTTGCAAATATTGAATCGGCTGATGATAACAATATTAATACGATTCCAACTACAACACAAACAATTAATACTGACTTAGCAATTTTCTTAAAATTTACAGTTTTCTTTTTTACAGATAAATGTTCATTTACAATTTCTTTACTTAATTTTAATCCATCTTGCCATTCTCCTACAGTATCAGTAAATAGCAATCCTGTCTTATATAAGTAATTAGTTAAAGTACCTTTTTGATTAGTTAAAATTACATACATTATAAAATTTAAAGCAAATATTACAAATATATTTGCAACATAAAATGTTCTATTAGCAAATACAAAATAGGTACTACTTAGCAATACTATTGGAACCATAAGCCATAAACCAGCTTTGTTCTGTATCTTTTCCTTTTTATTAAGCACAAATAAAATAATTCCATTGCATACAATTTCAAATATTAGCATTGAAATTCCAATTTGCTTACCATAAAATAAAATTGACTGTATAATCGATAATATTAAACTTCCTATAATCTCCATAATTTCTACTACTCCTTTAATTTGATTGGTAAAGAATTAAATTTTGGCTAGGAAAATAAAATTTAAAAGGCAAGGGCGCATACTTTGTGTATATAACCGCGTTTTAAATGAAATTTGACGTAGCCAAATTTCTAATTATTTGCCAATATTCTTTTCATAATCCAATATATCTCCCGGCTTGCAATCCAATACCTCGCAAATTTTCTCTAATGTTGAGAATCTTATTGCTTTTGCTTTATTTGTTTTTAATATAGATAAATTAGCAGGTGTTATTCCAACTTTTTCTGCTAGTTCACCGGAGGACATTTTTCTTTTTGCAAGCATTACATCTACATTAACAATAATCGGCATATCTCTTCTTCCCTCCATTATATAGTAAAATCATTTTCTTCTTTATACTCAATTGCCTTCTTATATATTTCATTAAGTATTTTTATTCCAATCCCAGCAACAACAAAAATTATTGCTAAAATTGTTAAAGAAAACAGTATATAGTATATAAATTCTTGAAAATATTTTGTTATTGTTGCTATAACAAATACTACTGTAATAAAATATATAGTGCTTATCACAAAACAATTTATGCTTACAGTATTCAGTATCTTTACATTATCTTCACAAAATAATTCATTATCTTTTAAATGTTGAAAGATTTTTATAAATTGATAAATAATAAAAAGTGCAATAATTCCAGTAGCTATAATCATTATAAATAGGATAAGACTTGACACACTTTTTTCTATATTTTCCATACCTACTAGCTCAACAATAGATTTTATAATTGTTTCGATTACTAGTAAATCAACCAAACTGATTATAGTAAATAACACTTTTAATCCAACTATAACTTTAGATGATAAACTTTTTTCTCCTAAAATTTTCATATTAACACTTTCCTTTCATTTTACATGTTTTATATGAGTTACTCATTTCCTTGTTCGGCATCAGTATACATTATATATTCTTGTTTGTCAATACTTTTTTATTGTTTTTCAATAATTATTTTGTTTTATAATAAGCACATATATATTTTATATGTGCTATTTTTTTATTCTACTCTATTAAATTATTTTTATCAATTTAAATCCAGTATAATCACAACTTACCATTTTATAGGCTACATTATTATAGATTCCATCAAAAACATTCATATGACTTTTGCCATGTAAGTGACCATATAAGCAATATTTAACATTATATTTTTCTAATATTTTCGTAAATTCGTTATTCTTTAGGTCTTTTAATAATGGCGGATAGTGCATACATACTATTATAGGCTTATCTTCACCATACTTTTGAATTCCGTCTATTATAGAATTTTCTAGTCTTAATAGTTCTCTATCTTTTATCTTTTTATCGTCAATATTTTCTGAAACCAAATTCCAGCCTCTAGTTCCTGCAATTATATAATTTTCAAATTCATAACTATTATTATATATAAAATCTATATTATTAAATTCTTTTTCTTTTAAAAATTCTCTCATTCTCTTCAATGTAGTCCACCAAAGGTCGTGGTTTCCTTTTAATAAAAGCTTTTTCCCAGGCAAATTATTTATAAATTGGAAATCTTTATATGTGTTTTCTAATTTCATTTCCCATGAAAAATCACCTGTCAATAACACTAAGTCTTCTTCCTTTACATTTGTTCGCCAATCTTGACTTATTTTTTCTTCATAATTATTCCACCCAAATATATCCATCGGTTTATTGGTGTTGAATGAGAGATGCAAATCTGATATTGCATATATCGACATCTTTATTTCCCCTAACTAAGAGTTAAATTTGGTATAGCATTTAACTCAAGATTTGATTTATTTCCCGCCATAAATTCATAATACCCTGCAGATGCAATCATAGCACCATTGTCTGTACATAATTTTAACTCTGGATAATAAATATCTATGTTTTTTCCCAATGCTAAATCATCGAATTTTTTTCGTATATAAGTATTAGCAGAAACCCCGCCTGCCAAAACTATTTTGTTTACATTTGTTATTTTTACGGCCTCTTCTGCATGATTAACTAATATCTCTGCAACCGTTTTTTCAAAGCTTGCTGCTAGATCAGCCTTATTAATATCAGGTTTATTATGATTTAAGTTTATAACTGCTGTTTTTATTCCACTAAAACTAAAATTCAAACTATCAAAATGCGTTTTGGGTAAATTAATATTTGCTTGTCCTTGTTTTGCTAACTTGTCTATTTTGGGTCCTCCCGGATAACCTAAACCAATTACTCTAGCTACTTTATCAAAAGCCTCGCCAACAGCGTCGTCTTTTGTTTTCCCAAGCACTTCAAATGTATTATAGTCTTTTACTAATATTATTTGTGTATTTCCACCAGACATCATCATACATAGAAAAGGTGGTTCTAATTCTTCATGTGTAATATAATTAGCTGCTATATGTCCTTTTATATGGTTTACTGCAACTAGTGGTTTATTTAGAGCATAACTAAGTGCTTTTGCATATGATACACCAACTAGTAAAGCTCCCACAAGTCCTGGTCCGTATGTACAAGCAACTGCATCAATATCATTAATATTAATGTTAGCATCTTCAATTGCTTTTTTCATTACATTTGAAATTGCTTCCACATGGTTTCTTGAAGCAATCTCGGGTACAACACCACCAAATTTTTCATGTATGCTTATTTGCGTATCTATAACATTAGACAAAATTTTTCTTCCATTTTTTACTATTGATACTGATGTTTCATCACAACTTGATTCAATTCCGCATTATTAATATGTCTTTCATTTTTCTTCACTTTCTATTTCTATAATTTAAAAATTCCAAATAAAGCTGATACCATCGAATAAATTCCTGTTGATACAATATTTATTACTGGACTTATTATATAACTTATTAGATTTGTTACCCATAATACTATAAACACAATATAAAATATTTGTGCATTATTTTCAAACCATGTTTTTGCATTATATGGTAAAAAATGCATTAAAATTTTCGAACCATCCAATGGTGGTAGTGGTATTAAGTTAAATACTCCCAATCCAATATTCACACTAATAGCCATCTGTAATGTTAAACCAATCAACATTCCTGTTGTTGATAGTATGAAAGTAGGTGTAAATGTAGTTATTGTAAATAATATTATTGTTAGTACAATTGCAATTATTAAATTCATTACTGGTCCTGCAAGAGCAACTAGTGCTTCTTGTGCAGACATTGATCTTTTTCTATTAAAATTAGCAGGATTTATCTCTACTGGCTTTCCCCATCCAAAGTGTGCAAATATAAGCATAAAGAAACCTACTGGATCAATATGCGATAATGGATTTAAGTTTAATCTACCTTGTCTTCTCGGAGTATCATCACCCAATTTGTCGGCAACAAAAGCGTGAGCAAATTCATGAAATGTTATTGCTACAATTACTCCTGGCAAAGTAAGTAGTAGAGCTAATAGTTCCATAGGATTTTGTATATACTGGACTATTGTGCTTACTGTAAATATTGCAATTATTATATATAATATTCTTTTATCTATATTAAACATATTATCAACCTTTCAATTTTTATGTTTATATTATATACTAGAAAAATGAATATGTAAATATTTTTTTACTTTTATGTTACTCTTATGCACATTTCAAAATGGTTATATCTCTTCATTTTAGCTTTACAATGTACATTTACTGCGTAATTCTTTTGCATGTGATAATGATATATCTGTTATCTCTCCAGATGCAATTCTTGCTACTTCTCTAATAGTTTCATCTTCATTCATTAATTTTACTTTTGTATTTGTTTTATTATCTTGTACTTCTTTATAAATGTAATAATTATAATCCCCTTGAGCTGCAATAGTAGCCAAATGCGTTACTATTATAACTTGGTGTTTTTGCGCTATCTTTTTTAATTTGTTTCCAACCGAATTTGCTGCTTTTCCGCTAATTCCAGTATCAATTTCATCAAATATTAAAACAGGAACTTCATCGATATCTGATAATACTGTTTTTATAGCTAACATTATTCTTGACATTTCTCCACCAGAAGCAATTTTATTTAGCTTTTTCTCTTCTTCTCCTAAGTTGGTAGTAATTACAAATTCAACATGACTCTTCCCATTTGGTGAAAATTCTTTATCTTCAATTATTTTTGCATTAAACCTTGCATTTTTCATTTCTAATTGAGCAAGTTCTTGGTTTATTTTATCATTTAATACTACAGAATTTGATTTTCTTAATTCTGTTATTTCTTCACATAATTTTTCCATTTCAATTGTTATTTTATCTATTTTTTCCTTTGTCTTTCTATTTTCCTCATCAAGATTTTCTATTCTATCAATTTCATTTTCTAATTTTTCTTTATATTCTATTATCTCATCTATTGTATTACCATATTTTCTTTTTAATGAATATATTTCATCCAATCTTTCTTCTATTTCGTTTCTTTCTTCTTCATCAAAATATACATCTTCTTTCATTGACGAAATATCTCTTGCTACCTCTTGAACCTCATAATAAATGTTTTTCATTTCTACTAATTTTTCACCATACTTACTATTTACATCTTCTATCTTTTCAAGCGCTCTTATAGAATCATTTATAACATCTATTATAGTTCCTTCTAGATTATTACTAACATTGTTCAAAGATTCAGCAACTTTCTCTGAGCTCATTATTATTTTTCTTTTTTCTTCAAGTTGTTCATCTTCTCCTCGCTTTAAATTTGCTGATTTTATTTCTTTGTATTGATACTCTAATAAATCTAATTTTCTTTGTTTTTCTATCTCATCACCATAATTGTTTTTTAATTTTTTATTTAGTTCTACATATTCATTATATAACTCGCAATACTTTTCATGTATCTTAAACATTTTTTCACCAACAAATTTATCTAGGTATCTAGTATGAAATTCGGTATCCATAAGAGTCTGATTATCGTACTGGCCATGAATATCAATTATATTTTTCATAAAGTTTTTTAATTCGCTTACAGGCACTAATCTTCCGTTTATTTTGCATATATTTTTTCCAGCTGTATTTATTTCCCTTGATACAACAACATTTCCATCAATTGAATTTGGATTTTCTGGTAAATATAACGCAAGCTCAACAAAAGACATACTTTGTCCTCTTCTTATCATATCTTTAGAGAATCTTCCTCCAGCAATTATTCCTAAAGAATCTACTATTAATGTTTTTCCTGCTCCAGTCTCACCAGTTAAAACATTTAAACCTTTGTTTAAATCTATTACTATATCATCAATTATTCCTATATTTTTTATATGCAATGTAGTAATCATATCCATCAGCCTCCAAATTTTTGTTCGTATATATACTACATTTTATTTTTGATTTTGTCAACACTTTTTACAAATTTTTGTTCGCAATTTATCGACATTTTTTGTGGTAACCCCTACGGGCGAATCTACCCGCGTCGGTCAAAGCGTCCACTGGACGCTTTTTTCCCTCCTTTTCGATTCCCGTTTAATTATTTTTCTTTCAAAAAAAATAAGCTATTAAAGTAATAGCTTTTTTGTGGTGACCCCTACGGGAATCGAACCCATGATTCGGCCTTGAGAGGGCCGCGTCTTAACCGCTTGACCAAGGGGCCATTAAAAATTACCTATTTAATATATCATTTTTCATAAATTAAGTCAACTAGTTCGGGCTAATTTTTATGAATAATTTTTGTTTTCTTGCCAGATATTTTTATATAAGTAATTTTATTTTTTTATTTATATACACATTTCCAGTATTTCTTTTAGTCTTTCATCTTGTTTTGTTAAATATAAATATCCAATTAAAGCCTCAAATGCTGTTGCATAGCTATATTCTTCTACTGTAGCATTTTTAGGCACATGATGATTTTCTGCATTTCTACCTCTTCTAACTATATCTTTTTCATCGTCAGTCAATTTATCTTCAATTTTATGTAATATTTTTACTTGAGCATCAGCTTTAACATATTTTATTGCCTCTATATGTAACATATGTGGTTTTAGTTTTGTAGTATTAGTTAAGTGTGTTCTAACTAACAATTCAAACACACTATCGCCAACATATGCCCATGTTAATGGAGATAACGTATTAACTTCTGCAATTTCTCTTTTTCTTTCTATTAATTCTATCACTTTTTCCTCCATTTACTCTGCCATTTCCAATGTAATTCTGCCTAAATTTCCACTTCTAAAGTCATCTAATATTATTCTTGAAACCTTGTCCAAATCTATATCATTTCCTTTAGCTACAGCCCCTCTTTTTTCTCCTATATAGTTCATTATTTCAACTATTTTTTCATTTTCTTCTAGTTCAGCATTTGTACTAATTTTGTCAATTATATTTGGATTTAAACTATATCTTCCTATTAAGTTGTCTTTATATTTTTCAATTAAAAATTTAACAAGATTATAGGCAATTTCAACTTCATCTATCACATCACTTTTTATAGTTCCTGTGTAAGCTAAATTTAAAGCTGTTTGTTCATTTGATATTTTAGGCCACAGCACCCCTGGTGTATCTAATAACTCTATATTATTCGCAAGGCGTATCCACTGTTTATTTTTAGTAACTCCCGGCTTATTTCCAACTTTCATTGCAGTTTTACTAGACACCTTATTTATAAACGAGGACTTTCCAACATTTGGAATTCCTATTATCATTACACGAGCAATTTTATTTCTACCTTTCTGTTGTGCAATTTTTCTCTCTTCTATCATCATTTCATTAATTTTGCCTACAACACTATTTGTCCCCATTCCATTATTAGAATTACACAATATAGCTGAAATTTGTCCTTTTTCAAAATGTTTTATCCATTTTTTTGTCTCGTTTTCATTTGCTAAGTCTGCTTTATTTAGAATTACTATTTTCTTCTTATTTTTTATTAATTTTTGAACATTAGGATTTTGGCTTGAAATCGGTATTCGTGCATCTAAAATTTCTATAACTATATCTACTAATTTTAAATCTTCTTCAACCTGTTTCATTGTTTTAGCCATATGCCCAGGGTACCAGTTGATACTCGTTGATGGTAAACTTTTTGTATCTTCGTTCATTTTTTTATTTTTTCTCATTTCTCTTTTTTGATACATATCCATTATTTATCACTTTCTTTTTTATAAATTGTAATTTATCGTTCTACTTGTTTTCAATTAAATCGGTATAATATATAATTTTCTTACCTAATTTTTTTGCATAATCTATCTCCAACTTCGTACTATCTCCAATATAATTATTTATATTTACTACTAATATAGCATCTGATAATTCTATTCTTTTAAAATGTGCCTCTTTCAAATTTATTAATTGCTCTTTCGTTCTTTCCATATTCTCTGATACTGGATATACTGGTGTAAGAACACAATAGCCTTCTAATGCCATTTTTTCTGCAACTGTCATCATCTCTTTTTGAAATTTTAGACTTCCACATAATGTTACTATTTTCATTTTATAATCCTCCCTACAAATTATTATTTATTTGTTTCATCTATATCTAAATATAAGTTTAATTCTTCTTCTGTTGGTAATTTATCCATTAATTTTTTCCTTATATTCTTCTTTTAATGTAATAGAATCAAAAATATCTAGTAATCATTTATTTCTCAATGAAATTAATAGTATAAAATTTGTAAAGCCTTTTTATACTTTTCATTTCTTTTCACATCAACCTCTGTAACAAAGTCCAATCTAGTTTTGTCTAAATTATGCGTTAAATCTGCTATTTTAACTTTACAAGCTATTGAGTTATTTTTTATTCTTTTTATATATTCATCATATTCTATATTTTCTTCCCTAGTTAGTAATTTTAGAATATCTATTATTTCTTTTGAAAATACCTCTTCTAGTTGCTTAAACGTTACATTTGTATCTTCAACAACATCATGGAGTAACGCAATTATACATTCGTTTTCTGTATCCATTTGTTCTGCTACATGAATTGGGTGATATATATATGGAACTCCAGATTTGTCGACTTGGTTTTTATGTGCTTCATAAGCTATTATCATTGCTTTTCTTGTTAACTTAGTATTAATCATCTATTCAACATATAATCAATCAAAGCATATTGATTGTATTATTCTCCTTCTACTACTTATAATTAACTTTTCATAAAATTCTTTATATTATAATGTTCTGTAATTATTTTTATCTGATCTTTCATCTTTTTCCATATCATATTTTTTGTTATTGTAAAACCAATCTGTTTTACTGTCTTTTGGGTGTGACTGTCTATTTTTATCTAGTAATAAATCAAAAAAAGTAAACAGTGGTAATGCAACTCCTACTAACGAAAATAATACATTAATATAATCATCAACCATTCCGTTTCCAGCTTGCATTGCCTGCAAATTTTTAAACAAATATACGCCAAAATATCCAAAATATCCAATCATATATACAATAGAACCTAAAAATTTTCTCTTTGCAATGAATACAAAACATATTAAGGCTACAAAAATCATTGCTATCTCCATATTCATATCCATTGGTTTTATCATAAACTCTATTCCCATAGAGTTTGTATAAGTTGCAATTATCCTTAATACCCAAAACATTACATCTAAAGCTAATACCATCCAAGTGCTAAATTTTTGCATTTGTTTTTCCTCCTACTAAAAAAATATATTAAAAAGATTTCGTAAATATAGAATAGAAATGGCTATTGAATTTGCCTCAATAGCCATTTTATAATAATTATTAGTCTACAAAATCAAATTCGTTCTTGAATTTATCTTTAAACATCTCAAATACTTTTGTTAATGTTTCTTCATCTTCAACGCTAACATATGATTCTGTTTCTTCATCACTGTCATCGTCTGAATCTTCAACTTTTAAAATTACTACCTCTCCTGGTTCTTCACTTTCTTCATCATCCACTGGTAATAAAACTACATATTCTTCATTATCTAATTCAACTAAATCTAAAAGCTCGAAGTTAGATTCCTTTCCTTCTTCATCTGTTAAAGTTATTATGTTGTCTGATAATTCTTCCTCAGAATTGTTTGTTATGTTTTCGTCATTCATTACTTTATTCTCCCTTCAAAATTAATTTTATTATAATTTGTATTTCTACAAAATTAAAACCATTTTTTTATACTATTATTTTATTTTTTGTCAATTATATTCAATTATCTTTTTTCATTTTCATATAAGATTCCAAAATATATACTGCTGAAATTGTATCTACTATATTTCTTTTTTTATGTTTATTTACGTTTAAAAAGTTCATTGTTTTATGAGCTTCTACAGTTGTTAATCTTTCATCTATTCTTTCAATTTTTATTTTATTGAATTTGCACTGTAATTTATGTATGAACTTTTCTGTAACTTCTACACGTTCTGTTTTTGTTCCATTCATATTCAATGGCATTCCAATTGCAAATGTATCAATTTCGTTATTATATTCAGCAAGTATTTCTTCTAAACGCTTTAAAACTATTTTATCATTTCCTTGATGATGAATTGTTTCTAATCCTTGCGCCGTATAGCCTAGTGGGTCTGTTATAGCAATTCCAACTCTTGCATCTCCATAATCTATTCCTAAAGCTCTCATATATTACTTGTCCAATCCAATATAATTTTTTACCATTTCTTCTAATAGTTCATCTCTTTCAACTTGTCTAATTAAATTTCTTGCTCCATTATGGCTTGTTATATATGTAGGATCACCAGAAAGTATATAGCCTACTATTTGATTTATTGGGTTGTAACCCTTTTCAGTTAAAGCCTTATATACCTCTTTAAGTATTTCCCTAGTTTTTTCATTTTTTTCTTTTTCTACATTAAAACTGACAGTTTCGTCTGTAACCATATAAAACCTCCTATAAATAATTTATATTACTTTCTGATGTATCAGCTGTGTCTAAATATTCTTCTAGTTTTTGAGTAACACCAACTAAAGCAGTACCTTTATAATATTTTGCAAGAGCAATATTTAATTTTGGTGATACCTCAGTTTCATCTCCTTTATAGTCTTCTGCAGGTGCTATTTTTATAGCTTCCGTTTTTTCTTTTACTGTTTTCATAAACTCCTCAACTGCTTCTAAATCAACTCCTGAAAAAACTATAGCAAATTTTGGTCCCATATATCTCACAAATAAATATTCTGGTGATAAGTTTTGTTTTATTTCTCTACAAACTTGTGTTATTACATTATCTCCTGTCTTTCTGCTTATTTTTTCATTTATTTCAACTAAATTTATTATTTTTAATAAGCAAACAGTTGATGTAGAATATTTATCTATAACATTTTTTCCTTCTGTGTATAAATACTCTGCTGTTTTTAATTCTGAATATTGGTCATCTCTTACAATTTTTTCTATTGTAGATTGATTTTCTACAGTTTTTAAAACAGCAACAATATTATTTTTTACAACTTCTAATATTGTAGTATCCACATTATCGAATTCGTGAGGAGTGCTTCCTTCTATTATCCAATAACCAATGTAAACATTGTCTATGTATATTGGAAAGAACATTGCTGCCTTTGCTCTTCCAAATTCCATTTTTTGATAAGGCAATTTTTCGCCTTCTTTTTCAACTGTAATGTATTTTGGAATACCCGTTTCTATACTATCTGCAAAAACTGGTTCTGACTGCAAATTTTTCAATGTTTCCCAATGTTTTTCTGCAACATTTGAGGCTCTTATTACAAATTCCGCACCATTATAAACTACAATGGTTGAATATTTTATACCATATTTTTCTATTAATATGTCATTAATTTTTTTCAGCTTATCATCAACACTTGATGTTTCACTTATGGTATCCATAAAATCTTGTAATACATTTAAACTTGTAATTTGTTGGTTTATGTTCTTAAAAGAATCAATTTTTTTGTGTATTGACATATTATAGAACATTAGGCCTATTATTATTGCTACTAGTAATAAAACTATTATTATCATCATTGTAAAATTTCACCTCATTTTGTTTATTTAAAAATTATTTCTCATCTTATTTAATGTTGCATTCATATTGCTGTTAAAAGAATAGTTTGTATTTTTTACATTCTTTTTGCTATAATCATTATAATTCTTTGTTGGTTTTGTCTTATTTTTTTCATTTGCAATTAGTGGATATACCATGTCTCCTAATCTTTGTAATGCGTCTAAGAAAATTTTAGAATACCCATTTAACGATATTTCACAATCTACTAATCTCTCTAAATATCTACCATAAGTTTGATCTTCAAATGGAATTGTTGTATATTTTACATTATCTTTGTCAAACAATGTATTTATATATGTTGATGCTGGATCATTATAACAAGAAATTCCTCCTATAACCATTTTGTCGGTTAACTTTCTTAATTTTAGTGTTTTATTTATTACTATTCTTAATTTATTTGGATTTAATATATTTTTATATTTCAATTCATTTAAAAAAGCCGTTAATGGTTGAATTGTAAGAATATCATATGTTTGTACTAAATATATCTCATGTGATTCTGCAAAATAATTGAAATTTGTGTCAAAATCACAATCCAATAATACTAAAGAATAATTTTTAGATAATGTATCTAATATGTTTTCATAATCATCTATACTTGGATTTTCACCTGGCAATGTAGTATATACAGTAAGATTTTTACTTACTTGAATGCCATCTGCCACACCACTTCTAAGTCCATCAATACATCTAAAAGACTTTTCTCTTAATGCATCTTCGTTTAGAGTATAAATGTAATATGCATTTTTATTTTTTGTTAAATCCAATATTGCTGTTTTTATTCCTTTATTAGATAATAAAACCGCTAGATTATTTACTAAGAATGATGTTCCATTCTTTGATGTTCCAACAAATGATACAATTTTGCAATCGCTTGTTACTAAATTAGATGTTGCTGTGTTTTCATTTTGGGTATTATTTGCAACAGTATTAATAGCGTTTGAACCTTGTATTTGATTATTTTTATTGAAGTATTCAAACGAATTACTGTAATTGTTCATCTCGCTATTATTTAAATTTTGAGTATTATTTTGTTGCAAATCTCCGCCTAGGTATCCGCCATTTTCTTCATATTCATTCTTTTCTTCAGGCTTATTTTCCTCCTGAGGTTCTACAATTTTGTTATTGTTAAAGCTCTCCATACCTGGTAATTGAGGCATTTCATTGTTTTCAAATAAATCATTGTTAAAATCTCTTTTAAAGAAATCAACAGGTTTATTCTCTACTGGTTGCTCAAACTTTGGTGCTGGAGCTTCATCTTCAAATCCAGGTAGCATTACATCATCTGAATTTTGTTCTTGAACATTTGAAGATACTTGATTATTTAAATCAAATAGATTTATATCATCATCTTCTTCAGGCTCTGGCAATGTAACAGCTTCGTTTTCAACTTTTTCTTCTGGTTCAACTATCTTTTTAGGTCTACCTCTGCCTTTTTTTACCTTTGCTTCTTCCATGGCAATTTCTTCTGGTGTTTTTTCTTTTCTTGGTCTTCCACGACCTTTCTTTACTGGTTGAACTGGTTCAGTTTGATTACTTTCTTCATTTTCTGGCATTGTATTTGTTTCTTTTCCAAATTGTTGAAGATTCAAGTTATTATCACCTTGTTGCAAAGTTATTGGTTGAACATATTCTTGTTCAATTGGCTTAGGCTCTATATATTTAGGTACAGGATTGTTTTGAATATTTGGCTGAACATTTTCTGGTTCTTCATCAAATAATGATGAAAAAGCATCATCACTTTGTTCAATTCTTGGCATTACATTATTTTGTTCTATATCATGCATTGTAGAATTCGTTGAATTTAATACTTCCTGCGTTGTATCTTGTTTTGTTGTATATGCCTTTTTTACATTTTGCATATTTATTGCAGATGGAATTACCACAGGCTTTGTTAATTTGGCTTTTTGTAATTCCTTATCAATAAGTTCAATTTTATTTACATTCTTACTTTCTATATTCTTTGTTGTAATTTTCTTTCCTGTTCTACCTTTTGTTACTTGATTTTTTACACTACCAATCATAACCTGTTGATATTTTGGACATCTTTCTTCAAGAACAGCTCTAACATTCAGTGGCAAATATTTTGTAATTAATTTAAGCTGAGTGTCTGTATATTGTTCAGCGATCTCTTCAAAACTTTTTACATATAAATCTTCATTTTTTCCTAATTTTTTATAGTGATTTAATATGTGCTGAATCTCTTCTTCTTTTACAGTATCCATGTTTGAATCTGTATATTCTACTTCTTCTCCATCTATACCATAGTACACTTTAGCTTCTTTTTTAGTACGTGGCATATTGATAAGTTTACATACATTATCAATTCTTCTATCTTGTCCTATAAGGACATTGTAGATTCCCATACTAAATAACTTTGCAAGCAATGAATCACGTCTTTCACGTCTATCTGTTGCAATTAAAATAATAGGAATATCTCCTTCTCTACTATTAGAAGCTTCATCACTTATACTATCTAATTTATCATATAAGAAATTATCTATAACCTCATAATTATTATTTGCATAAGGTTCCAAATCTTCTCCTATAACTATTCTGTCATAAGACTTATCCTTTTGTAACTCTTTTATTATCGCGTTGAAAAAATACACATTTTTCCCTGAAATTATTTCTTTGTACATAGACTGATATTTTTTTGTGATAGCCTCTGAAATCTTTTCATTATTTACTGCGAATAAAACTCTCATTAGTTTAACCCCTCCAACCTTTTACTACTATTGCAAAAACTAGTGGTAATACTTGGCATATTACAACTATTGTAACACTTGCAATCATTAAAGCAAAACCTTTGTCTCTTACATCTAATTTTTTTATTCCAATTATGTATTGGTAAATTGCTGCTATTATTATAGCCACAAATCCAAATGGAATACTATAAACTCTTATTTTGCTCAATAAAAAAGCTGTTAATCCATATGCATCAGAACCATAAGCTTCTTTATATTCTTCTAATGTTTTTAATTCTTTGTCTTTTATCTCAATTATTTTTCCAGTTGTACTTTGTGCCGTTTCAGTAACCTGATTAGCTGCATAAACAGATGTACACCCCATTAATAAAAACAAGATAGATATGATTGCTATTACTTTTTTCATTTAATTATCCCTCTTCCTTTATTTATTCTTATTTCTATATAAATTACATCTAATATTCTACACTAGAATGAAAAAAATAGCAAGAAAAAATCTTACTATTTTTTATTATTTTAACTAAAATTTATTATATAAATATTGCATCCACTTATAAACTGCATTTGCCCAGTTTTTGTCAGAGGCATATTTTGTATTTACACCTGTTAATGTAGATCCATTATAGTAATTTCCAGAAGCAACTTCTCCATTATATATAGCTGTTCCTTTTGGATTTAAATAATATTTTGCAAATACTCTTGCAAGCATATCTATTCCCTCTGCATATGTCCCAAAAGAATATGCATTCTCAGATGGAGCCCTGTCATATGCTCCATATCCAAATAAATTCTTTTTATTTTGTGCCATCGCAGATGTTCCCCAATTACTTTCGTGTATAGCAACCGCTGCTAAAAATATGCCATTGACATTATACTGCTGTTCTGCATAGTAAAAATATTTTGCATTGTCTTTCATTATTCCCTTTTTATCATTTGTATTATTGGCAAATATTTTTTCAAATTGTGCCAATGATAGTCCGCTCGGTTTGTTCAAACTCATATTGAAGTTTAAAGCGTTTGATGAACTCACCGCAGAGTCACTCACTTTTTGTTTTGTTCCAATTGCTACAATTTTATCTGCTGCCGGTTTTAATATTTGGTTTCCAACGGCTTTATCACTTATTAATTCATCATTTACAAAAGTCTTTTTTCTCGTAATAACTTGCTTTCCATCTCTTCCTTCTTGTTCAATTTGAATAGTTCCTAATTCAAATTTATCACTTTTTACATATACAGTTGTGAATTCTAAGTCTATATCTTCTGTATACAGCTCTTCTCTTATAATGTCTTTTGTATTTTCTTCTATAATAGATTTCAACTGTTCTAAATTATTTCCCTCTATCTTCTGTGCATTATTATTTATGTATGGTTCAGCAACTGCAATGGTCGTTACAGTATATTTTTGTTTTGCTATATATGCAATTATAAAACTTAAAAATATAAAAGCAATAGCAACTAGGGCTATAAAAAACTTATAACCTTTAGCTGCTATTGTATTCAATTTATTTAAAATTTTATTACTCATTAGTTACCCCTTAATTTCTTCTTTTATCTTAACAAGCGTATTTAAAGCCTCTATAGGAGTTAGTTCATTTACATTTACTTTGTCTAGTTCGTGTGCTATTTCTGCAAGTTTGAAATTGTATAAGTCTAATTGCCCTGATACTTGCTTTTTATCTTCTTTTTCTTGTTCCTTGTTTACAAGCACATTTTTTCTTTCTATTTTCTTTAGTATTTCATTTGCTCTTTGAGTTACTGCCTTTGGAACTCCTGCCAAACGTGCAACGTGTACGCCATAGCTTTCGTCTGTCCCCCCTGGGATTATTTTTCTTAAGAAGATGATATCCTCTCCTTTTTCTTTTACAGCAATCGAATAGTTTTTTACGCCTTCTAGCGTATCTTCTAGTTGTGTTAATTCGTGATAATGTGTTGCAAATAGTGTTTTTGCTCCACATTTTTCTTTGTTTTCTATGTATTCTGCAACTGCCCAAGCTATTGAAAGTCCATCATATGTTGATGTTCCTCTTCCTATTTCATCTAGTACAACCAAGCTGTTTGCTGTTGCTTCTTTTAGAATATTTGCAACTTCCATCATTTCTACCATGAAGGTACTCTGTCCCATGCTTAAATCATCTGATGCACCAACTCTTGTGAATATTTTATCGACTACTCCGATGTGTGCCGATGTTGCTGGTACGAACGAACCAATTTGAGCCATTAATGTAATTAATGCAACTTGTCTCATATATGTTGATTTTCCTGCCATGTTCGGTCCCGTTATTATTGAGACTCTGTTTGACTCTTTATCAAGATATGTGTCATTTGCAACAAACGCTCCACTCGGTAACATTTTTTCTATTACTGGGTGTCTTCCGTCTTTAATGTCTATAATTCCACTATCATCTACTTCTGGCATACAGTAATTAAAATCTTCTGCAACTTGTGCAAATGAGCATAGAACATCTAGTTGTGATACAGCCATTGCAGACTTTTGTAATCTTTGTATTTGAGATTTTATGTGTTCTCTTATTTCTGTAAAAGCTTTGTATTCTAGTGCTACAACTTTTTCTTCTGCTCCTAAGACTTTGCTTTCAAGCTCTTTTAGCTCTTCTGTTATGTATCTTTCTCCACCTGTTAGTGTCTGTTTTCTTATATATCTATCTGGAACTTGTGATAAATATGATTTCGTTACTTCTAAGTAATAACCAAATACCTTGTTATATCCTACTTTTAAACCTTTTATTCCAGTCTCTTCTCTTTCTCTTGCCTCTAATTGTACGAGCCAAGTCTTGCCGTCTATCATAGCAGTTTTTAACTCATCAATTTCTGGGCTATATCCCATTTTTATGATTCCACCTTCTGTTATTAATATTGGTGGTTCATCTACTATTGCCTTGTCTATTAATTGAAATATATCATCTAATGTGTCTAGGTCATCGTATATTTTTCTAAGCATTCCAGACTTAGCATTTGCAAGCATATTTTTTATTTCTGGTAACTTACTTGCAGATGATTTTAAAGAATTTAAGTCTCTTGCATTAGCACTTCCATAAGATATTTTTCCGGCTAATCTTTCTATATCATATACACCTTTTAAGCTTGATGAAAGTTCTCCTCTTAATATAATGTCATCTTTAAACTCTTTTACTGCTTCTAACCTGTTATTTATTTCTTTTACATCTATCAACGGATCAGAAATCCATCTTCTTAAAAGCCTTCCTCCCATTGAAGTTGCTGTTTTATCCAATACCCAAAGAAGAGTTCCCTTTTTAGACTTGTCCCTCATTTTTTCTGTAAGTTCTAGGTTTCTTCTCGCATTTATATCTAAAGACATATATTTTGTAATTGTGTAAATTGTAATCTTGTTTATGTGTTCTAATTTCGTTTTTTGAGTATCTTCAATATATTTTATAAGTCCATTTATTGCAGCAACTGCAAATGGTCTTTTTTCTAGGTCTTTTATGATGTTTCCTTTATCATCACTAAGCGCATATTGCATATATATTTCTTCTGTTTCTTCGCTAAACTTTTCCTCATCTTCAGTAGAAATATATACATCAAAACGTTCTTTTATTTTGCTTATTTCTTCACCACAATCATACAACATCTCGTTTGCAATTATTTCAGATGGAGAATATCTTGAAATTTCGTCTAATAATCTCTCAAAATTATTTTCTTCCTTTATTTCTGCCGAATAGAAGTCCCCTGTTGATATATCGCAAACTGCTATTCCGAAAAATATCCCTTTTTTGAATATGCTCATGATGAAATTGTTTCTTTTTTCTTCTAGTAGATTAGATTCTGTTACAGTTCCTGGTGTTACAACTCTTATAACATCTCTTTTAACAATTCCTTTTGCAAGTTTTGGGTCTTCTAACTGTTCACAAATTGCTACTTTATGTCCATTTTGAACTAATTTTGCAATATATGATTCTGCTGCATGGTACGGAATTCCACACATCGGAGCCCTTTGCTCTTGTCCACAGTCTTTTCCTGTTAGTGTAAGTTCAAGTTCTCTAGATACGTTAATCGCATCATCGAAGAACATCTCATAAAAGTCTCCTAATCTATAAAATAATATACAATCTTTATATTTTTCTTTTGTAGCAAGATAGTGTTGCATCATTGGTGAGTATTCTGCCATGTTTGTTACTTCCTTTCTATTGTACTTCTCCTTTTAAATACCACATATGTTCAGATACAATCTTCAAATTTATTATTTTTCCAATCATATCATCTGTACCTTCAAAATTTACTACTTTATTTGTATCGGTTCTGCCTGTAAGCATGTTTTCATTTGTTTTACTTTTTCCCTCAACAAGAACCTTTTGAATTGTATTTACATATTTTTGATTGTTTCCTGCAATCTGACTCTCTGCAAGTTTTTTTAATCTATCAAATCTTTCATGTTTAACTTCATCTGGAACTTGATTTTCCATTTTATCTGCCGGAGTTCCAACTCTTCTAGAATATATGAACATATAAACTTGCTCAAAGTGAACCTTGCTTACAACATCAAGAGTATCTTCAAAATTTTCTTCTGTTTCTCCTGGAAATCCTACTATTATATCAGTTGAAAGTACTATTCCCGGAATTCTAGCTTTCATCTTTTCTACCAAAGCTAAATATTGTTCTTTTGTATATTTTCTGTTCATTCTTTTTAATATTTCTGTACTTCCAGATTGTAATGGTAGATGTATTATTTTGCATACCTTTTCACAATCACGTATTGCTTCTATTACATCATCTGTAAAGTCCTTTGGATGAGGCGAAATAAATCTAATTCTTTCGATTCCATCTATTTTATTTACTTCTCTAAGTAGCTTTGCAAAAGAATCAATCTCTCCAGTTGCAAGATTTTGTTCTCTTTCTACTCTCATGTATGAATTAACATTTTGTCCTAAAAGAGTAATTTCTTTGTAGCCTTCTTTTGCCAAACACTTAATCTCTGCAATAATATCTTCAGCCTTTCTGCTTCTTTCTCTTCCTCTAACATAAGGAACTATACAATATGTACAGAAATTGTTACAACCGTTCATAATTGCAACAGACGCCTTAATATTATCGTCTCTTTTTATTGGAAGCCCTTCTATAACTTCTCCGTCTATATCAACTATATCTTCAATTTGCTTACCATTTACAATAGCATTATAAATATCTTCTGGAAACTTATAAAGAGTATGTGTTCCAAATACAATATCGAAAAATGGATAACTGTGTTTCAATTTATCGACAATGTGTTTTTCTTGCATCATACAACCACCAATAGCAATAATAGTGCCATTGGTTTCTTTATACTTCTTGACTTCTCCTAATTTTCCAAACAATCTATCTTCTGCATTTTCTCTAACACAACAAGTATTAAAAGCAACAACATTTGCATCTTCAATCTTATCTGTTTTAGAATATCCCATCTCTTCAAGCATTCCAGAAATTTTCTCTGAATCATTTTCATTTAGCTGGCATCCCATTGTTAAAACTATATATTTTAGATTTTTTCCTTCGTTTAATTTTCGTACCTTTTCTATATATTTTGTTTGCTCACTAATCTTTTCTTGCATTTCCATAACCTTCTAATATTCTCCATTTTTCAACTTTTTTCTCAATTTATTTTACAATAAAAAATGAAAAATATCAAGAATATTGACAATTAAATTTGGCTAAATCGTAATGGTTTTGAACCAGAACTGGTTGACAAAAGCTAAAAATATAGTATAATATTATTGTAGTTTTTGATGTAGGAGAAAAAATTATGGCAAAAATATGGAAAAAATTGTTGTTAGTAATTCTTATTGTTGCATGCTTATTTAATGTAGTATCTAAAATAGTAAAAAGATATTCATTAAAAGAAGAAATGCAAAGTTCTATTCAATATATGGAAGAACATCAAAAGAATGAAAATACATTATAAAAAAAATAAATTAATACTTGAAAATATAATTCAATTATGTTATTATAGTATTTAGCAGTTTTTATTAAAAAAGGGAGAGGTGAATACAATGAAAGAAGGAATACATCCAAATTATGCAGAAACAACAATCACATGTGCATGTGGTAATGTTATAAAAGCTGGATCAACAAAGAAAGATATCAAAGTTGATGTTTGCTCAAAATGCCATCCATTCTGGACAGGTAACTTAAAAAGAGAAACAACAGGTGGAAGAGCAGCAAAATTCAGAGAAAAATATGGAATTCAATAATAAAAAAATTAAAGGAAATGGAAGCATCTCCTTTATTTTTTTGCTATATCGAATTTTAGAAAAATAATATAATTATCAGTATATTTCATTTTTTTGCATATATTTTTTCCATTTGCACATACTACTTTCGAGGTGTTTTTTATGAGTTCAAAAAATAAAAATTATACAATTTTATATATAATTATTTTTATAGTTATTCTTGCTATTTTAGTGTTTATATTTAAAGATAATTTATTCGGTCAAAAGCAAAATCAAGATTATAACAGTATCTCTAATTCATCTAGACTCGCTCAAAATAGCAATGTTTTAGGAAATACTGAAGAAGCAAATAAAGTTAACAATAGAATTGATAATGTTCTTGCAAACGCAGAAACTCCTCCATCTGAAAAAGAAGAAGAAATTGCTTCATATTCTACAAAGGTTTCTGGAAGTACTTCAAATAGATTAACCAATATTAGAATTACATGTAAAAAATTAAACGGTACAACAGTAAATACTGGTGAAACCTTTTCTTTTTGTGAAATAACCGGTCCTTCAACAGCTGAAGAAGGTTACAAAGAAGCAACAATGTTTTTAGATGGTAAAGAAGTTCAATCTTTAGGAGGCGGAAACTGCCAAGTAAGTAGCACTTTGTATAATGCTGTACTTGATGTTCCAGATTTAAAAGTTATAGAACGTCATGAACATGGCAAGAAAGTTTCATATGTTCCAGACGGTAAAGATGCCGCCGTTTCATATGGTTCTATTGATTTTAAGTTTAAAAATAATACAGATAACAATATAAAGCTTTATTTTGAAACAGATGATGTTACTCTCACTGTAAAAATTGTAAAATTAGTTTAAATGAATATTTTCTCCTAACACGAATATTATTTTACTAATATTCTAGCAAGGAGGATTTTTTATGTCTTTAAAAAATAAATTTATATACATTACTTGCATTGTTTTACTTTGTAGCTTTACACTATTTAATACATTTGCATTTGCTGTTTCAGATGCCACGGCATATGTGTGGTCTAACCAATCTAAAAAGTTGGAAACTGCCGAAACCAGTGTAGGCTTAAACTCATCTTCTGCAACTGTTACAGATAATCCACTCGCCTTAGATTGTGGAGCAGCCTGCCTTATAGAACAAAGTTCCGGACTTATTATTTACGATTATAATATGCATGAAAAATTAAGACCTGCAAGTGTTACAAAGATTATGAGTCTTTTGTTAATTATGGAAGCTTTAGATTCTGGTAAAATTCAGTTAACAGATAAGATTCCATGTACAGAAGATGCTGCCAAAATGGGCGGTTCTCAGATTTGGCTTGATGTAAGAGAGACTTTAACTGTTGAAGAAATGCTTAAGGCAATTTGTGTAGTGTCTGCAAACGATTGCGTAGTTGCAATGGCTGATTATCTTGAAGGAAGCCAAGATGCTTTTGTAAAAAAGATGAATCAAAAGGCTCAAGAATTAGGAATGAATGATACAACCTTTAAAAACTGCCACGGAATTGATGAAGATGGTCACTTAACATCTGCATATGATATCGCAATTATGTCCAGAGAATTATTAATGAATCATCCTTCTATTACAAAATATACAACTATTTGGATGGATTCCTTAAGAGATGGAAAATCTAGTCTTGTAAATACAAATAAATTAGTTAGAAATTATAATGGTTGTACAGGTTTAAAGACAGGTTCTACTTCTATCGCCTTATATAATTTATCGGCATCTGCCACTAGAAATAACCTTTCTTTAATCGCAGTTGTTTTAAAGGCTCCAACTCCTGCAATAAGATTTTCTAATGCTCAAAAACTTTTAGATTATGGTTTTAGTAATTATACTGTAACATCATTCGGCAAAAAAGGAGATGTAATAAAATTTGTTGAAATAAAAAAAGGGACTACCTCTTCTATTGATGCAATTTTAGAAAATGATGCAGAGGTTCTTATGTCTAATGGTAGTAGCAAAGATATAACACAAGAAATAAAACTAGATGATACATTCACTGCCCCAATTTTAGAAGGGCAAAAATTAGGAGAAGTTGAGTTTTCTATAAACGGAAATGTTGTTTCCACTGTAAATCTGGTTGCAAATAAATCTTCTGATAAATTAAGTTTTGGTTCTATAATAAAATTTGTAATGAATAAATGGTTTAACATGTTAAGATAAAAATTCGCCCAGAAAAATAGTATTTTCTGGGCTATACTTTTAATTTTTATCAAACATGCAAATCTATTTCAATCTAAATTTATTGCTGAATTTATAATAATATGGTTGTATATCAGTTAATATGTCTTTTATCCAAACTATATTTCCATTTTTATCTTCATATTTGATGTTTGGAAAAGTTTTTAGTACTTTTTCATTAGAAAAAATTGTTTTAGAAAAAGCTTTTATTATTTTGTTGTCCATTACTTCATCACTTACCATTAGTATTTGACTATCTTTTACTTCTAAATTATGTTCTTTTATTAGTCTTGTATAAAAAACTTTTAAACCCAACGCTGTTATTAATAAATCTAATAATAGAAAAATCGTAAATCCAATAGTCAATATGTTAAACCATTTTTGGGGCAATTTATTTATTCCAGTTTCTATATATGGATTTATAAACCTTACTAAGCATAGTGCTAATAGGCCCCAAAACACAGTAAATGTTAATGTTATTCTTCCATTTATATTAAATGGCATATTTGAATAGTCCCACCATTTTATTTGAAATATTACTTCGCCTATCCAGCTTATTACATATTCAATAACTGAACCTTCTACTGCACCTGCAAAAAACAATGCCCAGTTGCTTTTCTTAAATGGCTGAAGCCCTGGTATCATTATAGCTGCACCTAGACCATATATACAGCAAAATGGTCCAAATAAGCAACTCTGCCTACTCTCTAATACTCCTTTTGTTAATATTCCAAATATTGTCTCTACTATAAATCCTAAAAAGCTATATACAGCAAAATATGCCAGCAAGCGCTTAAAAGTTATTTTTACAACTGGTTCTTCCATTTCTTGTTTCATGTATTATTCCTTTCAATCGTTTCAATTAGTCTATTTATTATATCAGTTTCTCTTATATAAAATATTTTCGCCCCAAAAGGGGCGTCCCTATTGGGCGATTTTCAATTAATAGCCAAAGTAGCCATTTGTAATGTATAAATTATATTTCGAACGAGCTAAAGCAGATAAATATATTTGCCTTAAATTGGTTCCACCTAAATTTGTAATGTTTACTTTGCTGCCACTTGTATCTTTTACTGTATCTGCTATTATGTCGTCTGTTGAATATGTTTTAGATGCAGATACCATACAAGAATAGCATGGTGTATATGCCTCTGGGTAATAATACGCATATTTCCCGGAATCAACGTCTCCTCCTAACAATTGGCTATGTGCGTTTGAGTCTTCTCCAGTAATAAAAACTGTTTTCCTTTGAAATTCACTACTTGCATAGGCACCTGTTATAGTTACATTATTACTTTTTAAATTTTCAATTAATTTTAAACAACCTGGTTTATGATATTCTCCATTGCTATCAACTATAAAAATCGAATCATTTCCGACTGTTTCTTGGTTTGTATTGTTTGATACAACACAATAATTGTTATACACTTTTGCTCCAATCGGAATTCCTTCCAAAAATGTTAGCATACATACATTATTTTCTATTTTATTCCACTCGTCTTCAGAAAGCTGTGGCATTGCAAATTCATATCCAATAACTGTATGTACAGTAAAAGTTGCTATTGCAGAAACAAGGTTTGTCTCTATTGACCTTCTTATTACATTTCTTCTATGCTCATTAAATGCCGAACCAGAATCTAATGGATTATTTGTGCTACTAATATCAAATATTTTAGTATCACCTAAATTAGATGCAAACCCAACATTTGAACTCTCGCTACCGTTTTCATCAGTTATAATTGGGTTTCCAGCAGAATCAACAGCATCATTGGCTGTTATATCACCTAAATATTTCTTTACCCAATTTGTAAAACTTATTTTGTTTCCTTCAAAATCCGTTGTTCCATATGTACCATCACTATTTAATGATTCCGCATAGTACTTTGTTGCACTATCACTTACTAAGTTCCAACTGCCATTTAAGTATCTTAAATGATTATTTAGATATGCAATTGTTTCTGGGTTTGTTACAAAATCCTTTTTATACTCGCTACTATAGTAAAAGTATCTTTTTCTTCCAAGTGCTCCTGTATCATCCTTTCCATTTACAAATGCTGCATCATTATTATCTTTATATATTTTTTGGCTATTGTATACAATATATTGAAAAGATTCTGCTCTTGGGTTTACATTTTCTGTACTATCATCACTTAATATAATTAGATTTTCGTTCAATATTTCATCTGCTACATCATCATTTTCTAGTAATAAGTGCCCTGTTTTTACAACATATTTTCCTTTTATAGTTCCAATTATAGTAATTGTATTATCTAAAGTATAATTAACAACAAAATCCGTATTTTGCCCCTCTTTTTTATACCTACATGAATAATATACAAAAGGCTTTAGCCCATATCTATATTCTCCTTTTACTCCATCACCATTTCCATCATATTCAGTGTCATAATAGTTGGAATAAATATAATAACCATCATATAAATTCACCATTATTGCTGGAATATACGGTTTTAAATCATCTTGACTATACCCAGATGTTCCCATATTTGTTGCAAGTGAGTTAAAAAATACGTTTACAGCAGCTTCTATATCTCTTATTTTAGAGTTAGAAATTGTTGAATACATGTTATTAGCAGTATTTAATTGAAAAGCTTTTATACCGTCATAAGATGCATTTATAAGTATGTTGTCGTATTTTGTTTGATTATTTATAGTCTTAATTTGCATATTTATATACATAGATAAAACCAATGCTATTGGAACAACTATTATAACAAATATTATAATTATGTGTTGTAATTTCATTATTTTTGTAACCTTTCTATAAAAAAAGCAGCCAAGAACCAATTTAAAATAGTCCTTAAAGCTGCCATATTTTTAATACCTATTTTGTACCATTTACAGTAACTATTCCACCATGTTGCGCAGCAATCTGATATGTATCGTTTCCTGCAATTCTATACAAGAAATTTCTTATTATCTGAGCAATTGTAGTATTTGTATTTTTTACAGTAACAGAAAATCTGTCTCCTTCTTTAAATGTAATTCTGTTTTTTGTAGAACTATCACTTAATTTATTCTCTAATTGGCTAGTATATAAATTATAATATACATTTTCACCAATTTTTGTTGTTTCAGCCTGTGTAGTTTTTACACCTGGGTTTTCATCCAATATTTGTGCTTGCATAGATATTTCAAAAGAGTTTCCTGTTGATGTTATTGTTTGTACATATTTATCATAATCATCTAATGTTAATTTTCCTGTTGTTCTTACATTATCTACAAATTCTGTTGTTGCTGTTTGTACTGATAACTGTGATACGTCGTCAGTTCTTTCCGAAATTGACATTAAAGGAAAGACAAACATTAATATTGCCGCTAAAAATATAGCAATTATTGTAACAAAACTGTCTCCCATTTTTCATTTCCTTCCTAACTTTTATTTAATATTCTATTTCTTTAGTTTATTAAAATATAAGTAATTATCCTTTTTGTAGTTGTTTTATTTCCTATAACCGATTCAGTACCATCTACGTTATCGTTATTGCTTATAGTTTTTATTTCTCCTATTTGTTCTATAAATTTATTATTTCTATTACTTAATGGATTTCTACTATAAGACAAATATTTAGATGGATTTTGTGGTAATGTATAATTACCTCCACTAAAAATTGCATCTAAATGAAGTTTAACTTGTTCTGAACTACCAACCCAAGGCTCATTTCTTTGAGTTTCTTCAATTATGTCAAAAGAGCAAATATTTAATTTATGTCCCTTTGTACTTGAAGTTTCTCCATCAAAATCATTAACATAGTTTTTGTTCCAGTTAGCTTTATTGGATTGTGTCTCATATATTGAAAGAGGCCCTTCTATGGTAAGTTCTCCAGTTGTTTCATTATATGAACCCTTTTTAAATGTAACTTTATATCTTTCTTTATCATATTTATATAATGTTGGAATAATTGTTTCATATCCAACAATTCTATTTCCTGATGTGTCCTGTGGCACAGAATATTTTGAATAATCGTAATATGCAGTTTTATCAGAACTCTGTAATACTGCTTCCGCAGTTGTCCTTGCCTTAGAAAAAAAGGCTATAGTTAAAGATAATGCCATAGTCAATAATAGAACTGCAAATGCTAATTTTAAACCTTCTACTGCGTTTTCCATAAACCATAACCTTTCAAACTAATTATTTTGTTTTTTCTGTAATTCCAACTGCTACTATAAATCCAGAATTTGCATCATATCCAAAATCAACTGTATATGTTTTTCCTGCATTTACTGTCTTTTTAATATCATTTATAGCTGATGCAGTTACAAGTGCTGTTGGTGCTGTTGTAACGCTAGCTGCTGAACCAGTCATTGCTGTAACATTTAATGATGGATCATCTGTGTTTGCTAGGTTGTGGTTTCTTACTGTATCTAGTAATGCTCTTACCTGTGTTCCAGATTTTGTACCTTCATAACTTGTAAATTCTGAGTTATAAGCTTGTATTTTTTGTGGGTCTAAGTTTGCATTTCCCATTGCTCCTGATGCTTGTTGGTATATAAACATACCTAATCCTATAATTAAAATTGATAAAAGTATAGCTCCTGCTATAATTAATGCTTTACTTGCATTCTCCATAAATTTTTCCTCCTTAGATTTTTTTTATTATATTTTAAATATTAATAACAAATTTATATTTCTTCAAAGTACATGTATTTTACTCTATGGTTTTTTCCATGATATTCAATTTTTGTACATTTGAAACTTAGAGCACCGTAGTTACTCCAAAATTTTTCTATTCCTACATTATTTATTCTTTCCATAGTAATTACCTTGTCTAGTTCTTTAAACTTGATTTCAATTCTTATAGAATTTTTTTCATCTTCTATATAATTTCCATCTTTTCCCATTTTTATATCATTTTTTTCATTACTATCTATTGCTTTGTTTATTATTGATATAATATCTGTTCCTAAAACTTCTTTGTTATAGTAGCTTTCATAAGTTTTATTATCTATACCTATCTGCGCTGTGTTTTCATTTTTTTGATAAACACTATAACTTACTATACAAATTACTACTAAAAAAACCGATAATATACAAATTATTATTTTTTTCATATTCATCTTCCTAATTATAACATTTAAGATTTTATTATGCAATATTGATGAGCCAAATTTATATTATTTTTTTTTGATTTACATTTGTTCAAAAGTAACACTACATACACGTTGGCTATTTTGATTTAACTTAATATCAATACACTTAAAATATGTAACATTATAAGCTCCATCTTGAACATTTCCTGAATAATCTTTTAAAAAACTAGTATAATCATCTAATGAAGCTATTTCAAAATTTTCTCTAGTCTTATGTCCAGTTTTTACAATTACTTTCACATAATAATATCCAGTATTTGCATCACTCACAGTATATTCGTATTTATTGTTGTTTTCTTTTGCTAAATTTGCAATTGTTACAACATCTTGTGCTCTACATGTATTCTGCCATTTGCCATTTTCGTCTTGATAACTTTCATACTTTGTAAATTGTGCATTAAATTCAGAAAGATTTTTTTCATTCATCTGTGTTGTCATTTCTGAGCCGAAGTTACCGAAAATAGTGAATAAATACACTGCTAAAGATAGTAATAATACTCCGACTAATACACCTGCAGCCATTATTAAGGCTCTACTTGCATTCTCCACTATTTTCTCCTCCTATATTTTATTTTTCTGTAAATTCCATATATTTTATTCTTCCTGTATCATTGTAATATTCTATTGAAGTACATTTAAAGCTCTTTCTTGCCATATCTTTTTGTTCAGTTAAATAGCCTTTATAAGTTGCAATGTCCTCTTTTAGCTCATTCTTTCTCTCATCAGTTATACTATTGTATTTTGCTTGTCCGCAATACATGTAACAGTTGATCATCAAATCTTTTTTCTCCAATTGTACTATTACTATAATAATTTGCCCAATAAGAAACTGTCTTTCCATAATACTCTTTGTTTATTTTGTTTATCGCTTTTGAAAGTGAATCGTATTTTTCATTTAAAGTATCTCCACTATACGTTACAGGGGTTTTTTCATTAAAGAACTTTGGATTACGTCCCGGGTTAGTATTTATGGTTACTTTCATTTCGATTCTTCCATATGCTTTCCCATCTGCTTCTTTATTATTATAATCCACTATTTTATTTGCAAGTGAAAATAAATCTGTTCCATATAAATTTTTTCTATTATATGTTTCATAATCTTGATTAAAATCTTTCGCCTGCTCACTTACTTCTACTTTATGTTCAGTATCTTTCAATTCTGACATTCTAGTATAAGCAAATAATAAGCATCCAAGCAATAATACTCCTATTAAGACGCTTCCAGCCATTTCTAACGCTTTTGTTGCATTTTCCATAGTGTTTCACCGTCCCTTCTAAGCAGCCATAGATGACATATCGTTCATAGATGACATCATACTCATTAATCCAATGAATACTAATGGAACTATCAAATACCCAACGAATAATCCTACCATAGGCGCAAATCCAATTGCTTTTCCTATCATACCTTTTTTCTGAATCAATCTTGCATTTGATTCTTTTCTTCTTTCCTGGTAGTAATCTCTTTCAGAATCCAACTCATCAAAAGCTTCTGCAATAGGAATTTTTTCAACTGCTGCCTGCATACTTTCTATAAGTCTTATGAATTCTTTATAATTAACGTCATCTTTCATTTCTTCAAGTGCTTCCCATGGACCACTCTCGTAGTTATTAACACACTTTGCAATTGGCTCTCTAAATATATTTGAATATCTTTCTAACCATTCCAAAATCATTTCAACATTAACTCTCTCTATTCTCATAAGCATAAGTATAATGGTTTGGAATTGCATTACCTCGTTTTCCATTTCCATTTTTCTCATCTTCGTTTGGAAGAATAGTAACCATACTGGTAAGTTATATCCTACTATTGCAAATACCATAGCTAGTACTATTTCAAACCAGCTTAAATATTCACTATTTACTTGTCTTAATTTACCTAATACTCTTTCGGCCGCTGTTGCAATTTCATCATCTGAACTTTGCTTATAGTCGTCAGATTTTCTCATTGCTTTTTCTATGTCTTTCTGAGTTGTATCCGTTTTTCCCTTAAATTTATTTATAAATTTATTATCACTTTCAGTAAGTTCTTCTGCCTTTTTTAAGTCTTTACCAGACATTTCTCCAACAATGTTATATGTTGAAGTAGGTTCTGTATAAATATAATTTATTTGAATTTTATGTAATTGAGTAAATATTACAAGTGACGCAAAGAATGTTACTACTGTTAACAATAATCTTTTTACGTAAATCCATTCAATCTTATCTTTTGAAGCTGAATCTTTTATTAAATTTCTAAGTTTACGTCTTTCTTTTGTTCCATCTTTAGGTATGAATAAATCTACAATTTTTTTAACACAAGGAATATTATAAACTTTTTCTTCCCATGGATGTTCTGGTTTTGTATTTATTGCTGTTGAGCCATTATCTTTTAATTTTCTCGTTAATATATAACATATAAATGTCAAAATAACAAGCAATAGCTGAACTATCATTCCATTTTTTCCATAATAGAAAGATTTTGTAAAGTTGAATTCAGATACAGCCCAACTCTTAATAGGCTCTAAGCATAATAAAGGAAGTATTGTAATTACAGATAAACTTTGGAATACATAGTCAAGCTTATCTCTTTTTAATATTTCAAGTTGCATTTCTTGGCTTATATTGTTTAAATTTTTTAAGTATAATGATGTTTTATCAACTGTTCTATCACCAAATTCCTTTGTTAAGTAAGAAACTCCTGCGAATTCTTTTAAGTAACTATTTGGTGCAACATCATAATATTTTTCTAGCTCACTTTCTGGGTCATTTGAAATTAATATTTCGTAGATTTTTTCCGCCTGTCTAGACATTTCTGGAGCACTATCTCCTTGTGCAACCTGGTAAATAGCCTCCTCAACCATATTAAATTCATGGTAAGCATGTCTTATTTCTGCGAAGAAATCTATTTGTTGAACTAGTAACTTATTATCAATTTTGTCAACCATTCCATCTACTAATGTATCTATCATAAATAATTCAAATAATAGCAATATTGCCATCAGCAATGTATTACTTTTTGTTATTAAAATTATTACCAGTGTAATTGGAATAATCATTGCAAGTGCTCTAGTTAATATTGTAGATGTTTGCTTTCTTGTTAAATACTCATCATCAATATTTATAATTTCAAGTCTTCTTCTTATTTTAAACAAATATCTTTTGGTAAAAGGATTTTTTATATACATTGTATATAATTTTTGATAAAGTATTTCAAAAGAAAAATTCTTTTCCTGTGTACCTTCTCTTAATTGTTTTATTTGCATTGTATCAGAAGCTTTTAGTTTTTTACTTAGAATAACATATGCAACAACAATTCCCATAAAAATTACGCCTACACCAGCCATTAAGTATATTATTAATTTGCTATTCATTATGTTGTTTTTGCACCTCCTTTGATAATATCTATTTGGTTTCTTCTTCTATTTCGTCAGAGTCTCTATGTGCATCTATACCATAATTTCTCTTAACAAATTTTTTAAACTCTTCAGCATCTCTGTCATCCATATTGTTCAACATTTCCTTAATGTTGTGATCACTTATAGGGTTTGTTAACACATATGTTCCGTCATGATACTCTAATACATTTCTGTATTTATATAATTCTCTGTTTGTTGTTTTTGTAAAGAATGTTGTCGCATTATCCATAAATTTGTCTAATTTGCCTTCTATTGTCTTTTCTTTTCTATGATCAAATGTATATTCATTCTTTTCTTCTACTGGAATACATTCTGTTATTCTTTCTATATATCTTCTACCTCTAAAGTCTTTTACCAAGTGGATATCAAAGTTCAATACTGAAACAACCTGTTCTTCTGCTGTTCTTTCATCCTTGAATACACCAGCTCTAAGCATTGAGTTACGAAGTGCTGTTACCAAGTCTGGGAATGTCTTAGCGTGGTGAGTAAATAATGTAAATTTAGAAGCAACCTGTGCAGATTGAATCATCCAAGATGCTACGGGGTCAGTTGCAACCTCACCGATGATGTTAACAGAACCATCAGTCTTTTTCTGAACGTCCAAGCAGGCCTGTCCAGAAATTGTTTCTGTTTCACGCATTGATAATATGTTTCTTGTTGGATATATTTTTCTTAAGTGAAGCTCGAATGCGGTTTCTGTAATACGAAGGTTCATTGTTTCGTATATGTTCTCTATCATGGCCATAAGCATTGTTGTTTTACCACAACCCTGCTCACCAGTAAGAGAAATAATTCTTGCTCCTTTTACTAAGTATTTTAATAAATCGATTGTATCTTCTTTTCCCGGAAATTTTACTATTTGTTCTAGTGTTGCACGCTTAACATCGAACTTTCTTACGAAGAATGCCCATGTTTCAGACATACTAGGTCTAACAACAACGACACGAGAACCGTCTTTCATTTCGTTAATCTTATAACCATTTGTATCTGACAACTGTCCTGGGTTGTTAAATTTGTATATGTTTTGGCAAACTCTTTTTAGTTCTGCTTCTGTTCCAAATGATAAAAAAGCTAAACGTATAGATTTACCATGGAACATTATCCAAATACTATCACAGGCACGTGGTACTTTGTGTTCAGAAATTTGACTTAGGTAATCTCCTTCTGTTTGAGCGACCTGGCTTAGGAAACTTTCTGGAAGACCAGATACACCACCAGATATACCATCTATATTCATATCTCTTATTTCATCTATGCTGCTATATCCTTTGTATTGTTGATATATTCTCTGTACAACAACATTCAATTTGTCTTGGAATGTTAATGCAAAGTTTTCTTTTTCGTAAATATCATCAATTTCTTCAGGTGTTATAACATATGAGGGCTTTGATTCACCTTCTATATATTTTAGGTCATCAAGATTATATTTTTTCATAATTTCAGCAAATGCTTCATAGCCAAATTCCGATTTATACATATATAATATAATATCGAATTTATCTTGTGCAGTTAAAAGTGATGGTACATCAAAAGGTATAGCTTTTGATACATTTGTCTCATTTACTCCATATTCATTATATAACATATCGTAAATTAGTTCTTTTATGTATTTCTTATCATTTACATCTCCATATGTACAACCTTTTAATGCTTTTTTTAATTCGTATTTTTTGTTTTTTCTTCTTTTTAATTCTTCCTCTGAAAGACCTATATCATACAAGTTAATTTTAGTAATTTCGTCTAATCTTCTTTTAACAAAACTTATCATCATTTCTAATGTGTATGTTCTGTCATCAACTTGCATTTTTTCATCAGACTCTTCGTTTTGTCTTTTGGTGATAAACCTACGAACTATTGCAAAGGCTACTCCTAAAACAACTACTATCAGTATTAAATTACTAATCATATCTTTCTCCTTTCGTTAGGTTTACATTCTCATTTTTAAATCTTCTAGTTTTGCTAATATATTATCACAGCTTCTTTTACACTCTTGCAAAAATTTTGCATTTGAGCTTGAGCTATCGTTTAAAGTTCTGTTATTTAAGAAAAAATCTGCTATTTTTCCTTCCATGCTTGCTTCATAAAACCCTAAATTATATGGAACTGCTGATATTTCCTTTGTTTCTTTTAACATTCTTGTTATATTTTTTACATTATATTTAGAATCAAAGTCATATTTTCCCATCACAAATATTATATTTGTTTTTTTCTTATCAGGATATTGCTCTCTAAGCTGTTTTATTTCTTCAATTTCTTCTAATCCTTGTTTAAATGTAATCATAACAGCATCAGATTCTTGAAGTATTGCCGATTTATCCTCAACGCTCATTCTCTTATCTACATCTACAAGCACTAAGTCATATTCTTTATTTGCAAACTTTAAAACGTCTTTATAATATGATGTTACCGTGTTGTAGACTTTTGGATCTTGCGTTGTTGGTGATGGCAGTACATCTAACCTGCCTTTAAATACAACTTTTGCATAGTCTCTTATAATGTTAGATGATGTTCTATTACTTTGTATTACTTTTATTAATCCTTCAAAACCATTTGCAATCCCACCTGTTTTCGCTCCATTTTCTGGAACTATTCCATTGTTTTTCTTTCTTTCCCAAAAGCAATCTTCCATTGTTGTTTCTTTAAAACCTGTTGACACAATAAGAATTTTATTATTATGGTCAATTGCCATTTCTGTTCCTATTGCAACTACAGCCAAGGTCTGTCCTGTTTCTTTTGCATTATTTCCCCAAAAAGATACTACTGCCATATTATACTCCTCTTTCTATTTGCCTACATGCTTTTTTTACTCCATTAGAGTCTCCACATATATCTTGAGTCCATTCCATAAGTGATGTTTTATATTCATTGCTTAAGCCTTTAAATCTTATTTTAGATAATCGTTGGTTTTCTTTAATAACATCTAGGTCTTCATTTAATAATGGAAAATATATTTTATCTTGGTTCCATTTTACTCTACACCCAGTAGCTATATAATTAAAATAATCATCTTCTGTCTGTGACATCAAATTAGAAAAATACACCTTTGTTATTTCAACAGGTAGTGAAAGTCTTTTTAAGACTTCCACACCTTTTTTTAATGCATATAAATCAAATGACGTTACAAAGTAGGTTTTTTTAGAACTATAAACATCAAAGTTGTTCAACAAATCGGAGTTATCTATATCTATAAGCATATAATCATAAGTAAATGCTGCAGATTGTGGCATTCCAAGATATGTTTTTATATCATTATAATTTGTAAATCCTATAGCAAAATCTATGTTATAATAATTGGTTATATATTCATTTTTATTTTCTACAGTTGGTATAACATATTTTGATTTTTGAGTTATTGTTGCATCAACTATTATAACTTTTTTCTTCATTTCTGTTAAAATTTTTGCAATGTACATTATAGAATCTGTTTTATCATATGCTCCTATAAAATTTATCTTTTCCATTTGTCTCCTCCTAGAAGTTTAGTGCATATTAATTACCAGATAAAGCATCTAGATAATCTTGTCTTTGTTCTTGTGCTGTTGAAACTTCTTGTTTAACTCCACTACTTATGTTTGAAGTTGCATCATCTACATCAATAGAATTCTTTGAGCTATTTATATTGTCTCTTACACTTGTATTTGAATTATATCTTGTTAATAGTGCCATTTTAGCTGTATTTACAATATTAGAGTCGTTGTCTCTCATTAAGCTTTGAACTTCTGCACTTGGCACATATGTTGGTGTTGCTTTTTCCTGTGTACCAGGTTCAACATATTTTGCAGTATAAAGAACAGAGCCCTCTATTAAATAGTTTTCAACTATAGCATTACTCATTGCAAGTATTTCATCCTCTGTTAGTTGAAGCCAAATAGTATTTGCGGAATCTACTCCATCTATTTGTGGTATTTCAACTTTTTTCTTAGACACAACTATATAATCTAATCCAGAAGGAAGTCTAAATCTAATATCAATATAGTCTTCTGCTGCAATTTGGCTTGAAAGTCTTAGCATATTATATTCTTGAACTCTTAAATCTGCTGTTGTTTTTTCATCTGATTTTGCAATCATAGATGAAGTTACAACTGTATTCGCTTTCATGTCTATTTTAGCAATTAATGGTGGAGTTGTAAGCTCTATATATTCTTTTGAATTGTTATTTTCTATATAATATTCTCCTGTTGCATCTTCTGTTTGTAACTCAATATTTCTGCCGTCTCTTTGCAAATAAGTTTTTCCATTATTTGTTATTACAGGATTTCCACTCTTATCTTCTAAGAAATAATTTGTTAAATTTGTTATAGTTGCAGTACCATTTGATGGAACTGTATTTTTATCAACATTTTTAGTAGTTATCAAATCACTTGTTATAATTTGTCCTGATACCACATCACTCTTCAAAACACATACTTTGACATAGTTTTCAGCCATTTTTGCTTGTTCATCTTGCAATTTTTTCATTTGCAAAAATAAATACGCAACAACTAACGCCATAATTATAAAAGTTATTAATACTCCTAATATAAATGAATTTCTCGCTTTTTTTTGCATTGGATTTGTAGCCATACTTTTTTCCTCCTAAAAATCAAATATTTTGACAAAATTATTACTTATATAATTGTACAACAAATTAAGAGTAAAAACAATATTTTTTTTGCTGTAATTTAAGTTTAATTGTATTGTAATATTTTTGTAATATATTCTGATAATTAGCAAAGGAAAAGACTAGGTCTGATGCACCTAGTCTTTTTATGTTCTTTGAAACATTTATTGCAATTGATATAATTATAATAGCACTTTTTTATTATATTTCAAACAAAAAAATCTCATTCATATTTTATATAATCTATCTCCTACATCTACAATTATATCCATTGTAATTTCTATTTAAGTTATAACTGCAATTTCCTCTATAACAGTTTCCACATGAGCAACTACATCCATTATTATTATTGTTTTCGTCTATACTGTTATCCCCATTTCCTATTACTTGGTTTGCATTTAATGTATTTGTATTAATGTTTCGCGTATTTATGTTTCTTAATGTTATTCCATTACACATAAAGTTGCATACTGCTCTAAATATTAAAGCCGTAATATATGAAATTATTGTGTATATCACCGTAAATATTAGTAATCTTATATCTCCTACCGCAAATGTAACTATTAAAAATATTGCAAAAAAAGTTGCCGCTACAAGCCATGGACACTTAAGTATTTTCTGTAGGACAATAGATAATATAATAACAGCAAGTGGTATAGCAAAAAATAATAGTAATAAATCCATATTATATCACATTCCTCTCTAAGTTTATGTTTATATATAATATGGGTTCTTACTATTATTCGTTACAAATTTAATTATATACAACCTGTACTAAATACAATCCGTGTGCGGGAAGTGTTCTTCCTGCTCTTTGCCTATCTTTTGATTCTATTATTTCTGGTATTTCTTCTGGTTTAATTTTTCCAAGTCCAACATCCAATAATGTTCCTGAAATTATTCTTACCATGTTGTACAAGAATCCATTTCCAGTTAACTCTATTATTATGTTGTATCCTTCTTTTCTTACTTCTGCTTTATATATGGTTCTTACACTGTTTTTTCCACTTGTTCCACTAGATTTAAATGCCTTGAAATCGTGTTCTCCTTCAAAATATTTTGCCGCTTCTTTCATCTTTTCTGCATCTAATTTTATTGGAAAACAGTATTGTAAATTTCTATATATAGCTGTTCCATATTCGGAATTGTTTATAACATATCTGTAAGTTTTTTGTTTTGCATTGTATCTGCTATGGAATCTCTCATCTACTTCTTCTGCCTTTTTTATTATAATGCTATTTTTTAATTGAGAATTTATTGCTATTGCCATTTTTTCTATTGGCATATTAGAGTTTGTTTTAAAGTTTGCAATTTGGCCTAATGCATGAACTCCAGCATCGGTTCTTCCCGATCCTATAAGGTCTACTTCTTCTTTTGTTATATTAAATATTGCTCTTTCTATTTCTCCTTGAATGTTTAATTTATCTGGCTGCTTTTGCCATCCATTATAGCATTTTCCATCATATTCTATGGTAAGTCTTATATTTCTCATATTATTTGTCTGCTTCCTTATTTTCTTTACTTTCTTCTTTATCTTTTTTCTTTAACTCTTGAATATTCTTCAATCTTGCTAATTTGTTCTTTTCTTTCTCATCCAATCTGTTTGTTATGATATTTTTTATTAATATTTTTTTCAAAGCATCTTCTTTAACATCTACAATTAGAGTTCCATCTTTTGCAATAGATATTTTTCCAGACTCTTCTGATACGACTATTGCTATTGCATCATATTCTTTAGAAATTCCCACTGCAGCTCTGTGTCTTGTTCCTAATTCTTTTGAAATATCTGTATTGTTTGCAAGTGGTAATATACATGCTGCTGCTGCAATTCTGTTATTATTAATTACAACTGCACCATCATGTAACGGAGTCTTTGGGACAAATATATTTACCAATAATTGTGGAGATATTTCAGAATTCATTTCTATACCTGTTGATATAATATCACTCAAGCTGATGTCTCTTTGAATTACGATTAATGCTCCTGTTTTTGTTTTTGCAAGTTCTTCTACAGCAATTACAATCTTGTAGATATCTTCTCTTGTTTTAGTTTCTATACTTTTGTCCATTCCAAATAAATTTGTAAACTTGTTTGTTCCAATTTGTTCTAATCCTCTTCTTATTTCTGGTTGAAATATTACAACAAGTGCAATTACTCCAGAAGGCAAAAATGCCGTTAAAACAGAGTGTACTATTGTTAAATTAAGTATTCCACTAAGCCATGTTATAAGAATGAACAAAATTATTCCCTTTATTAATTGCAATGCTCTTGAACCTTTCGCTATTTGGAACATTTTTACTACAATAAATATGACTATTGCTAAATCCAAAATTAATGATACTAGTTTAATCGGATATTCTTGTAATAGCTTAAAATATTCAGATATACTATTGCTCCATGTTGATACTATACTTGTTATAAAATTTTCCTTCATTTTTTGCTGTCCTTTCTTCGTAAAAATAAGTCCATCATTATAAAACATTTAGACGTTGTTAAACTCTATTTCTAGAATTTAATCAACGTCAAATTTTATTATTGCATTAGGTAAAATATAAGTGTTGCAGACACTGCCAATACCATTAATAAAGCTAAAAGCGCTGCCATTACTTTTACAAATATTTTTCCTGCCTCATGTTTTTTCTTTGCCATAATTTTCATATTCCTTTCTTGTGTTAACTATTTTATTTCTACACTTTCATACTTATTTTAACATTTTTTTATTATTATTTCAATAATTCTGCTAATGTTATTATAAACATTGCATGAGCCCAACCTAAACCAATTGCCCAACTAGGCTTCATTGTGTTGTTATCTACCTGTTCTGATATAAATCCTAATGAAGATGTACTGTTTACAACAAAATTAAAACATTCTTGAGCCATCTTCTTATTTCCTGCTTTTAAATAATACATTGCCATCCACAAGGTTGTAACTGGCCATGGGTATTTTCCACCCATGTAACTGTCTTGTTCAAACCTTAAATATCCACCTGTATATGTACGTAGTGTCATATTTATTTTTTCAACAGTGTTTAAAACTTTTTTCTCATCAGCTCCAAACAATTCGAATGGATAAACAGCTCCTATTGTACTAATATCCATTTTACTATCTTCCGTATTTCTGCGTAACACTTTAGTATTTTCATCATACAAATTATTTTCAACATACTTTCTTATATTTTCTATTTCATCTTTTATTTTTTGTATGTCTTTTGCTATTTTTTCAAGTTTCAATCTATTATTTTCGTATTTAGGTTTTATCTCCTCATACATTCCAATCATAGCATTAAATGCACCATAAATACTTGCAAGCGAATATAAATGAACACCTTCGTTCATTTCCCACAAGTCGTAGCTTACATGCTGGTAGATTTGGTCTTTTTGTCTACCTTCTTTTATTACCTGCTCTTCTATCTCTTTTTTTACTAAGTCTTTTTCTTCTTTTTCGTCAAAAACATTTTCTAAATATTTGAATAAAAAATGTAATGCGTTTTCACACATTTTCATATTGCTCTGTAAAAATTTTAGTTCTTTAGTGTTTTTATAATGCTCATAAACACCATAAATTACACTTGCTGTCTCATCTATTTGGTATCCCCAACAAGGTGCTAATGTGCCATCTGTATAAAATCTTTGCTCCCACATTCCATTCTTGCTTTGAGTTTTTTTGCAGAAATTTTCATAGAACTTGTCTGTTTCTTTTTTCATATTCAAATAATCAAAGGCTTTTGTAATAAACACTGCATCTCTTGGCCAGCAATACGAATATCTTCCACTCTTTTCTCTGTTTTCATCTATCTCAACAGTTGCAGATACTCCTCCTGTTTCCTCATTTTGTAATAAAGGAAACAGCAATATTGTACGTTTATATATTTCTTTCACTCTGTCATTCACAAGCTTGTTGCTATTTTCTCTTAAATTTAATCCATCATGCTTTTCCAAATAGTTTGTCCAATATTTTTTCGCTTGAGTATATTCTTTATTTACATCTATTTTTTTATAATTTTCTATTTTTTCTTCGAGTTCTTCCATATTTTTTATATTGTTGTTATTCTCAATGTATATAAACAAAGTAAAGTCTATCTGGTCACCTGATTTCAATTGTCCAAGATTATAACTTACAGCAGAATCATTAGACATTCCTATATAATCTTTATCAGTTAGCACAGCTTCTTTAAAGCAACTCTCTACATCATTAATTCTATGCCCTGATATATTTTTATTTGCAAATATGCTGAATGAAAAATCATGATTATATTGAATTAAGCCATTATCTATTACTTTTCCAGACACCATATTATTATCATTTGAATATAATTTTGAGCGTACCAAAAAGCTTAAATCTAAGTCAAGCTTATTTCCATTTACAATTGTGTATCTCTTTGCAATTATGTTCTCCTTAACAAGAGCAAAGTCAGTCTGTCTTATTTTTATATTAAAATATGTATTCTCAATTTCAGTATTTAAAATATTTGTATTGTCAGTATAATACTGGTTGTATCTGTTATTTATGTCTTGGTGAAGATAAATAATTGCAGAATCATTTACCTTCATTCCAACATGGAAAAAGTCCACAAATTGCTTAAAATCTACACTTGGATAGTAAGCCCTTAGTAGCTCTCCAGTGCTACTAAAGGTTGCTCTTACATTCTTATTTCCAATAACCGCATCATTAAAAAATTTATTACTCATTGGTTTTCTCCTTCATTTTTTCGAATTATTTATCATTTCCAGTTGCAAAAGAATTAAATTTGACTTTAGCCAAAATTGTAATTATTTTGCAACTTAACTGTTCTCTATAATATCAACAATTCTCTGCTCCAATTCCTTAACCTTTTCATTAACTCTTTTTACATCATCATCGCTTCTTTCTTTTGATAGAAGGTCTTCTTTGATGATGTTTTTCATATCTTCAATTTCTTCTTGTAGTGTCTCTATTCTGTCTAATACTTCTAACCTTAAATAACGTTTATCTATTGGATCTTCGTATTTCTTTTCTACTGCAAAATTGTCATCTAGCGTATATTTTTCTCCATATCCAGGTATTGTAACTGGAATTTGTGTTGTGTCTACAATTTTGTTTTTCAAAACCAGTTGCCCATTAGGTTCTCCATGTACTAAGAATATGTGCTTTGGCTTTTTTATGAATGAATATACAAAATTTAGTAGCCATTCTTGGTCAGCATGACCAGAATATCCTTCTATATATTCTATTCTAGCTTTTACGCTAAACTCTTCTCCGAATATTTTAACTTTTTTTGCTCCATCGACTATACTTCTTCCAAGTGTTCCTGGTGCTTGATATCCAACAAATAATATTGTGCTGTTTGGATTCCAAATATTATGTTTTAAGTGATGTTTTATTCTTCCAACTTCACACATACCACTGGCAGAAATTATTATTGATGGTTCATCACTCTCATTTAATGCCTTAGATTCGTCTGCTGTTCTTGTAAATTTTAGTCCAGGAAATTCTAATGGATTGTCTCCTCTTTCCATAATAGCTTTTGTTTCATCATCAAATAAATCTTCATTATTTTTGAATACCTCTGTTGCAGATATTGCAAGCGGACTATCAACATAAACAGGTGCTCTCATCAATGTTTCATACTCTTTTTGGAAAGCTTCATCTTTACTTCTCTCTTCTTTTATTATGTTTAATTCATATAAAATTTCTTGAGTTCTTCCAACAGCAAATGAGGGAATTACAACTGTTCCTCCATTGTCAAGTGTCTCTGATACAATATCTAGAAACACTTTTGCCTTGTCATGTGTTCCAACATGCAATCTATCTCCATATGTAGATTCCATTACTAAATAATCTGCATCTTCTATCATGGTTGGTTCTGAAAGCAGTGGAATATCATTATTTCCTAAGTCCCCTGAAAATACTGTTTTTGTAGTCTTTCCGTCTTCATCTACCCAAACTTCTATTATTGCAGACCCAAGCATATGCCCAGCATCGTTAAATCTAACATGAATATGTTCATCAATATCAATAATTTCATCATATTTTATTGGTTTAAATATTTCCAAACATTTTGTAGCCTCTTCTGCAGTGTAAAGTGGTGGCTGTTGTTTTAATCCTTTTCTTTTTCTCTTATTATTCTTCCACTCATTTTCTTGTTCTTGAATGTGTCCACTATCTGGTAGCATTATCGAACATAGCTCACATGTTGCTTTTGTAGCATACACTGGTCCTCTAAAACCTTCATTATATAATTTGGGAATACGACCAGAGTGGTCTATATGTGCATGTGTTAAAAGCATGAAATCTATGTCAGCTGGATTATACAAAAATGGTGCTTCATTCTCCATTTCATCTGTTGCTTTTCCCTGGTACATTCCACAATCGACTAAAAATCTCTTGCCGGCTCCCTCCACCAAAAAGTTAGAGCCTGTAACCATTTTTGTTGCTCCTAAAAAAGTTATATTCATTCGTTTTTCTCCCTTCACATTTAAATAACAATCTGCATGTTTATAAATTTAATTATTTTCACAGTTTATTATTCAAATTTTCTATTATTTCAAAAATAACGGAATTTTTTTGTTTAGCTTTACGTTTAGTGATTTTAAATTATATACAGTTTCATTATATATACTTTCAGCCTCTTTTTCATCATATATACTAACAGCAATTTGGCTTTGTACTTCATTTACATACTGTATTTCTTTTATCTTATTTATCTTTATTTGTATTTCTTTTAAATCTATTATCTTTGTTATGAATATATATTTCAAAATTGCATAACATATGCTTGTACTATTAGAGAAATTAGTTATTATCTCTTTATCTATACAATTATCAATTATAATATTCATTACTTTTTCAATTGACTCTTGTAGCTCAGGCTCTTTTCCAATTACTTCATTTTTTGTAATTGGTATCATACAATAATATCTAAATTCATATAGTACTTTTTCTAAAAAATCTTTATCTTCCAAATTTTCTTCTATTTTTTGTTGATAATATTTTAAAACTTCTTTTTGAAATTCTATTATTTCTTGTTTTCTTAAATCTCCGTTCTCTGCTAGTTCTATTACATTTTTTAACAATGAACATTCATTTTCCATATTCGTTTTTTGTTTAGAAAAATTTCTTGGATCTAGGTATCCATTCATAGTTTTTAGTTTCTCAACTTGTGCTTTTCTTTCATTTTCTAGTATATCATATAAAAAACTTACACTAAATATCTTATCCTTATTTGGAAGTTTAGAGTTTCTATTAATATATTCTTTTTTCAATTTTTCTTTATCATTTAAAGTCTCATCTATTTCTCTAATTTTACTTGAAATCATTTTCTTTTCTTCTGTAATCTTATTTAGCAAGCTTACTCTATCTTCCATCAAAAATAATAGTCTTATCAATTCATTTAACCTTGATGTAATCTCAGTTTTTGTCTTTTTGTCTTGTTTTGCAATAATAGCTAGAATTATGGTATATAACTTCTGATAAAACAAATTTGGACTTTGAAAATTCTGTTCATAAATCTTTTCTTTAAAATTATCGTCTAATTTTAGTTTCAAAAGTATCATGTTTTGAAATATCAAATTATATTCAAAATCATTCTGCTTTTTTATATTATTGTTCCAAGACCAACCATCAAAATCACGTATAACCTCACTTCCATTAATGCTTTTTGCTTTAAGTAAAAACTCATTTATTGCATTTTTATAATACTTGTTCTTGGTTATTTCCAATTGGTTTTTGCTATACTTTTCTTGTAGCATATTCATCTGAATTAAAGAATATAAAATTGCCTCCTCATTTGCATATACCAAAATAGAGCCTCTATCTGCATCTATTTTGCAAACCACATCATCGTGTTCTAGAGGCTTGCTCTCTTCTGTTTCTGGTATTACTAGTTTTATTTCAAAACATTGTTTATCTATTATATTTAATATTTTTTCCATAAAATCTGCTTTTGGAAGTGCACTAAATTTTACTATAGAATAATCAGCATATCCATTTTCAATTTTATATAACATACTTAATAATAAATTTTTAACATGTTCGTCAAATGTCTTATTTTCCAATATTTTTTCTAACCTATTATTGTACTCATTTGACGAAAGCTTTGAAAAAATTTTCATATGTTTCTCCTATCTGTCGTATGGTATTTAACGCAGCCAAAATTGCAAATATCTATTCTTATAGTTGGAAAAGAATTAAATTTTGGCAAGGAAAATTATATCTAAAAGGCAAAGGCGCATACTTTGTGTATGTAACTGCGTTTTAGATATAATTTGACGCAGTCCAAAATTGTAATTATTTTTCAACGCTCTCTAGGAATTAAGTTCAGCCCATCTCTCTTTCGTCATAAGAACTTCTCTTGGCTTACTTCCTTGGTAGCCTGAAATAATACCTCTTTCTTCCATTTGGTCTATTATTCTACCTGCTCTTGCATATCCAACTTTAAACTTTCTTTGAATGTACGATGTTGATGCTTGTCCTGTTTCTATTACTGTTTCTATTGCATCATTTAGAAGTGGGTCTGTTTCATCATCATCTAAGGCTCCTTCATCAATCTCTTTATCTGTTGTGTTAGCCTTTTCTATGTATTCTGTAATATCATCTCTATATGTTGTTTCTCCGTTTGCCTTTACAAAGTTTACAAGTTTTTCAACTTCTTTATCAGATATGAATGCTCCTTGAATTCTTACTGGCTTTGGAGCTCCTGTTGGGAAGAATAACATATCTCCTTTTCCAAGCAATTTTTCAGCGCCAACTTGGTCTAAAATCGTTCTCGAGTCTACTTGAGAAGATACCGCAAATGCAATTCTTGATGGAATATTTGCTTTAATTAAACCTGTTACAACATCAACAGATGGACGTTGTGTAGCAATTACTAAGTGCATTCCAGCAGCTCTTGCCTTTTGTGCCAATCTGCAAATTGCATCTTCAACATCACCTTTTGCAACCATCATCAAGTCTGCCAACTCGTCTACAATTATAACTATATGTGGTAGTTTTCCGAAATTATCTTCTTTTTCTATTACTTCGTTATAGCCTTTTAAATCTCTTACACCTTTTGACGCAAACATTGTATATCTGTTTTCCATTTCTTGAACAGCCCATGCAAGTGCTCCTGCAGCCTTTTTAGGATCTGTTACTACCGGAATTAATAAGTGTGGAATTCCATTATATACAGATAATTCAACTATTTTAGGGTCAATCATAACCAGCTTTGCTTCACTTGGTTTTGCCTTATATATTATGCTTGCAATTAGAGTATTTATACATACACTCTTACCAGAACCAGTTGCACCAGCAATTAAAACGTGTGGCATTTTTGCAATATCTGTTACAATTGCATCACCAGAAACATCTTTTCCAAGTGCAAATGCGAGTTTCGACTTGTGTTCTTTAAATTCATCTGTTTGTAAAATATCTCTTATGTGTACAATTTCACTTTCTTCATTTGGCACTTCTATACCAACGGCTTGTTTTCCTGGGATTGGTGCTTCAATTCTTATTGATTTAGCGGCCAAATTTAAAGCAATATCATCTGCAAGGTTTGCGATTTTACTTACACGCACTCCTTCTGCAGGTTTTAATTCATATCTTGTTATAGCAGGTCCAACCGAAACATTTTCTACTTTTGCAGAAACACCGAAACTATATAGTGTTTTTTGTAATTTCGAAGCAGTATCTGCTAGTGCTCTTTTTCCGCCCTTTAAGCCTTTTGATGTTCCTTCGCTTAATAGATTTAGTGGCGGAAATTCATAGTTTTCATCCTCAACAGTAAGCGTATGCTCTAATTGTAAAACTTCTTTTGTCTTATCTTCCTTCTGTTCTTCTTGTTTCTTAAATAATGGATCTTCTATAAATTCTGGTGATTGTTTTCTTTCTTCTGATTTTTCTGTTCTTACTTTTTTATCGTCTTTTATCTCTTTTTCAACATCAAATAATTTAGAAGATTTTCCAATATCCTTACCATTCAAATTTATTTGGAGTTGTTCAACATCTAAAGCGGCCTTTTCTTTTTCTAGCTTTTCCCTTAATTTTCTCTCTTTTTTAGTCTCTTTTCTTTCATCTATTCCAATTATTTTGTCCTCATCGTTTTCTGGTTCTGCTTTTGCGTATTGCTGTTGTTTTACTTTTTTAGCGTTCTTTCTCTCTTCTGTACCATCTATAAAATCTGATATTCTATTTACTAAATCTATTCCAAACATAGATACAGTAAGTGCAATTATTCCTCCTGACGCAATTATTATAGTTCCTACTTTTTCAAATAGATTTATAAGTGGAATTGTAACAATAGCTCCAATAGCACCACCTCCAGCGCCATTAGCACCAAGTTCAAAGAATTGTTTCATAACATTTTCCATGCTTCTGTTTTCTATTACAACATTTCCTTGATATATTTCGTAGACATTAAAAATTACTGCTATGCACAACAATAATGCGGAAAACTGAGCTATTTTTTTAGACCACGAGGTTTCTCCTTGGTATGCAATATATATTGCCAATATAAAAACACCAACTGGCAAGAAATATTTTATATATCCCATTATTCCACCTAAAAATGGACTCAAGTGTTCTCCTATAAATCCTGAATTTGTATATATTAAAACTGCTAACAATATGCTTGCTATTATCATTACAGCCACAACTACATTTATATTAACTTGTTGCTTCTTCTTTTTTCTTCCTCTCTTTGCCATATGTTCCTCCCTTTGCCTACTTTTCTTAAAGTATTTTTTATACTTAGATATTCTATCATATTAATTATTAAATTTCCATATTTTTTTAGCATTTGCCAAACAAATTTTCTTCAATACAAAATTAACCAATATAAACTTTGAAATTTATATTGGTCAAATCGCACTATTTTACTTCTTTTCTATTATTTTCTATTACTCTTAAAGCATCTTCTAGTGTAACTTGTACGCCAGCCAAAATGTTATCAGCATATGCCTTTGTTCCATTAGAAATTTCTCTAGCCATATCGTTAGCATTTTCAATTATCTTATTTTTTTGTTCATATGCTTTTCTAGTAATTTCATGTTCATCTATCATCGAAATTATTCTGTTTTCGGCTTCTTTTACTATTTCACTAGCTTCTTCATTGGCTTTGCTTATTATTCTGTCATGCTCTTCTTTAATTACCTTTGCTTGTTTCAATTCCTCTGGTAATTTTAATCTAATTTCTTTTATTATGTCTAACACTTCTTCTTTGTCTATAATAGCTTTGTGGGTAAAAGGCACTTCCTTACTATTTTCTAGCATATCTTCAATTGTTTCTAACAAGGTAAATATCTCCATGTTTTCCCCTTTCATTTAAGAAATATTAATGATACTCTTCCATACTTTCTTAAATCGTATATTTTGTAATTAATATTCATATTATTTATTCTATTTATATCTCTTTCTGGTTCATCTGTTTCAATTATAATTATTCCATCATCTTTTAATAATTGTAAATTACTTATTTTTTCTATAGCATCAAGTGCAAATTCTTCCTTGTATGGTGGATCTAAAAATATAATATCGAATTTGATATTTTTAACTGTATTAATGCAATCTATATAATCTTTGTTATATACTATTGCTTTTTCTTTTAGTTTTGTTTTTTCTAGATTTTTCTCAATCATAGCAACAGCTTTACTTGATTTATCACAGAAATAAACCTGTTTTGCTCTTCTACTAAGAAATTCTATTCCAATTGCTCCACTTCCAGCAAATAAATCTAATACAGTAGTATCTTCTATATCATTTTGAATTATATTAAAAAGTGACTCTTTAACCCTGTCTAATGTTGGTCTTGTGCTTATGTCTTCAATAGAATGTAATACAGTACCTCTAGCACTTCCACTTATTACTCTCATGTATGTATCCTCCAACAGCATTATTTTGCATATTAACAGATATTAAATGGTAACTTTATACATATATTTTATCTAATTTTTCATAGATGTCAATATTTATAATGCAATTGTAACATACATTTAATAGTGCTGTAACATTTCTTATCTACTTAACATTTAAAATTTCAAAAAATAACATTCTAATACTCGAAATAATTTACGTTTTCGCCAAATTTGACTGGAGTGCGCCTTGAGGTGTCCGAAGGAGCTCCAATCAAGCACAACATATCGAATTTAAGAAAACAAATTATTTCGGTATAAAAAGTTTTTGTTGTTATAAAAAAGTAAAGCAAAAAATTCGGAAATTTTCCAAACCTTTTGCTTTCGTTCTTTTTATGTCTTGTTTTAGTTATCTTGTTCTTTGTTTATGTCTTTTATTAATTCCAGTTGTGATATTAATAAAGACTCCATTTTTGCTTTGTATACGTCAAATTGTTTTTGTAAATCTTCAAAATCTTTTTTCTTTAATAATATTTGTTGTTCTAATGAAGCTAATGATTGTTTTGCATCAGATTCAGCATCTTTTATTATTTGGTCAGCTTGTTGTTTTGCAACATTTTTTATATCTTCAGCTGTAGATTGAGCCATTATAAGTGTATTGTTTAATGTACCTTCTATTTGTTTATAATGTTCAAGTTTTCCGTTTAATTCTGCTATTTTATCTTGATTTTCGTTACTCTCTTTGTATAATTTTTCGTAGCATGCTGTTAATTCATCCAAGAAATCATCAACTTCTTCTACACTATATCCATTCATCATTTGTTTTGAAAATTTCTTGTTTTCAATTTCTAAAGGTGTAATCATTTTTGCTTCCTCCCAATTACATTTAGTCTAATTATTGCCTGCATTTTTTAACCAAGAAACAGATAATTTGTTTTTAATCTCTTCTCTTGCCATTTCATTTGTTATTTCGTAATTGTATGGTGCAATTAAGAATATAGAATTAGATACTTTTTGAATGTGTCCGTCTAAAGCATGAACAGCTCCACTTACTACATCAATTATTCTTCTTGCAACATCTTTATTTACATATTCAAGATTTACTATTACAGATTGTTTTTCTTTTAGTAAATCACATATATCTTCTGCTTGATCAAATGTTGTTGGTTGTGATATAACCATTTTCACTTGTTGAGGTTGAGGCATTGCTACAACTTTGTTGTTACGTCTTCCCCATAGTTTATTTTCTTTATTATTTTCCTCTTCTTCTTCCATTTCTTCGTTATTTTCTACGTAATCTTCTTCCTCTTCTTCATTTGCATCCATTCCAAATGCTCCCCAGATTTTATTCATTATAGCTCCTGACATTATAAACCTCCTAAAATTTCATCGTCCTTTGTAAAAATTACTAGCTATAGTATCTATCTTTTTAGCTTTATTGTCAATAGTATTTTTAATATTGTAATTTTAATTTAATATTCTGTAACATTATTGTAACATTTGTTCATCAGTCGGGTTTAGTACAATTTCATCATAAAGCGCTATATTTCTCATGCTATATATTTGTGAACTAGTAAACCCAAGTTCTTCTAATTCTTCTGTTTTATACTGTCTAACTATACAATATTCGTCATTTTGTTTTAATATTTTCACTAGCATTTTATTGTAATAACCATTTCTATTTCTTACAACATATGATAAGCCATTTTCTTCTTTTATTGCTTCATTTGGAATTCTAAAGCCTTCTGCATCCCACCAAATTATATCAAAAGATATTTTTCTATATGCAATTAATTTTTCAACATCATTTGTAATTTTTACAGTAATTGTTTTAGACTCATCATCTTCATCTATAATATTTTCCACACTAGCTTTTAAAGTATCAGAATTTTGCACTCTTATTTTGATTGTATCTCCCACTTTCGAGTTTTTTGCCTCATTTGTGTTAGAATTAAAAACAATGTAACATTGATAATTATTTATTATTTTTCCAACTTCTTCATTGCTTGCAACAGTTTGTCCAGTCTTTAATTTCAAGTCTTGTAAAAAGCTTTTATTAAATTTAGTAAAGTTCTCCGTTGTTAAAACACTCTCTAATCCATCTACTCTATAAGAAACAATTCCACTCTCTGGTGCATTTACATTTTCAGAATCTGATGTTAATCTATTTTCATATTCTTCTCTTTGGCTTAGTAATTCTTTCAAACGAGAATTAGATGGGCTAGATATTTTAGCTTTCTTTGTTATGTATGAGTTTATATTTTTCTTATATTCTTGAATTTTCTGAGCATTATTTACTCCATAAATCGAGTCAAGTTCCTTCTCAATTTGGCTTTCTAATAACTTTACATCACTTGGAAAACTGCTTTTTTCGTTTTGCATTAGAGATTGTATTTCTACATCTAATTCAGCAATCTTATTTTTTAATTCTTCTTCTCCTGATGAATAGTATCTAAAAACAGAATCTCCTTTTGCAACTTTTTCACCTTCGTTTTTTATTTTTACCATTCCATTTTTATAATTTTGTCCTTTTACAACAGTTTCCTCTCTTATAATGTAGCCAATATCACTTTCCTCTTGTGATATTTTTCCATTCGTAACCATGAAGGTATTTGTAGGATTTTGTACAAGTTTGGCAACCAAATATACCGCGTATATAAATACAAGTGCAAGTATTAAAACTACCGCAAATACTCTTCCTTTTCTAATTTTTTTCTCCAAAGTTTATCACCTTTCTATTAAATTCTACATAGAATTTGTGTTATTCAAAACCTACTAAATTAATTTAGTTTTCGTTTAGCTCTGCTTCTTGCAAAATAAGATTAACATTATCTTGAACATTTCCCAAGCCATCAATCCAAATTATATTTGGTATTTTTCTAAACCACGTTAATTGTCTTTTAGCATATCTACGTGTTTCCATCTTTATTTTTTCAATCATTTCTTCTTTAGAGTACATTCCATTCAAATAATCTATTACTTCTTTGTAACCTATTCCTTGTACAGATGTACGAAGCTCATCTCCATATTTTTTATACAGTTGCTTAACTTCTTCTATTAGCCCTTTTTCAAGCATTATATCTACTCTTCTATTAATTCTATCATATAAAATTTCTCTAGGCATATTTATAGCAAACACTCTATAATCATATGGAACTCCATTTTTTCTAGATTCAATTTCTAGCTGAGTCTTTGTTTTTCCTGTTTCTTTATATATTTCCAATATTCTTATTATTCTTTTTTTATCATTTACACTAATATTCTTTACCGCTTCTGGGTCAATCTTTTTTGCTTCTTCATATAAATATCCGAGTCCCTTTTGTTCTGCTACTTTCTCTAGTTCTTTTCTGTATTCTAAATCAGTTTCAACTTCTGGATAATCAATTCCATATATCAAAGAATTAACATATAACCCAGTTCCTCCAACGACTATTGGAGTTTTGTTTTTTTCAATTATTTCTTCCAATGCCTTAGTCGCATCATTTTTATAATCAGACACACTATACCTTGTAGTTGGTGCAATATTTCCAACCAAATAGTGCTTAATTCCCTGCATCTCCTCTGCATCTGGCTTAGCAGTTCCTATGCTCATTTCATCATATATTTGCATAGAATCTGCTGAAACTATTTCTCCATTTATTCTTTTTGCAAGTTCAATAGAAAGAGCCGTTTTTCCACTTGCAGTAGGGCCACAAATAACTATAACTTTTTGCATAACTAATTTTGTTCTCCTTTACATTGCAAATAAAATTGTTTTTTTCCAATTTTCAGTAAAACTACTATATTTAAAAGTTGTATTTGTTAAAATATTAACCATCTCCAAATGTTCTATCCCAGATGTAATATTTGTCAATATTGGTTATACTATTAGTTTTATTTTCTGTATTTAAAACAGAATTTGTTACTGCACTATTAGTGCTAGCTTCATTTGCCGCTCCTTGTTGTTCTATTATTCTTCCTATTCCTTTTTCTATATTTCTAAAATAGAAAAATTCACTAACAACAATAACCACAGCTATTATAAACATTACAACTGCTCTTTTATTTAATTGCTCTCCTGTTATTTCTCTATCCTTTCTCTTATTAAATGATCTTAACATGAAAGGAATTACTATTATTGAGTTTACTGGAACAAATGTAAATACAATCGTTTGTTTTGCCTGTGTTGCAATCCTTTTATCTATTCCTATAGAGCTAAAGAAATATACTATTAGCACAATTATGTACACAACTCCCATTGCAATCATGGTATATAAAAGTCTTTTTGTCTTTTCTATATTTTTATCAAATGAATGATATATTAAGAGTATTGATACTATATTTGCAACTAGTATAAATAATAATATAAATAATTTATCCATTTTTTCTGTTCCTTTCCTTATTCAAAGTTGTATTTAAAATAATGTTTAATACAACAAAATTATAAATTTTATCTTCTTGAAAATTTCTTTTCAATGTCATTTCTAGTCATCTTTATTGCAGTTGGTCTGCCATGTGGGCATGTAAATGGATTTGGTAATTGTAATAGTTTATCTAATAATTGAATTACTTCTTGTCTTTCCAATACCATGTGTGCTTTTACTGCCGCCTTACATGCAACTGTTGCAATAAATTTTTCTTCAATTTCTTGTTTTGCAGTTCTTGCAACTGTATTTATTTCGTCTAATGTTTCTAAGAACAATTCCTTAGTTTCTAGGTCTAACAATACATCTGGAACTCCGCTTAATTTGACTGTATTTTCTCCAAACTCCTCTACCATAAATCCTGCTCTTTGGAATAGTTCTTTGTTATCTCTATATATTCCCATTTCCTTATGTGTTAATGTTATAATATCTGGTAGCAACATTAATTGCGAATCTTTTGTGTCATTATTGTAGTAGTTTTGTTTTATTTTTTCATACATAATTCTCTCATGTGCTGCGTGCTGATCTATTATATATAAATCTGATTTCATTTCTATAATTATGTATGTATTAAAAGCAATTCCTATATATTTGTATACCGGTTTCGTAGCATAGCTAGATTCTCCTTCAAATACAGATACATTATCTTCCACAGTCATTGGTTTAAATTCTTGAGATACATCTATTTTATCTTCTTCATTTTCTTCTTTTTTTACAGATATTCCAAATGTTTTCTCATACATCTCCATAAATTTAGAATCATTTACATTGTAGCTTTGAGATGGTTGGTTCTCAATTTTAGAAAGTTCAGTATCACTAGTTTGAAAACTATTACTATTCTCATCAACTGGTGTTGCTTCTTCGGTTGCAAAATCTTCTTGTTGTTTATTTTCTACATTAGTTAGCTCTTGTGAGCTTTCTTCATTGTATTGATTAGTTTTACTCTCTATTTTTTCATCATTTTGTGTATCGGCTACTTCGCTATCATATTTTTCTCCATCTTCTTTTACGGCAGATATTACATTTTGCATTCTATTTAGTTTAGCCATAACATCTTCAAATGTCTGCTCGCTTTTCTTTTCTTTCTCATCAATACTCTCATCATTTTTTTGCCATGCTGTGCTTGGTGAAGAAGAAGTATTTTCAGTTGAAGTTGTTGCCTTTAAATCGGTTGCTAATGTATTTAGTTGTTTCACATCTTGTGTAAATGAATTATTAAATGCACTTTTGGCAGCCATGTCTCTAAATATTGAACTTCCCGTGTTTTCAATTTTAGGATTTAAATTTATATTTTCTGTGCTATATTTTGTTTTTTCTTCATCAATTTTATCTATGCTTTCTGTATCTGCAACTAAGTCTCCTTTTAATAATCCCTCTCTAATCGCATGATATATAGCCTTAAATATTTTTGTTTCTTCTTGGAATCTAACCTCCAATTTAGCAGGGTGAACATTCACATCAACCTTTCTAGGATCCATATCAATATTTAATACTAAAAATCCATGCTTTCCAATTGTAACAAATCCTTTAAAAGCTTGTTCTGCAGCACCAGATAAAGCCTTGTCCTTAACAAATCTATTATTTACAAAAAATAATTGATTACTCCTATTAGACCTTGAAATTACTGGCTTACCAATAACACCTTTAACAATTATGTCATCATATGTATAGTCTATATCTATCAAATTATCTGCAATTTCTTTACCGTAAATATTATAAATTACAGGCTTAATTTCACCATTACCAGATGTTTGTATAACTGTTTTGCCTGTGTTAATTAACTTTACTGCAATCTCTGGATGTACAAGCGCAATTCTTGTTACAACATCTTCAATATAACCTGACTCTGTAAAATCTTTTTTCAAAAACTTATATCTTACTGGTGTATTATAAAATAAATTCTCTATTGTAATGCTTGTACCATTTGCACACCCTGCTTCTTCTTTGCTTAATATTTTTCCACCTTCAACAACAACTTCATATCCAGTATAGCTATCAGCCGTTTTAGAATCTAATGTAACCTTCGCAATTGACGCAATACTTGCCAAAGCTTCGCCTCTAAATCCCATAGACTTAATATCGTCTAAATCTTCGGCACTTCTTAGCTTACTAGTTGCATGTCTTTCAAAAGCAATTTCTAGGTCATCTTGCATTATTCCCTTTCCATTATCAGTTACCCTAATATACGAAATTCCACCATTTCTAATTTCTACTGTTATTGCAGTTGCTCCAGCATCAATCGAGTTTTCCATTACCTCTTTTACAACAGATGCAGGCCTTTCAATAACCTCACCTGCAGCTATTTTATTTATTGTTGAGTCATCTAATAAAACTATTTTTCCCATTGTATACCCCTTCTTCAAAGTACAATTTAATTGTAATTATTTTTGTAATCTTATAACTCTTTTTCATTCGTCTATTTTCATTGTAGATTATATCATTAATTCTATTTTTTTGTATAGCCTTTTTTCAATTTCTTTTAATGTTTTTTCAAACTTCCTTGTAACACATATTTTCAGTTTGAATAATATATACCATACGAAAGATTTAGAAATCATTATCTTTTTAAAGGAGGTAATTATAATGGGAAATTGCGGTTGCAATAGCGAACTTCTTTGGTTCATAATTTTATTCTTATTGCTTTTCTGCTGTGGTTGTGGTTGCGGATGTAACAGATCTTCTTGCTGCTAGACATTAAATTAGCAAAAGACTTACTTATATAAGGGGGTGAATTGTATGCCAGATAATAGTAGATGTTGTGGAAACAATTGTGGATGTGGTTGTTTCGGAGGAAATAACTGTATATGGATTTTCATTATATTAATAGTATTATGTTGTTGCTGTGGCGGAAATAACGGCTGCTGCTAATAGAATCTAATCCATAATTTTCTCGCTCATTCACCTTTTCGCCCATAGGGACGGGGGATTTTGGGCGAAATACTTAAAAAAGCTAAGTAGTATTTTATAACCGCTTAGCTTTTACCATTTAAAAATTTGTTAAATCTATATACAAATCACTGCTTTTATGTTCTGTGCTTTTTACTTTCTTTATATTTCCTTTATAAAATTCAATTATATCAATTCTATCTCCCTCTAAATATAAAACGCCATTTTGTATGTCTTCTAGCACCTCATAGCCTTGTAATTTTTTGCATTCAATTTCTCTTTTTTCTTGTTTTTCTTTTCCCATTTTTATATTATACTTTGATAAAAAATATGTTGTCATTACATTTTTTATTATGCTTGACCTGAATTTTATATATGAATTTATTTTTTCATTTCTTATAGAAAAGCACTTGCCATGCCAAAACACTTTAGATTGCTTATTATGTTCGTTAAAATAATCAAAAAAGTACTGTGAAAATACTGATATTATTTCATTTGATGAATTCCACTTTTCTTTATCTAAATCACTTATTACCACTAGTGGGTCTGTAAAAATAAAACTTATTTCATCTGAGCCCAATATTGCTAAACATTTATATTTTCTAGTAAAAAATTCAGCTGTTTTCTCTAAAGTATTTCTAAAATTTCCTTCATAATTGTTCAGCAAATCATATTTTTTATTTTTTGTAACATCTTTTCCATCTAATCGTATAACTAATGGATTTTTAAAGCTCACTCTCATGCTATACTTGCTCTGTATTTGAAAGAAATAACTATTCCACATTTAATTTCTCCTTCTAATTAACATCATAAGAGAGCACAATTGCTCTCTTAATTTTTTACATACAATAACCAATATAAAATTGGGTCTATAATATAATTCGTGGATATGTTCCAACACATAAATTGTATGCTTATTTATTTTATCATAAAATAAATAATTTAACAATAATAATTTCATTATATAGTTCTATTCCGAAAAATTAATTATTTTTAACAATTTGTAATATGATCATTAGCATATTTTTTGATTTATACAACAAATAGTAATTCTTTTACATAAATTACTCTCTTCTGTCTTCTTATGTAAAAAAATAAACTCTTACAGCCTCAAAAAGACGTAAAAGTTTGTTTTTTGTTTGCTTGGTTGGGCTGGCTAGATTCGAACTAGCGCATGCATGAGTCAAAGTCATGTGCCTTACCGCTTGGCTACAGCCCAATATATTATTTTATATGGGGTGGAATGTGGGACTCGAACCCACGGTCTCCAGTGCCACAAACTGGCGCGTTAACCAACTACGCTAAATCCACCATTGAATACTGCATTTAATTGCAATAACCAAATGCAGTATCTATTTTACCTCATAAAGTATATGTTTGTCAACAATTAATTCTTATTTTTTTAATTTTTTTCAAATTTCTTATTTTTATTTTAAGAAATTACCATTTTATTCTTCTACAGCCCAAATTATAAGTCTTCCTTTTGAGTTATCTGTACATGTTTGTAGCGAAATTTCTCTTTTTCCATTTGTTTCTCTCATTATAAAGTCGCCATCATCAGGAGATGTTTCATAAATGTTATAAATATTATATTTTAATTTTGTACCAGAATTATCTGTAATATACACTTTATCTCCTAATTTTAATTTATCATTATTTCCAAAGAAAGAGCCATTTCTGTAGTTGTGACCTGATATAACTGTATTTCCAGGTTGATTTAAGCCATTAGCACTATATAAAATTGCAACTGCAGCTTCTATTGATGATGGGGTTGTTTTTTCTAATATTGGATACTCAAGTTTAATTGCAGGAATTTCAATTTTACCTTCTACATTATAACCTTTATATTGTACCTTTTTCGTATTGTTGCTAGAAGAATTTCCTCCGGTTGTAGTATTTGTTGTTGTATTTTCTGCTGGTTTTGTGTCTATATTTGGAATTTCAACATTTTCTACGGTATTACTTCCTATCAAATTTAAGTTTGTATCAAAATCATCAAGTGCTTTTGAAGTATCTCTATCTGTTGTCTTTTTTCTATATACATCATAACCTAGAAATCCCAATAAAATTAAAACAGCTATTACAACAATTCCTAATATTATAGTTAATATTTTTCCATATTTTCCTTCGCTCATCTCTTCCTCCTATAGTATAAAATCATATTACATTTATTATACCATATTTTATCCTTTTTGCCTATAATTTTGTCGTTTTTTTCTAAATTTATCTATATCTACTTTTTATATTGCCATTCTATTAATTTTTTTTGTCATTTTTATTACAATAACTAAACAATCTTTGGTCCCATTTTTCCACCTGCTAATATATGAAAATGCAAATGCATAACTTCTTGTCCTGCATCTTTTCCACAATTTGTTATAACTCTAAATCCATTTTGGTCTATTCCAAGTTGTTTGGCAATTTTGTTTATTGCCAAAAATATATTAGATGCAATTTCTTTATTTTCTTCATTTATTTCTAGCACATTTTCAATATGTTGCTTTGGTACAACTAAAATATGAATTGGTGCTGCTGGATTTATATCCTTAAATGCTAGCACATTTTCATCTTCATATACTTTTGTTGAAGGAATTTCTCCTTTAATAATTTTACAAAAAATACAATCTTCCATACTCTTCTCCTTTTTCGCCCAATAGGGACGCCCTTTTGGGGGCGTTACATATTGAATATTATAAATAAACTCTTATAAGATTTTAATAACATTTCGCCCAAAAAGGGGCGTCCCTATTGGGCGAAATTGTTATTCAAGTATTGCCTTTATTCTTCTTACTCCGGCTGAGCTTGCTTCTTCTTTCTTTATTTTAAAGTGTCCTAATTCTGAAGTATTTTTTACGTGAGGACCTCCGCATAGTTCTTTTGATACTGTTTCTTTATCATTTCCAATTGAGTAAACTGTAACTATGTCTGGATATTTTTCTATGAACATGCATTCTGCTCCAGATTTTATTGCATCGTCTTTCTTCATTTCTTCGCATTTTACATCTAAGCCACGTGATATCCACTCGTTTACTAAATCTTCTACTTTCTTCTTTTCCTCATCTGTAAGCTTGTGGTCACAGCTGAAGTCGAATCTCATTCTTTCTGGTGTTATGTTTGAGCCTTTTTGATGTACATCTTTTCCAAGTATTACTTTTAATGCAGCATTTAGTAAGTGTGTTGCTGTGTGATATCTTACTTCTTGTTCACCTGTTCCAGCAAGTCCACCCTTGAATTTTTGCTCACTACCCATTCTAGATTTTTCTTGGTGCTCTTTGAATAGTTTGTCAAATTCTGTTGTATCAACTTTTAATCCTGCTTCTCTTGCTAAATCTTGAGTAACCTCTGGTGGAAATCCATAAGTTTCGTATAAAGTAAATAGGTCTTGTCCTGAAATTGTGTCTTGTCCTTCATTTTTCATTCTATTTACTATCTTGTTGAATTCTCTTTCTCCACGCTCAAGAGTTTTCTCAAATTTGTCTTTTTCTTCTATTATTACGCTCTTAATTTTATTGCTATTTTGATGTAGTTCAGGATACATTTCTTTTAAGGTATCTATATTTAAATCTATTAATTCTCCTAATTCATTTAAATTAATTTGTAGTTTTCTTAAATGTCTTACCATTCTACGGATTAATCTTCTTAAAATATATCCTCTATCAACATTGCTTGGAAGTCCACCATCTTGAATTATCATCATACTAGCACGTAAGTGTTCTGCAACAATTCTTCTGCTCTCTATGCTATCATTTTCTCCAGCTAATTCTTGTAATTTATCCATTACTGGTTTGAATAATTCTGTATCAAATGGAGTTTCTTTTCCTTGTAATAACATAGTCATTCTCTCTAGTCCAAGTCCTGTATCAACATTGTGTTGTTTTAATTTTGTGTATTTTCCATCTTTTGTCTTGAAGAATTCCATAAATACGTTATTCCAAATTTCAACATATTTACCACATCCACAAGATGGGTTACAATTTTCTGAGCATTTTGGCTTTCCTGTATCATAAAACATTTCTGTATCTGGTCCACAAGGCCCTTCTTCTCCGGCAATCCACCAGTTATCATCTTTTCCAAAATAATAAATTCTATCTTCTGGAATTCCTGCTTTCCTCCAACAAGAAGCTGTAACTTCGTCTCTTTGGCAGTCTTCGTCTCCTGCAAAGCATGTTACAGATAATTTTTCTACTGGTATTCCTAGTTCTTTTGTTAAGAACTCAAAACTCATTGCTATTGATTCTTCTTTAAAATAATCTCCTAGAGACCAGTTTCCAAGCATTTCGAAATATGTTAAATGTCTGTTATCTCCAACTTCATCAATGTCGTTTGTACGTAAACATTTTTGAAAATCTGTTAAACGTGTTCCCTCTGGGTGCTTTTCTCCTAATAAATATGGTACTAATGGTTGCATTCCAGCAGTTGTGAATAATACAGATGGATCATTCTCTGGTATTAATGGAGCACTTGGAATTACAGCATGTCCATGTCTCTTGAAAAAATCTAAATATTTATTTCTTATTTCTATAGCCTTCATATAATTTCCTCTTTTCAAATTTTCTTATATAATTTTACCATTTAATCTCAATTTGTCAATTAAAACCTTGTAAATTTGGTTTTAAATGATTATTTTATAAAGCCTCAACATGTCACTCCTGGTCGGAGTTCCTTCGGACTTTTCAAAGTTGAGCTTCCAGTTTCGTTTTAAAAATAATCATTTATTCACCTAATTTAAGACAAAATTCCTATTAACTCTCTTGTTGCGTCATTGTTTTCTCTAATTTTCACATCTAAAATTTTATTTACAAATTTATCTGATTGTTCTTCCTCACCCGCGACTTTTACCATCATATAATTTGTTGTATGTCCTTTAAAAAAGCCATCTTCGAATTCTTCAAATAATACTTTTACAGTTTTACCTATATAACTTTGATTGTGTTTATTTTCCATACTATTTGATAATTCTATTAATTTGTTGCTTCTTTCTTCTTTTTTATTTCCGTCTATCTGGTTTGGCATTTTTTCTGCAACTGTTCCTCTTCTTGGCGAATATTTAAAAACATGTAATCTGTAAAAATCTATCTCTTTCAAAAATTCGTATGTTTTTGCAAACTCTTCGTCTGTTTCACCTGGAAAACCAACTATAACATCTGTTGTAAAGCTTGCCTCTGGATAATATTTTCTAAGTGTTGCAACAGCATCTCTATAAATTTGTGTGGTATATTTTCTGTTCATTCTCTTTAAAGTTTCGTCACAGCCACTCTGTAAAGATAAATGAAAATGGTCACAAATTTTATCTAATTTAGATAATCTTGTTGCAAATTCTTCGTCTACAATTGTTGGTTCTAATGAGCTAAGTCTTATTCTATCTATACCATCAATTTTGTTTATAGCCTCTAACAAATCTATTAATCTTATTTTTTTAGAAGTATTTTCATTATCAAAATCTTTACCATAAGAAGCAACATGTATTCCTGTTATTACAACCTCTTTAATTTTCTCTTTTGCAATTTTTTTAATTTCAGAAACAACACTCTCAATTTTTCTGCTTCTTATTCTTCCTCTTGCATATGGAATTATGCAGTATGAACAAAACATATTACATCCATCTTGAACTTTTACAACTGCTCTATTTTTTTCTGTATATGTAACATCGCCAAAGTCTAAAAATTCTTTTTGTTTTGATACATCGTCTATTTCAGCTTCCTGGCTCCTCTTGTCCTGCTCGGCCATTTTTTCCATATAGTTTTCCACAATTTGTACAATTTCATTCTTCTCATTTATGCCTAAAATTATATCTATTTCTGGAATTTGCTCTAATTCATTTTTTGCAACTTGCGCATAACAGCCACACACAACTAAAACAGCAAAAGGATTTATCTCTTTAACTCTTCTAAGCATCTGTCTAGATTTTCTTTCCGCCATATTTGTAACAGTGCATGTATTTATTACATAAATATCTGCTTTTTGTGTATTTTTAACTATTTCATAATTATTCTTTATAAATTGCTGTTCCATCGCATTTGTTTCATACTGGTTAACTTTACAACCTAGAGTATAAAAACTGACTGTTTTCTTCATTTAAAGTTCATTCCTTACAATATATTTAGGTTTTATTTTGTCTCCTATAGACATTACATTTCTTACGAAATCAATTACTTGTCTATTTTAGCACGTTTCGGTAAAAATGGCAATAACAATATTATGTTTCTCTGCCATATTGTGCAAGAACAAATCTGGAAATTTTCAATTTTCTATCCTTACCCTACCATTTATATTTTTCTATAAAATTTAATTTTTTTCATGTGCATTATTTTATATAATATATTTTTCTGAAAAGTAATTAAAATTAAATTTTACAAATCTTGCTAATTTTTCTTCATTTTAATTTTTGTTTTTTACACTCACGGCAATAAATATATAAAAATGTTTAATATTTTTATTTTGACGCATACTAATATTGTTATCAAGCCCTATTTACTTTATTATTATTTCTTTACTTATAGGTTTCTGTAAAGTTAAAGGTTTACATGTTATTATTTTATATATTTTAAAGGTATATTAACGTAGTTTATGCCTTATGAAAGGAACGTGACAAATTATGGCAGTAGATTATTGTATTATTGGATCAAGACTAAAACAAGCTAGAATTAAAGCTGGTTTAACTCAGCAAGAATTAGCAGAACAAACTAACCTTTCAGTTGCTTTTATTAGTAGAATTGAAAGAGGTAGTTCTCATATAAATTTAAAAAGATTAAGTGAATTTTGTACTATATTAAATGTTTCAGAAGGTTACATTTTAAGTGGTGTTTCTGATAAAAATGAGAAATATTTATATAACGAGTTTAACGATATATTAAAGAAATGTTCTCCAGAAAAACAAAAACTAATTTATAAACTTTCTCAAGTAATAGCTGAAGAAGATGAAACATATAAATCAAAAAAATAACACAATAACTGAGAACAGCTTTTATATTTTATTTTGTGTATTCGTCAACCCGTCATATAACGACGGGTTGTATTTTTAGCTATAACTATCTATAACATTTTGTTCTCTCTACTTTTTTATTTTACGAAAAAAAACAGGTTAATCTTTTTAATTTCTATTTCACTATTTTCATCATAAATTTCCAAAATTTTTATTGATAATTATACCTCATTATGCTAATATTAATACTGAAATATTTAACTATTTCATATTATCTTATAGGAGGGATATTTATATGGATTTTAAGCAATGGAATACTTTTAATAAAGGAGAATGGACACATGAAATCGACGTTAGAGATTTCATTCAAAAGAACTATACTCCATACACAGGAGACGAAAGTTTCTTATCTGGTGCTACAGAAAGAACTTTAAAATTATGGGATAAAGTTCTTAAATTATATGAAAAAGAGAAAGAAAACGGCGTTCTAGATGTTGATACAAAAACTCCTTCTGGAATTAATAGATACGAGGCTGGATACTTAGACAAAGATTTAGAGGAAATAGTTGGTTTCCAAACAGATGCCCCATTAAAAAGAGCTATAATGCCAAATGGTGGAATTAGAATTGTAGAAAAATCTTGCGAATCTTATGGTTACAAGGTTGATGACGAGGTTGAATACATTTATCACAATTTAAGAAAAACGCACAATGACGGTGTTTTCGATGTTTACACACCAGACATTCGTATTGCAAGAACACATCACCTATTAACTGGTTTACCAGATGGATATGGACGTGGACGTATTATTGGAGACTACAGACGTGTTCCACTATATGGTGTTGATGTTTTAATTTCTGAAAAGAAAGACGAACTTGATATTCTTGATGTTGATGAATTTACTGAAGAAGTAATTCGTGACAGAGAAGAAATTGCTGAACAAATTAAGGCTTTACAAGACTTAAAGAAAATGGCTGAAAAATACGGATTTGATATTTCTGTTCCAGCATCAAATGCAAAAGAGGCAGTTCAATGGTTATACTTCGCTTATTTAGGCGCTGTAAAAGATCAGAATGGTGCTGCTATGTCTTTAGGAAGAACATCTACTTTCTTAGACATCTATTTTGAAAGAGATTTAAAAGCAGGATTAATTACAGAAGAAGAAGTTCAAGAACTTATGGACCAATTCGTTATGAAGCTTAGAATGGTACGTTTCTTAAGAGCCCCAGAATACAATGAATTATTCTCTGGAGACCCAGTTTGGGTAACAGAAAGCATCGGCGGTATGGGTATTGATGGAAGAACTATGGTTACTAAAAACTCATTTAGAGTTCTTCATACCCTAGAAAACTTAGGAGCTGCTCCAGAGCCAAACTTAACTGTTTTATGGTCAGTTAATCTGCCAAAAGCATTCAAAGATTACTGTGCAAAAATCTCAATTGCAACATCATCTATTCAATACGAAAATGATGATTTAATGAGAATTACTTTAGGTGATGATTACGGAATTGCTTGCTGTGTTTCTGCAATGAAAATTGGTAAACAAATGCAATTTTTCGGTGCAAGAGCTAACCTTGCAAAAGCCCTACTTTATGCTATTAACGGTGGTAGAGATGAAAATACTGGAAAACAAGTTACACCAATGTTTGCTCCTATCACATCAGAATACTTAAATTATGATGAAGTAATGGCAAAATACGACCAAATGATGGATTATGTTGCAAAAATCTACATGAAGGCATTAAATGCAATCCATTACATGCATGATAAATATTCTTATGAAGCTTTAGAATTTGCACTACATGATAGAAATATAATCCGTACAATGGCTTGCGGTATAGCTGGTTTATCAGTTGCAGTTGACTCATTATCAGCCATCAAATATGCAAAAGTTAAAGTTATAAGAGATGAAACTGGTCTTGCAACAGATTATCAAATTGAAGGAGACTTCCCTAAATACGGAAATGATGATGACAGAGTTGATGAAATAGCTGTAAACTTGGTAAAAACATTTATGAAGAAGCTAGAAGGACACATCACATACAGAAACTCTATACCAACACAATCAATATTAACAATAACATCTAACGTAGTTTATGGTAAAGCAACAGGAAATACTCCAGACGGAAGAAGAGCCGGAGCGCCATTCGGACCTGGTGCAAACCCACTACATGGAAGAGATTCATCTGGTGCATTAGCTGTAATGAATACAATAGCAAAACTTCCATATGAGTATTCAGAAGACGGAATTTCTTTCACATTCTCTATAACTCCTGGAACACTTGGAAAAGATTCAGAAACAAAAATAAACAACTTAGTAAGCATGTTAGACGGATATTTCAAACAAACAGGACATCATATAAACGTAAACGTATTCGATAGAGCCTTATTATTAGACGCTATGGATCACCCAGAAAAATATCCACAACTTACAATTCGTGTTTCTGGTTATGCTGTAAACTTCGTAAAATTAACAAGAGAACAACAATTAGACGTTGTAAACAGAACTATTCACGAGAGAATTTAGTTTTTAGGGGCGCTACTTGAAAAAGCAGAGCCCCTTTAAAAAAAAATTTGTATTATTTAAGTTATTACAATTACATAAATTTGCATGCTATTATTAATAAGATTTTTATAACTTTATATTGTTATTCTAAAAAACTTTAACATATAGTTTCTTATTAATATAACTTAAATAGTACAGAAAAAAAGGAGATTATCAATATGAATTTAGAAGATATAACCTGCCCTATTCACTCATTCGAATCATTCGGCGCAGTTGACGGTCCTGGAATTAGATATGTTATTTTTACACAAGGTTGTAATCTAAAATGCAAATACTGTCAAAATAGAGATACCTGGTGTCATCAAGGTGGAACAAAATATTCTGTAAAAGAAGTTTTAGATAAAATATTAAGATATAAAAACTATATAATTCCATCTGGCGGTGGAGTTACAGTAAGTGGTGGTGAACCATTGCTACATTTAGAATTTTTGAAAGCACTATTTACAGAGCTAAAAAAAGAAGGTATTTCAACAGCAGTAGATACCTCTGGAGTATTTTATTTAACGCCTGGAATAAAAGAAGTTATTGAATTAACTGATTTGTTTTTGCTTGATATAAAATGCATAAATGATGAAATTTGCAGAGATTTAACTGGCGTTTCTAACCAAAAAGAATTAGAATTTGCTAGATACTTGAGCGAAAACGGAAAACACATGTGGATTAGGCAAGTTTTAGTACCAGGTTACACAGATAAAGAAGAAGATTTGATAAAATTAAAAGAGTTCTTGGCTACTTTAAAAACAGTTGATAAAGTTGAAATACTTCCCTACCACGATATGGGTAGATTCAAGTGGGAACAACTTGGGCTAGAATATCCATTAGATGGTGTGAGGGTTGCTAATAATGAAGATGTGGAAAGAGCAAAAAAGCTTTTAGGAATTTAAGTCTTATTAAATATAATTTATAATTATTTAACCGGGAATAACCCTTTTTTGCAAAATTAAACATGTCTTCCTTGGTCGCGCTAAAGCGCTCGTTCCAGTTTAATTTTACCCAAATGGATTATTCCCGGCTTTTGATTATATTTTTCAGTATTATTTTTTTCCTGAATTTAACGGTAAAAGCTTATTTTTAGAAAATCAAGATGTAGCAAGCATTTTAACGTAATCCAAGTTGACATCTTATATTTCATAACAAGCGGTTTTTTCTGCTTTTAAATTGTTATATTACGAAGTCTATTATTAGTCCTACTATTATTCCAACTAACATTAGTAATCCTGTTATTGTAAAGTTTTCTTTTATATTTTTGTTTGATTTAAATAGTACTAATATTCCTATTCCAGAGCCTACTAGAAGTCCTGCTATCATTGAACCAAAGCTTATTAGGTTTGATAAATACAATTCTGTTATTATTACAGAACCTGCACAGTTTGGTATTAGCCCAAATATTGAAGATACAAGTATTCCAAGTACTGGCACACCCGCAATAGCTTTTTCTATTGTTTCTTCTCCAATAAAATGAATTAGAGTATTTATTGCAAATGTAATTATTGTTATAAATATGAAAATATTAATTGTATGTTTTAATGCAGATTTGAATATTCCATGCTCACAATCACAGTGGTCATGTTCACACATATGCCCTACTGCTTCTTCTGGCTCTACTTTTTTAGTTTTTCCTATTACATTTATTACTAAATCTATTATAAAACCTGCTATAATTCCAACAACCAATTTAATTGCTAATACTTTTAAAATTAAGCTAGCTGGGGCTGCTTCTGAAATTAATATTGGTAACATTTCATCAGAGGTAGATAAAAAAACTGCAATTAATGTTCCCATAGTTATAATCTTACCAGCATATAAATTAGCTGCCGCAGCAGAAAAACCGCATTGTGGGAATATTCCTATAATTCCGCCCCATAAAGGCCCTAACTTGCCAGATTTTTTTACTATACCTTTCGTTTTATTTCCAGTCTTATGCTCCAAATATTCCATAAGCAAATATGCCAAAAATAAAAAAGGTAACAATTTGATTGAATCAAATAATGTATCTTTTATAACATCTATCATATCTTTCACCTATTCTTTTCTTAAATTTTCTTTGTTTTTTTACTACTTTTTTATATTAGCACATTTTGTTAAAATAATCAACATAATAAGTGAGCATTTTTTATACTTGTTAATTGAAAAAGTAAATTTTACTAAAAAAATAGTACAAATATATAAATTATATCTGCACTACCTTTTAGCATTTTAATATTTTTCTAACACACTAATTATGTATTTTATATCTTTCGCTATAGTGAAAACTTCCTATTTTTTCTCATTTAGTATTGCTTTTACCTCTTCTTCTTTTAATTCAACAGCTTTAGCAATCTGTTCTATAGTCAAATTCATTTCATTCAACTTTCTTATAACCTCATTAGTCTTTTCTCTTTTTCCTTTTTCTAATGCTTCTTCTGCCTCTTTTTTTAATTGTAATCTGTCCGCTATTTCAAGTGTTCTATTTAATGCTTTTCTTCTTAGTATATCATCTTGGCTTATTCTTTCCAACTCTTCCTTTGCTTCTTTAATATCCTTATTTTCTTCCATTATACGAGCTACCTCCTCTTTTTCTGGATTATCTAGAAAAAGCATCCATTGCAATACTTCGTCATTTGGTGTTTTTTGGTATGCTTTTACTACTTTTGGTATCTCTATTATAATTATTTCAAAGTAATCTGTCAATTATCTATCTTCATCTTTAGTATAGCTTCTAACATTGCCTGTGTTATCCTTGGTTTTCCTCTTGAAAATAATGCTTTAAACACTACATCATTCTTTGGTTGTAATATGCTTTTCTTTTCATTTGGCATATATATCCTCCTCAATTTCATATAACAAAACTGCTATACATAAATTTAGTTATTAAAAGTTTTATTAAATTGTATGGGTAATATTATGCCGAACGGCTAATTGAGAAAATCAATAGATTTGATACAAATTATAAGAAAAAAACTTTTAAGAAATAACTGTTTTATTATATCTAAACTACAAGTAAAGTCAAGGAGAATCGTGTGCAAAATTTCGACAATTTTGCAATCCAATTAATCTTATCATGTATAATTTTTACATACTTTATTTCCAAATATTTATACATTTTACCTTCAGCACATTATCTTCTATGTATCCATTTATGAATACTTTATTATTTTTACTTAATTTACTATAAGCAAAATCTGCAAGTTTATTATATGCCTGTACTCTTACTATTTGCTTATCGGCGGTTTCTATCTCAAAACATGCTATTGCTTTATTTTTTGAATTTATTATAAATTTAAATTCTATATCACTAATTATTTTTCCTATTAAAAATACCTCATTCATTTTTTAATTTTTCCTTACACTATAAATAAATTGCCCCAAAAAAATTTGCTTTAAGTCGTTCTTTTATAAAATTCTGCTTTTAATTTCAGCCTGAATTTATTATTATTTTTAAGCCAGTAATCTTTTATGTTATATTACTGGCTATTTTTCGTAAAACACATGTATTCCAATTTTTGTACTAACATATGTTTTACTGATTCATGTTTACCTAAATTAGGATGGGATAAATCTCTTTAATACTAATACTTTCATTGTATATATTCCGTAAAATATATAATCTAGAAATTGTATTAGAGTGAAACACGGAAACCGATGTTGTTGTTGCTGTTGTCAGTACTATTGTTGTTACGGTTGGCTGCTGGATTGTTTGAACCATTGTTGTTATAATTGCCTCCTCGTTTCGCGCAAGGATTACTATCGTTGGAAGTCTTCGATTTATCCCAATAAATTAATGTCAATTTTGTCTTTCTTTTTTTATATTAAATTTCTTATTCTAGTATTAATTTACTAACTACTCCTTATATTGTATCTTATATTTTTCATTAAAATCATCAATACTGTATATATTTATGCATCTGTTGCAAATAGCTTATTTTCTAAGTTTTTTGTGCTTGCTACATTTATATATCCTAAATGACCACTTAAATACTTATGTGCTTCTTTGCTGGTCATTTTTCCTTGTTTTACTTGCTTTTCTAAAAACTTTACTTTTTTCTTTAGCTTTCGTTTTCCTTTATCTCTTATTTTTAGTCTATGTTCATTTATTTTGTAACCACAAAAGTTTACTCCTTGTGTGCTTTTAAATATCTGTGTTTTTCTATTTAGTTCTAAGCAAAGCTTTTCTTTTAAAAAGCTACGTATTAAATTAAGTTTTTCTATTGCCTCTTTTTTAGTATTTACAAGTGCTACAACATCGTCCATATAACGACATGTGTATTTTAGCTTTAATTTATGTTTCATATATTGATCTAATTCGTTTAAATATATGTTAGCAAAACATTGGCTGGTATAGTTTCCTATTGGTAATCCTTTATTTATTCCATTTGAATATAGTATTTCTCTGGTTAGCCATAGTAGATTTTTATCTTTTATTTTTCTACATAGTATTTCATATAAAATTTGTTTGTCTATGTTTTGAAAATATTTTGCTACATCCATTTTTATTATATAGTAATTATTCCATATACGTTTGCAATGTTTCATCATTTTTTGTACATATAAACATGCATTGTGCATGCCCTTGCCTTTTAAACAGGCAAACGAACTATAGCTGAAGCTCTTTACAAAATGTTCTTGCATAAAATTGTCTACATACCATCTATGTACTATTCTATCTATGTATATGCTTTTTTCTATTCTTCGTAGCTTTGGTTCTGTTACATAAAAAGATGCATAGCCACTATGTCTGTATGTTCTGTTTTTTAGCTGTTCATATAACCACATTATATATTCTTCTTGTTTTAGATTAAATTGTATTATTTCTTTTCTTGTAGATTTGCCTTTTCTACTTTCTAAGTATGCTTGCATTAGGCTTTCATATGATAGCTTTTTATAATATTCATTTCTTATTGTTTTTGGCATATTGTTTTATTAGCCCTCCAAGTATTTTACCAATTTCGTATAACATTTCCATGCTTACTCTAAACTTCTTTTCGTCTATCCATCTATTTTTTACCATTAGCCTTAGCATTAGTAATGCATCTATTAAATTTAAATAATACCTTCGCTTAAATATTTCTACTTTATTTATATACAAGATGTTTTCTAATGTTTTGTACATTACAGT